>JADMIO011417941.1_pt1 | contig 111969 bp, 115 predicted proteins | sample 8958161 | NCBI WGS metagenome assembly JADMIO01 (sample SAMN16585339, study PRJNA669376) | soil metagenome | isolation source: Crop rotation soil | place: USA: Cullars Rotation, Alabama | collected 2011
GCCCTCGCCGTCCCCGCCATTGCCGCGCCGTCGCGGATCGTCATCCTTCGCCATGGCGAGAAGGCCGACGACTGGAAGCTCTGCGCCACCGGCGACCAGCGCGCCGCGGCGCTGGCGGCGAACTATCTCGGCAAGGGCGCCGCCACCTCGCTCTTCACTGCAAGTCCGCCCGACGCCATCATGGCGACGACCCTCCATACGCTCGAACTCGCCGCGCCGGCGGCGGCATCCTGGTCGGCGCCGATCGTCCTCTGGTCGGCCGTGCCGACCCCCGGCATGGACAAGGCGGCGTTCACCGACGCCGTCAGCGCGCGGACACGCGAGGCGGTCGCCGACCTCCTCGGCAATCCGCGCTGGAGCGGCAAGACCGTGGTCATGGTCTGGGAGCACGATCACATCGCCAGCGCCAAGCTCGACGAGGCCAACAAGGACATGCCGGTGACGCTCTACCGGCTGTTGGGCCTCGACGCGTTCGCCGACGTGCCGGCTACCTGGCCGGGCGAGAACTACGACTATTTCCTCGACGTCCGCCTCGACCCGGCGACCGGCAAACCAACCGAAGTCGACGTCATCCGGCAGGACTTTCCGGCGCCCTATGGCGCCGTGCCGTCAAACGAATGGGGCAAGCCCAACGGGCTGACCGCGGCGAGCGGCTGCGAGCACTAGCCTCCGGCTTGGCGGCCTCCGCCGGGGCCATGCCAGCTTCGCCCCGGAAACACGAACCGGGCCCGCCATGCCCGGCGACGTGAGCACCCGCGCGCGATGCTCACGCCGGGAGCGCTTCCAGCCTGCCACCAACCGGTATTCCCGGAGCGGTGGAATTATCGACGACGACAAGGTCCGGCTTGCCCGAGGCCAGCCGCCACTGTCCGCCGGTCATCGGCGTCTTGGCAACGTTTTTGACCGGGCCGTTCTTCCACGAGATCGGACCGACGATCGACTGGTAGTCGGTCGCCGCGATCGCGTCGCGGATGGAAGCCGGGTCGTCGATGTCGGCGGTGCGCTTCAAGGCATCGCAGGCGACTTCGAGAACGGCGTGTTTGAAGCCCATGGGCTGGGTCCACACCCCGCCGGTCGCCTTTTCGAAGGCGGCTGCGAATTGCATTCCGGTCTCGCCGGTGAGCCCCGACTTGAACGGATAGGTCGGCGACCACCATACTTCGGTGGTCAGCCCGGCGCCGCGATCACCGAGCGCCGCAATGGCTGAGGGGAAGAGGAGCGCCTTGGCGACCGTGGCGATCTTCGGCCGAAAACCCTGCTGGGCGGCCTGTGTCCAGAACACGCCGAAATCCGGCGGCAGCAAGACCCCGGTGAGGATCTCGGCATTGGCGGCTTTGAACTTGCTGATCTGCGCGGTGAAATTGTCCGAAAACGGCGTGAAGACCCCGGCATCGACAACCGTGAAGCCCTTTTGCTTCAGCGCCGGCGGCAAACCGCGCTCCGGATTGCCGAAGGCATTGCCGTCCGGATCGTCCGACCACAGGGCCCCGACAACTTTGTTGGTTGGCAAGCCTGCCCACATGCTGGAATACGTGGCGATCGCGTCTTCGAGGCCCCAGAAGAAGTGGTAGGTCCAATCGAAGCCGGTGGCGGGATCGCCGCCGCGGCCGAAGAAATGCGCCTGCCACGGCGTGTCGGTCGTGACGCAGGGGACACCGTTGATCTCGCATTGATCGGCGACCGGATTGGTCGTGTCGGAGGTGCTCGAGGCGACGATGATGTCGACCTTGTCGCTATCGATGAGGTCGCGGGCGACTTCCGAGGCGCGGTTGGGATTGGACACGCTGTCCTTGACGACGATCTCGACCGGATGACGCTTGCCGGCAATCTCGATCCCGTCGGCAAGCGCCTTGCGAACGCCGTCGAGGACGAACCCGTCAGCCTCGCCGAAGGCGGCGATCGGGCCGGTCTCCGGGCTGATGAAACCGATCTTGACGACACGATCGCTGGCGCGAGCGGTGCCGCGAAAGACCCACGGGGCCGCCACCGCGGCCGCGCCCAGCGAGGCGGACCGCAGGAAGCCCCGCCGGCTGATGATCAGCCGTGGTAATGACGACTTTTGCTCCGAACGCATGGTTCCCTCCCGATTCTCTTTGTTGGAATCGCATCGGCTTCGTTCAGTGGACGCTCACCTCCACCTTTTCGAAGCCACGCAGAACGTTGTTGATCGCCCGCCGCGTCTCGCCGAGCTCAAAACGGCGGACCCGTTTGGCGAGCGCCGTGAGCAGCGCCTTGATCTCCAGCCGCGCGAGCGGCATGCCGACACAGACGTGCGGCCCCTGGCCGAATGCGAGATGTTCCGACGCCCGGCGGCGGACATCGAACCGCTCCGGCTCTTCCCACTTGCGCTCATCGCGATTGGCCGAGCCGTAGAGGACGATCACGCGAGAGCCTTCGGGGATGGTGAGGCCATCGACGTCATGATCGCGGGTCACCGAACGGGAGAAGCCCTGGATCGGCGATTCTAGACGGAGCACCTCGTTGACGGCGTTGGGGATCAGCACGGGATCGGCGCGGATCGCATCCCACTGGTCGGGATGCCGGGCGAAGAGCCATATGGCGTTGGAGGTGGCGAAGATCGTGGTGTCGAGGCTTGGCCCCATATAGTCGTTCATCATCGCCGGGCATTGATCGTGACCGATCTCGCCGCGGTCGGCGGCCTCGTAGATCTTTGCCGCCCAGCCACCGGGCTTGAGCTTGCCCGGCACCGCTTCGGTGTAGGCGTAGTGGATCATTTCCTTGACGGTCTCGAAGGCCGTGATGGTGCGCTGGTTGAGCGGGCCGAAGCAGTTGAAATTCGCGGCCGCCCATTCGAGCATGCGCTCGCGTCCGCTCTCCGGCAGGCCGACGAGGTTGGACACGATGGAAACCGGAAGATGCTGGGCGAGGTCCGTGGCCGCGTCGAAGGTTCCGCGCGCTACCAGCCGGTCGACCAAACGCTCGGCTTCCGCCTCGATGTCCGCGGTCAGCTCCCGCACGGCGACCGGAGACAGAGGCCTGGCAATGACGCCACGCAGGACGTCATGTTTCGGTGCGTCGCTGCAGAGCGTGTTGCCGGCCAGGGCATCGTTCATCTGCCGGTTCATCGTGACGCCTGCCGCTGAGGAGAAAACCTCCCAGTTGCGTAGGGCATCGCGAACGTCCTGATAGCGTGACAGGACGAACATCTCGTGGCGGTTCAGCCATACGGCCGCGCCGGCGTCCCGAAGCGCCGCGTAATGCGGATAGGGATCGAGAAGCGCTTCGTCCGAATAGAGGTCAACGTCGGATTGCGGGCGCGCCGCGGCCATTATTCGCCTTCCCTCCGCTTAGGTCTTTGTTCTTATGTCTCTGATGAGATCAGCCATCAGATTCGGTCGACCATCGAAAATGATGATCCATCATTTATGATATGCTGTCAATAATTGGTCAAAGCAGGAAGAGGCTTGATGTGGCCAAGGTCGAGAGTGTGAAAACAGGGCGGTCCGAGATAAAGCGGCAGCGGACGCGGGCGCAGTTGCTCCGCTCCGCCTATCACCTCATGTCGAAGAACGGCGTCGACCGGACGGCGATCCAGGAGATCACCGATCACGCCGACGTCGGCTTCGGCACCTTCTACAACTACTTCGCCTCGAAGGACGATCTGGCGACGCAGGTCCTCGACTGCGTCATCAACAATCTCGGCCGTCGCAACGACCTCATCACCAGGACAATGGGGCTGACCGACCCGGTCGAGATCGTCGCCACCTCAGTGCGCTGTGTCGCCCGCGAGATGATGACCAATGCGGTCTGGTACTGGTGGGTCAAGCGGCCGGACCTGATCGTCGAGCGGATGCGCGCCGGGTTCAGGCCGTTCGGCATCCGCGACATGCAGCAGGCGATCGAAGCCGGCGCCTACGCCATCGCCGAGGACGACATGGACACTGCATGGAGTTTCCTGATCTGGCTCCTCGCCGGCGGCATCAAGGACATTGTCGATGGCTATCGGCAGGCGAGGACCGAAGGCCTCCTCGCCGACGCCGTGATGCGCGTAATGGGCGTTCCGCTTGACAAGGCGCGGAAAGTGTCGCGCATGGACCTGCCGCCCTACCCCGATCTCGAGATCGATTTCTCGTTTGTGCTCGATGAACGGGCGGCCGCCGCTTGAATGCCCCACGGAGCCAGCACCAGTAGCGGCCGGTGAGTTCTACCCGCCGAGGACCTTCTTCACCGAAACGCTCGCCTTGGCGAAATCCATGCGCCCGGGATAGGCGGCCTTCAGCGCCGCCATGACCTTGCCCATGTCCTTCGGACCCGTCGCGCCGAGTTCCTCGACGATGTCGGCTATGGCGCCTTCCATTTCGGTCTCGGCGATCTGCTGGGGCAGGAACGCCTCGATGAAGCCGATCTCGTCGCGCTCCTTCCGCGCCAGTTCGGCGCGGCCGCCCTTGTCATAAAGTTCGGCCGATTCCTGGCGCTGCTTGATGAGCTTCTGGAGGATGCCGAGGATCGCGTCGCCGGAGAGCGGCGGCTTGCCCTCGCCGCGCGCCGCGATGTCGGCGTTCTTGATCGCCGCGCTGACCATGCGGAGGGTCTCGAGGCGCGGCTTGTCGCCGGCCCGCATGGCGTCTTTTGTGGCGGCAGTGATGGCGTCGCGCATGGCGTTCTCCGGGAATGTTGGCCCATAGGTAGGCGGCGCCGGGCGCGGGAGCAAATCGCCCGCGCCGAATTGAGTTTGCCGGCGAAGGCGGCTATGGGCTTGCCCATGGCCGAATCCGCTCCCCCTCCAGGCTGGCAGGACCCCCGCCCGACCGCCCTCCTCATCCTTGCCGATGGCACGGCGATCGAGGGGCAAGGCCTCGGCGCGACCGGCAGCGCCGTCGGTGAAGTCTGCTTCAACACGGCCATGACCGGCTACCAGGAGATCCTCACCGACCCCTCCTATGCCGGGCAGATCATCACCTTCACGTTCCCCCATATCGGCAATGTCGGCGTCAATGACGAGGACATCGAGACGGTCAACATGGCGTCGAGCTCGGGCGTCCGCGGCTGCGTCCTGAAGACCGACATCACCGATCCGTCGAACTACCGCGCGGCGCGCCGCCTCGACCTCTGGCTGAAGGCGCGCGGCATCATCGGCATCGCCGGCATCGACACGCGGGCGCTGACCAGCCTCATCCGCGTCAAGGGCATGCCCAACGCCGTCATCGCGCACGATGCGGCGGGCGAGTTCGACCTCGCCGCCTTGCGGCGCGAGGCGGCGGCCTGGCCGGGCCTTGTCGGCATGGACCTCGCGAGGGATGTCACGACCGGCCAGAGCTTCACCTGGGACGAGACCTCCTGGCTGTGGGGCGCCGGGTACGGGCGGCAGGAAAACCCGCGCCACCACGTCGTCGCCGTCGATTACGGCATCAAGCGCAACATCCTCCGGCTCCTCGCCGACCATGGCTGCCGCGTCACGGTCCTGCCGGCGACCGCAACGGGCGAGGAAATCCTCGCCCACAAGCCGGACGGCGTGTTCCTCTCCAACGGCCCCGGCGATCCGGCTGCGACCGGCGCCTATGCGGTGCCGGCGATCAAGGCGGTGCTCGATGCCGGCGTGCCGACTTTCGGTATTTGCCTCGGCCACCAGATGCTCGGCATCGCACTCGGCGGAACCACATCGAAGATGCATCAGGGCCATCACGGGGCGAACCACCCGGTCAAGGACCTGACCACCGGCAAGGTCGAGATCACCTCGATGAATCACGGTTTCGCGGTGGACATGAACTCCCTCCCCGACACGGTTGAAGAGACTCACGTTTCGCTCTTCGACGGGTCGAATTGCGGTCTCCGCGTCAAGGACCGGCCGGTGTTCTCGGTGCAATACCACCCCGAGGCCTCGCCGGGCCCGCGCGACAGCCGCTATCTGTTCGAGCGTTTCGTCGGGATGATGAAGGCCCGCTGAGGCCGGCTGTCTGACAGATCCTGTGATTCCTGGACCCCGCGGGGCGGGCAGAATCGCGGCTTCAGTTGCTACTTTACATTGCATAAATAGCTGGACTAACGTTTAAGTCGCATTCGACTCTCCCCGTGAGAAGAGGCGACCCAATGGCGCAGCAGCCCACCATGCCGGACCCCGCGACCCTCGCTCGCCGCGAGCTTGGCGCCTGGGAGAACCAGCGCGCCCAGGCGCAGGCCGAGTTCGTTGGCGCCGTCAACGCGCGCGGCAACGAGATTTCGGCGCTGAAGGACTCGGTCGGCACCCGGTCGCCTCGTTACAAGGAGGCTGAGAAACTCCGTCGCGACGCCGAGCGCCAGTTCAACCACATCGGCGCCACCGTGAAACGGCCGATCAACCGGCACGAATGGTCCACGTGGCTGATCGCCGTCTTCGCCGTCGTGCTGGCGCTGCTCGAAGCGCCGGCCAACAAGTATCTTTTCGACGTCGCCCTCGGCAGTCCCGGGATCGTCTCCATCCTGGTCTCGGTCTTCGTGGCCTTCATTGTCCTTATCCTTGCCCACTACGCCGGCCGGTGCCTTCGGCAGGTCTGGTCGGAGTACCGACGCCGGATCGTCTGGCCCCACCTGTTCTTCTTCCTCGTCCTGATGGCGGCCTTCTTCGCGGTCGTCAGCATCATCACCATCGCCCGCGCCAAGACATCGGCCGACGCCGACCTCGCCGGCTTTCGCGATTTGTTGACGGCCGTCACCACCCAGGTCGCCGAGACCGGTTTCTGGCAGAGCCTTTCGTCGGCTTTCCGCGATACCTCCGCGCTCGTCCTCGCCATCGTCAATATCGGCGGCATCGTTGTGACAATGTCGATCTCCTATTTCAACTACGACCCGGACAAGGACTATGATTCCGCCAAGAACGAACTCGACAAGCGGCGAGGCGAAATAACGGCCCTGCAAAAGCAGTACGCCGCGGCGCAGACCGAAATCATCGATCGCTACGTTCCGGACCTCAACGGCGCTGGCAGCAACCACAAGGTCGCCAATGGACATGTCGTCGAACTGAAGCGCGTGCTGGGCATTCCGCTCGAAGACATCGATCTTGAGCCGATCGAAGAGAAGGATCGGCTGGCCGAAGACGCAGACCAGATGGAGTGGGGAGGCCATGTCGGACCCGACCAGGACGCGCCCGCCCCGGCGCAGGCGTCGCCGCCTGACCTCAAGCCGATCCAGGGCGGCATCGGCGCGCGCGACGGCGGCACATCCGCTGCCCACTCGCGATGACGCGTGCCATCGCAGCCGTCGTCCTGGCTTGCCTTGCCGGCGCGACGGCGGCCACGGCCGCTGAAACAGACAAGTATTGCGACCCCGCGGCCGCCAACATCGTCTTCTTCCTCGACGTCACGACGCACTACGACGAAATTGACCGCGCCGCTCTGGTCGACGGTTTCGCCAAGGTCTTCGAGTCCCTCAAGGGAGGCGAGCGCGTCACGTTGCGCACGATCTCCGATGAATTCGGCCACAGCAGCCGTCTCTTCTCCGCCTGCTCGCCCTTCTGCCCGGCGGATGGCGGAATCTTCTCCGACTGCACCGAGGGTGTCCTGATCCAGGATCGCCGCACCTTCAAGCACGATCTCGCCACGGTCATGAAGCGAGCCATCGACAACACGCAAAACCTCGATCACTCCGAGATCGTGCGGACCCTCGCCCGCGCCGCGGCGGAGGAGTTTCGCGAAGGCAGCAAAAACCGCCTCTACATCTTTTCCGACATGATCGAGAACTCCGTGTATTTGCCAGGAAACCGCTTCCTCGCTGATCCCAACAAGAAACTGATTCTGCGGCTGGCTGACGAAAGACTCGTCCCCAATCTCGCCGGCGCGGTCGTGCGCGTCTTCGGCTTCGGGCGTACCGGAGTCGAGGGACGGGTAAGCCTTCCGCAGGGGAAGTTGGAAAAAATGAGCGAGTTCTGGACCTTGTTCTTTACCGCCTCCGGCGCCAGCGCGACCCTTCAGCAGAACCTCGGCGCTGAATAGCGCGCCGCGCACCCGCCACTCATCGCGCAAAGTGATTTCCGGACCGGCGAACGGCGCCCTGTCGCGCGCCCCTCCGAGAGAACGGGGATGTTGCCTGACGGCATGTTGCCGCATTTTTGATCTTCGTCGCACCGCACGAGGGCAATACTGTTTCGATTATGACAAACATACGACAAGTAAATGACGCTGAAATCTATTTGCCATCCAGTCAGGTTTGTTGCTTTGCGGCAACGCTGAATTTTCATAATACAGTCATACTCAGTTTTAGACGTTTTTCCCGATACTTCCTCTCAACGGCCAACTAGCTTTCTCATCAACGAACGCCGTTTCACTTTCTGGCGTATGCACGCCGGCGGCATCGTTTGGCTTCTGCACTTCGATAGGGGGATCTGAATGAAACTCAACACGAAACTCGGCACCGTCAGCCTGGCCGTGGCCGGCCTGCTGCTTGCCGCGGCGCCCGCCGCGCTTGCCGCCGACCTCTATGAGCCGCCGGCCGAACCGGCACCGGCGGCCGCCGCGCCGAAACCGCCGAGCTGGACGATCAGCTTCGAAGCGGGGCCGGAGTTCGGCGCCGATCCTGACAAGAGCACCTATGGCAACCTTGTCGACTGGTACTCGAAGGTCGGCGTATCGACCTCCATTCCCGGCGGCTTCTCGCTCGGCTTCGCCTTCCAGGACACCATCAAGATCCCGTCCGGCGGCGGCGACAACACCTACGCGTACAATCTGGAATCGACCCTCGGCTACAAGATCAAGCTCGGCGATTCGTTCTCAATCACCCCCTCGGCCCTCCTCGGCTTTACCTGGGGCGACACGAACTTCGGCGGCAGCGCAGTCGACGATTCGTCGCTCTACTACGCCTTCGCCGTCGCTGCCGACCTGAAGGTCACCTCGCAATTGACCTGGAACGTGTTCAACGCGCGCTGGCGCGACACCTTTCAGGGCTCCTTCGGCGACGACCCGTCCTATGACTGGAAGACGCCCAAGGTCTCGACGGCCGTCAGCTACGCCATCACCCCGACCGACACCGTTCAGTCGGGCGTCGGCTACGGCTGGCGGTACGCCGCCACCGGCGACGAACAGTACCACCCCGACAAGTGGAACTTCTTCTTCGCCTACAAACACGCTCTCTAGAAACGCCAGCCGCAAACGGCGGCAGGAAGGGCCCGGCGGTTCCGCCGGGCCTTTTCGATTCCGGGCCGGGCAGCAGGTCAGGCAAATCCGGGGAAGAAATCGACCTTGATGCGCGAGCGGTGGACGCCGATGCCTTGCAGCATATGGCGAAGCGCCTTCACCATGGCCTGCGGACCGGAGATATAGAATGTCCGCTCGAGGTAGTCCGGTATCGCCGCCTTGACCAGCCGGGCGTCGATGACCCCGGGATACTGGCCGCGCCCGGCGCCGCGACGCACCGCGTAGTAGGTCCTGATTCCGAGCACGCTCCTCGCCGTGTCGAGAATATCGCCATAAGCGATATCGTCGTCCGTCTCGTTGCCGTAGAGAACGACGATCGGCCGTGGCTCGTTCCGGTCGAGAAGCTCTTGCAGCATGCTGCGGAACGGCGTGATGCCAATGCCGCCCGCCAGAAAGGCAAGCTTGGCGCGGGGATCTTTCGGCAGGGTGAAGTTGCCGGCCACCTGGGCGGCATGGATGGTATCGCCCGGCGCCATCGCGGTCAGCGCCCGCTTGAAGGCGCTGGGCGCCGGGTAGAATTTTACCCCCATGCGGACGTTTTCCTCCGTCGGCGCCGAGGCCAGCGTGAAGTAACGCCGGTTGCCGCGGCTGTCGGCGTGATCGAGCCCGAGCGTCCATTCCAGATACTGCCCTGCCTGAAAGGCGAGCGGCCGCGGCGAACTGAAGACGAAGTCATAGGTGTCGGCGGCCGATCGTTCGATGCGCTGGAGGGTGAGGACGAAGCGGCCCCTCGGGCTGAGCGCGAAAGCGAACAGGTTGCCGACAAGAAGCGCCGCCTCCGGCGTGAAATAGAACGTCCCGATGTGAACGTCCGGCGCGAACAGAAAGCCGACGAGAGCGGCGAACACGAGACGCGGCAAGCGGGTCGCCGGCGCGGTCAGCGGTTCGGTCAGCATGACGAAGGCGAAGAACAGGAGGGGCGACGAACGGAAGGTCTCGACGAGGGCCGGCCAATGGCCCGAAGGCCCCGCGGTCGCCAGCACCGTGCCGATCGCGACGAGCATGAACACCGACACCGTGTCGAAGCGCTGAAGCTTGCGGACGAGAAGGAGACCGCCAACGAGGACCGGCGGCAACAGCGGCAGCGTCCCGCCGATCCACCAGGACGCCTGCGTGTCGAGGAGGAGCCCGCTCAACAGCACGCCGAAGGCGGCGGGATTGAACAGGTGCTTCCTGCCGATGGCGAACATGTATTTCGAGGCAATCGCCCACAGCGAGGCGAACGCCAGGACGCCGATCGCGCGAAGGTCAGTGACCGGGACCGGATCGAGGATCAGGATGAGGATCAGCGCCGTGATCCAGGCGGATTCGCGATTGGCCGGGACGGAGAAAACCCGGGCGAAGACCTTGTTGGCGGCCCAGCACATCGCGAGGATCACGGCCGAGGAAAAGGCGATCGCGACGGGATCCTGCTTGACGATCCTGAAGCAGGCGAGGACGAAGGCGGCGGCGACCAGCCCGATCAGGTAGTACAGCGCCAGACGGTACATGGTGACATGATCGAGCCACCGGTCGAGAAGCGCCGTCACGAGCGGCAAAACTGCGAAAAGCCGCTGGTCAGCGTGGCGCGACCGTTCGCCCTGACGAGGTAGCCCTCGAGGTCCGGCATCTCCTCGATGAAAGAAATGCCGCGCTCGCCCATGGCGAACGCGGCTGTCGCGAAACGGTCGGCTTCGAGAATGTCCGGACCAATGACGGTGAGGCTTACTATCAGCGGGATGGCGCGAAGCGGCGCATGCGGATCGTAGATATGCTGTCCGCGAACGTAAGTTCCCGATGTCGCCACGCCCCTACCGCCGGGGCAGACGACCTTGATGATTTCGGTGGCGTCGAAGGGGCTGCGAATGCCGATGCGCCATTCCTCGCCCGAGTCACTCTGTCCGGACGACTGAACGTCGCCGCCCGCATCGACGAAGAAATCGCGGATGCCGCTGCCGGTGAGGATCGCGGCGGCGTTACGGATCGCCCAGCCCTTGACGATGCCGGAGGGATCGAGCGAGCCATCGGCCTTGCGAATATCGAAGAAGCCGTCGGTCTGCCGCCGGGTCTGCTCGGCGAGAGACAGCACCTCCTGCATTTCCGCGCTGCAATGAGCCTCGTCGAGATCGCCGCGATTGATCGCCGATATCTCGCTGTCGGCCCGGTAGGTGCTGAAGCGCCGGTCGACCGCCGCGAAATAGGCGAACACCGAATCCATCGTCGGGCGATCGCAGTCGCCGACGACCGCGACCGTGATCGGCATCCCCATCAGGACTCGCTTGAGGCGTATCTCCCGCATCTCACGCACCGCCATGCCGCAACGCACCGGTGAGCGAGCGCATGAAGGCGACGCTGGTCAGCGTGGCGCCGGAAACGACATCGACCTTGGTGTTCTGCGCCATGATGACTTCATCGTGGAGCATCGGCAGGGCGCGACGATTGATCGAGACCGATGTCCGACGGTGTGACGGATATTGCAGCACCTTGACGTCGACGAGCTGCCCGTTCTGGACGATCGCCTCGACCTGGACGAGCCCGTAATAGGCGTCGACCGCGGGACCGGTGAAGGCGCCATCGCCGGGTCTCTTGTCCGCCGCCGCGGGAGCGGCGGGAGGGAGCGCAGGATTGTTCGCGGATATCGAGCCAGTGCTGCTGGCCGCGGAGACGGTGGGGCCGGGCGCGGCGTCGGCGCGGCCCGGCGCGGCGGTGGTGCGCTGCGCATGGCGGGCGGGCCGGGGCCGCGGAATTGGAATCCTGACGCTCGCCTTCACGGCCTGAGGCTTCACCGACTCCACGGCAGGCCCCGCCTCGGCAACGACGACCGGTTTCGCCGGGTCGGCAACAGGCGCCTCGTCCGCCGGGACGGGTGCCGGCTCGGTCACGGCAGCGGCGGGCGCCAGCTCTGTTGCCGCACGAGCAGGCTCCGGCCCTGTTACCGCAGGAGCAGGCGCTGGTTCGGAAGAAACTGATTCGCGCAGCGGGTCGTCCGCCTCGCCGGGTGGATCATCCGCCGCTTTGGCGGTTTCGTCGCGCCGCGCCACGACCGCCACGCCGGCGGCGGCGGTGGACGGCGTTCCGATCGGCTCGGTAGTGAAAGCGGGAACCCCGGTCGGCGACGGGCTGGCGAACGCCGGGGGCGGCGCCCGCGGCTCGGCCGGACTCGCCTGCGCGTCGGCGACGGGCGCGATCGGGCCGGCGGGATCGTCGGCGGGGCCTCGTCCGGCCTCGCCCCAGACATAGGCGCCCGACGCCGCAACGACGCAAAGGGAGAGGGCAATCTTCTTCGCAGGCATGGGAGGATGCCAATCTCACGGCGGCCCGGAGCCTGGGTCACCGGCGCATCTTTCCCAAAACGACCTGACAAGTGCCTGACAGCCGCTAAAAGCGGCCGGCCCGCGCCGGATGGGTCGATGCCGGCGACGGTGTTGCGATGGGTCACGAGACCCGGAAGGCAAACGCCCGGCGATTCGCCGGGCCTTGCGATTCTTCAGAGTTGCGTCGCGCTCAGCGTGTCGCAGTCGGCCAGGCTGCCACTCTGGTAGCCGCGCTTGAACCAGCGGCCCCGCTGCTCGGAGGTGCCGTGATTGAAACTCTCCGGCACCACATAGCCCCGCGTCCGTTGCTGGATCGCATCGTCGCCGATCTGGGCGGCGGCGTTGAGCGCCTCGTCGATGTCGCCGACTTCAAGGACGCCGCGCTTGTCCGCGCTGTTCGCCCAGATGCCGGCATAACAGTCGGCCTGGAGTTCAACGCGGACGGACAATTTGTTGCGGTCGGCCTCGCCGACCTGCCGTTTCATCTCCTCGACCTGGCCGAGATCGCCGAGAAGATTTTGCACATGATGGCCGATCTCGTGGGCGATGACATAGGCCTGGGCGAAGTCGCCCGGCGCTTTGAACTGGTCGCGGAGCTCCTGGTAGAAGGCGAGGTCGATGTAAACCTTGCGGTCGTTGGGACAGTAGAACGGCCCCGAGGCGGCGGTGGCGAAGCCGCATGCGGAACGCGTCTCGCCGCTGAAAAGGACGAGGGTCGGATCCTGGTAGGTCGCCCCGCCCTTCTTGAAGATGTCGCGCCAGGTGTCTTCGGTGTCGGCGAGGACCGAGGCGACGAACTTGCCGCCTTCGTCGGCTGGCGTGCCCTGCTGGCCGCTCGTCTCTCCCCCAGCGGTCTGTCCGCTGCCGGAATCAAGGACGACCGGACCGCTACCGCCGCCACTGTCGAGGCCGCCAAGCAGCGTCAGCGGATTGACGCCGGCGATCCATGCCACGACGAGGATGACAATGATGGCGCCGATGCCGAGGCCGCCCGTTCCGGCGCGGCGCGTGGGGAAGCCCATCGGCATGCGCGGTCCGCCCATGCCGCCGCCAAGCCTGCCGCCGTCGGCCCGGCGATCCTCGATATTGTCGCTCTCCCGCCGCCCTTGCCACCGCATGTCCGTCTCCCTGAGTAGCGAATACTCGCTATATGCCCCCGGCCCGCTAATGAGGAAGATAGGAGAAACTAAGGCGGCCGGCGAGCCTTGCTTTCGGCCGTCCTCTGGCGTTTCGACTTGCCCCGGGCAAGGGCATGAAGGACGATATGGTTTGACTCCCCACCAGATTTGGGAGCTTGATCAAGCTCCTTAGCTGCCTGCACTAAACGCCAAGCGCCAATCCTGCCGGCGGCAAATGCCGGACAATCATGGAGGGAACCGGAATGCGCCTTTACACCGCCATCATGGCCTTGTCCGCCGCGGCCTTCGCCGCGGTCCTGGCCGCACACCCCGCCGCTGCCGCCGATGGACCGAAATGCGGCCTCGCCAACGGCCAGAAAGCGACCGGCGAGCCGATCGTCATCGGCAGCATCACCGGCCGCACCGGCCCGACCGATTTCTCCTCGTCGGCGGAAGCCGCCGGCGCCTATTTCAAATGCGTCAACGACAATGGCGGCATCAACGGCCGTCCGATCGAATTCACCATCGAGGACGACGCCTGGAAGCCGGAACAGGCCGCCGCCGCCGCCGCCAAGCTGGTCAACGACAAGAAGGCCGTGGTGCTGGTCGGCAGCTCCAGCTTCGTCGACTGCTCCGCCAACTCGGCGCTCTACGAGAAGGAGAACATCCTCTCCATCGCCGGCGTCGGCATTCCGCGCGACTGCTTCTTCTCCAAGAACTACTCCTCGACGAACGCCGGGCCGCGCATCTCCAACCTCGGCGTCGCCCAGTACCTGATCCAGAAGTTCGGCATCAAGAACGTCGTCTGCATCTCGCCGAACATTCCCGGCGTCGGCGAGTTCTCCTGCGACGGCATCAAGGAGTGGGGCAAGGACAAGGGCATCACCTACAACGTGATCCTCGTCGACCCGGCGGCGGTCGACGCCACCTCGACCCTCCTCCAGGCGATGAGCTACAACCCGGAACTCATCGAGATCAGCTTCCCGCGCGACGGCGTGCTCGCCTTCCTCAAGGCGGCCGAGGAGCAGGATCTCGGCGCCACGGTGAAGTTCTCCTCGCCGACCTCGGTCTACAACCTCGCCTTCCCCGAGGCCGCCGGACCTTACTGGAACGACAAGTTCTACATGCAGCTTGAGCTAGAGCCCTTCGACAAGGGAACGCCGGACATGCAGAACTGGTACGCGGTCCTCGACCAGTACGCGCCCAAGGACATCCAGCGCGACACCTTCGCCCAGGCCGGCTACCTCTCCGGCCGCTGGATCGTCGACCTCATGCTGAAGATGGATCCGGCCAAGATCGACCGCAACGCGGTCACCGCGGCGCTCCGCGGCATGAAGGAAGGCTACATGAGCGATATCGCCTGCGGCCCCTGGTATTTCGGCCCCGGCGAGCGCCACAACCCGAACCATGCCGGCTCGGTGGCGATCATCAAGGACGGCAAGTTCCAGACGCTGGAAGGCTGCTTCGAGGTGGCCGACCCGGACCTCAAGGACGTCCTGGCCACCGAGAAGGAAATCGGCATCACCAAGTAGCCGATCTCGAACAAGGGCGACGATCACGAGCCGGGGCGCCAATGGCGCCCCGGTTTGCATTTGCGGCCCCTCAACCTTCCGGCCTGGCTGGCATCCGGAGGGTGGTCTTTGCCGGTTGTTCGCGGCGGAGTATACGTCGCGCCGCGGGCGGCCAAGCGGCGCCCTGGCGTGGGGAACGTGATGAACCGGCCGCGGATCGGCCTCGTCGCAGGGCTGCTCCTGATGGTGGCAACGCCAGTTGCCGCCGCCGATCAGGGCGTCACGCCCCAGCGCCTTCTATTCGGCCAGTCGACGGCGCTTGGCGGGCCGTCGTCGGACCTCGGGCTGGAGATGCGCCGCGGTATCCTCGCGGCGTTCCACGAAATCAACCGGGCCGGCGGGCTCCGCGGACGCCAGTTCGACCTGGTGTCGCTCGACGACCGCTACGAGCCGGAACTGGCGATCGCCAACACACGCCGCCTGATCGAGAGCGACGGCGTCTTCGCCCTGATCGGCGAAGTTGGCACGCCGACCTCGGCAGCGGCTGAACCGATTGCCGGCGCGGCGGGCGTTCCGTTCGTTGCGCCGTTTACCGGGGCCGAGTTCCTGCGCGATGCCGAGCTGACCAACGTCGTCAACGTCCGCGCCTCCTACTACGAGGAGACCGAGACGATCGTCGAGCGGCTCGTCCGCGACCTCGGCGTTTCGCGCATCGCCGTCCTCTACCAGGATGACTCTTATGGGCGGAGCGGCCTCGCCGGCGTCCGGCAGGCGCTTGAGCGCCGCGGGATGAGCCTCATCGGAGCCGGGACCTACGCGCGCAACACGACGGCGGTGAAGACCGCCCTCCTCGCGCTGCGCCGCCAGCAGCCGCAAGCCATCGTCGTGATCGGCGCCTACCAGCCAAGCGCCGCCTTCGCGCGCTGGGCCCGCAAGCTCGGCATCGACGCCGTCATATGCAATCTCTCGTTTGTTGGCAGCAATGCCCTCGCCGCGGCGGCAGGCCCGGCCGGCGACGGCGTCTACATCACCCAGGTCGTGCCGTTTCCGGACGGGGACGCGATCCCGCTGCTCGCCGACTATCGGGCGGCGCTGAGCGCCGACGACCCGGCCGGATTGCCGACGTTCGGATCGCTGGAGGGCTACATCGCCGGACGCCTGGTCGTGGACGTCCTGTCAAGAACGCCCGAACCGCCGACGCGCGAAGGCTTCCTGGCGACGCTCGCGCGGACGGGCACGTTCGACCTCGGCGGCTTCAAGTTGACCTACGGTCCGGGCGACAACCGGGGCTCCGATCGGGTGTACCTGACGGTCATCCGGGACGGCCGCATCCTGCCGGTCGAACGGTTCGCGCGATGAGCAACACCGCCACCGCGGCCGAAGGCAATCGGAAGCGGCGGCGCCTCGGCCTGTCCCTGAAACTCTACGCCGCGATCGCCGGCGCGGTGGCGCTGACCCTCGCGGCGAGCGTCGTCGCCTGGATCTCTTTCGTCGAACTCGGGCATTTGCAGCGCCGCATCACGCGCGAGCACATCCCGTCCATCGCCGACTCGCTTCGCCTCGCCCGGCAAAGCGCGCTGGTTGCGGCGACCGCCCCGTCGCTGGTGGCAGCCAACAGTGCTGCGGAACTCGGCCGGCTGCGAGAAAGCCTGCGCGACCAGCAGCAGATCATCGAGGGCTTGCTGGAGCAGCTCGACCAGCAGGTCGCCAGCACCGACGCGGTCGGCAACGCCGGCCAGCTGATGACCGCGATCAGGCAGGCAAGCGGCAACCTGACCGGCGTGCTCGACCGGCTTGCCGGTTCGGTCGATGACCTGCTGCCGCTGAAGGCCGAACTCGCCGACCAGGCGGAGCGCGCCGTCGGGCTGCATCGCGGGCTGATCGGGCGGCTGACGCCACTCTTCGACGACGAGACGCTGTTCCTGGTTACCGGCTATCGCAGCCTCGACGACATCGCTCCGGTGCCTCCGGAAGCCCGGTTTACCGAGGACGAACTGCTGCAATACGCCGCCGTCGCCGAGCTCGGCATCGAGGCGAACCTGATCGGCGGACTGCTCGCCGAAGCCGTCAACATTCCCGACGCCACCCTCCTGCAGCCTCTCGGCGAGCGCTACGAGGCGGCCATCGAGCGGTTTCGCAGCGCGCTCCTCGTCGTCGGCGACGAGCGCGCCAGCGGCATCAGCGCGGTGATCGACCGGTTCACGGAGCTCGGAGGTGGGACGGACGGCATCTTCGCCCAGCGCCGCGCGGTCCTCGCCGGGGAAAGCACCGCGCAGACGCTGAGCGGCGAGGCGCGGCGCATAGCAGGCGAGCTGACCGCTCGGGTCGACGAGCTCGTCACCGGCGTCGAGAAACGCACGGCGGACGCCGTCGCCGATTCCAACCGCGCCATCGACGTCGGCGGCACCACCCTCCTCGCCCTCAACGCGATCAGCATCCTCGGCGCGTTCCTGATCGGCTGGCGATACGTCGCCCGGCGCATCACCGCGCCGATCGTTCGCATTACCGACGCGGCGGCAGCCTTCGACGGGCGCCGCTTCGAGGCCGACAGTCTGGCCGAAGTACGAAACCGCACGGACGAATTGGGCGATCTCGCCCGCACGTTCACGCGGATGGCGGACGAAGTGCAGGCGCGCACCGACACGCTCGACCGCATGGTGGCGGCGCGAACCAGCGAACTCGAGACCGTCGCCAACCGGCTGGCAAAGTATCTGTCGCCCCAGATCTACAATTCGATCTTCGCCACCAAGGGCAAGGCCACCGACACGCTGGCGCGCAAGAACCTGTCGATCTTCTTTTCCGACATCGAGGGCTTTACCGACATCAGCGACGGCATGGAGCCGGAGCGGCTGTCGTTCTTCATCAATACCTACCTTAGCGAAATGTCCGAAATCGCCATCGAGTATGGCGGGACAATCGACAAGTTCATCGGTGACGCCATTCTTGTCTTCTTCGGCGATCCGGAGACCGACGGTGACCGCAACGACGCCCTCAAATGTGCGCGCATGGCGCTGAGGATGCGCGAGCGGGTGCGCGAACTGGAGCAGGTCTGGCACGCCAACGGCATTTCGAAGCCGCTGCGGGTCCGCATGGGCATCACCACCGGCTATTGCACGGTCGGCAACTTCGGCTCGCAGCAGCGGCTCGAATATACGGTGCTGGGCGGGCCGGTGAACCTTGCCTCACGCCTGCAGACCGCGGCCGAAGCCGACACCATCCTCATCGCCGACTCGACCTACTTGCTGATCCGCGACGACGCCGACACGACGCCGATCGGCCAGGTCGCGCTGAAGGGGTTCGCCCGGCCGGTGACCTGCTATCGCCTCGACGGACTGCGCGAAGCCGCTCCCGCGACGGACGCGTTGATGCGGACGGGACGGCACGTTGCCGTCAATATTGCCGACCGTCGTCACATGCGCGAGGCGATCGAGGAACTGCGCAGCATCGAGGCGGACCTGTCGCGCTACCTGCCGCCGGAGTCGCCCGTGTCCTCTCCTGACGGCCGAGAAGGAACGAGCATCGATCGCTAACCGGGGCGCCAGTGGGGCTATTCCGATTTGGCGAGGTCGTCGAGATCGACGTCCAGTGCCACGGCGATCTTTCTGAGCGCGGCAACAGTCCCGACGCGCTTGCCGGTTTCGATCATGCTGATGTGGCTCGGCTGGAACCCGGTCCGCTCCGCCAGTTGCGTGACCGACAGGCCACGCGCTTCACGCCAAACCCGCACAGGATTCTCGCCCGCGAGGATGCGTTTCATGCCGGCCGCCGAAAGAGGAGCCCCTCGCTTTCCGCGCCTCGCCAGAATCTGGTCGATCCGCGCGAGGTCTGCGACATCTTCGGAGCCGGGCGCCCGCGCGACAAGAGCTTCGTAGTCCTCGGCCGGCAGGATCGCCAGGCGCTCGCCTGAGGGCGTCAGGATGATTTGCACACGGGACATTTCGTCTTCTTTCATTCCTTGTAGGCCGAGCTTCGTGGTCGAATGTCAAGGACAACCACCGTCGCAGCATCCTCGACGAACAGCACTCGCCAAGAGCCAACGCGCAGTCTCTTTCGGTGGTCGCCCGCCAGCTGCTTGACCTGCGCGGCCAGACTCCGAGGATCGGCAGCGTATTGCTCCACCTTCTCTACGATGCGAATTGCTGTCGGTCTCGGCATCTTCTTCAGTGCCTGCCGGGCTTCCTTCTCGAAAAAGACAGCCTTTGCCACCGCCGCCTCCAGCAGATGGGACGCCTATCACATTATGTCAATAAGAGCCATCACAAAACGTGAAGATGTCGGAAGCGAGCGGGGTTCCCCCTTCCCGGCAATTCGCCTATAAGGCCGGCCTAGCCTCAAACCTCAAGGATTCGTGCCCCGGGCGGCTGCCGCGCCGGGGTTTCGTTCGAACCCGGACCCGCATGCCCAAGCGCACCGACATCGACTCGATCCTCATCATCGGCGCCGGGCCGATCATCATCGGCCAGGCCTGCGAGTTCGACTATTCGGGGACGCAGGCCTGCAAGGCGCTGAAGGCCGAGGGCTACCGGATCGTTCTCGTCAATTCCAATCCGGCGACGATCATGACCGACCCGGACCTCGCCGACGCCACCTATGTCGAGCCGATCACCCCCGAGATCGTCGCCAAGATCATCGAACAGGAGCGGACGGCCCGACCGAACGACAAGCTGGTGCTGTTGCCGACCATGGGTGGCCAAACCGCCCTGAATACCGCTCTCTCGCTCCGCAAGATGGGCGTCCTCGACAAGTTCAAGGTCGAGATGATCGGCGCCACCGCCGACGCCATCGACAAGGCCGAAGACCGCGAACTTTTCCGCGACGCCATGACCAGGATCGGGCTGGAGACGCCGCGTTCGCGCCTTGCCCACTCGCTGGTCGAGGCGCTGGGCGCGCTGGATGATATCGGCCTGCCCGCCATCATCCGGCCGTCCTTCACGCTTGGCGGCACCGGCGGCGGCATTGCCTATAATCGCGAGGAATTTCTCGACATCGTCGAGCGCGGCATCGACGCCTCGCCGACCTCGGAAGTGCTGATCGAGGAATCGGTGCTCGGCTGGAAGGAGTTCGAGATGGAGGTGGTCCGCGATAAGGCGGACAACTGCATCATCGTCTGCTCGATCGAGAACATCGACCCGATGGGCGTCCATACCGGCGATTCGATCACCGTCGCCCCTGCCCTGACGCTGACCGACAAGGAATTCCAGATCATGCGCGACGCCTCGATCGCGGTGCTCCGCGAGATCGGGGTCGAGACCGGCGGCTCGAACGTCCAGTTCGCGGTGAACCCGGCCGACGGGCGGCTTGTGGTGATTGAGATGAACCCGCGCGTCTCGCGCTCCTCGGCGCTGGCGTCGAAGGCAACCGGCTTCCCGATCGCCAAGGTCGCGGCACGGCTGGCGGTCGGCTACACCCTCGACGAGCTCGACAACGACATCACCGGCGGCGCGACACCTGCGAGCTTCGAGCCGACCATCGACTATGTCGTCACCAAGATCCCGCGCTTTGCCTTCGAGAAATTCCCCGGCGCCGAGCCGACCCTGACCACCTCGATGAAATCGGTCGGCGAGGTGATGGCGATCGGCCGGACTTTTGCCGAGAGCCTGCAGAAGGCGCTCCGCGGACTCGAGACCGGGCTCTCGGGGGTCGATGAGATGACGATCCCCGGCCTCGGCCAGGGCGACGACAAGAACGCCATCCGCGCCGCCCTTGGCCGGCCGACGCCGGACCGGTTCTTGCGCTGCGCCCAGGCGCTTCGCCTCGGCCTCACCGTCGGTGAGGTCCACGACGCCTGCAAGATCGATCCGTGGTTTCTCAACCAGTTGGCGGCGATTCTTGAATCGGAATCGAAGGTCCGCGACCTCGGGCTTCCCACGACCGCCGGTTCGCTCCGCCGGCTGAAGGGCCAGGGCTTCTCCGACGCGCGGCTGGCGCAGCTCGCCGGCAAGGCCGAGAGCGACGTCGCCGCCCTGCGGCGCGAGCTCGACGTTCATCCGGTGTTCAAGCGCATCGACACCTGCGCCGCCGAGTTCGCCTCGCCGACGGCGTACCTCTATTCGACCTATGAGCTGCCCTTCGCCGGCGCGCTCAGCGACGAGGCCGAGCCGAGCGGCAAGAGGAAGGTCATCATCCTCGGCGGCGGGCCGAACCGCATCGGCCAGGGCATCGAGTTCGACTATTGCTGCTGCCACGCCTGCTTCGCCCTCGCCGATGCCGGCTATGAATCGATCATGGTCAACTGCAATCCGGAGACCGTCTCTACCGACTACGACACATCGGACCGGCTCTATTTCGAGCCGCTGACGGCGGAGGACGTGCTGGAGATTGTGCGCACCGAGCAGACGCGCGGCACGCTCCACGGGGTCATCGTCCAGCTCGGCGGCCAGACGCCACTGAAGCTCGCCGAGGCGCTGCAGGCGGCCAAGGTGCCTATCCTTGGCACCTCGCCGGACATGATCGACCTCGCCGAAGACCGCGACCGCTTCCAGAAGCTGATCAAAAAGGTGGGCCTCAAACAGCCGCGGAACGGCATCGCCAAGTCGGGTCCCGAGGCAAAGCGCATCGCCGAGGCGATCGGTTTTCCCGTCGTCATCCGGCCATCCTATGTGCTCGGCGGACGCGCCATGGAAATCGTCCACGACATGGCACAGCTCGAGCGCTACATCACCGAGGCAGTGGTCGTCTCCGGCAAGTCGCCGGTGCTGATCGACTCCTACCTTTCCGACGCCATCGAGATCGATGTCGACGCCCTCGCCGATGGCAAGGACGTCTTCATCGCCGGCATCATGGAGCACATCGAGGAGGCCGGCATCCATTCCGGCGACTCCGCCTGCTCCCTGCCCCCGCATTCGCTCGACGACGCCACCATCGCCGCGCTGGAGGCCGAGACCCGCACTCTCGCCCTCGCCCTTGATGTTCGCGGCCTGATGAACGTGCAGTTCGCCATCAAGGACGGCACAATCTACGTCCTCGAAGTGAACCCACGCGCCTCGCGCACGGTCCCCTTCGTCGCCAAGACCATCGGCGTGCCGGTCGCCAAGATCGGCGCCCTGATCATGGCCGGCGCGCCGCTGGCAAGCTTCGGCCTGACACCGCCGAAATTCGCCCACATTGCGGTCAAGGAAGCCGTGTTCCCCTTCGCCCGCTTCCCCGGCGTCGACACGCTGCTTGGACCGGAGATGCGCTCGACCGGCGAGGCGATGGGCCTCGACACCAACTACGCCATCGCCTTCGCCAAGAGCCAGCTCGGCGCCGGCGGCTCGGTGCCGACGACCGGGACGGTGTTCGTCTCGGTGCGCGACGGCGACAAGGTCAAGGTCCTCGAAGCCGTCCGGCGGCTGCAGAAGCTCGGATTCAAGATCCTCGCGACCAGCGGCACCCAGCGTTTCCTCGAAAGCGAGGGCATTCCCTGCACTCGGATCAACAAGGTGCTTGAAGGCCGGCCGCACATCGTCGATGCTATCAAGAATGGCGAAGTCCAGCTCGTCTTCAACACCACCGAAGGCGCCCAGGCCCTCGTCGACAGCCGGTCGCTGAGACGCGCCGCCCTGTTGCACAAAGTCCCCTATTATACAACTATCGCGGGAGCGGTGGCTGTGTCGCTGGGGATCGAGGCATACCGGCACGGCAGTCTTGAAGTCCGTCCGTTACAATCCTATTTCGCCTCGGCAGCCTGACCGGGCGGCGGCACGTTTCGCCGAAGCGAGGGGAAATCGGGCTGTATCGTCAAGGCGTTAACCCGGCAGACGGGACTGCCGGAGCGGTGTTTCAGCGAGGTTCCGCTGTCATGCGGAATCTCGTTGCTGTGTTATTCTGCCAAGCGCCGCCACGCCGGCGCCCTTGGGAAGAAGAGGAAAGGCAAGAAGGGTGATGGACAAGGTTCCGATGACCGCTGCCGGACACGCGGCGCTGGAATCCGAGCTGAAACGGCTTGTCGCTATCGAGCGCCCGCGAATCATCGAGCTGATCGCGGAAGCGCGGGGCCATGGTGATCTTTCCGAGAACGCCGAATATCACGCCGCCAAGGAGGCCCACGGCCTCAACGAGGGCCGCATCGCCGAGCTCGAGGACAAGCTGTCGCGCGCCGAAATCATCGACGTGTCGAAACTCTCCGGCAAGACCATCAAGTTCGGCGCCACGGTCACCCTCATCGACGAGGACACCGAGGAGAAGAAGAAATATCAGATCGTCGGCGACCTCGAAGCCGAGGTGAAAGCCGGCAAGATCTCGATCTCCTCCCCCATCGCCCGCGCCCTGATCGGCAAGGCGGTCGGCGAAACGGTCGAGGTGACCGCGCCCGGCGGCGCCCGCTCCTACGAGATCGTCGGCGTCAAGTATCTTTGACGATGGCGGCCGGGCGGGCCGCCGCCCCGCGTTCCGCGTGGCGCCTGGCGATTCTTTCTCTTAGCGCATCGTAGTCGACGGCGAGGTGCGGCAAGGATCGCGCAATCCTTGCCGCCACCGCGACGATCTTCTGCTCCCGTTCCGTCAACCCGTCCCGCCAGGATTTGGTGGTTGGTCGAAAGACCTCGGTGGTCTGTTGTGAAGCCGTGCGGACCACCACGGGCTCGCCGAACAGCGAAGGTCGCGTGAACGTCGGGGACCAGCCAATGCCGAGGAACTCCGTCACCTTGCGCATCTCGCGCTCGGGGTCGGCGACAAGGTCCTCGTAGACCGTGAAGTGCACATCGGGGTCGTCGAGATATCGCATCTGACGGCGCATGGTGCGCAGCGGGTCGGTCACCTGGTGGACCACGTCCGACACAGGCAGGCGCACCCCCTTCCGACGGCGGTCGTTGAGCACGGCCCGCGTGGTGAAGAGCGGATCGCGGACGAGGAACAGGGCCTTGCCGGGGGCGAACATGCGTCGCCAAAGCGCAAGGATATCCCGGCGACCGCCGCCGACTTCCTTGGCGCACCAGAGGGTCGGGTGGCCGGGCGGGCGATCGATGGATTTGACGACACACAAGGCGTCGAACCGGACAAGGTCGCCCAGCGGCCAGCGGGCGCCATCCAGTCCGGCCTCCCGCCACAAGGACTTGTACCCTTCGATCGACAGCCGGTCGGAAACGACGGAGGCGACGCGACATCGTCTGAGGTATGCGTCGGAGGTGATGCTCCGGCCTGACCTCCGCTTCAGCTTCAGTTCGTCGGGATAGGCGAAAAGCTCGTCGCTGCCGTCGAGGAGCGTTTGAAACAAGGTTGTGCCCGATTTGCGCGGCCCGTAGACCAGCACCCCGCGGTCCAGCCAGTCAGCCGACGCGAGCCGGTCGCGCAACGCGCCCGAGGTGGAAGAAAGCAACCGGAAAACTCCTCTCGCTGAGCGGTGGGGTTTGACATCCGGCGGGATGTCCTCATTACATTCAGTTCATGAACTTTCGGACAGGTCCCCTATCGCTCGCACGGTTCTACCTCAAGGCCCATCCGTGGCGAAACGCGCGCACGCATCGCGACCGGCTGAGAAAGAAAGACAAGGACGCCCTGGTCGTCATGTCGTTTCCCAAAGCCGGCCGCACCTGGCACCGCGTGCTGCTCGGCTACTACCTCGCCGTCAAGAGCGGCGTGCCCGAGACCGACGCCCTCAAGCTGCATGGCCTGTGCGATCGCCTGGCGCTCCCCCGGATCGGCTATTCGCATGGCGGGGCGGCTTTTAGCGACGGCCTCCCCTCCGCGCACCCGTCCGTCGCCGACCCGGAGTTGTTGCGGGGCAAGCGAGTGCTGTTCCTTATCCGCGACCCGCGCGACATCCTGGTTTCGGCGTTCTTTCACGCGCGCGACCGCAAGGAAGTCTGGTCGTTGGGCCTTTCCGAGTTTATTCGCAACGACCGGACCGGAATCAACAAGGTGCTTTCCGCCTATTCCCGGTGGTTTGGCTCGGCGCAACTCGCTGAAGCCTTCGATGTGATCGCCTACGAGGATATGCATGCCGATGCCGGGGAGGCGCTGCGACGCACGCTCCGGTTCGCCGGCGCCCGCCAGATCGACGAATCGGTCGTTGCAAGGGCGGTGGAATTCACCCGATTTGAGAACATGCGCCAGATGGAGGAACGCGACTACTTCGACGACAAGGTGCTGCGCGCCACCGGCAGTTCGGCGGAGAGCCGAAAAGTCCGAAGCGGCCGCGTCGGTGGGTTCTCCGACTATCTGTCGGACGAGGATCTGGAGCTGATCGCCAACGAAATCCGGAAGACCGGCGGACCGATGGCGGATCGCTATCTCAATCCACCGCCCGGCAGAAGCCCACAGCCCGGGATCGCCGAGGCGGTGCCCGTTACTTAGGGGCGCTCAAAATGAAACTGCGGACTGGATCGTTCCGATAGATTTCCTCGGTCAACCGGGATCGGATCGGGTCGAGTGTCTCGCAGCCGCCTCCGGGTTCAACCGAATTGGCCCGCGCGAAGCTCACCATGAAGACGAGGCGATCGAGCGTGTTGCCGCGACTGCCGTAGTGCAGGCAGCGCGCGGTGTCGACGGCGTAAGCCGTGCCCGCTGGGCCGACCGCCTGGACGACGTTTGTCTCGGCCACGCAGCTATAGACTTCCTCATCGGTGTAGCGATCTTGCGAGTAGCCGACCCCTGCGTCGACTTTCAGACAGTCGCTTGCGCGCACGAAATGCAGGGGACCGGAAGCCTCCGAAATGTCGTTCAAATTGATGAAGACCTTGATCTGGCGCGTGTCGCGATGGTCGTAGTGATAGAGCTGGCTGCCTTTCAGGGACTGGTTTGGCGGCGACCACCACATGTAGAGATTGAACAGGCGAGGCACCTGCCCGAGGTAACGCGAAACGCCTGAAATGATCTCGTCGTGAAGGACCAGCTTCAGGATATTGGGGTTCGCGAGAAGATCCTCGGCTCTCATGAGGTTTATGAGGAAGTCCTTCTTCTGAACATTGACCCGGCTCGAATCCTTCGGCCATGACTTGCACATGTCGGCGATCTGGCGGAACGCGGCTTCTCCGATCAATCCAGCGGCCGGGAACCGCACATAGCCGTCGTCTTCGGAGACTTCGACGGCGCCGGTGCCGAGCGCCATTGCTTGCGAACCGAGGGTTTTTGCCGTCCGTTCCAGTGAGCGGCGAAGAATGGAGCGTCCGTAGCGCCGCCCCTCCCTGATCAACTTCTTCTGGCTGCCGATGAGCGCTGTCAGCATGGTCCGTCCACCCGTGAGAACAAGCGGGAAAACTGTAGGGTTGCCCCCGCACCTTTGCAACTCTAATGCTGCGCGGACGGCCACTTCAGAGTCGGTCGAAAGTGGCCGACTTTCCGCGGCGTCCCGACCGCCGCAAAGATTGAGAACGACCGTTCCGACCCGACGTCCAGGGAGTGCATTCGGCACATGCAGCGTTTGCTCTACGTCTACGAGGAACGGGTTCCCGAGGAATTGCGGAAGCTCGTGCTCTCTTACTTTCCGCCGGACGAGTTCGAAGTCGACACGATGACCTATCGCACGCCGGAGGACGAGCAGAAGCAAAGGCTGGCGCGGGCCGATGTGGTGTTGTTCGCGCCGGGACGGTTCCTGTCGGACGATATCCTCGCAAGCGCGAAAGCGACGCGGCTCCTGCAATTGTGGAGCTCGGGCTACGACAAATTCAATCTCGCAGGCGCCAAACGGCTCGGCCTGACAGTCGCCAACAACGGCGGGGCGAACGCCAATTCGGTGGCCGAACATGCCGTCCTTCTGATGCTCGCCGTCTACAAGTCGCTCCCCGACAGCCACGGGCGCACGACTACGGGGTCCTGGGCCGGCAACACGCACGGCCTCGACATGTACACATTGCGCGGCAAGACCGTGGGGATCGTCGGATTCGGCAATATCGGGCAATCCGTGGCGCGCATTCTCAAGGGCTTCGGAGCGACGCCCGCCTATTACGATATCCGGCGCGCATCACCGGAGCGCGAAGCGGAGCTGGGCGCCGCCTTCATGCCATTCGACACCCTTGTCGCAGAATCGGACATCCTCACCCTTCACCTCCATGCCAACACGCAGACCGCCAACATCATCTCGCCCGAGGTTTTCGCGCGCATGAAAAAGGGCGCCGTGCTGATCAACGTTTCGCGGGCCGCCCTGGTGGACCAGCAGGCCCTGCTCCGCGCCCTCACCGACGGCACGCTCCGCGGCGCCGGCCTCGACGTCTACCCGGAAGAGCCGACGAAGCCGGGCGACCCGATCCTCACGCTTGCCAACGTGGTGGCTACGCCACACATGGCCGGTTCAACCCGCGACGCCTACGCCAGCGCCCTGACCACCGCGGTCGAAAACTTCCGGCGCGTGGCGCGCGGCGAGAGGCCTGTGGGAATCCTGACCGATTGACAGTTGACCGGGGGCCAGAGAGGGGTTTTATGAGGCCCATTGGCGGGGCTGGCCTTCGGCGCACCGCCGGTTTGGCGGCTCGCGGCGAGCGCCGATTTGTGTTTCCTGCTTCTCTGATCCCGCACGCTCCGGAGTTTTGGCAATGAAGGCCCGGGTTCTCTATCTGCCGATCGAAACGAAAGCGCGCGAACTGATCGGCAAGATCCTCCTGGCGTCCCGTGCGGTGGAACGTGGCTGGCAGGTCGTTCTCGGACCCCAGGAGGTGGTACGCGAGGCTCTTCGCCATGGCCCGCGCGGCGTCTTTATCGAGATCAGCATACCGGAAGCCAAAGCCGAGCGACTGGCGATCATCCGGTCCCTCGGTCACCGGATTGCCAACATCTGCGAAGAAAGCATCGTCTATTACGATGCCATGGACTATTGCGTCCGCAAGGTCGGCCCGTCGTCTGTCGAACAGGTCGACCTCCTGCTGGTCGCCGGGGCCAGCAACGAGCGGGATTTGCGCCAGTATCGGCCGCAGGGGGCCGACAAGATCGTGCGCACCGGCAACCCGCGCTTCGACACGCTGATCCCTGAAGCCCGCGGCGTCTATGAGACGGTGGCCGCCCCGCTGCGCGAGCGCTTTGGCCGATTCCTCCTGGTCAACACGAACTTCATGCGGACCAACCACGTGAAGTTCAGCGCCGACGAACTGATAAGCCGGCTGAAGTCGCACAAGGGCGTCGAGAACCAGGCGCACGCCGACATGATCAAGCGCCAGTACGACTACAAGGGCGCCCAGATGGACAAGTTGCAGCCCATCCTGGCGACGATCGCAGCATCAGGAAGCTTCGACAAAATCGTGGTCCGGCCGCACCCCAGCGAGAATCACAACACGTGGCGCGAATGGGCTCGCCCGCACGGCATCGAAGTTTACTACGAGGGCAGCGCCAATTCGTGGATGCTCGCCTCTGCAGCCATCCTTCACACCGGCTGCACGACTGGAATAGAGGGCGTGCTGCTCGATCGCCCGGTTGCGAGCTATGTCCCCATTCCGGGGCACGATCTGCTCAACCAGTCGGATGCCGTCAGCGCGCCAGTGGGCAGCGCCGAGGACTTTCTCGAACTCTCGGCCAAATGGCAAAAAGTCGATGCAAGCGGGCGCCGCGACATGCTCGCGGAACAGCGGAGCAAGCTGGTTCCGCTGATCGCCAACGTCGAGCCGCCGATGTCGGTCGACCGTATCCTCGACGCCCTGGACAAGCTCGACGTCGCGGAAGGTCCGGTCGAGCCCTTGCGCAAGCCGCACGTCAACCCGCTGGTCGCGATGTTTCGCCTGTTTCGTGCGCAGCGAACTTCAAGGCTCGGCGCCTACCACCGCCAGAAATTTCCAAGCCTCACGGACGAGGAAATCATCGAACCCGTCACGACCTGGATCAAGGCAGGGGTCCTTACGCGCGCGCCGGAGATTTCACGCTCCCCGGAGGGTGCCTGGGTGCTTTCGTGAGACCGGCGCGATGAAGGACGGGAAGCCGGCGGCACCCGGCAAGGCAAGGCAGCGATCGCCTTTCGACGACGGGAAACCCTCGCCCTGGGAGAAGCGGCGCACGAAGCTGCTGGTGGCAAGCCGCCGTCTGCTCCACCTCGGACGGCCGGCCGACGTCATGATCATCGGCGGTCAGCGATGCGGAACGCGAAGCCTGTTCCAGTATTTGCGCCAGCACCCCGGCGTCGAGACCGCCGTCCGCGTCGAGGTTCACTATTTCGATGTCTACCATGACCGTGGGCCGCACTGGTATGCCGCCCATTTCAGCGGCCGGCCGGGAAAGGTCAGGGTCGAGGCGTCACCCTATTACCTGTTTCACCCGCTCGCGCCGGAGCGGATTGCCAGGGAACTTCCAAAATCCCGCTTCCTCGTCCTCCTCAGAAGCCCGATAAGCCGGGCCTACTCGCACTACCAGATGATGTGCGACAAGGCCAAGGAGACGCTCTCGTTCGAGGAGGCGCTGGAACGTGAGGACGAACGCATCCGGCAGTCGGATCAAGCGTACCGGACTTACTCCTACAGGAGCCGGGGCCGCTATGCTGACCAGCTTGAGCGCTGGTTCGCTCTTTTTCCCCGGGAGCAGTTCCACATCGCCATCTCCGACGAGGTGTTTGCCGACGGGCCGACCAACATCGACCGGATCTGCGATTTCATGGGCGTCGAGCGCCACAAGAGCGAAGAGTATTCCCGGTGGAACGGGCGGTCCTACCCGCCCATTTCCGACGAAACCCGCAAATCGCTCGAAGACTTCTACCGCCCGCACAATCAGCGCCTGGCGGAGTTGCTGGGCCGCGATTTGCCCTGGTAGCGCGCCCGCCGCGTAGCCAAGAACCGGCGCCTCGGCTATGCATGCGCCGGACTTCCGACCGCTTGGGGAAACTGCTTGCATTCCATCAGGATCATCGGTGCCGGCTCGATCGGCAATCACCTGGCCAACGCGGCGCGGAGCCGCGGATGGTCGGTGACGCTGACCGACCTCGATCCGGCCGCCCTCGCCCGCGCCCGCGACGAGATCTACCCCCCCCGCTACGGCGCCTGGGACCCGGAAATCCGGCTCCGTGACTCGCGCGAGGCGTTCGGCGAGGTGGCCGACGTCGTCTTCATCGGCACGCCGCCCGACACCCACGTCGACCTCGCCCTTGCCACGCTTGACCGGGTCCAGCCGCGGATTCTGCTCATCGAGAAACCGCTCGCCCCGCCCGATCTCGCCGGCTGCCAGAAGCTTGCCGAGACGGCCGCCCGGAAGGGGGTTCGCGCCCTCGTCGGCTACAACCATTGCCTCGGCGCCAACACCGTCGCGGCCGAAGCGATCCTCGCCTCCGGCCGGCTCGGAACGGTCGCGACGATTTCGGCGCGCATTCGCGAGCATTGGGCGGGCATCTTCAAGGCGCACCCCTGGCTGCCCGGCCCGGCGGCGAGCTATCTCGGCTATTCCGCCCGCGGCGGCGGCGCCTCGGGCGAGCACTCCCACGGCATCAACATCTGGCAGCATTTCGCCCACACGGTCGGCGCCGGTCGGGTGACCGAAGTCACCGCCATGCTTGACATGGTGCGGGACGGCAAGGCCGAATACGACCGGGCTGCGTTCATCCTGTTGCGGACGAGCGAGGGCCTCGCCGGCGACGTCATCCAGGACGTCGTCACCCTGCCGGTCGAGAAGACGGCGCGTATCCAGGGTAGCGACGGATTCGTCGAGTGGCGCGTCAACTACAAGCCGGACCACGACGCGGTGCTCTCGGGTCTGTCCGGCGGGCCGGTGGATGAGAGGCTGATCAGGAAGACCCGGGCCGACGATTTCAAGGCCGAGATCGACCATATCGGCGACCTTCTCACCGGCAAGGTCGCGGTCTCGCCGATCTCTCTGGAGCGCGGCCTCGATACGGCCCTGGTGATTGCGGCTGTCTTCCGTTCGCACCAGGAGCGGCGCACGGTCCGCATCGACTGGACGAAGGGTTACGTTCCGGAAGCGATTGTCTAGCGATTGGTCACAAAGAAATGGTTGCTTCGTTCCGCTTCGATAATCTCGCCATCTACGACCTCGCCAACAACCATCAGGGCGACCTCGCCCATGCGTCGAACATCGTCGACGAGATGGGCCGGGTGAGCCGCGAGGCCAAGGTGCGCGCCGCGCTGAAATTCCAGTTCCGCCAGCTCGACACGTTCATTCACCCCGACTTCAAGACGCGGACCGACCTCAAATACGTCAAGCGCTTCACCGAGACCAAGCTGTCGATGGATGAGTTCGCCACCCTCGCCAGGCGGGTGAAGGCGGCCGGCATGCTGACCATGAGCACGCCGTTCGACGAGGAGTCGGTCGACATCATCTGCGACATGGGCCTCGACGTGATCAAGGTCGCGAGCTGTTCGGCCGACGACCGGCCGCTCCTCGAACGGATCGCCCAGGTCAACAAGCCGGTGGTCGTGTCGACAGCGGGCCTGCGCAACGACGAGATCGACTGGCTGGTCAATTTCCTCGAATCCGAGCGGGTGAATTTCGCCCTGATGCACTGCGTCGCCCTCTACCCGACGCCCGACAACAAGCTCCAGCTCAACCAGATCCGCTATTTCAAGGAGCGTTATCCGGAGATCGCCGTCGGCTGGTCGACGCATGAATCGCCGGACAATGTCTCGGCGGTCCAGGTGGCCTACGCCCTTGGCGCCCGCCTCTTCGAGCGGCATGTGGGCATCAACACCGACACCTACAAGCTCAACAGCTACTCCTCGACGCCCGAGCAGGTGGCCCGCTGGCTTGCCGCCTGGCAGGAAGCGCGCGGCATGATGGGCGCCGCAAGCGAACGGCCGCCGGCGCCGCTCGAGGAAACCAAAACGCTCGAGGAACTGAAGCGCGGCGTCTATGCCGTCCGCGCGCTGCCGAAGGGCACCAAGGTGAGCCGGGCCGACGTCTTCTTCGCCATGCCCGTGCAGGAAGGGCAGATGACCTCCGGCCTGTTCCGGCCGGGTATGGTGGCCGATCGCGATTACGCCGAGCGCGAGGCGCTCGATACCGGGATCGCCGGCCAGGAAGTCCACGACGACCAGCTCATCTACCAGATCATGCTCCAGGTGCGGGGCATGCTGAACAAGGCGGGCGTGCAGATCAACGAGGACGCCTCGATCGAGATCTCGCACCACTACGGCCTGCGGCGATTCCGCGAATATGGTGCGGTGATCATCACCTGCGTCAACCGGACGTACGCCAAGAAACTCGTCGTTCAGCTGCCGCGCCAGAAGCACCCCTACCACTTCCACAAGAGCAAGGAGGAGACGTTCCAGCTCCTTGCCGGCGACCTCGAACTCTTCAAGGACGGCCAGCGTTTCGAGATGCGGCCCGGCGACACCGTGCTGGTCGAGCCGAACGAATGGCACAAATTCCATACGCTCGACGGATGCATCTTCGAGGAGATCTCGACGACGCATCAGAACAACGATTCGTTTTACGAAGACCCCGCCATCGCCCGGCTCGAGCGCGCCCAGCGCAAGACGGCGGTCGATAGTTGGCTCACCTATTTCCGTGGCCGCCACTAGCAGCCGGCGCGCCACGGCCTCGGGCGCGGCACGCGGCGGACCCGATGTATAGGGGCAAACGCGTGCTAGCCGTCGTACCGGCGCGCGGCGGCAGCAAGGGCATACCGCTGAAGAACCTCCGCACCGTCGGCGGCGTCTCGCTCGTCGCCCGTGCCGGGCAGGTGACCAAGGCGCTTGGCTGGATCGACCGGGCGGTCGTTTCGACGGACCACGAGGGCATCGCCGCTGCCGCCGAGGCGGCAGGACTCGGCGCGCCGTTCCGCCGGCCGGAGAGCCTGTCGGGGTCGCTGATCGGCGACTGGGACATGCTCAATCACGCGCTCGAAACGATGGACGCCATGGATGGCGTGGCCTACGACGTCATCCTGATGCTCCAGCCGACATCCCCCACCCGCACGCCCGACGATGTCGAGCGCACCATCGCGGCGCTGCTGAATGGCGCCTTCGACGCGGTGTGGTCGGTGAGCGAGACCGACAGCAAGGGTCATCCGCTGAAGCAACTGACCGTGCAGCCGGACGGCTCCCTCGACTACTACGACCCCGCCGGTGCGGCGATCGTCGCCCGTCAGCAATTGAAGCCGGTCTATCACCGGAACGGCATCGCCTACGCCTTTACGCGCGCGTGCATCGCCGGGCAGAAGACCATTCGCGGCCGGAAGCTCGGCGCCGTGGTCATCGACCGCCCGGTCGCCAATATCGACACCGAACTCGACCTCGAATGGTGCGAGTTCCTTCTCGCCCGGGACAAGCAACGCTAGGACGTGTCGCTCGCGCTCCAGTAGTCGGCGAGCCACGGCGCCGGCCGGGTCCAGTGCCGCCACTTGCCGTGATAGCCGACGATCGCTTCTTCCAGGCTCGGCCGGCCATGGAAACAAAGCACACGCGTATCCGCCGGCAATTGCGGCCGGAACAGGAAATTGAGCGGCGGCGGCGGGATGGAATCGCGCTTGAAGCTGGCGATCCACGGGGATGGGAAATAGGCGAAGTCGCCATGCGCCAGCGCGGTCGATGAGGTGTATTTCTGCTCCGACGCCTTCGAGCGTCGCGCCGAGCCAAGCGGGTCGGCGGCGAAATCATCGTAGAGGTAGCCGTGCAGTGCAGGGTCGAAGCGGAACACCGAGCCGTGTCCGCCGGGGCGGCCGCGCCGTTTCTCCAGCCAATCGTGGCGCATGCAGACCTTGCCGGGCTCGTGGTCGAGGAGGTCGTCGAGCGGACCGGTGATCGCCACATCGATATCGAAGCCGAGAATGGGCCCCGACATTCCGGCAAGGCCGGGCTTGAAGAGGCTCACCTTCCGCCAGGCGCCGCGGCGGCCCGGGGCGTTCATCAGCTGAACCAGTTGCTCTTCGAACGGCTCGACCGGCAACGGCTGGATTTCGACGCCTTCGGCGATGCCCTCGGGCCGGTCGGTGAAGCAAATGAAACGAAACGGGCGACCGAGGAACCGCCGGACACCGAAGTAGAGCTGGCTGACATAGTAGGAGGGGTATTTGTCGCCCCACTTGATGCAGACGACGTTGGCGGCCGTCATGGCGGGCGCCGCCGCAGCGTCTCAATCGCCGGCGAACGTGTAGCCGAAGCGATCGATCTCCTTCCGGTACCATCCGGCGACAAGCGCGCGCGAAGTCGGGCTGTAGAGCTGCCGATAGTCATGGTCCCGCGGACGTTCAGAGGCGCGCGCATTGGTCAGCGCAGCTTTCTCCAATGGTATTCCGACCCGGTCCAGAAACACGCGAAAATCTTCAGCAAGATTCTCATAGCGGATGACGAGGTTAGCGCAAACCGTGTCATCGATCGAATAGATCGACCAGTTGTTCAGGCGGTTATAGTGAAAAAAATTGTAGAGCGGCGAGCGCATGTCGCGGTCGAAGTTGTCGAGCCGGAAGTCACGCTTCTCGCGGTGGCGGTGGGCATAGAGCGAGACTTGCCGGTCCCACGGGTTGCGCTCGCTGGTGACGACCAGATAGTCGTCGAAAATCTTCGGCCCGATGAAAGCCCTGACATCCTTCGCCTGTGCATGACGGTGAAGCCCGATCAGGCCAGGCAACAGCCTCCGCCGGCCGGTGGCGCGCGCCTCGAAGGAGAACCCTTCGAGGCTGCCATGGTCGCGCAGCAGTCCGGCACGGGTTTTCTGGTCCGCCGGCAGCAAAGTGTCCGTTTCGCTGACGATCGCCCGCAACGCCCTCAGGATGCTCGTGCTCGCCGTCTTCTCGGTCTTGAGGAAAATGAAGCGATAGCGATGGGAAATGAGCATCCGACGCGCCGGACTATGGGAAAACGGCCGTACTGGTACACGATTCAGCCGAGGCGACAACCGCGCCGGCAGGGCTTTGGGGCTTCAGGCGGCGTACCTATCTATGAGCGGTCGTCGACGCGTGGCGCCTTGCTGCGCCCGCAACTCCGGCGTCATGATCGTGTCGCACGATTCGGCGCACAAACTGGCGGGAACGGCCGGGTTCCGGGACTTGCGCGGCCTACCGGCGCTCTCTTAGACTCGCGGCCGGACTTGAGAAAGAAAGCATCGCAATGCACGCCAAGGTGATCATCGTCGGGTCGGGACCCGCCGGCTATACGGCCGCCATCTATGCCGCCCGCGCCATGCTGGAGCCGGTGCTGATCGCCGGCATCGATATGGGCGGACAGCTCACCATCACCACGGACGTGGAAAACTATCCGGGCTTTGCCGAGGTGATCCAGGGGCCCTGGCTCATGGAGCAGATGCGCGAGCAGGCCGAGAAGGTCGGCACGCACATCGTTCGCGACCACATCACGTCCGTCGACCTGTCCCATCGGCCGTTCCGGCTCGCCGGCGACAGCGGCGAGGTCTATGCCTGCGACGCGCTGATTATCGCCACCGGCGCCAAGGCCAAGTGGCTTAACATCGCGTCCGAGCAGAAGTTCAAGGGCTTCGGCGTCTCGGCTTGCGCCACCTGCGACGGGTTCTTCTATCGCAACCGCGAGGTGGCTGTGATCGGCGGCGGCAATACGGCGGTCGAGGAAGCCCTGTTTCTCACCAACTTCGCCACCAGGGTGACGGTCATTCACCGCCGCGATTCCTTCCGCGCCGAAAAGATTCTTCAGAACCGGCTCTTCGCCCACCCGAAGGTCGAGGTCATATGGGACACCGTGGTCGACGATGTGCTCGGCACCACCGGCACGCCCCTCTCGGTGACCGGCCTGAAGCTCCGCAACCTCAAGACCGGCCAGTCGAGCGAACTGCGCGCCGACGGGGTATTCGTGGCGATCGGTCATGCCCCCTCGGTCGAACTTGTCGGCGAGCAGCTTAGGATGAAGCCGAGCGGCTATATCTGGACCCAGCCGAATTCGACGGCGACCAGCGTTCCGGGGGTCTTTGCCGCCGGCGACGTCACCGACGAGATATTCCGTCAGGCGGTGACCGCCGCGGGCCAGGGCTGCATGGCGGCACTGGAAGCCCAGAAATTCCTTGCCGAGTCGCACGATTTGGCCGAAGCGGCGGAATAAGCGGCGCGGGATGGATTGGGACAAGCTCAGGATCTTCCACGCCGCCGCCCAGGCCGGCTCGTTCACCCATGCCGGCGAGAAGCTCAACATGAGCCAGTCGGCGGTGAGCCGGCAGGTCAGCGCCCTCGAGCAGGACCTTGGCGTTTCCCTGTTTCACCGCCATGCGCGGGGCCTGATCCTTACCGAGCAGGGCGAGCACCTTTTCACCGCGGCCAACGAAGTGCTGGTCAAGCTCGAGGCGGTGCGCTCGACCCTCACCGAATCGAGCGAGAAGCCGAGCGGCACGCTCCGGGTCACCACAACCATCGGCCTTGGCTCGACCTGGCTGACCGAGCGCATCCACGAGTTCCTCGAACTCTATCCGAGCGTCAACCTTCGGCTCATCCTCGACGACGGCGAACTCGACCTGGCCATGCGCCAGGCCGACGTAGCCCTCCGCCTCCGCCAGCCGGTCCAGCCGGATCTCATCCAGCGCAAGCTTTTCACCGTGCACTATCACGTCTTCGCCGCGCCGGAATATCTGGCCAGGCACGGCGAACCGAAGACGCTGGCCGATCTCGACCGGCACCACATAATCACCTTCGGCGTGCCGGTGCCGCCGGGCATCCGTGACGTCAACTGGCTGGAGATCGCCGGCCGCTCCGCCAGCGACCCGCGCGAGGCCGCGGTCAGCATCAACAACATTTACGCGGTCAAGACCGCCTGCGAGCACGGCGCCGGCATTGCCATCCTGCCGGACTACATGATCAAGGCCGACACAACGCTGGTCCGGATTCTCAAGGACGCCGAGGTGCCGCACTTCGATACTTACTACGTTTATCCCGCGGAATTGAAAAACTCGGCGCGGGTCAACGTCTTCCGGGACTTTCTTCTGTCCAAGGCGCAGAACTGGCCTTACTGAGTCGGACCAATATTGACCTGTGGACAAACAGTCCCGAGATTGCGCCATAAATATCGCACCGAAGACCAAATCTGCGGCCGGTCTTGCTGAGCGTTGAACTATACTTTCATCCGGGTGTTACAATTTTCGTGCTGGTGGGGTGATTCGGACGTCTTCTCCTCCCTACGGACGGGTCATCCGGCCAGCTGTTCCCCTCTGGAAGGCATTTGCCGATCGAGTTTCTGATGCGGCAAAGAACTTGCCGGGCCGACTGGCCCGGCCTTCTTTTTGGGACCACGCACTGCGACAAACAACGATTGCCATTCGCACATTTATGTGCGAGAGAGTTTCGTGAAACGCAATCGCTTGATCGCCGCGCTTCGCGTCTGGTGCCGCAAGAACGGCAAGTCTTTCCGTATCGACTCGGTGTCCGGCAAGGGATCCCACATCAAGGTCTACGTCGGCGACGACGCCACAATCGTGAAAGATGGCGATCTGTCACCGATCTACGTGCAGGTGGTTCTGAAGCAACTCGGCATCCCGAAAGATGCCGTCTGATCCTTGGCCACCGTGAGGAAAACCCAATGAACTATGTCTATCCGGCACGCCTTGAGGTTCACCAAGGCACCATCCTTGTTTCCTTTCGCGACCTGCCGGAGGCAGTCACCGAAGGGAGCGACCGATCGGAGGCACTGGCGGAAGCCGTCGATTGCCTGGATACAGCATTGCTGTTTCGGCTGAAGGAGAAGCGGCCCGTTCCCAAGCCGTCCCAATCGAAGGCGGGCGAAGTAACGGTTCCGGCTTCGCCCAGCGTCGCCGGAAAAATTGCATTCATCCGCGCTTTTGAAGAGTCGGGGCTGACCCGCGTCGCCATGGCGGAACGGCTCGGCTTACGAGAGACCGAAATCAGACGGATGCTCGATCCGGATCATATGACGAAGCTGGACCGGCTTGACCTCGGCCTGCGGGCTCTCGGCCGGCGCCTGGCGATCGCCGATCGACCCGCCGACGCTGCCTGAGGAGAGACCGTCCTCAGAAATAGAGCGCGTCGGCGTCCATGCCGCCATAGAGGCCGGCGACGAATTCGCCGTAGCCGTTGTAGAGGCGGGTGGGCAGCATCGCGCCGGTGGCAAGATCGCGCTCCTCGGCCTGGCTCCAGCGCGGGTGCGGCGAGTCCGGGTTCACATTGGCCCAGAAGCCACATTCCTTCGGCAGCACGGACTGCCAGAAGGTCTCCGGCTGCTCGTCGGTGAACGTGAACCGGACGATCGACTTGATCGACTTGAAGCCGTACTTCCACGGCACGTGCAATCGGAGCGGCGCCCCCATGACCTTGCCCACCGGCCGGCCGTAGGCGCCGGTGACGAGGAAAGCGAGGTCATTGGTCGCCTCGGCAAGGGTCAAGCCCTCGACATACGGCCACGGATACCAGTATTGGCGCTGGCCGCTGGCAACGTCCGGGTCCATGAAGGATTCCATCCGCAGGAACCGCGCCGAGGTCTGCGGCCGCGCCAGGCTGACCAGGGCCGCGAGCGGAAAGCCGGTCCACGGCACGGTCATCGACCACCCCTCGACGGCGCGGTGACGATAGAGCCGCTCCTCCAGTTGCATCCGCCGGATCAGCGTCTCGAAGGCAATGGTGAATTCCTTCTCGACCAGCCCCTCGATACGGATGTCCCAAGGCCGGGTTTCCAGCGCCTGGGCCGCCCGCGCAATGTTCTTCTGGGCGCCGAATTCAAGGAAACTGTTGTGACCGGTGTTGACCTGCTCGGGGGTCACCGGGCGATCGATTGTGTAGCGGCCGTTGCGCGGCGCGGGGTAGAGGTCGGACGTGAGGTCGGTCTCGGCAAACGCCGCGCCGCCGGGAACGAGGGTGCCCCACAAAACGCCGGCGCCGGCAGCGATCACCTGACGACGGTTGAGAAAGACCGCCTCCGGAGTCGCTTCGCGCTCGGGAATTTCCCAGCCCCTGGTCCGCCTCACCCGCATGTCGACCTCGCCGCCGCAACAATCAGCAAATGCCGCGGCGGGGTGTTGATCAAGTCAAATCGGCGTGCAGTGCCATCAAAACGTTTTCCTCCCGTCTATTGGGATGCGGGAAGAAGTCCTCGTTGGTGATCAAGCGGCCTTGGCTTTCTCGATCGCCTGGTCGGCGAGCTTGCCGGTCAGTTCCGAGAGGTGGTCGAAACGCGCCTTGAAAGTGCCGACGCCGGCCGTCGCCGAGCGCAGCTCGACGATGAGATCGCGGATTTCTGCCTGCGGGATCATGGCTTCCACCACGTCCCAGCCCTGCCAGCCGGGCCGCGCATCGAAGCCGAGAAGCTGCCCGCGGCGCTGCGAGACGATGCCGTTGACCCGGGCCGTGGCGTCCGACGGCACGGCGATGTCGACCTTCAGTACCGGCTCAAGGAGTACCGGCTTGCACTCGGCCATGCCGTCGCGCATGCCGATCTGGGCGGCGATGCGGAACGCCATGTCGGACGAGTCCACCGCATGGTACGAGCCGTCGGTCAGCTTCACCGAAATGTCGACGACCTTGAAGCCGAGCGGCCCCTTGGAGAGGTATTCGGTGACCCCCTCCTCCACCGCCGAAATGTAGTTGCGCGGCACGACGCCGCCGGTGATCGAGTCGGAGAAGACGAAGCCGGTGCCCCGCGGCAGCGGCCGGATTTCGAGGACGACGTCGCCGAACTGGCCATGGCCGCCGGACTGCTTCTTGTGCCGGCCGCGGATCGAGGTCGAGCCGCGGACCGTCTCCATGTAGGGGATCGCCGGCTCGTGGGTCTTGATGGCGATGCCGTATTTGCCGGTCAGCCTTTCGAGGGTGACGCGAAGGTGCATCTCCCCCTGTCCTTCCATCAGCGTCTCGCCGGTGTCCTGCGCATGGGTGACGCTGACCGAGGGGTCCTCCTCCTGCGCTTTCTGCAAGGCGCTCGAAAGCTTGACCTCGTCCTTGCGCTCGCTTGAGGAGACCGCCGTGCCGAGCACGGCGTCCGGCCTGGCGAGGGTGACGACCTGGGCAGGCGCAGCCTTGCCGCTGCCGAGGGTGGTGCCGGTTTTGGCATGTTCCAGCTTGCCGAGGCCGGCGGTTTCCCCGGCCTGGGCCGCGTCGCGCTTCGAGGCCTGCTGGCCGAAGAGCCGGAAGACCCCCGAAACGCGGCCGACCGGGCCGGCCGGGCCGATCAGTTCGGCGCCGTCGCCGACGCTGCCGTTAAGAACTCGGACGATGGACAGCTTACCGCCATGCGTGGTGTGGACGGTCTTCATGACCTGCACGACCGCATCGCTGCCCGCGGCAACGCCGAGGCGTTTGCGCGTATCGGCAATGTCGGGCGCCTCGTGGCGGATGGCCTTGAGCAGCCGGCCGACGCCGTTGCCCCGTTCGGCCGAGCCGATCAGCACCGGGCAGATATCGCCGAGCCGCATTTCCTTGGCGAGATCGCCAAAAACCTTGTCGCGCGGCGGCGGGATGTCCTCGAGGAGCTGCTCCATCAGCTCGTCGTCATAGTCGGCGAGCTTTTCCAGCATGGCGTAGCGCGCTTCCACCTCCCGGGCGCGGTCGCCGTCGTTCATGTCGACGACTTCGCTCGCGGCATGCTCGCGATAGACGAAGGCGCGTTCCAGGGCGAGATCGATGAAGCCGTGAACGATGCCGTTCTGCCAGATCGGAATGTGGCGAAGCACCAGCGGCGTGCCGCTCGCGGGCTGCAGCGTCTCAAGGGTCTGGCGAACGCCGCCCTCGGCCTTGTCGATCTTGTTGAGGAAGAGGATGCGCGGGATCTTCCGGTCTTCCAGCGTCTTCAGGATGACCTGCAAGGCCGGAATCTTCTTCTCGTCGGCCTCGGCGACGACCACCGCCAGGTCGACGCCGGCGAGCACCCCTTCCGCCTCGAAGGCGAATTCGATCGAGCCCGGGCAATCGAGGAACGTCAGCCGGTCGCCCATGAAATCGGCCTCGGCGACATTGACCTCGACGCTCATCTGATGGGCGCGGGCTTCGGGCGAGGCGTCGCCGACCGTGTTCTTCTCAGCGATCGTGCCCTGCCGGGTGACAGCGCCGGTGCGCGCCAGGATCGCTTCGAGAAGGGTTGTCTTGCCGCTGGCGAACGGGCCCACGAGTGCAATGCACCGGGGCCCGGCTACTCTGCTTCCCGTACCCGTGCCGCTGTCTGCCATGGCGATCCCTCCTCGTTTTTCGAGGCGCCAAGCGGCGCGTCCGCACGGCGCCTTTGACCGATGGTCTCAGGGAACGCGTCGGATGACAAGACCGTAACGGCGGTGGCGCCGGCCCGTCGCCGGCGCGCCGATCGGAAGGCCGGCTATGCGCGGCGAAGGTTCAGGGCAGCCGGAGGGAAAGGCCGGTGATGCCCGCGGCGATGTTGAGGCCGGTCTGCGCTTGTACGCTGAACGGCTGGAGGACGAAGGCCCGGCCCGTTCCACCGATGAGCGCGTTGGCGCCGACGCCGACGCCAAGGGTTGCTTCCGCCGAGACGCCGCCATAGCTGCCCGCGAGCGCACCGTAGCGGACGCCGGACTGCGCGGTCAGCACGCCCCAGAGGATGATCGTCCGGCCGGTAACGCCGATGTCGAGGCCGAGCTTGCTGATGCGGCCGGCATAAAGCTGCGGGCGACCGCCGTTCGAGGGCCGGTAGGTGCAGGTCAGGCGCTTCGACGACAGCACAATCAGGCCGACGCCCGGCGCAACGACGCATTCCAGGACGCCCGCCCGCACCATGGCCGCCGAGGCCGGCCCTGTGCCGGCGAACAGCATTGGGGCAAGGAGCCCGGCAACAACGATCACGGCTGATCTCATTCGGGCGAATGTGGCGGGCATTGGTGGACCTCGCAAAAGCTTCAGGCGGGAGCGGCGATTCCGCGACATCGTGGCACGGCCGGCGAGTCGGGAATAGCACCCTTCCAGGCGGCGGAAAAGCTTGATCGCGGTCCCGTGCGGGTGCATGTCCTGCCATCAGGAGAGCGTTCAAATGATTGTCGCCTACGGCCTTAGCGAGAAAGGACCCGAGCAGCTCGGCGGGACCGACGGCAACGGCGTGCCGTCTGGGTCGACCTGTTCCAGCCGACCCCCGCCGAGGACCGGGCAGTCGAGGCGTTCCTCGGCGCCAGCCTGCCGACCCGCGAGGAAGCGCAGGAGATCGAGTTTTCGAGCCGCTTCTACTCCGAGGACGGGGCGGTGTTCATGACCGCCAGCCTTCTCACCGGCGTCGACGAGAGCAAGCCCGTATTGACGCCGTTCACCATGGTCATCGCCGGCGACCGCATCGTCACGCTACGCTACGAGGAACTGCGCGCCTTCAAGCAGTTCATGGCGCGCGCCACCAAGGCCAGCAGCGGCTGCACCGCCGCTCCGGACGTTTTTCTCGGCCTCATCGAGGCAATCGTCGACCGCACCGCCGACGTTCTTGAACGGATCAGTGGCGACGTCGATCGCATCAACCAGCAGATCTTCGATGGCGGCAAGAGCGCGGGCAAGAGGAGCCGCCACCGCGGCCGCACACTCGAGGAACTGATTAGCGAGGTAGGTGTGCAGGGAGATCTCGCCGCCAAGGCGCGCGAAAGCCTGTCATCGCTGGAGCGCCTCGCCCAGTATGCCGGCCTGGCGCTGCCCAGCCCCTATGCCAAGGGCGCCAACCGGGCCCGCATGAAGCTCGCGGCACGCGACGTCCGCTCGCTGGAGGACCACGTCACCTTCCTTTCGAACAAGATCACGTTCCTCCTCGATGCGACGCTCGGGCTTATCTCGGTCCAGCAGAACGAGGTGATCCGCATCCTGACCGTGGCGACGGGAATCTTCTTCCCCCCGACGCTCATCGGCACGATCTACGGCATGAACTTCCGCTCGATGCCGGAGCTCAACTGGCACTACGGATACCCGCTGGCGATCCTGATCATGCTGATCTCGGCCGTCGTGCCGTACATCTACTTCCGCTGGCGGGAGTGGCTGTAAGGCAGGGCGCGGCGATGGGGCAAGCTCCGTCGCCGGGGAGCGAAGCCCCGGACGGTCGGCTCCACCTTAGCGGAATGTCACCGTCGCGATGGCGCGGGCGACCTTGTCTTTCGGCCAGGTGGTGACCTTGCCCGGCACCCCGCCGATACGCTCGATATTGGTGCCGGAGCCCGGTCGCGAAAGGACGACCGTGCCGCCCGCCGCCGAGATCGTGACGATGCCGTGGGCGAGGAACACGCCGTATTTATCGTCGATGGGTCCGCCCCAGACATCGGTGCCGCGGATGCCCATGGTCGCGAACGGCATCTTGACGCTGACATTGCTGCCGAGCGCCTTGCCCAGTTTCCCGGAAACGAAACGGAACGGCCCGACCACGGCCAGCTGAAGGGCGTTCTTCGCGCCGTACGGATCGAAGACGAACCGGTCGATCGTCACCTTCGACTTCTCGCCGACGGTGAACGTCGTGCCGTCGACGAAGACGATCTCAAGCCGCGCCCCGGCGCCGGTCTCGATCGCCTGATCCTGCTCGACCGGGCTGCCGGCGGAGAGGGTCGCAGCGCCCGAGGTCACCGCGCCCTGGACCCGGGCCACCTTGCCCACCGGGTCGCCGGCATGGGCCGCAGCGGCAAGCGCCACCAGAGCGACGGCAAGTGCGAAACAGCGCAACACCGCCTGAACCCTCCCCGCTTCGAGCCCTTACCGCAGCCCGGCGCAGAACCTCTGGATGCGCGAGCAGGCCTCCTCCAGCGCCTCCGTGGACGTGGCGTAGGAGATGCGGAAGTGCGGGCCGAGGCCGAAAGCCGAGCCCTGCACCACCGCCACGCCCTCTTCCTCGAGGAGGGCGGTGACGAACTCCTCGTCGCTGGCAAGGATGCGGCCGCCGGCCGTGGTCTTGCCCATGGTGCCGGCGCAGGACGGGAACACGTAGAACGCCCCTTCCGGCCGCGGGCAGACGATGCCGTTGGCCTGGTTCAGCATCGAGACGACGAGATCGCGACGCTGCCGGAAGATTTCGGCGTTTCTCGGGATGAAATCCTGCGGCCCATTGAGCGCCTCCACCGCCGCCCACTGCGAAATCGAGGTAGGGTTCGAGGTTGATTGCGACTGGAGGGTGGCCATCGCCTTGATGAGCACCTTCGGCCCACCGGCATAGCCGATGCGCCAGCCGGTCATGGCATAGGCCTTGGAGACGCCGTTGACGGTGAGCGTGCGGTCTCGCAGCGCCGGCTCGATCTCGACGAAGGTCGAGAACCGGAAGCCGTCATAGACGAGATGCTCGTACATGTCGTCGGTCATGATCCAGACATGGGGGTGCTTCATCAGAACCGCCGCGAGCGCCTTCAGCTCGTCGCGCGTATAAGCGGCGCCTGACGGGTTGGACGGTGAGTTGAAGATCACCCACTTGGTGTTACCGGTGATCGCCTTTTCAAGGGCTTGCGGGGCGACCTTGAATCCGCTTGCGAGCGTCGTCGGAACCTCGACGGGCGTGCCGCCGCCGAGCGCCACCATCTCCGGATAGCTCACCCAATAGGGCGCCGGGATGACCACCTCGTCGCCGGGGTTCAGCGTCGCCATCAGCGCGTTGTAGAGCACCTGCTTGCCGCCGGTGCCGACGCTGATCTCGTCGGCCGAGTAGGCGATGTTGTTCTCGCGCTTGAACTTGGCGGCGATGGCCGCCTTCAGCTCGGGGATGCCGTCGACGGCGGTGTACTTCGTCTTGCCGTCGCGGATCGCCTTGATCGCGGCTTCCTTGATGTTTTCCGGCGTGTCGAAATCCGGCTCGCCCGCGCCAAGGCCGATCACATCGCGGCCGGCGGCTTTCAGTTCGCGCGCCTTGTTGGTGACGGCGATCGTGGCGGACGGCTTGATGCGGGCAAGGGAGTCGGCGAGGAAGGCCATGACGGGTGTTTCCGGGGGATTTGGCGGCGCGGACCCTAGTGGCGCGCCCGCGCGCACGCAAGCGCGACATCGGCTGTCCGGTCCCCGGGGTCCCGTGGCGCGGCGACTCATTCATCGCCGTGAAGCCGGGTCCAACAATGCGAATTGGACCGGGCTGCGACCCCCTGACTATGCTTGCGGCCGGACCGGAGGGCAGGGAGAGGGCCGATGAATCAGGCGTACACGCTCTATTCGATGCAGGACTCGGGCAACTGCTACAAGCCGCGATTGCTTCTGCACCTCCTCGGCAAGCCCTTCCGGCTGGTCGACACCGACAGCCGCGACGGCTCGACGCGGGCGCCCGAGTTCCTCCGGCTCAACCCCAACGGCAAGGTGCCGCTGCTTGTCCTTCCCGACGGGCGGACCCTGTCGGAATCGAACGCCATGCTCCTCCACCTCTCCGAGGGCACGGAGTATCTACCGGCGGACGCCTACGACCGGGCCCTCGCCTATCAGTGGCTGTTCTTCGAGCAATACAGCCACGAGCCCTACATCGCCGTGGCGCGGTCGCTGCTGCACCTCACTCCCGGCGCCACGGCCGACCCGGCACGGCTCGCCGAACTGCATCGGCGCGGGCATCTTGCCCTTGGCGTCATGGAGAGGCGGCTGAGCCAGGCCGACTGGCTGGCCGGCGCCAGCTATTCGGTCGCCGACATCGCCCTCTATGCCTACACCCACGTGGCCCATCAGGGCGGATTCGACCTCACCCCCTACCCCGGCCTTCGTGCCTGGCTCGACCGGGTCGCGGCCCGGCCGGGGCATGTCGACATCGACTGGCGGCCGTAAGGTCTACCCGGCGGGCTCCGGCTCGGGCGGCGGTGGCGTCTCGGCGAGAGCCTTCAGCCTGGCGAGGCCCTTCTCGTAGTCGGGGCCAATCCAGCCGTCGAACATGAGCCCCATATAGCGCATCACCGGGTTGAAGCCGGTGTCGGCGGAGAAGCTCCAGGTGACTTTCGTCGCCCCGCCGGCGGGTTCGAGCGTCATGGTCGCCGCTGCAGCGCCCCGGGCGCCGAAATCGATGAGCATGCCTACCTTCTTGTCCGGTTCGATCGCGGTGATCGTCTGCTTGCCGGAGCCCACATCAGGTTTCTTGCTGGACCAGTTCATGGTCTGGCCGACGCCGTCGAGCGGACCGGTGAAGGTGTATTCGGCCTCCGGGTCCCGCTCGAACCACGGCGACCATTCGTTGAACCGGCGAAGGTCGCTGACAATCGGGAAGACCACCGACACCGGCGCCGCGACCTCGACCGTCCGGGTCACGGTCGGGTGACGTGGCAAGGCAAAAGCGACGAGAATGGCGACAACCCCCACCGCGACGATGGCGACGACGACGCGAATCAGGATCTTCATGGCTTGGCCCCCGCCAGCGCCGCAGGGCGGCGTTCACCGAAGGTGCCTGGCGATTGGCGCAACAAAGTGGCGGATCACCGCCCGGTCCCAGGTGGAAAGCGGGGATAAAAAAAGGAGGCGCCGAGGCGCCTCCAAGTTTCCGTTCCGTCGGGTTCTCATCCAGCGGGATGAGCTATTTTCGGGTTTCCCCGAATACATGAATTACTTAGGCAGGCACGTGTCGACGTTCTCGGCAGTGCACTCGTCGAGGCCAGTATACAACGGATCTTCGACTTTCTTGCCACCAATAAGATCGATCAGCACGTCGGGAGCCCGATTTCCCATTTCGAACGGCCGCTGGCCGATCTGGGCATGGCTGTGACCGGCCTTGAGGGCGGCCATCTGCGGGGGCAGCGTGTCGCCGGCGATGATGATCAGCGACTTGTCCTTCAGACGCGGCTCAAGCTGGGTTGTGGTCGCCGCGTAGGCTTCGGGTCCGAACTGGGCCCAACCGCCGACCAGGATGAAGGCGCTGAGGTCCTTGTTGGCACCGGTGACGTCGGCGAGCTGCTGGTTGGCGGTCGCGATGTCGTCATTGGTGTAGAGCGGGCAACCGTCGATCTCGGTCCAGCCGCCCTGGCCGGTCAGGCGTTCGGTCTTCATCGCGCCGGCGATCGTGTCGCGGAAGCCCGCGGCGCGCTCGTTGATGTTGTTGGCCGCGACGTTGCCGAGCTGCATGCAGACCGTGCCGCCCTTCGGGTTCAGCTTCTTGAGGTGCTCGGCCATCTTGACACCCATGTCGTAGTTCTTGGTGCCGAGATAGGTCTTGCGCAGGCCGCGATCGGCGTCCTGTAGGTCCGCGTCGATCGTCATGATCGGCATGGACGGATTCTTCTCCTTGAGCATCGCGGCCATCGCCGGCGCGTTGGACGGCGAGATGGCGATGCCGGCAACGCCCTTGGCGATCAGGTCGGCGACGAGCTGGACTTCGCCGGCTTCGTCTGACGAAAGCGCCGGGCCCGTGTAGAGGCACTCATATTCGGAGTCGGCATGATCCTTGTTCCACTTTGCGCAGCCATTGCCGAGCACCGTGAAGAACGGGTTGTCGAGGCCCTTGACGACGACGGCAAGGGTCTTCTTGTCGGCCGCGTTGGCCATGCCTACCGAAGCGGCGAGCGCCGTCGCGGCGAGGTACATCAGTGCTTTCTTCATTCCTTCTCTCCCTAGATTGACAGGCGCCATCTTTGGCGTCCCGCCGGTTGCGATCAACCTGGGTACCAGACGACGCGCGGATCGTTTTGCGATCGCTGGTAATCCCAGGCAGAGTCGATGAGCTTTTCGAGGTTGTATTCCGGTTCCCAATCGAGAAAGAACCGGGCCTTGCTGTTGTCCATCCAGTTCGAATGGAACGGACTCGGAATGTCGATGGAATCGCGTCCGCGCGTCCGCGCCAGATACGCGGCGACCTCGCCGTAGTCGACCGGACGATTCATGCAGATGTTGAAGAGCTGGCGCTTCGCCCGGGGATTGTCGATGGCAAGGAGGATCGCCGAAACGAGGTCGTCGACATGGACGAAATTGCGCTTCAGCGGCCGGCCGTCGGCATCGCGCAGCAGCGGCACGGTGCCATTCCGGGCATAGCGGCCGGCGTCGGCCTCCGGCACCATCGTCTTCCAATCGGGTCCGCCGAAGACGTCGTCGCCAAAGGACAGCGTGTACTTGAAGTCGTCCTTCTCCATGATCCATGGCGCCCGCAGGCAGCAGCCATTGGTGTCGTACTGGATGCCGAACTGCTCCAGCACGACTTCCTCGAGCACCTTCGACAAGGCGTAGCAGCCGGGATAGGCCATATGCGGCGTCGCCTCGGTCACCGGGCCGTCATGGCGATAGAAGAAGTGGCCGATTCCGGCATCGCCGCCGATCAGGATGAACTGGCGTGCCGCCGGGCTGTTGCGGAACGCCTCGAGCAGCCAGAAGAGCCCCTTGACGGTGATGTCCATGACATCGTCGGGCGTCTCCTTGCAGGTCGCAAGATGCACCACGTGGGTCACGCCGGCGATCGCCCGAGTCGCCACGTCGCGGTCGGCGATCGAGCCTTTGACAACCTCGATACGATCGGTCGGCTCGACAATGCGGTTGTGGCAGAGCGCGCGAATGCGGGCCTTGGCAAATCGCGGATCGTCAAGCAGCCGGGCAACCAAATTCCGCCCGACCTTGCCGGTCGCGCCGGTCACAAGGATCAGCATTCGTCTCCTCCCAGAGCCTCTAGCTAATATCGCTGAGGACCGTCAGTCAACGGATATTTGTCATACGAAAGCGTAGTGATTGTCGAAACGCACGCCGCCTGCGTCGCGTTATCCTGCAATCATCGGACATTCGATTGACGCCGAGAAGGCAGCTAGGCTAAGCGTTGAGCCGCGTATCGCAGGATCGAAAGCACGACAATCGCGCCGGCGATGTGCCAAATACAAGATGTCGGGGAGTCCCGGGCGGGGTGGGAGACAAGCCGGAATGGCCATTCTTGAGCTGACGAGCATCTCGAAGCATTTTGGCGCCATTCAGGCCCTCAACGACGTTTCCCTGAGCCTCGAAAGCGGCCAGGTGGTCGGGCTGATGGGCGACAACGGCGCCGGCAAGTCGACGCTCGTCAAGATCATCGCCGGCAACTATCGCCAGAGCCACGGCGATATGCGGATGGAGGGCAAGGAGCTCGTCCTGCATCGCCCGGTCGACGCCCGCCAGCACGGCATCGAGATCGTTCACCAGGATCTGGCGCTCTGCAACAACCTGACAGCCGCCGCCAACGTCTATCTCGGCCGTGAATTGCGCAAGGGCGTCTGGCCCTTCCTGATCCTCGACTACGCCACGATGTACCGGCGCGCCGGCCAGCTTTTTGCCGAGCTGAAGTCGGAGACGCGGCCGCGCGATCTGGTGAAGCAGATGTCGGGCGGGCAGCGCCAGGCGGTTGCCATCGCGCGGACGCGCTTGTCCGATGCCAAGATTGTGCTCATGGACGAGCCGACGGCGGCCATTTCGGTGCGCCAGGTCGCCGAAGTCCTCAACCTCATTCGCCATTTGCGCGAGCAGAAGATTGCCGTCATTCTCATCAGCCATCGCATGCCGGACGTCTTCGCGGTCGCTGACCGCATCGTCGTATTGCGCCGTGGCAACAAGGTAGCCGACAAGCTGGTCGCCCAGAGCTCGCCGGAGGAAATCACCGGCCTGATCACCGGCGCGATCGAAAGGGCATAGTCACCATGGCCGCGACCGATCAAGCCAAACAATCCGGCATGATGGCGATCGAGGATACGATCAGCCGCCAGACCCATGGCGTTCTCGGCCAGCTGATGACCCGCCAGACGTTCTGGGTCTTCATCGCCTCCGTGCTCGCCTTCATCTACCTGTCCTTCGCCAGCGACACGTTCTTCACCTCCAACAACCTCTTCAACGTCGCCCGCAACTGCGCCTTCGTCGGCATCATGGGCCTCGGCATGACGGCCGTGATCATCACCGGCGGCATCGACCTGTCCGTCGGCTCCCTGCTTTGCCTCGCCGGCATGGTCACCGGCATGCTGATGTCGGGAAAACTGCCGATCGGCGAATTCTCGATCTGGATTGCCCTGCCCGCCGGCATTATCGCCGCCTTGGTTGCGGGAGCCTTCAACGGGGTGCTGATTGCCTATCTCGGGATGCCTTCATTCGTCGTGACGCTGGGCATGATGTCCCTCGCCCGCAGCCTGGCGATGGTTCTGTCGCAGAACCAGATGGTCTATGAATTTGGCTCCGACCACTCAAAGCTGGTGGCGATCGGCGGCGGCTCGACGGCCGGCTGGTTTCGAGCGTTCGCGGCCTGGGCAGGGCCTGATTCTCCGGCAGGGGCATTCTTCCTCCGCCTGTCGGAGCTCATCATCATTCCCAATCCCGCCGTCATTCTTGCCGTCCTCGCGCTGATTTTCGGCTTCGCCTTCCGCTGGACCAAGTGGGGCCGGCACATATTCGCCATCGGCGGCAATGAGCATGCGGCTACCGTCACCGGTGTGCCCGTACGGCGCATCAAGGTTTCGGTGTACATGCTGTCCGCCTTCATGGCCGGCATCGCCGGCGTGCTGCAAGTCGGCTGGCTCGGCACGATCACCACCGGCATGGGCGCCGGCATGGAACTGGTGGTGATTGCCGCAGTGGTCATCGGCGGCGCCAACCTTGCGGGCGGCTCGGGCACCGCCTTTGGCGCCGTGGTCGGCGCCGTGCTGATCGAAATGATCCGCAACAGCCTGACGCTGCTTGGCATCAATCCGTTCTGGCAGGGCACCTTCATCGGGACCTTCATCATCGTGGCGGTGCTGTTCGACCGCTTGCGCGCCCTGCGCGGCAACGAGTAGACCGGCCTCCGCCGGGCGGCCGGTTGCCCGACCGGCCCCGGTTGCGCGATGATCCGCCAGGGCCCGACGCCGGGCCGGGAGGACGCACGTGCCGCAGTTCGCCAATGTCACCAGAGGTCTGCGTTTCCGCGTCGTCCTTGAACCGGGCGTCGCCCTCGGGCCCGGCAAGGCCAACCTCCTCCAGGCCATCGACGAGACATCCTCCCTGACCGCGGCAGCCGCCCGCTTCGGCATGAGCTACAAGCGCGGCTGGACGCTGGTCCGCGAGATGAACGCCGCCTTCGCCGAGCCGCTGGTCGAGACGGAAAAAGGCGGCGCCGGGGGTGGCGGCGGTGCGCACCTGACGCGGCGCGGCCAGTACGTCCTGAAACGCTACCGGCGGATGGAGGCCGACGCGGCGCGCGCCATCGAGAGCGGCGTCGCCGACCTCCGCAAGCACCTCTCCCCGGCGAGCACCCGCAAGGGCTGATCCGCGACGGGCCCCTGACTCCGCTATTGCCTCATCGATATTTCCGTGCTGACATATCGTCGATATGTTCATATGGATATATCGATTCCATTCGCGGGGGTTCAGTCATGAAAATCGGGCACGGCCTTGTTGGCGCGGCAGCCATAGCGGCGCTTCTTGGCGCCGGCGGCGCGCTGGCGGGCAGCAATACGATCGGTTTCGAATACGATTTCGAGGTCGACTCCTCGGGCGGCGCGACGGACGGCGAGCACAAGAACAACGGCTACGTGCTGTCCTATTCCCACGCCTTCGACAACAACGTCATCCTTGGCGCTTCGGGGTCGATCTCGCAAAACATCATCGCCGACACGGCCACCCAGCAGGTCGAAGGCACCGTCGGCTACAAGGCAGCGGTGACCAAGGCGTTCTCGATTACCACCAGCATCGGGGCCGGCGAGCGTTTCAACGACACGACCTATGACAACTTCCCCTACTGGGTGGCCCGCGCCAGCGCCGACCTGGCGCTCTCCAAGGCTCTGACATGGCAGCTCGTCTTCATCCGGATTCGCAACGCCTTCGATCCGGACGTCGCATGGAACACGCCGCAGATCGGGACCCAAGCGAGCTACAAGCTGAACGATTCCAGCACGATCTACGCGAAAATCTACGAGAGCTTCAAGAACCACAAGGCTGACGTCGACGGCGTCGGCGTCGGTTACCGCTTCATGTGGAAATAGCCGCCGCCGACTGCGGAACGCCCATCGTCAGAACCATTGCGCCGCCGATCTGTCCGTGCTGACATATCGACGATATTTCCATACTGACATATCGAGGTAGACCGATGACTCCGAACCTCTCCCGCCGTTTCTTCGTGAGGCTGGCGCTGGCCGCGGTGCTCTCCGTGCCGGCCGCCGCTGCTCTGCCCCACATCGCCGCCGCCGACGACGTTGTGGTGTTCGCCGCCGCCAGTCTCAAGAACGCGCTTGACGATGTCGCCGCCCGCTACAAGACCGCGACCGGCAAGACCGTGGCGATCAACTATGCCGCCAGCAACGCTCTCGCCAAGCAGATCGAGCAGGCGGCGCCGGCCGACATCTTCTTCTCTGCCGACCTCGCCTGGATGGACTACCTCGAGGAGCGCAATCTCATCGTCAAGGACTCACGGCGCACGCTCCTCGGCAATGAGATCGTCCTCGTCGCGCCGAAGGATTCGAGCGCCGCGATCGAGGTCGCGCCCGGCATGAAGCTCGCCGATCTCCTCGGCGCCGACGGCCGGCTCGCCATGGCCAATGTCGAGTCCGTGCCGGCCGGCAAATACGGCAAGGCGGCGCTGGAGAAGCTCGGCGTCTGGGACAGCGTCGCCGGCCGCATCGTGCAGGCGGACAACGTCCGCGCCGCCCTCGCCTTCGTCGCCAAGGGCGAAGCGCCGCTCGGCATCGTCTACACCACGGACGCCAACTCGGAGAAGGCGGTCAAGGTCATCGGCAAGTTCCCGGCCGACAGCCATCCGCCGATCCTTTATCCGGTGGCGCTGACCGCCGCGTCGAAGAATCCGGACGCCAAGGCATTTCTCGAATTCATGGAATCGGACGCCGCGAAGCCCGCTTACGAAGCGCAGGGCTTCACCGTCGTTGCGCCGGCTACCTGATCCCGGGAGTGAGCACATGAAGATCAGCGCCCGAAACAAGATAAAGGGCTGCATCGTCGAGGTGCGGAAGGGCTCCACCACGGCCCATGTGCGGATCGATATCGGCGGCGGCGCGATTCTCACCGCCTCCATCACCAACGAGGCAGTCGACGATCTTGCGCTAAAGGTCGGCGGCGAGGCAACGGCCGTCATCAAGGCGTCGGACGTGATGATCGCCATCGAATGAAGGCGGCGCTGGTTGCCGCCCTCGCCCTGCTTCTCGCGGCGCCCGTTTGGGCGGAAGAGCCAAGCGGCTGCGGCGGCTTTGCCTGGAATGTCGAGCGCGAACGCACGCTTCTCCTCGCCGAACCGCTCAAACCCGGCGCCGACGCGCTCGACCGCAACGCCGGCCGGGCGATACAATTGAATTTGAAGCCTTTTGCCGAGGCGAAGCTGGTCATACCGCCGGAACGACCACCGAAAGACCCGGCAACCTCCTTCGCCGGGGTTGCCAGCTTTGCCGCCGGTGTCGGCAAGCGGACCTGGCGGGTCAGCCTCTCGGAGAGCGCCTGGATCGATGTCATCCAGGACGGCGCCTACGTCGCGTCGGGCAGGTTCACCGGCGCGCGCGACTGCGAGGGCATCCGCAAGAGCGTCGCGTTCGCCATAGGCCCGGCGCCGTTCACGGTGCAGATCAGCGGAGCGACCTCACCGGATATCCGGATCGTGCTGACGCCCGCTGAGTAGGTTTGGTGTCAGGCGGCCTGGTAGCCGAGCACGGCTTTCGTTTCGAGGAACTCGTCGAGCCCCCACTCGCCGTATTCCTTGCCGTTGCCTGACTGCTTGTAGCCGCCGAAGGGCGCAGATGGATCGGGCAGCGGGTGGTTCAGCCAGACATTGCCGGCCCGCAGTTGCGATGCAATTTCGCGAGCGCGGCCCAGATTGGCGGAGGCGACATAGGCGGCGAGGCCGTAGGGCGTGTCGTTGGCGATGTCGACCGCTTCCTGCTCGTCGCGATAGGCAAGCATCGAGAGCACTGGCCCGAAAATTTCCTCGCGCTCGACCCGCATGCCCGGCTTGACGCCGGCGAATATTGTCGGCCGGGCGAAGTAGCCAAGCGGGAAGCCTTCGGGACGGCCGAGGCCGCCGGCGACGAGGCGGGCACCTTCCGAAATGCCCGACTGGATGAGGTCCTGGACCTTGTCGAACTGGGCGCGGCCGGCAAGCGGCCCGAGCACGGTCGCCGGATCTCGAGGGTCGCCGACCTTGACGGCAACCGCGACGCGGCCGGCGACCTCGGCTGCCTGGTCATGGAACTTCTGCGGCACCAGCATGCGGGTCGGGGCGTTGCAGGTCTGACCGGAGTTGAGGAAGCAACCCATCACCCCCGCGGTCACCGCCTGTTCGAGGTCGACGTCATCGAGAATGATGTTGGGCGACTTGCCGCCAAGTTCCTGGTGCACGCGCTTGACCGTGTCCGCCGCCATCTTTGCGACGTCGATCCCGGCGCGGGTGGAGCCGGTAAACGAGATCATGTCGACGTCCGGGTGCGCGGCGAGCGCCCGGCCGACCGTGACGCCATCGCCCTGGACCATGTTGAACACGCCGGGCGGGGTGCCGGCCTCGTCCATGACCTCGGCAAAGAGGCTGGCGCTGAGCGGCGCGATCTCGCTGGGCTTGAGGACAATCGTGCAGCCAGCGGCGAGCGCCGGCGCCACCTTGCAGACCAGCTGGTTGAGCGGCCAGTTCCACGGCACGATCGCCGCAACCACGCCGACCGGCTCGCGCACCACCATCGTGCTGCCGCGCGGCATCTCGAAGGGGAAAGTCTCGAGGACGCGGATCATCTCCTGGAGGTGAAGGTGCCCGGCGAGCGCTTGCAGCCCAAGGCTGACCGGCGACCCGATCTCGGTCGTCACGGCATTGGCGAGTTCGTCGTAGCGGCGCATGTAGGCGGCGTGGATGCGCTTGAAGAGGTCGATGCGCTCTTCGCGGCTGGTCCGCGAGAATGACGGGAAAGCGCGCTTGGCGGCGGCGACTGCCCGATCGACGTCGACCGACGAACCCATCGCCATTTCCGCGATCGGCCGCTCCGTCGCCGGATTGACGACCTCCAGCCGGGTCTGGCTGATCGGCTCCGCCCACACCCCGCCGATGTAGAACTTGCGCAGCTTGGGCATCATCGTCGCGGTAACGTTCATTTCAGGAACCTCACATAGGAAGGGAGTGCCGACCCGGCGCGAGGCATGATGCTCTAGCCGAAATCCGTTATGTTAACGTGAACATATCGCCGCAAAACGTAGCGATCGGCTCGACTGGACTGGCCAGGCATCATGTTCGAGGCGCTGACTCCGGATGAATGGACGGCCATCGCGCTCAGTCTGCGCGTCGCCGTGATTGCCGTCGTCTGCAGCCTGCCGGTTGCGGTCCTTGCCAGTTTCGCCCTCGCCCGGGGCCGGTTTCCCGGCCGCGCGCTGCTCGACGGACTGATCCACCTGCCGCTCGTCATGCCGCCGGTCGTGACCGGCTTCATCCTGCTCTTGCTGTTCGGCCGAAAGGGCCCGATCGGCGGCTTTCTTGACCGCACTTTCGGCATTGTCCTTGCCTTCAACTGGACCGGAGCGGCCCTCGCCTCGGCGGTGATGGGCTTTCCGCTGATGGTGCGCGCCATCCGCCTGTCGCTGGAATCGGTCGACCGGCGTCTCGAAGCCGCGGCTTCGACACTGGGCGCCGGCCGGCTCGGCGTGCTGGCGACGATCACGCTGCCGCTGATGCTGCCCGGCATCCTCGCCGGCATCGTCCTCGGCTTTGCGCGCGCCCTCGGCGAATTCGGCGCGACCATCACCTTCGTCGGCAACATTCCCGGAGTGACGCAAACGATCCCGTCGGCGATCTACACTTACACCCAGGTCCCCGGCGGCGATGTCGGCGCGCTCCGCCTGACCGCAATCTCGGTCGCCATCGCTCTCGTCGCGCTGATCGCCTCCGACGCCCTCGACCGGCGCGCCTCGGCCCGGATGCTCGGCTGATGACCCTCGCTGTCGATGTCGAGAAGCGGCTCGACGCGTTTACGGTGGCCGCGAACTTCGCCAGCGCCGGACGGCTGACCGCACTCTTCGGCCGCTCCGGCTCCGGCAAGACGACCATCATCAATCTCATCGCCGGCCTCTCCCGGCCCGACCGCGGTCGCATCGTCGTCGACGACGCAGTGCTGTTCGACGACCGTGCCGGCATCGACGTGCCCGCCCATCGCCGTCGTCTCGGCTACGTCTTTCAGGAGGGGCGGCTGTTTCCGCACCTGACCGTCGAGGCAAATCTCCTTTACGGCCGCAAGCGGACGCCGGAGCGCGACCGCCTCGGATCGCTAGCCGGCATCGTCGATCTCCTCGGCATCGGCGAGCTTCTTGCCCGGCGGCCCGCGAGCCTTTCCGGTGGCGAGAAGCAGCGCGTCGCCATCGGTCGCGCCCTCCTTGCCAGCCCGCGTCTTCTGCTCATGGACGAGCCGCTCGCCTCCCTCGACGATGCGCGAAAGGCCGACATCCTGCCCTACATCGAGCGGCTGCGCGACGAGATGAAGCTGCCGATCGTCTATGTCAGCCACTCCGTCGAGGAGGTGGCCCGCCTCGCCGACACGGTCGTCGTCCTCAGCCAGGGCAAGGTGGCGGCCACCGGGCCGGTCGGCGAGATCTTCGCGCGCCTTGACCTGGAAGACGTGCTCGACCGCGACCAGGCCGGCGCCGTCATCACCGCCAGGATCGTTTCCCACGACCCGGCCGAGGGTGTGACGCGCCTCGTCCATCCGGCGGGCGAGCTCGTCCATCCGCTGCTCGCCGAGCCGGGGGGAGCGACCGTGCGGCTGCGCATCCGGGCCCGCGACGTGGCCCTCGCCGTGGGCGAAACCGGACTCCTGTCGATCCGCAACCGCCTCGCCGGCACGGTGGCGGAGATCGCCGAGGGCCCTCCCCCGGCGGTCGATATTCGCATCGATCTCGGCGGCGAGGCCCTGCTCGCCCGCATTACCCGCGACGCCGCCCGGGCGCTCGACCTCCGGCCCGGACAGCGGGTCACGGCGCTCATCAAGTCGGTCGCATTTGAATCGCGCTCTGCTAGTTTCGGGTGATGAAATCAGACACGACGACGCCATGAGCCGGCTTTCGCAAGCCATCCGTCCGGCGGCCGCGGCGCTTGCCGCCTGTCTCGTCATCGCAAGTCCCGCAGCGCATGCGGACGTCAGGGTGTCGTCAAGCGTGCGCTACTACCAGGTGCCCGGAAGCACGCTGCAAAGCCTCGCACGCTTCGTTGCCCGGAACCCTCTTCCGCACGAGAAGACCGGCGCCCTTGGCCGGACCGATGCGAGCTTCGACTTTGAACTGGAGGCGGTCACCGCGGGACCGGTCTGCAAGGCGACCGACGCGGCGATTTCGCTGAAATTCGTCATTACCCTGCCGAAGGCCTCCGAATCCGGCCTCGGCAAGGCCGACCGCGCCAAGTGGCGCGACTTCGTCGCCTTTGTCCGCCGCCACGAGGAGACCCACCAGGCGATCTATACGCAGTGCATGAACAGCTTCGCGCGAACCGCAAGATCGCTGAGCTCCGTGCGGGGCTGCACGGCGCTTGCCGCCGATGCGCGCAAGCGCTTCGAACTGGCGCTTCGCGCCTGCGAGCAACGGCACGACTCGCTCGATGCCCGGGACCGGCGCGCGCTGGAGAAGCTGCCCATCTTTCGCAGCCTGCAATAGGGAAAGGGCGGGCGCGTGAGGCGTCCGCCCTTTCGGTTCAGCCTGCCGCCTGGAGCGGCGAGCGGAAGCTCACGAGCATGTGCCGGTGAGTTTCCCCTTGCCGCCGACGACGGTCACTTTGACCCGCGCCACGCCCGACCCGATCATGCCCAGCCTGACCGCGGCGCCACGGGTCACGTCGATGACGCGGCCCCCGACATACGGCCCGCGATCGTTGATGCGGACCACGACCGACCGGCCATTCCTGAGATTGTCGACCCGGACCTGGGTCCCGAATGGAAGGCTACGATGCGCAGCGGCGAGCGCATTGGCATTCATCCTTTCGCCGTTCGCCGTCCGGCTACCCATTTTGTACCAGGAGGCCTTGCCGCACTGACTGCCGGCTTCGGCCTGACTCGAGAGGCCGAGCGCCGCGATTGCCGCGAAGCCAAGCCCGAACGCTTGCATGCGATATCTGGAAAGTCCCACTCTTGACTACCTTCACGCTGTTTAACCGCATCGTTTGGTTGATCCTCCCCATCAGCCCTTGCTCGCCCGGCATGCCTCCGCCGGACCGATGCCTTTGTTTTAGTCAAATGCGGCACGAATGCGGCTCCGAACTCACCTTGTGAGTCAGAGGGTTAACCCGCGTGAGGACGAAAAAGGTCGGTCGCTATGCGCCAGAGGGCAGTCGCTCGATCAGGGCTGCCGCAGCGGCCGGCGCATGGGGCTTGAAGCCATTGATAAAATAAATGAAAACATCGCGCTTCAATTTTGATTTTACTGGCTTATCCACCCCCGCCAGATCCTCGGGCGCGCCGCCTGCCGCCCACAAGGAAGCGCGCTTTGCCCAGGTATCGAGAGCTTTCGGAGCATATCCGGCCGTCTCGACCTCCTCGGCCTTCTGCAGCCGGGCATAGACAAAATCGGCCGTGACATCGGAGATCGCGGGGTAATCGTCGGAATCGGCGTAAACCACGGCAATCCCCTCCGCGCGGAGGAGCGCGACGAATTCGGGCACGACAAAGCTCTCATGGCGGACTTCGAGGACGTGCCTCAGCGGGCGCTCGCCGGCCTTGCGGGGCAAGAGCTTCAGGAATGCGCCGAGATCGTCGCGGTCGAATTTCTTGAACGGCGCCAGTTGCCAGAGCAGCGGACCGAGCTTGTCGCCGAGTTCGAGGACGCCGCTCTTCATGAACCAGGCGATGGCTTCCCCCGACTCCGCGAGCTTCCGGGCGTTGACGACTGCGCGGTGGCCCTTCACCGAGAAGACGAAGTTTTCGGGCGTCTCGTCGCGCCATTTGGCAAAGCTCGCTGCCGACTGGGTGCGGTAGAACGTGCCGTTGATCTCGATGGTGGTGACGTGACGGCTGGCATAGCCGAGTTCGCCGGCATGCTTGAGGTCGGCCGGATAGAAGAGGCCGCGCCACGGCGCAAACGTCCAACCGCCAATGCCGACCCGGATCATGCAGCTTCCCTTGCCTACCGGCTGACCAGCACGTAGCCGCGCGTCTGGCCACCTGCATCGGAATCGGTTGTGTTCATGGCCGCGAAGAGGTCCGCGGCGGTGACCCAGACCGGCGGATACTTGTAGCGCGAGACGTCGAGGATGAGGAACCGGTCGGTGTCGGCGTCATAGGCGGCAAGCGGCGAGATGTGGCCGCCGGTTTTCTGACCGATCGCCGAGCGCAGATAGTTGACGACGATGTAAGTGTCCTTCCTGTCGATCCAGGCAATGGCGCTCTTGCGAAAATCATCGAGGCTGCTGTCGGCGGCGTGGTGGAATTCGACCTTCAGCCCATATGCGCCGAGCAGCCCGCTGAACTGCTCGAGCGTCATGCCGGCCTGCTCGATGGCGGCGCGCGCCCGCACTGCCTCGGTGGCGGGCGTGAACACATTCTCCTGGTCGAACATGCCGATGCCGGTGGTCATCGGCGAAGCCGGCGCCGGCAATTGCAGGGCGTTGAGCACCATGACCAGGGAGGCGACGCCGCAGAAGGCGGGGTGAACCTGTGTGACGAACTGCATGGCCAGTGGAACGAAGTCGTCATGCGCCTCAGCCCCGGCAAGCAGCGCCTCACCCGCGGTGCTGTCGAGGGCGATGAGATTGGCGGGCAGCGGCAGGGTCTCGGCGCTCGCCGGGAGGGGCGCCGCGAGCACCACCGCAACAGCGAGGAAGGCAAACAAGGCGCGCATGTGCTCCTCCGGCCGGTCCGGTCAGGCGAACATTGCGGGCTTGCACGGCTCTGCGCAAGGTTGCCCGGTCCACTTTGCGTCTTTCGAGTCGCAGTGACTTCCGTTTCCGGTTTGCCATGATAGCGTGCGCCCGGGCCGGGGCCGTCCACGCATCAACCAGAGGTCAACCATGCGCGTTCACCTGATGACGCTTGCCGCCTGCCTCGCGACCGCGATCGCCGCCGGGAGCGCCCATGCCGCTTCCTTCAACTGCGGCGACGCCGCAACGCCGACCGAGCACGCGATCTGCGACAATCCGCAGATCAGCAAGCTCGACGAGCAAACCTCCGGTCTCTACTTCCAGATCATCTCCAGTGGCGCCCCCGGCCGCACCGTTCGCCAGGTCAAGAGTTCGCAGGCGAGCTTCATCCAGCAGCGCAACAGCTGCGGCGCCGGCTACAACTGCCTGATCAGCGCCTATACCGACCAGATCATGTATCTGAAGAACGTGAAGAGTAACCTCGGGCTTTGAGCACCACTACTTCGCGGGAGGCGCAGCGTGATCGACAAGCCGGGGCCCGACAGTCCGTCGCGCCGGAACTTCCTGAAACTGTCGGCTGCGGCGGCCGCCGGTGCCGGCGCCCCCGTTGCCGGCGCGCTCGCCGCCGAAGCCGGAGAACTGCCGCCCCTCCTGCCGGTGCCCGACAAGCCCGGTTTCGACCACCTCGTCGTCATCATGTTCGAGAACCGGTCGTTCGATAACCTCCTCGGCCACCTCTACCGGCCCGGCGAAGTGCCGGACGGGCAGACTTTCGACGGTGTCGCTGCCGGCAGCCACAGCAATTCCTCTCCGGCCGGCCCGGTCGCGGCGCATGTCTACACCGGTTCCACCGACCGGATATTCCGCAGCCCGACGCCGGACCCCGGCGAGGAATACCCGCACGTCAACACCCAGCTTTTCGGCACCGTCGACCCGCCCGGCAACGCTGCGCTCGACTTCAAGCAGATGGCGGCGCCGTTTAACGCGCCTGCCGCCGGCACTGCGGCGAAAATGGACGGGTTCGTCACCGACTACATCAACCACTTCGGCGTCACCCAGGGACGTCCACCGACGCCTGAAGAGTACGAAGTGGTCATGGGCGGTTTCAGCCCCGACATGCTGCCGGTGACGAGCACGCTGGCGCGCAACTTCGCCGTCTACGACGCCTGGTTCTCAGCCGTGCCGTCGCAGACGTTCTGCAATCGCGCCTTCTTCAATGCCTCGACCTCGTCAGGTTTCGTCACCAATGACGGCGGGCCCGAGGGCTATCTCAAATGGGAACGCAACCTCGCGCCGACGATCTTCAATCGCCTCGAAGAGGCCGGCATCCCGTGGAAGGTCTATTTCGACGAGAGCCAGGTCGTCTCGCTGACCGGCTTCATCAACCTGCCGGCCCTGCGGCCCTACTGGAAGACCCGCTTCTTCGGCATGAAGCAATTCCACGAGGACGCCGCCGCCGGCAAGCTGCCGGCCTATGCGTTCATCGAGCCGCGGCTCATATTCGACCACAACGACATGCACCCGCCGGTGGCGTCGTACGAAATAGACGTCGCCGACGGTTCGCCGATCCTGATCGGGGCCGTCGACGATGTGCGCGCCGGCGAGAAGCTGCTGCACGAGGTCTACGAGTCGATCCGCACCAGCGCCTCGCCAAACGGCTCCAACGCCATGAACACGATGCTGCTCGTCACCTTCGACGAGCATGGCGGCACTTTTGACCACGTGCCGCCGCCGGCCGCGCTGCCTCCCGGCCCGCTGGCCGATCCGGAGATGGGCTTCGCCTTCGACCGCCTCGGCGTCCGCGTTCCGGCCATCGCCATATCCGCGTGGACCAGGGCCGGCACGGTCATCCACGACGAAATGCACCACGCCGCGGCCATCGCCACGCTCTGCAACAGGCACGATCTCAAGCCACTGACGGCGCGCGACGAGAACGCCCGCGACCTCACCAACGCCTTCAACCTGACGGAACCGCGCCAACCCTGGGACTGGCCCGAGACGACGCCGCAATATGTACCGCCGAACCCGGACGGCCGCGGCCCGTTCAGCGTGCGGGCGGCACGCATGCCGCTGTCACCGCCGGCCCTCTCCCTGCTCGGGATGCTGACGGCGAAATTCGGCTTGCCGACCGACATTCGCCCGGCGAATTTCGACCAGGCCTACGAAATGCTGCAGCGCCTCGGCCGCGGACTGTTCGGCCCTTAGCCGCTGATCCCGGCGAGCGTCAGGTCTTCTTGGCCATGGCCCCCGCCATGGACCCGGCCGCCGGCGCGACGCCGCCCTTCCCCTTCTTGTTCTTGTCGGCCTTCGGTTTGCGCTTCTCCTTATTGGAGCGCATCTGACCTTTTGCCATGACATCCTCCTGTCGAGTCGCGTGAGAACGACGCGGCGACCTTAGCGCCGGCCGGGGGGATTGGGAATTGGGCGGCGTCAGAACCGATCCCACTCCTCGTCGCGCATTCGGCTCACGAAAGCGCCGGCATCCTCCGCAGTCCGCTTCCCGACTCGGCGCCTGCGGATTCGCCGCAAGTCTGAAGAACTTATTCCTCGCTCCTTTCGCCGCGCCGGCAATTTGAAGACTGCCCGCAAGCGGTCGAATATCGATCGGAAAAGATCGTTCGGCCGCACGTCTGACCCTCCACCAAACCCAACTCATCTAGCACAAGAGGTCTCAGCCGATCTTCAGGGCCCGCGACGTGGAGGGACACACGACCTAGCGCCGCCCCCGCCGTCCCGCTTCGCTGCCCGCGCGGCCGCCGATGGAGCGGGGTTTGGCTGGCGGGTCCTTGCCGAGAGGTACCTCGGTATCAGTGCCGGGGCCCATATAGTCTAGGGTCGGCTTGTGCGGACGCTCGGCGCGCTGCACCGGCACTTCCGTGCGGCGGATGGTCATCTCGTCGAGATTATTCTTGCGCGGGCGGGGCTTGGCTGTGCCGCCCGGCCCGGCCGGAACTTCTTCGGGCGCGTAGCGGCGCTTCCAGACTTCGGGCGCGGTCGGATCGGCGAGGTTGCTCGTTGAGTCGTCGCCTGAGGGCGCCCCCTCTGCCGCGCTGCGCGCAGTCCCCCTCCCTCGCGGCGCGGGGGCGGAACGAACCCCACCCACCGCGCTGCGCATGGTCCCTCCTCCCCGTCCCGGGGAGGGATTTGTGCTGCGGCCTGCCGCGCCGCCCTCGCCCGGATTGCGCGCCAGCGGATCGTCCGCCACCGCGAGGTCGAGGGTTTCGAGGCGCTTGATCTCGTCGCGAAGGCGCGCCGCGGTCTCGAATTCGAGATCGGCGGCGGCGTCGCGCATCTGCTTCTCGAGGTCGGCGATCGTCGCCTTGAGATTGTGCCCGACGAGGCTGCCTTCCTCGGCAAAGCCGGTCGGGACGATGACGTGGTCGCGCTCGTAGACCGACTGCATGATGTCGCCAATGGTCTTGCGGACGCTCTCCGGGGTTATGCCGTTGGCGACGTTGTAGGCGGTCTGCTTCTCGCGCCGGCGGTTGGTCTCGGCGATGGCGCGCTCCATCGAGCCGGTGACGTGGTCGGCGTAGAGGACGACGCGGCCGTCGATATTGCGGGCGGCGCGGCCGATGGTCTGGATCAGCGAGGTCTCGGAGCGCAGGAACCCTTCCTTGTCGGCATCGAGAATGGCGACCAAGGCACACTCGGGAATGTCGAGGCCTTCCCGCAGAAGGTTGATGCCGACCAGCACGTCGAAAGCGCCGAGGCGAAGATCGCGGATGATCTCGATGCGCTCCAGCGTCTCGACGTCGGAATGCATGTAGCGGACGCGGACGCCATGCTCGTGGAGATACTCGGTGAGGTCCTCGGCCATCCGCTTGGTCAGCACCGTAACCAGCGAGCGGTAGCCGCGGAGCGCCACCTCGCGCACCTCGCCGAGGAGATCGTCGACCTGCGACTTCGCCGGCCGGATCTCCACCGGCGGATCAATAAGGCCGGTCGGGCGGATGACCTGTTCGGTAAAGACGCCACCCGTGCGGTTCATCTCCCAAGGCCCGGGCGTCGCCGATACGTAGGCCGACTGCGGCCGCATCAAGTCCCATTCCTCGAAGCGGAGCGGGCGGTTGTCCATGCAGGACGGCAGGCGGAAGCCGTATTCGGCGAGCGTCGCCTTGCGCCGGAAGTCGCCGCGATACATGGCGCCGAGCTGGCCGATGGTAACGTGGCTCTCGTCGACGAAAACGAGGGCATTGTCGGGCAGGTACTCGAACAGCGTCGGCGGCGGCTCGCCCGGCTTGCGGCCGGTGAGATAGCGCGAATAGTTCTCGATGCCGGCGCAACTCCCCGTCGCCTCGATCATCTCGACATCGAAGCGGCAGCGCTGTTCCAGCCGCTGCGCCTCGAGCAGACGGCCGGCGGCGGTCAGCTCGTCCAGACGGAGTTTCAGCTCTTCCTTGATGCCCTTGACCGCCTGCGCCAGCGTCGGCCGCGGCGTCACATAGTGCGAGTTGGCGTAGACCTTGACGGTCTTCAGCTCGGCCGACTTGTGGCCGGTGAGCGGGTCGAATTCGGTGATCGACTCGATCTCGTCGCCGAACAGGTTGATCCGCCAGGCGCGATCTTCCAGATGCGCCGGGAAGAGATCGATCGTGTCGCCGCGCACCCGGAACGTGCCACGACGGAAATCGGCGTCGGTGCGCTTGTAGTGGAGCGCGACGAAGTCGGCGAGCAACTGGCGCTGGTCGATGCGCTCGCTGATCGACAGCGCGAAGGTCATGGCGGTGTAGGTCTCGACCGAACCGATGCCATAGATGCAGGACACTGAGGCGACGATGATGACATCGTCGCGCTCGAGCAGGGCCCGCGTCGCCGAGTGGCGCATGCGGTCGATCTGCTCGTTGATCGAGGACTCCTTTTCTATGTAGGTGTCGGTCCGCGGCACATAGGCCTCGGGCTGGTAGTAGTCGTAGTAGGAGACGAAATACTCGACCGAGTTGTCCGGAAAGAAGCTCTTGAATTCGCCGTAGAGCTGGGCGGCGAGCGTCTTGTTGGGGGCCAGCACCAGCGCCGGACGCTGCGTCGCCTCGACGACCTTGGCCATGGTGAAGGTCTTGCCCGAGCCTGTGACGCCGAGCAGCACCTGGTCGCGCTCCTGGGCGTTGACGCCGGCGACGAGGTCGGCAATCGCCGTCGGCTGATCGCCCTTTGGCTCAAAGTCGGAGACGATGCGGAACGGGACGCCGCCTTCGGACTTTTCCGGCCGCGGCGGGCGGTGCGGCGCCCAGGTCTTGTCGCGAAACTCGGGCCGGCCGCTCTCGATCAGCGCCGACAGCGCCTCGACCGTGGCGGTGACCGCCGACGCCGGCAGGCTGGCGACATCCTCCAGCGAGACATCGACTCCGGGCACCGGATTGAGCCCTACCGCTGCCCGTTCCTCGGCCGAGCCGCGCCCGCCCATCGACGTCCCGCGCGATGTGCGCAGGGGCTTTTGCGGAGCCTCGGAGAATCCGGATTTGCGGGGCGGCATGGGCGGAATATGGGGGATGCGGCGGCGCTTGGCGAGGGGGCCGCTCGGCAGAGCGCCGGCCCTGCTGACATCGCGCTGGCAGGAGCCGTCAGGGTGACGCCCGGACCTCGGAGTGCCGCCAAGCCGAGCGGACAAGGGTCAGGGCGGCGAGCCGGAGCGAGTCGCTGACCGAGGCTCCGGCCCCGCGGCCGACGGCGGCAAAGATTCCGCCAACCACCGCGCCGTCGCCTGTGCTGCGGGTCGCGAGCAGGCCGGCGATGGCCCGCCGTGCCGATGCGAGGGCAGCGAGGTCGTTTCCCGAGGCATGAAGGGCGAGCGCGCGGTCGACTTCCACGATGCTGACCGCCGGACCCTCCGCCCAGGGCGTGGCGGACAAGCCTTCCAGCGTATCGGCGGCAAGTGCCGCGGCTTCGGCCGGCCTGCCGGCCGCCATGAGTGCCTTGGCCTCCTGCATGGGCAGAAAGACGCGGGTCAGGCGCCAGTCGTCGCTCCCCTGCCCGGCCAGCAGCCGCCGTGCTTCGGCGATGAATGCCAGCGCCGCGTCGGGCTTGCCCGCCATGGCGTGGACCGTGGCCGCCTCGACCAGGCGCACCGCGGTGACGTGGCTGGCAGCGCCCGTGCCCCGCCTCGCTATGTCGACCCCCGCCGCCGCCAGGTCGAGCGCCTCGGGCGCAGCGCCGAGATTGGCCGCGACCATCGCCATCGTCATGACGGTGTCGCCGATCTCGGGCGCCGCCGGGTCGAGGCTGCGGGCGTAGATATCGAGGGCAGCTTGAAGCGAGTCGATCGCGCCCTGGTGGTCGCCGCGCAGCTCGGCAGCATAGGCAAGGTCCGCCAGCCCGCGCGCAACGAGGGTGTGGTCGGCCGGCGCGCCGGCCATGGCCGCGTCGAACACCAGCCGCGCCGCCGAATCGGATTCCTCCAGCGATACGAAGCCGAGCGCCAGGTCGGCGAGGAGAGCGCCAAGCACCGGAACCGGCCGGGCATCCGAACGCGGCTCGTCGAGCATGGCCTCGACCTCGGTTGCTCCCTCCGCTCGCCCGGCAGCGACCAAGGCCTCGACATGCCAGAGCCGCGCGACGACTGCGAGCGGGTCGGCGCTGCCGCGCAGCGCGCTCAGCCTGGTGCGCGCCTCGGCCGACAAGGCCAGTCCTGCGTCGAATTCGCCGATGGCAGAGTGCACCTTTCCAGCAAGTGCGCTGGCGAGGGCGATCCACGCCGCACCGCTCGCATCGGCCGGCGCCGGCGTGGCGAGGACGGGGCGGAGAATGGCAAGGGCCGCCAGCGGACGGCCGCGACGGCAGGCGTTGAATGCTTCAGCGAAAGCAACCGGCACTTGAAGTTCCGACCGACGGCCGGGCGGGAGACCGGCGAGGTCTCGCCGCGCCTCGCCCGCGACCGCGGCCCCCGGCTCAAACGCTTCCGCCAGCGTTGCGCCGATGCTCACCGGGACAAGTGCGCCGATCCGGGCCGCCATCGCGTCGGCATCGGCGGGAGTCGCCGGCACGGCAGCCACCTCCGCCGAAGCATCTTGCTCCATTGCAGCAAAGTCGCCGCGATGGAACGCGGCGAACATTTCCGCGGTCGCCGACAGCGCCGCGGCGGCCGGCTCGACGCGACCCGCAGCCGACAATCCGCCGGGCTGCACGGCGCACAGAAGGATGGCGATGGAGAGTAGCCGGCCGGCGATCGGCGCCGGCACGCCTAGCCTTTGCAGCCGTCGTAAGTCGGGTCGGCGTCGGCGCCTTCGGTGATGAAGGCGTTGTTGCCCTTGCTCCAGAAGACGATCGACTCGTCGGCATTGGCGTAACGGATGCCGGAGGCGGACATCGTCTGCGGCAGCGACATGGTGCGGCCATCGCTGAGGGTGAGGTCGACCTTCTCGGAGTAGAAGACCGCCTTGATGGTCTTGCTGTCCTTGCACGCATAATCGACCGTGCTGATCGCATCTTCGGCGCGGGCCATCGAAACCGACGCACCAAGCAACGCAAGGGCGCCAACAAGCACCGCGGATTTCGCTGAAGTCATTTCATTGCTCCTTCGGCCCGCACGTGCAGCCGTATCGGGGTGAGCCCACCTCAGATGGGAAAGCACTCTACGGTCGAAATCCAGAAACATGAAGGGGCGGCGACCGGCCGACAGCAAAACGGCGGCCTGCAGGCCGCCGTTCGACTCAGATCCTAAAAGAGCAATTACATGGGCTTCTGCGGCTTGCAGTCCTTGCCCATTTGGCCAGGTTTGCAATCCTTCGGGCCCTTGCCATCGCCCATGCGCGGGCCGTCATTGTCGCCCATCCGTGGGCCCTTGCTCCCACCCATGCGCGGGCCATCGTTGTCCTTCCAGTTCTTGTCCCACTTGGCGCGCTGCTTGAAGAACGGCTTGCCGCGATAGTGATCATCCCAGTAGCCGAAGTTGAAGGTGATGAAAGGCAGGCCGATCTGCGGGCCGAAACCGATCAGCGGCACGCGCTTGTTCTTGTAGAAGCCGGCCAGCACCCTGCCGTTCACCCAACCCCGATTGCCGCGCCAGGAGACGTCGCACTGGGTGACTCCGCGCAAGCACCCGAAGATGCGCACCGGCGAGCCGCCGGGAACGAAACCGACCGGCGGATACTGGTTGCCGGGTCCGGCATGCTGGGTAGCGCCTCGGGTGGTCCATCCATTGACCGCCGCCGAGGCGGCCGCTGGCGTCAACGATGCCACGGCGATGCCGAGGCCCGTCAGGAGGGCAATATTCTTCAGGTTCATCTTCATGTCCTTTTCCTGCCACCCCGGCTGTTGAACGCATGACCGTCGCGCTTCCTTCGGCGAGGCCGTGAGCGGGTTGAACGCAGTTGGCGGCTTTGGGTTCCGACAGGACCGCGCATTGGCGGCGACCAAGATGCCGCACACGGAGCCCATCGGCCGACGCGAGCGGTTGCGCGGCGGGAGTCATCGGCGCCGCAACACGCGTGCGGAGCTCCGCGGACCCTCGAAGGTCGCGCGCCGGCATTTCACTGATTGAAGATTTTCAGTCTGTAGATCGGGGCCTGTGGCTCTTCCGATCCTTCCGCCCCGCCCGCCGCGCGACCGCTCCGAAGAGTTGGCCGCGACGGCGAGACGGAAGCGTATCGACGCCGGATGCCCGGCGTCTGATCGCACTACTTCCGCTTAGCGGGAGCTTTCTTCTTCGCTGCCGGCTTCTTGGCGGCCTTCTTCGCCGCCGGCTTCTTGGCGGCGGGTTTCTTCGCTGCTTTAGCCAATGTAGTTCTCCTCTCGATGCTGAGCCGCGAATCGGCTCACGACATTATTGTAGTCCAACTTATGCGTTAATAACGCGCTAATTCGTAAGAGATGTCGCTGGGGCATGGATGGTCTAGTCGTGCGAGCGAGACACGAATTTTTTCGCGCGATGCGATGTCGGCATGTCTTCGCTTGCGCGTTTCGTCGCCATCAGAGAGTTGGGATTCACGATCGCCGGCAGCATCGATCCGGCACCTTGCATCGTGACAATTTCTGTTTCGCGCTGCTTCGCAAATGATATCGAAATCACCACGCGGACACGCCGACGTCGGCGCCCGCAATCGCCGCAACCGATCTTCCCGCTCAGGTGCCGCACAACAACACCCCAAAACTTCACGCGACGGAAAAACCTGTTATCTCAATGAGATAACAGGCGCGTCGCGGACGGTCAGCCAGTGTGAATGATGTCGATACTTGACTGTTCTTGCATGACCTGACGCGAGCGTAGCCAACTACTGCGAACGTCCCATTGGCGCGTGGAAAACGAATCGGACGCCGCATGATTCCAGTGTGCGTCAGAGCGCTCCGACGAGGCGTTTGCGACGACACCGCGACTGTCGTCGCGCGTTCGAGTCCGCAACGACGGAGTGCGAGTCGCGATCTCGCGGAGCCTGCCGAATTCGCACGCGTCGGAAAAAGTCGTCCCCAAAAAAATTTCGAGGATTCGGCGTCGTGAAGAATTTTCTCGGCATCGCCGAGTGCGACGCGATGTTCGGGCGTCGAGAAAAAGTGTGCACGCATTCCACGCGAAGCATCGTGGTCGCGGCGCGTTCGCGGATCGTCGTCGTCGCCGTGTTTCCAAAAAAAGAAGGGCCGGACGACGCCGACCCTTCTTCAAGATTTAGGCCGCGACGCGTCGGCTAGTTATCTTTCCAGATCTTTCCGCCACGTCCCCCGCTTCGATAATTTCCACCTCCGTCGGACGGTCCGGACGGTCCCTGGATCAGGTCGCCTCGCTCCCGCGGACCATCGCCGCCCTCGAACTTCCACTGTGTCGGTGCGTTGCCGTTCTCGAACTTATGCGGCCGCTTGGGCGGGTTGTCTTCGCCGCCGATTGAGCCCTCGAACTTGGGCGGTTTGCCATGCCACGTCGGCGGCTTGTCGGGCTTGGGCCACGGCCCGCAGTCCTTGCCCTTGCAATGCGGCGGCCAGCAGTCGTCGCCGGGCTTGCAATGCGGCTTCGGATGATGATGGCGCGGCGGATAAGGCAGATAGTAAGGCCATCCGTAATCCGGGCCGTAGCCATATTCGTAGTAATAGTAGTCGTAGTCGTCATATGTCGGCGCGGGTCGCTCATAACGGATGCTGAGATAGGACGCCGCCACCCAGCCGCTCCGTTTGTGCCAGATCACGCTGCACCATCTGCTCTTGCAGAAATCGACCCACAGGGAAGCGCCGGCGGGGATCGTCGCCAGTTTGGCAAATCCGGGGCCCGGTCCGGCCCGAAGGTTCACGGCGCCCGTTGTGATCGCGCGGTCGCCGGCGCTTGCCGGCGTCGCGATTGCGGCGACGAGCAGCCCGCCGGCGATCGCCAGCGAGCGAAGCAGTCTGATCATGATCGTTCCTTCCATCTGTGGCCTCGCAGCCGTCTCATATTTATCGAAAGTCTGCCGGCGGTCGGCAAGGGTTTTTGCCCCGACCGGCCGCCGGCCCTTCGCCGAGCGGGGGGCGTGCGCGGCGAAAACGAAAGAGGGAGCCGCGGGCGGGCGGCTCCCTCCGTCGCGCACGAAGTCAGGCGAGACTTTCCCGAAGGAAGCTCACGGTGCGCGACCATGCGAGCTCGGCGGCCGCCTTGTCGTAGCGTGCCGCCGACGTGTCGTTGTTGAAGGCGTGATTGGCGCCGTCATAAATAAAGAGCTGGTAGTCGACACCGGCGGCCTTCAGCCCCGCCTCAAAATCCTTGATCCCGGCATTCACGCGCTCGTCGAGGCCGGCATAGTGAAGGAGCAGGCGCGCCTTGATCTTGTCCATGCCCTCCTTCGGCTGCTTGCCGTAGTAGGCAACGCCCGCGGCAAGGTCCGGGTCGGCAACGGCCAAGCGGTTGACGAGACCGCCACCCCAGCAAAAGCCGACGGCGCCGACCCTGCCGGTGGAGAGCGGATGCGCTTTCAGGTAATCCACCGTTGCGACGGCGTTGGCGACCAGCGCGTCCTGGTCGAGCTTGCCGATCAGGTCGCGGGCGGCATCCTCGTCGCCGGGCGTTCCGCCGGCGGGTGACAGGAAATCGACGGCGAGCACAAGGAAGCCGTCCAGCGCCAGGCGCCGCGCGATGTCTTCAATATGCGGATTGAGCCCACGATTCTCGTGGATGACGATGACCGCGGGAAACTTGCCCGCGATGTCGGCACGGCTGACGAGGTAGCCCGACATGGTGGCGCCGCCAGTACCCGGCCATGTGACGCGCTCGGTCTTGAGCCGGAGATCCTCCGGCGGAACCAGCGCTGCGCGAGCCGGATCGGCGGCAAGCATCGGGGCGATTGCTGTCGCCAGGAGGCCGCTCCCGGCAAGCCGGGCGAGCTTGTCCATGAACCCCCGCCGATCGAGCGTGAGATGCGTGTAGTCGTCGTAGAGACGAACCATCTCCGGCGTGATCTTCGGCAGAGTCATGGCGCAAGTTTCCTCCCGAGCCCGCTGCAAGCCCAGTGATGGATGAACGTGCCGCCGGCGGATTTCAGTCTCGCTTCACGCGATTGTGTTCCGACGGCGCTGGCGGCAGATTAGGCATGGCGCGGAAGCAGCCGCGCTGCCGCCGATTGCGGGCGGGGCAGAACCAGAATCGAGGGAAAAGGCAAGGCGATGCGCCAGACCGGCACCGTGAAATTCTTCAATGCGTCGAAGGGCTTTGGCTTCATAACGCCGGATGACGGCGGCAAGGACGTGTTCGTTCACGTCACGGCTGTCGAGCGGTCCGGGATGTCCACCCTTTCGGACGGCATGCGCATTTCGTTCGAGACCGAACCGGACAAGCGCGGCAAAGGGCCGAAAGCAGTCGATCTGCAGCCGGCAGGCTAGGTCAGGGCTCGAGCAGGCCTTGAATCCGTCGGACGGCCCGGCCGCCGGGTCAACCGGCGGCTCGCGACGGCAGGCGTCGACTCAGGCGTTCGCCGCCATGGCGTGTTGCCGGGGTTGCACCGCGTTGGAATAGTCTTCCATCAGCGTCTTGCAGATCGCACCCGGCTTGAACCTGTACGGACCGATTTCCGACACCGGCGTCACCTCCGCAGCAGTTCCCGTCAGGAAGCACTCGGAGAAGCTCGTCATTTCTTCCGGCATGATCGCCCGCTCGACGATCTGGTGGCCGCGCTTGCGCGCCAGGTCCATCACCGTACGCCGCGTGATGCCGTCAAGGAAGCAGTCAGGCGTCGGCGTATGCAGGACGCCGTCCTTGACGAAGAAGACATTGGCGCCCGTCGCTTCGGCGATGCGGCCGCGCCAGTCGAGCATCAGGGCGTCGGCGAAGCCTTTCCGCTCCGCCTCGTGCTTGGAGATGGTGCAGATCATGTAAAGCCCGGTCGCCTTGGATTTTGACGGCTCCGTCGCCGGATCCGGCCGCTTGTACCTGGCGATGTCGAGCCGTATGCCTTTCAGCTTCTCTTCGGGATGGAAATAAGAAGGCCATTCCCACGTCGCGATGGCGACATTGATGCTGGTCTCCTGGGCGGCGACGCCCATCATCTCGCTGCCACGCCAGGCGATCGGCCGGACATAGGCGTCCATATGCCCCTGCCGAAGGAGCAGTTCCTCGCAGGCGTGATTGATGGCCTCGACGGTGTAAGGGATTTCGAAGCCAAGGAGCTTGGCCGATTCATGCAGCCGGCGGGTGTGCTCGTCGAGCTTGAAGATGACGCCGCCATAGGCGCGCTCGCCCTCGAAAACGGCGCTGGCATAGTGCAGGCCGTGGCTCAGGACATGCAGCGTCGCCTTCTCCCACGGCACGAAGTGACCGTTGTACCAGATGACGCCGTCGCGCTTGTCGAAAGGCTGGTGGGCCATGGTGCTCCTCCTTGGGAACCGGCCATTCTGGCCGCAAGCTTGTTTCGAGCGGCGGGCACTGCCTTTTGCGTCGCAGCGCAATCGCCGATAAGGTGCCGCGAAATTCGCCGGCTTACGGCAGGCGAGGCGTTAGCCGCCGTCGCCGACAGGTTTTTCAGTAACAATCCGCAGAAAATATGTCAATATGGCTGACGTAAATTTCAAAGAGGATGTCGGGTCGGTGAACCGCGAGGCGGCCAGCAGGAAATTGCCCCTGGCCGAACCGCTGTCGGCCGAAGAGCGGCCCGAAATCCGGTACATAGAGCTTCTCTTCTTTGCCTATCGCGACTTCATCTCCGACCCCGACGCGGCGCTCCTCAGCTACGGGTTCGGCCGCGCGCACCATCGGGTGATCCACTTCGTCAACCGCCATCCCGGCATCCGGGTCGCCGACCTCCTCGATATTCTGAAGATCACCAAGCAGAGTCTGGGACGTGTGCTGAAGCAACTGGTCGACACCGGCTTCATCGAGCAGCGCCCCGGTCCGGTCGACCGCCGCCAGCGCCTGCTCTATCCGACCGAGGCCGGACGCGCTCTGGCGCTCCGGCTTCTCGATCCGCAGGAGCGCCGCATCGAGGCGGCCCTCAGTTCCCTCTCGCCCTCCGAGCGCTCCGGCGCCGAGCGGTTCCTTCGCCTCATCATCGACGAGAGCGAGCGGGACAAGGTCGCTCAGCTTATCGGACGCTGAGGTGCCCGATGATTGAGGCCGAAACGGACGCCGACGGCCGCTTGCGGGACGACTCTCCGCACCTCCTCGTCGTCGACGATGACAAGCGCATCCGGACACTCCTCTCGCGCTATCTCGGCGACCACGGTTTCCGGGTGACGATTGCCGGCAATGCGGCGGATGCCCGCCGGCACCTGTCCGGCATGGCCTTCGACCTGCTCATCCTCGACGTCATGATGCCCGGCGAGGACGGGCTCGCACTGACCAAGAGCCTGCGCGAGACAATGCAGGTTCCGATCCTGATGCTGACTGCGAGATCGGAGGCCGAAGCGCGCATCCGCGGTCTCGAGTTCGGCGCCGACGACTACCTCTCAAAGCCATTCGAGCCGCGCGAACTGGTGCTTCGCATCAGCAATATTCTGCGGCGCGGCACGCCTTCCGCGACACCGCTGATCGAGCAGATCCGCTTCGGGCCGTTCACCTTTAATCGCGAGCGGCGGGAGCTCCGACGCGGCAGCGATCCGATACACCTCACCGACCGCGAGCGTCAGATCATGGCGATCTTTGCCGCCGCTCCCGGCGCCACAGTGCCGCGCGGCGATCTGGTGGCCGGCGAGAGTCCGGCGGGAGAACGGACGGTCGACGTCCAGATCAATCGCCTGCGGCGCAAGATCGAGGTCGATCCCGCAAACCCGCTCTACCTCCAGACCGTACGCGGCATCGGCTACCGTCTGGCGATCGCCGGTTAGGCAGGCGGAGGGCCCTGCCCCATGGCGACGACCGTCGAGGTGCAGCCACCCCAGCCGACCGGGATTCGCGGTGCCTGGCGGCGCTTCGCACGCGCCATCGGCGAGCGCATGCCCAAGGGCCTCTATGCCCGCTCGCTGATCATCATCATCGCGCCCGTCGTCCTCCTCCAGGTGCTCATCGCCCTTGTCTTCATGGAGCGCCACTGGGAGCGCGTCACCGCGCGGCTGGCGGCAGCCGTGGTCGCCGATATTGCGGCCATCATCGACGTGATCGATACCTACCCGCAGGACGCCGACTACGCGGAGATAACCCGCATCGCCGGCGACCGGCTCGGCCTCACCATCGCCATCCTGCCCGGCGAGACGCTTCCCCCTGCCCAGCCCAAGCCGTTCTTCACCCAGCTTGACCGCACCCTCAGCCGTCTCATCGGCAAGATCAAGAAGCCCTTCTGGATCGATACCGTCGGTCGTTCGCAGATCATCGAGATCCGGATACAGCTCGACGGCAAGGTGTTGCGTGTCTTCGCGCCGCGCAGCCAGACCTTTGTCTCCAACTCGATCATCTTCATCAGCTGGATGGTGGCGAGCAGCCTCGTGCTTCTCGCCATCGCCGTCCTGTTCCTGCGCAACCAGATCCGGCCGATCCAGAGGCTTGCCGCCGCCGCCGACAATTTCGGCAAGGGCCGCCCCGCCCCAGTCCTGACGCCGCGCGGCGCACGCGAGGTGCGGCAGGCAACCGTAGCCTTTCACGACATGCGCAGCCGCATCGAGCGGCAGGTCGAACAACGGACGGCCATGCTGGCCGGCGTCAGCCATGACCTGCGCACCATCCTCACCCGCTTTCGCCTGCAACTCGCGATCATCGGCGAGGCTGGCGACGTGGAGGCCTTGAAAGCCGACATCGACGACATGAACCGGATGCTGGAGGGCTACCTCGCCTTCGCCCGCGGCGACAGCGGCGAGGATACCGAGCCAACCGACATCGCCGCCATGCTCGACCAGCTCGCCGCCGAGGCGCGCATTTCAGGCGACGAGGTCACGGTGGATTTCGCCGGTGACCCGACGGTCAATCTCCGCCCGCAGGGCTTCAAGCGCTGCGTCGAGAACCTGGTCAAGAACGCCTGTCGCCACGGCAAGACCGTCTCCATCGACGGCCGCCATGCCGACGGGTTGCTGACGATCATCGTCGACGATGACGGCCCTGGCGTGCCGATGGAAGAACGGGAGGCGATCTTCAAGCCGTTCTATCGGCTGGACGAGGCGCGCAATCTCGACACCAGCGGCACCGGGCTCGGCCTGTCGATCGCTCGCGACATTGCCCACAGCCATGGCGGCAATATCGAGCTGTCGAAGAGCCCGCTGGGCGGCTTGCGGGCGACTGTGACAATCCCCGCCTGAGCGTCAGTAAAGGCGGCCGCCGTCCGGAACCTTGCGGTCGGGCCCGATCAGCATGACCTCGCCCGCCTCGTCCGGGAAGCCGAGGGTCAGCACCTCCGACAACATCGGCCCGATCTGGCGCGGCGGGAAGTTGACCACGGCGGCAACCTGCCGACCGACCAGATCCTCGCGAGGGTGGTTCCGGGTGATCTGCGCCGAGGATTTCCTGACGCCGATCTGCGGTCCGAAATCGATCATCAGCCGGTAGGCCGGCTTGCGCGCCTCGGGAAAGGGCTGGGCATCGACGATGGTGCCGACCCGGATGTCGACCTTGAGGAAATCATCGAAGGTGATGCGCTCGGGCGCCGGTCCGCTCATGGCTCAAATCCGCTGGAGGAGATTTGCGACGCCGTAGCACGGCGTCGAAATGCCCTCAACCCGCGGCGTCAGCGCCGGAACGATCGCGGCCGCGTTCGGCAAGGCGCGGGACCAGCGCACAGGCCCGGTCGAGGAACTGCATGGTGCGCTCGCCGCGCTCAAGCGCCCGGTCGAGAGCGGCCATGGTGCGGTCGAGGCCGGCATCCTCGTCTTCGACAAACACGCCAAGAGTGCCGGCATAGATCATCGCGGCGCCGCCGATGGCCACCGCACCGGCGAGACCCCGGTGAGGGACGTCGGCGGCGACCAGCATCCATTTCGCCGAGACCTGGGCATTGCGGCAGAGCGCAGCCGCCAGCATCGGGTCGCGTCGGGCGGAGCGCGCCAGGCCACGGACGCCGGCGCGGTACGGACGGAGCGCATCGAAGCGTCGCATCATCACCTCGAAGAGGCGTTCGCGGGCCGTCGCTTCGCCGGAGGCGCCGTCGGCAAGAACGGCACGGTCGATCTGCCTGCCGAACTCGGCGAGGATTGCGAGCTGGCCCTCGAAGGCCTCGCGCAGCGCGCCAAGCGGAACGTCCGCCGCCTTCGCCACGTCGCCGAGGCCGATCGCCGCAAAATCCCGCTCGCCGAGGAGCCGAAGCAAGGCATCGACGATCTTTGATCTGGTCTTGTCAGTCGCCATGAGCAAGGTCCGCAGGAATTCTACTCAGGTTGAACGCAACTCGAGGTGCAGTCGCCTCCCGGTCGCCTCGGCGTAGCGACGCAGCGTTGAAAGCGATGGAGACACACCCCCGCCCTCCAGACGAGCGATCGCGGATTGGGTGGTGCCAAGCCTTTTCGCCAGCGCGGTCTGAGAGAGCTTGGCTGCGGTCCGGGCCCTGATCAATGCTTCGATGATTGCATACTCAGAGTCCGCCAGCTCATACGCCTTGCGGAACTCCGGTTCCTTCATCCATCGCTTCTTCAGATCGGCAGTCTTGGTCATTGTTGCACCTGTTTCACTGGCAACATCGACTTCGGTCAGCCCGACAGCTCGCGAGACCGCTTCCTTGCGGCCGCCACGGCTTTCGTCATCAACGGCGCCAGCCCCCCCTCGCCCATCAGGACTCCAAGTGCGGCCGCGGTCGTGCCGTTGGGCGAGGTGACATTCTGGCGAAGCTGCGCCGGCTTCAAGTCCGATCGGTAGAGAAGTTCGCCAGCGCCGGTCACGGTCGCTCGCGCCAGCCTGGCGGCGACGTCGGCGGGCAAGCCGGCCTCGACTCCTGCCTCGGCGAGGCATTCTGCAAGAAGGAACAGATAGGCCGGCCCGGAGCCGGAGACAGCCGTGACGGCGTCGATCAGCGTTTCGTCGTCGAGCCAGACTGTCTCGCCGACGGCGTCGAGGAGTTTGGTCACCAGCGCCTTGCCGACATCGTCGACCGCGGCATTGGCGACCGCCGCGGTGATGCCGCGGCCGACCTGCGCCGGCGTGTTGGGCATGGTGCGAACAATCGCCGCCGGGCCGAGACCGGCATCGAGCTGGGCGATGGTCGTGCCCGCGGCAATCGACACAACGACGGTCTTGTCGCCGACCATCAGCTTGAGGCCCGGCAGGATGCCACCGATGAGCTGCGGCTTGACGGCGACGACGAGAACGCGCGCCACCGCGCCCATGGGCGGCACGGCTTGCGCTTCAATGCCGGCCCTGGCGAGGAGCGATGCGCTGTCCTCCGGCGGCGACGGATCGATGACCCGCACGGCATCGGGCCTGAGGCCACGCTCCAGCCAGCCGGCGAGCAGAGCGCCGCCCATCTTGCCGGCGCCGACCAGAACCAGAGGGCGATTGGTGGTGAAGGAGGGCGCGAGATCCATGACGCAACAAACCCGGGACGCGAGGAATCAGGCTTCGCCGGCCGTCTCGAAGAGGACGGTTTCCAGCGCCTGGGACGCGGTCTTGCCCGCCCACACCACGAACTGGAAAGCCTGGAAGTAACGCTCGCAGGCCTCGATGGCGGTGAGCAGAAGGCGTTCCACCTGGCTGGCATTCGGCTCGGCGCCACCGGAAAGAAGCAGCGCCTGCCGGTACATGACCATGCCCTCGGCGCTCCACAGATCGAAGTGACCGATCCAGAGCTGCTCGTTGACCGCCGCCAGCAGGCGCATCACCTCGAGCTTGCGGGCCTCGGGGATCTTCAGGTCGAAAGCGCAGGCAAGGTGGATCGCCTCGCGCTCCTCCATCCACGAGAAGGAAACGTGGTAGTCGGCCCATCCGCCGCCGACCGAGATCGTGATCTCATCATCGCCGGCGCGCTCAAACGTCCAGTCGTTGAGGGCGGCGATCTGCTCGATGACGTCGACGGGGTTGGACTGGCGCTCTTCCTGGAAATCGATGAGGCTCATGGCCGTTCCTTGACTTGGCGCCGGCCGGGGACCCGCTCAATCCTGAACGCCGGGGCGAATCTCCGTCTGAAATCACTATATAGGCAGCCGCGCATCCCCGACCACAATTCGTTGTGGACCAATGAGCAAGGCAGCATGGAATGTGTGGAGGAGTTCGAGGCCGGCAGCCTTTTCCTATGACCCGTCGGTCCTGGGCTTCCGCGGCGTGCGTTTGACCTTGGGGGCGGCTTCGCCCATCGGCGACGCCGCCTCGCCGCCACCCTCTACGCCTCCGCCCGCGAGCTTCGCTTCGAGGGCCGCTATCCGGGCGGACAAAGCCTCATTTTCCGCCCGCGCCCTCGACGCCAGCTCCCGCACGACATCGAAATCCTCGCGCTTGACCAGGTTGAGGTCGTTGATGAAGCGCTCGACCTGGCTGCGGAAGGCCGTTTCGGCTTCGCGTTTGACCCCTTGCGCAACGCTCGCCGCATCGGTCATCAGCCGGGCGAGTTCGTCGAACATGCGGTTCGAAGTCTGGGTCATTGCGGTCTCCCTCAGGGGTTACTTGATACTATGGGGACCGTGCCGCCCGACCGCAAGCCGGGCCGGCTCACATCGGCAGGCGCGGAAAGAGTCTCGCCAGCCCCGCGATGCGCTTCCAGCCCTCGCCTTCGGCGACGGTTTCGACTTCGAGCTTCTCAAAATAGTGGTCGAGGACTGCCGCCCGCTCCTCGGCCAGCGGCGGCCGGCAATAGTCTTCCTCCTCCCAGACCGCCAGTCCGTCGTGAAACCGGCGGGCATCGCGAAGCGACTGGGTAAGCGCCTGGCCAAACGGCCGAAGGCCGATGAACTCGTCGCGGGAAAGCCGCTTCTCCAACTCCTGCAAACGGTCTCGCCGCGGTACGGCGGTGACGAGATAGTAGGCCATCGACTTTCCTTGCGGCTCGCGCGCCATAGCTCCTTCCCCCGACAATAGTATAGTGCGCGCATGCCGCTTTTCGTCATCCCCTTCCCCGCCATCGATCCGGTCGTCATCAAGGTCGGGCCGTTCGCGATCCGCTGGTACGCGCTCTCCTACATCGTCGGCATCTTTGTCAGCTGGTGGTATTCGAAGCGCCTCGTCCGGGACACGGCGCTATGGGGGCCGGCGGGGCCGCCCATGAAGCCGATCGACATCGACGACTTCGTCGTCTGGGCGACCCTCGGCATCATCCTCGGCGGCCGCACCGGCTACGTGCTCATCTACGACCTGCCACGCTTCGCTGCCAACCCGCTTGAAATCTTCGCCCTCTGGCACGGTGGCATGTCGTTCCATGGCGGCTTCCTCGGCATGATGCTGGCGATGACCTTGTTCGCCCGGTCGCGAAAGATCCGGGTGTGGTCGTTCATCGATGTCATCGCTCCAGGCGTGCCGCTCGGGATTTGCCTCGTCCGGCTGGCGAACTTCATCAATGGCGAGTTGTTTGGCCGGGCCAGCGATGCGCCGTGGGCGATGATTTTCCCGCAAGGCGGCGACCTCGCCCGGCATCCGAGCCAGCTCTACGAGGCCGGGCTCGAAGGCATCGTCCTGTTCATCGTCCTCCGCCTCTTCACCCACCGCTATCACCACCTGGCGACGACCGGCTTCGTTTCCGGAATTTTCTGCACCGGCTACGGCATTGCGCGAACTTTCAGCGAGTTCTTCCGCGAGCCGGATATCCAGATCGGGTTCCTTGCCGGCGGGCTGACCATGGGCATGCTGCTGTCGATCCCGATGATCCTCTTTGGCGCCGGCCTCCTCGTCTGGTCGGTGCGCCGCAAGCCTGCCGCCGTGACGGCCGGCGAGTGACGCCGCTGGCCGAGGCGCTCGTCCGGCGCATCCGCGCCGATGGGCCGATGACCGTCGCCGACTTCATGGCCGCCTGCCTCGGCGATCCCCGGCACGGCTACTACATGACGCGCCAGCCTTTCGGGCGCGGCGGCGACTTCATCACGGCGCCGGAGATCAGCCAGATGTTCGGCGAGCTGATCGGACTGTGGGCGGTCGCCACCTGGCAGGCGATGGGGAAGCCGTCCTCATTCATTCTCGCGGAACTCGGCCCCGGTCGAGGCACGCTCATGGCCGATGCCCTGCGCGCTGCTCGCCTGCGGACCGACTTCGTCGCGGCGGCGCGGATTCACCTCATCGAAGCGAGCCCGCGCCTCCGCGTTCTGCAGGCGGAGACGCTGAGGGGCGTCGATGTGAAATGGCACGGGGAGTTCGCCGACTTGCCAGAGGGGCCGGCAATCTTCCTCGCCAACGAATTCTTCGACGCCCTGCCGATCCGGCAATTCGCACGGACGGCTGAAGGCTGGGCCGAGCGCATGGTGGGCATCGCGCCGGACGGTCATTTCACGGTCGGCCTGAGACCGACCGCACCGCCGGTCATCGGCGGTGCAGGGCTGGCGAACGCCGCGCCCGGCGACGTCTTCGAAGTTTCGCGTGCGGCGACTGCGACCATTGCCGCGGTGGCGGAGCGGCTGACCAGCCACGGTGGCGCCGCCCTTGTCGTCGACTACGGCCATGACGGTCCGGCCTTTGGCGACACCTTCCAAGCCGTGGCCGAGCACCGCTACCAGGATCCGCTGGCGGCTCCCGGCGAAGCCGATCTCACCGCCCACGTCGATTTCGGTGCGCTGGCCGAGGCAGCGCGAAGGGTTGGAGCCCTGCCCCGCCGGCTTGTCACCCAAGGCGATTTTCTCATCCGCCTCGGCCTTCGCCAGCGGGCCGAACGGCTCGGCCGTGACAAGGACGATGCGACCCGGGCAAGGATCGCCTCCGAAGTGCGGCGACTGACGGACCCGAAAGCCATGGGCACGCTGTTCAAGGTCCTTGCCGTCTCGTCGCACGGCCTTGCGCTTCCCGTCTTTGACGATGATCCTTGACGGGCGACAACGGACGGGATCGATGGCCAAAGCGGCGACAAACACGGCCGACGGACTATTACCGCGACCGATCACCCACGATCTCCTCGCCCTCCCCGGCATCCGCCACGGTTTCTTCACCCGTAACGGCGGCGTCTCGACCGGCCTTTACGCCAGCCTCAATTGCGGTGTCGGCTCGGCCGACGACCGGGCGGCGGTGCTGGAGAACCGGGCCCGCGCCGCCGTCGCCATCGGTGCCCGGCCGGAGCGGCTGGCCACCCCCTACCAGATCCACAGCGATATCGCGGTAGCGGTGGCGGAGGTGTGGGATCCGGGCAAGGGCCCGAAGGCCGACGCAGTGGTGACCGATCGACCCGGCATTGCATTGGGCGTCGGCAGCGCCGATTGCGGTCCGACCCTCTTCGCCGACAGAACCGCGGGCGTGATCGGCGCCGCGCATTCCGGCTGGCGCGGCGCGGTCGGCGGCGTTCTCGAGTCGACCGTGGTGGCCATGGAGCGGCTTGGAGCGAGCCGCGAGCGAATCGTCGCCATCCTCGGTCCGACCATCTCTGCCGCCAACTACGAAGTCGGGCCCGACCTCGTCGGCGCCTTCGAGAAGGCTCACCCGGACAACGCCCGGTTCTTTCGTCCAGCAGTTCGGGCTGGGCACCACATGTTCGACCTCCCGGCCTATATCGTGTCCCGGCTGCAGGCTGCCGGCGTCACTGCGGCGGACACGGGGCTTTGCACCTACGCCGACGCGGAGCGCTTCTTCTCCTATCGCCGGACAACCCACCGGCAGGAGCCCGACTACGGCCGCCTGCTCTCCGCCATCGTCATCGAGGATGGCGGATGATCATCCAGGGTTGCCTTAACGGTGCGCGCCCGGTCGGCTTTCATCCGCGCCTGCCGGCAACGCCGGCGGCTATCGTCGCCGACGCCAATGCGGCGGTGCGGGCCGGCGCCCACGAACTGCATATCCACATCCGCCGCGACGACGGCAGCGAGACGCTCGACCCGGCCGTGGCCGACGGGATCATTCGCGATATTCGCCAGAGCCTGCCGGGCACGCTCGTCGGCGTCTCCACCGGCGCCTGGATCGAGAAGGACGACCGCCTGCGACTGGCGATGATCGATGGCTGGAACGAACTGCCGGACTACGCCTCCGTCAACCTTTCCGAGGAAGATGCACCCGCCGTGATCGGTCTTCTCAACCGGCGGGGAATCGGTGTCGAAGCGGGCTTGGCGACGGTCGCCGACGTCGAGCGTTTCATCGCACTCGGCCTCGCCTCGAAGAGCTTCCGGATTCTCGTCGAGATCGAGGAGCAAAGCCTCACCGCCGCTCATGCACTCGCCGACCGGATGCTGGCCGCGCTGGGCAAGGCGGAGGTCCGCAAGCCCATTCTCCTCCACGGCATGGACGCGACCGCCTGGTCCCTCGTCGAGCGCGCCGCCCTGCAGCGCTTTTCGACCCGCGTCGGCCTGGAGGACGACAGAACGCTGCCCGACGAGACGGTTGCCGGCTCCAATGCACAGATCGTTGCCGCCGCGGTGACGATCTGGCGCAGCACCCGACGCTGAGCAAGAGGATCCCCCGACCATGGCCCTGCATTTCGACAAGCTCGATTTCGAAGGCCGCCTGCTTCGCGCCCGCCGCGCCATCGCCGATCGCGGCCTCGACGCCATGCTGCTGTTCGCTCAGGAGAGCATGTACTGGCTGAGCGGTTACGACAGCTTCGGCTATTGTTTCTTCCAGTGCCTGGTGCTCCGCGGCGACGGCAAGATGGTCCTGCTGACGCGCGCCCCGGACCTTCGCCAGGCCCGGCACACCTCGATCCTCGGCGACATCCGCATCTGGGTCGACGACGGCGCCGCCAGCCCGGCACAACAACTCTGCGACCTCGTCCTCGAACTCGGGCTCATGGATAAGGAGATCGGAGTCGAGTACGATACCCACGGGCTGACCGCTGCCAACGGCCGCGCCGTCGATGCGACGTTCTCCAGCATCGTCCGGCTGGTCGACGCCTCCGACCTGATGCCGCGCCTGCGCGCCGTGAAGAGCCCGAAGGAAATCGACTATGCGCGGAAGGCGGGAATCCTCGCCGATTCCGCGCTCTTCGCCGGCCTGAGCGAAATCGCCGCCGGCGCCCACGAGGCCGAGATTCTTGCCGCCATGCAGGGTGCTGTCCTCAAGGGCGGCGGCGACTATCCGGGCAACGAATTCATCATCGGTTCGGGGCCGGACGCACTGCTGTGCCGGTACAAGTCCGGCCGGCGGCGATTGTCCGAGCGCGATCAGATCACGCTCGAGTTCGCCGGCGTCTGGCGGCATTATCACGCGGCGCTGATGCGTACGGTCATCGTCGGCGCGCCGATGCCCCGGCATCGCGAGTTCCACAATGTCTGCCTCAAGGCGCTGGCCGCCGTCGAGGACACGATGCGGCCGGGCTCGACTTTCGGCGAAGTCTTCGAGGCCCATGCCCGCATCATGGACGACGCTGGGCTCTCGGCGCACCGCCTGAACGCCTGCGGCTACAGCCTCGGCGCGCGCTTCTCGCCAAGTTGGATGGACTGGCCGATGTTCTATCGCGGCAACCGGACCGAGATCGTCCCCGACATGATCCTTTTCGCCCATATGATCGTGATGGACAGCGATAGCGGCACTGCCATGTGTCTCGGGCGGACCTATCTCACCACCGCGGGGGCTCCCGAGCCGCTTTCAGCCGCATCGCTCGATCTCCAGGTCCGGTAAGTTCCCCGTTTGTGGACGCAAAGGCCGCGAAGGACTAGACATGCGCTCCGCCGGCTGTTGAGAACATCTCCATGAGACCGTCCCGTTTCGCCAGGCTTGCTGTTGCTCTGGTCGCGGTCGCGACGCTTAGCGCCTGCACGCTGACGCAGGGTCCGCCGATCGTTTCGCCGACCAAGGTCCTGTCGATGACCAGCGCGCCGATCAAGGGCGCCGACGCGAAATTCGCCTTCGCGCCGATCACCGGCGTGCCGTCCGAACTGCTTCAGACGCTCAACTCGGCGATGACCAAGCACGCGGCCGCGCGCCACCTGACGATCGTTCCCGACGGCGATCCGACGGCAACTTACACGGTCAAGGGGTATCTTTCCGCCATCGGCGACAAGCGTGGCACTCTTCTTGTCTATGTCTGGGATGTGCTCGACCGGGACGGCAAGCGGTTGCGGCGCATTTCCGGCCAGGAGATCGGTGGCGGGGCGCGCGCCGATCCGTGGACTGGAATCAGCAAGGAATTGATCGCCGCGTCCGGTCAATCGACGATCGACGAGCTGCTGGCCTGGTCGGATTGAGCCCCGAAGTCTGCGGTTTGCATCCCTTTATCGCGATTGCTACAAGGCCGCGGCGTCCCCTGTCGGTTCCGAGCCGAGTCCTCCATAGACGCGAGCCCCATGAAGCTGGTTGCCGGTAACTCCAACCCCACCCTCGCCGAAGCGATCTCGCGGTATCTCGAGATACCCCTTGCCAGGTGCACCGTCCGACGGTTCGCCGACCAGGAGATCTTCGTCGAGGTGATGGAGAACGTCCGCGGCGAGGACGTATTTGTCATCCAGTCGACCAGCTACCCGGCGAACGATCATTTGATGGAGCTGCTGATCATCGTCGACGCGCTCCGCCGCTCCTCGGCGCGGCGCATTACCGCCGTCATCCCCTATTTCGGCTATGCCCGGCAGGACCGCAAGCCCGGCCCGCGAACCCCGATCTCGGCCAAGCTCGTCGCCAACCTCATCACCCGCGCCGGCGCCGACCGGGTGCTGACCCTCGACCTTCATGCCGGACAGATCCAGGGTTTCTTCGATATCCCGACCGACAACCTCTATTCGGTGCCGGTCATGACCCGGGATATCAAGGAGCACCACGACATCGGCAACATCACCGTTGTCTCGCCGGACGTCGGCGGTGTCGTCAGGGCCAGAGCCCTCGCCAAGCGCATCGACGCGCCCCTTGCCATCGTCGACAAGCGACGCGAGCGCCCCGGCGAATCCGAAGTCATGAACATTATCGGCGACGTCAAGGGCCGCAACTGCATCCTGTTCGACGACATCGTCGATTCGGGTGGAACGCTCTGCAATGCCGCCGAGGCGCTGATCGCGGGCGGCGGCGCGTCGGTGCTCGCCTATATCACCCACGGCGTCCTTTCCGGCGGCGCGGTGGCGCGGATCGCCGCCTCGAAGATTCAGGAACTGGTCATCACCGATTCCATCCAGCCGACCGAGGACATCCTCACGGCCAAGAACATCCGCGTTACCCCGATCGCCACGCTGATCGGCGAGGCGATCGCGCGGACCGCGGCCGAGAAGTCGGTTTCCAGCCTTTTCGACTAGGCATCCCGCCGGGAATTGCGTTTTCCAAGCCTCTCCCCTATAAGGCCGCCTCGCCGCGCCGACACCCCTGGAGGTACGCGGTCGATCTCAAAAGGAGTTGTCCGATGGGCAAAAGTTACGAGCTCTCGGCGACGGTCCGTGAACGGGTAGGCAAGGGGGCCGCTCGCACCACGCGTCGCCAGGGTATGGTTCCGGCTGTCATCTACGGTGGCAAACAGCCGCCGCTCGCCATCAACCTCGGCGACCGCGATATCTACTTCAAGATCCACGGCGGCGGCTTTTTCACGACCGTGGCGACCATCGATGTCGGCGGCGAAAAGGTGCGCGCCATCCCGCGCGACTACCAGCTTGACCCGATTTCGGAGAAGCCGGTCCATGTCGACTTCATGCGGGTCGTCGCCGGATCGATGCTGAAGATTGCTGTCCCGGTGCAGTTCATCAATGAAGGCACCGCGCCCGGCATCAAGCGCGGCGGCGTGCTCAACGTCGTCCGTCATACCATCTCGGTGATCTGCCCCGCCGATGCGATTCCGGAGCGGATCGTGGCCGATGTGGGCGAGCTGGACATCAACGATTCCTTGCACATTTCGAAGGTTGCCTTGCCCGAGGGCGTGCGGCCGACGATCACCGACCGCGACTTCACGATCGCCACGATCGCCGCGCCGGCCGGCGTCAAGGAAGAGATGAAGGCCGCCGCCGAAGCCGCGTCCGCCGCCAAGGCCGCAGCCGAAGCTGCCGCTGAGGCCGGTGAGGAAGGCGCGCCCGCCGAGGGTGCGGCCGCCGAAGGTGCGGCGCCCGCTGCCGGCGCCAAGCCGGACGCCAAGGCCGCCGCCGCTGCGCCGGCCAAGAAATAGCCGGGAATTCCTCAGTCGATGGAGTAGCTTGTGCTGCTCATTGTCGGCCTCGGCAATCCCGGCGCGGAGTATCAGCGTAACCGGCACAATGTCGGGTTCATGGCGCTCGACGCCATCCATCGCCGCCACGGTTTCGGACCGTGGCGGCGGCGTTTCCGGTCCGAGGTTTCCGAGGGAAATCTCAAGGGCCACAAGACCTTGCTCATCAAGCCCCAGACCTACATGAACGTCTCCGGCGCGGCGGTCGCCGAGGCGGCCGGGTTTTTCAAGGTCGAGCCGGCACAAGTGCTTGTAATCCATGACGAAGTGGACCTGCCCGCCGGCAAGACCCGGATGAAGGCCGGTGGCGGCAGTGCCGGGCATAACGGGCTCCGCTCGATCAGCGGGGCGATCGGCGACGAGTACCGGCGCCTGCGCATCGGAGTCGGCCATCCCGGCGGCGAGAAACAGGTGCATGTTCATGTACTTAAGGACTTCGCCAAGGTCGACGCCGAGTGGCTGGATCCGCTTCTCGACGCTATCGCCGAGCATGCCCCTCTCCTCGCCGAGGGCAAGGATTCGACCTTCGCCAACCGCCTCCACGAGACCCTGGCGCCTGAGAAAAAGACAAAGCCGCAGAAGCTTTTGGCGAAGGAATCGGACTCTCTGCCTGAAGGCAAACTGGAGATCGGGAAAGGGAAGCCGGCGTCGGCCGATCAGGCGACCGGCCAGGGTCCCCTCGCCCGCGGCCTGAAGCGGCTTTTTGGCGGCGACGGACAGAACTGAAACACGCCGGAATCAGCTTGCGGCGGCGGTGGCCGCTGCTGTCTCGGACACCGCCCGATATCGACCCGTCGTCAGGCGTGGGAGGGCGCCGGATGCGGGGGCGCTTCGGGGGGCGCATCGCTGGTCCGGATCGGATCGCGCTCGGCGATGAAGGTGTAGAACATCGGCACGACGAAGAGCGTGAAGAGCGTGCCGACCGACATGCCCGTGGCGATGACGAGGCCGATCGAGTAACGGGCGGCGGCGCCGGCGCCCGAGGCAAGGATTAGCGGTGCGACGCCGAGAACCATCGCCGCCGTTGTCATCAGGATCGGACGAAGACGAACGCCGGCCGCCTCGACCACCGCCTCGCGCCGCGACAGGCCCTTCGTCGCGCGGAGCTGGTTGGCGAACTGCACGATCAGGATGCCGTGCTTGGTGATGAGGCCGATCAGCGTGATGAGACCGACCTGGGTGTAGATGTTGAGGGTGCCGAGGCCGAGGTTGAGCGGGATCAGGGCGCCGAAGATGGAGAGCGGCACCGACATCATGATGATCAGCGGATCGCGGAAGCTCTCGAACTGCGCAGCCAGGACCAGATAGATGACGATGACCGCGAGCGCGAAGGCGAAGAGGATGGTGTTGCCCTGCTCGATTTCGAGGCGCGACTGGCCGGCGAAATCCTCGAAGAAGCCGTCCGGCATCACCTCGCGGGCAATGTCGCGGATGGTCTGGAGGCCGTCGCCGGTGGTCACCCCCGGCTGGGGCAGCGCCGAAATTGTCGCCGAATTGAGCTGGCTGAACTGCTCGAGCGAGGCCGGCGAAGCCTTAGTCTCGATGGTCACCACGGAGGACAGCGGCACCATGGCGCCCGATGAGCTGCGCACGAAGAACGCCGTCAGGTCTTCCGGGTTGAGCCGATCGTGCTGCGGCACCTGGGTGATGACGTCGTAGCTGCGGCTGTCGCGATCGAACTTCGAGATAGCGCCACCACCGACCAGAATGCCGAGGGTCGCCCCGATATCGCTGACCGCAACGCCGAGGCTCGAGGCCTTGGCGCGATCGATCAGCACGCGCACCGCCGGCGTGTCCCAGGACATGGAGTTCTGCACAACGATGAACTTGCCGGCGCGCATGGCTTTCTGCCGGATCTCCTCGGCGACCTCATAGACCTTGTCCGAACTCGACGTGCTCTGGACGACGAACGAGATCGGCAAGCCACCACCCGCGCCCGGCAGCGAGGGCGGCGAGAAGACGAAGGCCTCGGCCCCTGCGACCTTGCCCATGTCTGCCTGCAATTCCTGCTGGATCGCCTTCTGGCTGCGCTGGCGTTCGTCCCACGGTTTCAGCGGCCAGATGGCGAAGGCCTGGTTGACCGCCGGCACGCCGGTGATCTGGAACCGCGCGTCGAGCTCCGGCAAATCCCTGGTCAGGACGTCGATCTGGTCGGTGTAGACCTTGACGTAGTCCGAGGTGGCGTAGCGCGGCGCGTTGACGATGGCGAACAGCGCACCAACGTCCTCTTCGGGCGCCAGCTCCGACGATGTGTTGAGGAAAAGGAAGACGGCGGTGCCGAGAACGGAGGCGGCAACGAGCAGCGTCACCGGACGGTAGTTGAGGCTGGAAGCCAGGCGGCGGCGATACCATCCGGCAAAGCGGTCGAAGGTGCGGTCGATGAAGGCCTGAAGGCGGCCGGCATTGTGGCGGAGCAGCCGCGCCGACATCATCGGCGAGATGGTAAGGGCGGCAAAGCCGGAGATGATCACCGCGCCGGCGAGGGTCACGGCGAATTCGCGGAACAGCGAGCCGGTCAGCCCCTGCGTGAAGCCGATCGGAGCGTAGACCGCGGCCAGCGTGATGGTCATCGCCACGACCGCCGCCGAAATCTCGCGCATGCCGGTGATCGCCGCATCCATCGGCTTCATGCCGTCCTCGATGTGGCGATGGATGTTCTCGACCACGACAATGGCGTCGTCGACGACGAGGCCGATCGCCAGCACCATGGCGAGCAGCGTCAGCGTGTTGAGCGAATAGCCGAAGAGATAGAGGAAGAAACAGACGCCGATCAGCGACAGCGGGATCGTCACCACGGGAATGACGACGGTGCGAAGCGACCCGAGGAAGAGGAAGATGACGACGACGACGATGAGCACCGCCTCGGCGATCGTCTTGAAGACTTCATTGATGGACGCACGGATGAACTTGGTCGAATCGTAGACAAGGTGGATGGAGGTGCCCTTCGGCATGCCCTCCTGGATGCGCGGCAATTCGTCGATGACCGCGGTCGATACCGACAAGGGATTGGCGGCCGGTGTCGGAAAGATGCCAAGGAAGGTGCCGAGCTTGCCGTTGAAGGACACCTTGACGTCGGTGGAGGCCGGCGCCAGCTCGACTTTGGCGACGTCGCGGAGATGGACCACATCGTCGCCACTGGCGCGGATCGGCAGGGCGGCAAAGGTGGTCGCGTCCTGAAGCGTGGTCTGCATCTCGATGCGGAAGGCGACGAGTTCGTTCTGGGTCTTGCCCGGCGCCGACAGGAAGTTGGAGCCAGCGATGGCGGCGCGAATGTCGGCCGCGGTGACGTTGTGGGCCGCCATCAGCACCGGATCGAGCCAGACGCGCATCGAGAAAGTCTGGGCGCCGAGCACTTGCGCGTCGGCGACGCCATCGACGGTGGAGAGGCGCGGCTGGACGACCCGCGTCAGATATTCGGTGACCTGAGGCGCCGACATCTGGTCGCTCTGCACTGCCAGATACATGAGCGCGAATTGCTGGCCGGTGCCCTTGACGATGACCGGGTCGAAAGCGTCGGCCGGCAGCTGGTTGCGCACCTGCTGGACCTTGGCGGTGACCTCGCCCAGCGCCGTGTCCGGGTCGGTGTTGAGGCGCATATGCACCTGGACGGTGCTGACGCCAAGGGTCGAGTTCGCGGTGATGTAGTCGACGCCTTCGGCCGATGAGACGGACTTGGAAATCGGCGTCGTGATGAAGCCCTGCATCAGGTCGGCGCCGGCGCCGGCGTAGGCGGTGGTGATGGTGATCACCGTCTCCTCGACCTTCGGGTATTGGCGGATGGCGAGGTTGAGAATGCCCTGGCCGCCGAGGAGAAGGATGAAGAGCCCGGCCACCGTCGACAGCACGAGGCGGCGGATGAAAAGCTCGGACATCGCTCAGCCTCCCTGGCCGGCGGGCTTGTCGAGGCGGGATGGATCGACGGTGTTGTCGATCACCACGGGGGAGCCGCTGGTGAGGCGGTTCTGGCCGGCGGTGACGACCTTCTCGCCCGGCGTCAGGCCGGACTGGATCTCGACCAGCCCGGCGTTGCGGCGGCCGGCCTTGACGAAGGCCTGGCGCGCCACAAGCTTCGGCGGCGTCGGCTTGGCGTCAGCAGCGGGCGCCGTAGCAGGCGCCGGCGTAGTGGCGGGCGCCGGCGCAGCGGGAGCGGCCTTTGGGTCGGGGGGCGCCTCCTCGACCACGAAAACGTAGTCCCCATAGAGGCTGGCGACGACTGCCGTTTGCGGCACCGCGATCACGTCCGCGTCGGTCGGCAGCTCGACGCGGATGCGAATGAACTGACCGGGCCGAAGCGCCGAATCGGCATTGTCGATAATCGCCTGAACCGAAATGAGCCGGGTCTGCGGGTCGACCTTCGGGTCGATGCCGTTGATCTGGCCGACGATCGACAGGTCAGACTGGCTGGTCCCGAAACGCACCGGCTGGCCCAGCCTGAGGTTGGGCAGCTCCTGCTCCGGGATCGTGAAGTCGACCTTCATCTTCGACAGATCCTGGAGCGTCGCGACAACCGCGCCGACTTGCACGTACTGGCCGACATTGACCTGGGGTATGCCGACGATGCCGGGGAAGCGCGCCTTGATCGCCTTTTGATCGAGCACCGCCTGAATGCGCGCCAGTTGCGAGGTCGCGTTGTCAAGATTGCCCTCGGCGGTATCGACCGTGACCGTGGAGGTGACGCCCTGCTGGGCCAGCTTGCGGGCGCGGTCGAGCGCCTGCCGGTTCAGTTGCGCGGCTGTCTGCGCCGCCAGCAAGTCGGCGCGCTCGACGGAATCGTCGATCTGGACGAGGACATCGCCCGCCGCGACCGTCTGGTTGGCCTTGAACAGGATGTCCTTGACGACACCGGCAGCCTGGACGGCGACATCGGTGCCGCTTGCCGCATAGACCGTGCCGAAGGTCTCGATGCCGGGCTGCCAGGTCGACGTCGTGACGTCGACGGTGGAGACGGTGATCGAGGGGCGCGGGAAGTTGGCGAAGAACTGCTTGATCGCGTTGCTGCGGAAGAGATTGAAGCCAACGAGGCCGCCGCAGACGATGACCAGAAGCACCACGGCGATGAGGATGCGTTTGATCATCGGCGGTTTCGATCCCCTTGATTCGGCTGCGCTTGCCCGAAAGCCAAGCGGCGTAGAATGCCTAGCCGCTTAACCGTGGCAAGCCTAATGCCATGCTGCAACGCACAAAATCAATCAGTGCGCCTTTCTTGCCCATCCGGCATTGACAGCGGCGCACGAAAACACGAAGTTCGTGTTACACGAGGTTAGTGGCCATGAAGAAGAATGTGACGATCACCCTGCCCGATGAGGTCGCCCGATGGGCGCGGGTCGAGGCCGCGAAGGCGGGGATGAGCCTTTCGCGATGGATAGGCGACCGGCTGGAGCGGGACCGGCGGCCCCAGGCGACGGGGTCGGTCGAAACCGATTGGCTGGATGCGCCCCTCTGGCCATCAATACCGGAGCCGCTACCCACCCGTCAGCGGCTTCATGAAATGCCTGCGGTCAACCGACATGGAATTGCTGACCGAGAAAACCGAGGACGTAGATGAAGAACGTCACGATTACCCTCAACGAGGAAGCCGTTCGGTGGGCACGGGTCGAGGCCGCGAAATCCGGAAAGAGCCTGTCGCGCTGGATGGGTGATCGGATCGAACGCGAGCGAGCCCTCGCCCAAGATCGGGACGCGGCCAGCACCCCTCAGACGCTCGAGTACTTCGTCACAGGTCCGGGATATCCCGGAATCGCGGCAAATCTTCCCATGCGAGACGCACTCCATGATCGGCCGGCTCTTCGTCGACACGAACATCCTGATCTACAGCCTCGATCCAAGCGAACCGGCAAAAAGGCTCAGGGCTAGCAATCTGCTTCTCTCGGCACACCGGGCAGACCTTCTCGTTACCAGCCCCCAGTGCCTCAACGAGTGCTATCGCGTGCTCACCGACCGCCTCGGCTTGATGCCGCGAACCGACGCACGGAATTTCATCGCAACCTTCTTCCCGAGTTGCATTGCGCCACTGGACGCCGAAGTGACCCAAAGCGCGTTCAGAATTCAGGACACGACTGGCTATCACTGGTGGGATTGTCTGCTGCTGGCCTCGGCGCTGCGCGCCAATTGCCGCATCTTCGCAACGGAAGACCTGAGTGACGGCCGCATGCTAGAGGGAATGCAGATCGTCGACCCATTCAAGCGCGACGTCGCCCTTTAGCCTCCGTCGACAACCCAGGAACCCCATGGCACTGAAATGCGGCATCGTCGGCCTGCCGAATGTCGGCAAGTCGACCCTCTTCAACGCGCTGACCCGGACGGCGGCGGCGCAGGCGGCCAACTATCCGTTCTGCACGATCGAGCCGAACACCGGCGAAGTCGCCGTGCCCGACCCGCGGCTCGACGCCATCGCCGCCATCGCCAGGCCCCAGCAGATCGTGCCGACCAAGATCGGCTTCGTCGACATCGCCGGGCTGGTGCGCGGCGCCTCCAAGGGCGAAGGGCTCGGCAACCAGTTCCTCGCCAATATCCGCGAGGTCGACGCGGTGATCCATGTCCTGCGCTGCTTCGAGGGCACCGACGTGACCCATGTCGAGGGCCGGATCGATCCGGTTGCCGACGCCGAGACCGTCAACACGGAACTGATGCTCGCCGACCTCGCCAGCCTCGAGCGGCGGGTGACGCCGCTCCGCAAGCGCGCCGTCGCCGGCGACAAGGAGGCCAAGGCCGAAGTGGCGCTGATGGATGCCGCGATCGGCCTTCTCTCCGCCGGCAAGCCGGCGCGCCTGGTGAGCGTGCCGAAAGGCGAGGAGACGCTCTTCCGCTCGCTCAACCTGCTCACCGCCAAGCCCATCCTCTACGTCGCCAATGTCGAGGAGGCGGCGGCCGCGACCGGCAACCGGCATTCCGAGGCGGTGGCGAGGATGGCGGCGGCCGAGGGCGCCGCCAGCGTCGTCATCTCCGCCGCGATCGAGGCGGAGGTCGCCCAGCTTCCCGACGCCGAGGAGCATGAGTTCCTGGCGACACTCGGGCTGGAGGAGCCGGGCCTCGACCGCCTGATCCGCGCCGCCTACGGCCTCCTCGGCCTCATCACCTACTTCACCGCCGGACCGAAAGAGGTCCGCGCCTGGACGATCACCCGCGGCATGAAGGCGCCGCAGGCCGCCGGCGTCATCCACACCGACTTCGAGAAGGGCTTCATCCGCGCCCAGACCATCGCCTATGACGACTTCATCCGCCTCGGCGGCGAGCAGCCCGCCAAGGAAGCCGGCAAGGCCCGCGACGAGGGCAAGGACTATGTGGTCGCCGACGGCGACGTGATGCTGTTCAAGTTCAACGTGTGATTGCTGCCATGAGCAAAATGAGATAATGAATATATGTATATATATGATGGCTTAAGTGGAATGTAGGCATGCGAATAGAACTAGCAGTCGCCCTTTTAGCAGGGGTAATCTCTCTCGTCGCCGCCGGCTTTACGATTTGGGGCACAGTCGAAGTCGAACGATTTAAGATCGCAGAAAGCGAGAGAATTGCTTCAGAAAAAGAAGCAATCAAATATCAAGAGCCATTGATCAGAGCAGCATACGACCTTCAGAGTCGTTTATATAACATACTGAGACAGAATCTTTTAGAGGCTTATTTTGTCAATGGAGACGAACGCGATAAACAGTATGTAATCGATAATACTGTTTTTCTTGTTGCACAATATTTTTCTTGGTCTGAAATAATAAGGCAAAAGATAAGATTCATAAATTTGAAAGAAGAAAAAAGGACTCGCGATTTAACTTATATATTCGACGATATATTACACATATGGAGTACTGATTCACTTGGAGCAGCTTTTCGTATTTTTGCCGGCGAGCAACGCGCAATCGGAGAAAGTCTAATTGTAAATAGTGACGACGGGCTCGAATGTATTGGCTACGGCGCGTTTCTGAAGCGCTTTCCGAAGGGTTCGGATGCTTTCATCGATGCTATTCGAAGACACGTCGAAAAATTTGCTAGCGGCGACGTAGGCGAAGAGCGGCTTGTTCAACTCCAGCACCGTTTTATCGATCTCTTAGCTTTCTTAGATCCTGATTTCATCAGATTTCCCGAGAAATCTCGCTCCAAGGCTTAGCGGCGAGGCATCCGCGCCCAGACCATCGCCTATGACGACTTCATCCGCCTCGGCGGCGAGCAGCCCGCCAAGGAAGCCGGCAAGGCGCGCGACGAGGGCAAGGACTATGTCGTCGCTGATGGCGACGTGATGCTGTTCAAGTTCAACGTGTGAGGCCGCCCGGCATTGTCCGCGGCATTGATGCCGATCAAGGCCCGCGGCGGGTGGTCGGATAGGTGAACGCCGAGCCAAGCGGAGGCAGCTTGCGTTGGACGGCAACGACAACGATCACGGCATCGACGCCCTCGTCCCGGCCGCCATCGCCCAGAAGGCCGAGCTGATCGGCGTCCAGAAGACGCGGCTCGATTTATGGAGCCTGCTTGTCCTTGCCGTGCTCGCCGGAGCGTTCATCGCCCTTGGCGCCATGTTCGCCACCACGGTGCTCGCCGGCGCCAATGGCGCTGTGCCCTTCGGCCTGTCGCGGCTGGTCGCCGGGACGGTGTTCTGCCTCGGCCTGATCCTGGTCATCCTCGGCGGCGCCGAATTGTTCACCGGCAATGCGCTGATGGTCATGGCCCTCGCCTCGGGCAAGGTGCGGATCGTCGAGATGCTGCGCGCCTGGGCGATCGTCTATGTCGGCAATTTCATCGGCGCGCTCGCCATGGCGGGGCTCGTCTTCCTGTCGGGGCAGTACCGGCTGGGCGGCGGCAGCGTCGCCACGGTCGCGCTCACCATCGCCGCCGGCAAGGTCGCCCTGCCCTTCACCGAGGCGCTGTTCCTCGGCATTCTCTGCAATATCCTGGTGTGCCTTGCGGTGTGGCTGTCGCTCGGCGCGCGAACCACCACCGACAAGGTGCTCGCCATCCTTTTCCCGGTCTCGGCCTTCGTCGCCGCCGGCTTCGAGCACGTCGTCGCCAACATGTATCTCGTGCCCCTCGGCCTGTTCATCACGCACGGCGCGCCGGCCGAACTCTGGACAGCGGCGGGCAGCGCCTCCGGCGACTTTCCCGGCCTCACCTGGCCGGCGTTCTTCGCCAGCCTCGTGCCGGTCACCATCGGCAATGTCATCGGCGGATCGGTGTTCGTCGGCGGCGTCTACTGGTTCGTCTACCTCCGGCGCCGGCCGTGACCGGCACGGACAGGCCGCCCATGCAGCCCGGCCTGAGGCGCGCCCTCGGCCTGCCGCTTCTCGTGTTTTACGGGCTCGGCGTCACGGTCGGGGCCGGCATTTTTGCGCTGATCGGCGAAATCCTCGGCCTTGCCGGCGACTTCGCGCCGCTCTCCTTCGTCCTTGCCGGGCTCGTAGCCGCCGCGACCGCCCGTGCCTTCGCGGTTCTGGCACGACGCTATCCGGCCGCCGCCGGCGAGGCGGTTTACGCCAGCGAAGGCTTCGGCCCCCTCGCCGGCCAGATCGCCGGCATCGGCGTGGCGCTGACCGGCATGATCTCCAGCGCCGTCATCAGCCTTGCCTTCGCCGGCTATGTGGCGGCGGTCGTGCCGTTGCCGGCGCCGGCCATCGTCGCCGCGCTCCTTGTCGCCGTCGTCGCCATCGCCATCGTCGGCATACGCGAAAGCGTCGGCTTCGCGGCGCTGATCACCGTCATCGAGGTCGGCACGCTCGTTATTGTTGCCGCGGTCGGGCTGCCGCTCCTCGCCGATCATGAGGCCTGGGCCCGCCTCGTCACCCTCCCCGCCGACCGGGCCAGCCTCGATCTCACCGTCGCCGGCGCCGCGGTGGCGTTCTTCGCCTTCATCGGCTTCGAGGACATCGTCAACATGGCCGAGGAAACCGAGAACCCGGAACGGAAGCTCGGCTGGGCGATCGGCATCACGCTCGTCGTCACGACCTTGCTCTATGTGCTGATCGCCACCATCGCCGCCGCCATCCCCGACCGCGCCGCCATCACCGGCAGCGACGCACCGATCGCCGACCTCTTCGCCATGCTGCCGGCCTGCCGGCGGCGCCGATCGCCGCGATTGCCGCGGTCGCCATGATCAACGGCGTCCTCGTCCAGATCCTGATGGCGAGCCGCGTCTTCTACGGCATGGCGGAAAAGGGCCTGCTGCCGCGCTGGCTGGGGGCGGTGAGCCCGACCCGCCGGACGCCAGTGCGCGCCACGCTTGTCGTGGCGCTCGCCATCGGCGCGCTGGCGCTGGTCGCGCCGATGCTCGGCCTGGCGCAGGCCACCGGCTACGTCACCCTGGTCGTCTTCACCCTCGTCAATCTCAGCCTCTTCCGCCTCGCCGGGCGCGACGACTGGCGCGGACAACGGAGCCAGCGATGGTGGGGCCTCGCCGGCGCGGCGCTTTCCGCCGGCCTGCTCCTTTACGAGGCCGTGCGCCGCTTCGGCTGAGCGGGCCCGCGGCCTGACGGCCAATCTTCAGTCGGCCTTTGCACGGGCGACGACGCCGCTTAGTCGGCGCCCACCGCTTTCCAGACGGCGGCAACGCCGCCATTGGCCAGGAGCAGGCGTGCCGCGTCGGAGGGGCTTGCCATGCACCGGCCCCACTGGAAGTGAGGCGTGTCGGGCTTCGTCCAGTCACCACCCCATTTACAGCCGTGAGCCTTGAAGATCGCGGCGACCCTGGCGAACCAGGCTTCACCGCCGGGCGGTTCCCAAAATTTTTGCGCGTGCACCACATCCACCGCGAGCCCATAGCCGTGCCAGCTATATTGGTTGGTTGGCGCGTTGGTGACCGTCCCCTTCGGCGGAATGACGGTGCGCCCCCGCGCATAGTAAAGCGCCTGCAGCTCCTGGCTCCGGTAGCCCTCGTACACCATCGCATTCAGATTGCCGCCGGCGGCACTGTTGCATTCGGTGATCGCCGCCGCTACGGCCGCGGCGAATTTCGGAGCGAGGTGGCCGGGATCACGATCGACGACAAGCTTCGGATTCGACGAGCCAGAGCTCATAGGACCCCCTCCTCCTTACCGTCCGCCCATTCATTGGGTTGAGCGCTCACCGTCGGCACTGCGGACGGCGAGGCTGCCTGGCCACCAGGCGCCTGCGGGTTCGGCGGGCCTGCCGGCGCCGCCGGCGGGCCTGCGCTTCCGGCCGGAGCCGGCGGCGACGTGGGCGGCGCTTCTCCTGTCGAAGCGGCTTTCAAGGACCCGCGGAGCGACACCAGCTTGTTGAGAATATCGAACCAGAACGGCGCCCCCAGCATGGTAGCAAAGGCAGTGATCAGCCAACCCATGATGAAAAGCAGGTACTGCGGCTCGTGGCCCGGAATGCACGACAAAAAATTGCTATTCTCCCCGCAACGCCAACCCTTTGCCTGAGGCATCGGCAGCGCCTTCTCCCACCCGATAGGCAGACCGATGTCCGTCAGTTCCTGGTTGAGCACAGCGATGCTTCTTCCCGTTATCGGGATCTCATCGGCTTCGCATGGATTGTCGCCTTGCCGGACGCCGGCATCGGGTTCGGTCTCCTTCGCCGCGTCGGCCGGCTTGGGACGGCATGCCACCAGTTTCTCGGAAGCCTCCACCAGGGCTTTCCGCAGCACCTGATCAGTCGAAATCTTCTCGATGACGGTGATCGCGTCGATGTTAAGCGCGACCGCCGCAAAGAGGCCGATCAGGAAGAGCGCGAGCTGGGTGCGACGCTTATACCAGCCGCTCACCCGGTCCATGGAGCTGTCGAACCAGCCTTCCAGATTCTTCCGGGCAAGATCGAGGTCCCCCTTGGCGTAGTCGAGGGCGGAGAGAAAGGCCCGTTGCAATTTGTCGTTTGGCAGGGTCAGCACCGTGGCGCGCAGCGAATCGACCGACAGTGCGCCGCTGACCGCCGCAGCCGTCGGCACGACGCCGACGGCGCCCCGTCCCACGATGTCGATCAGCGCGCCGGCGAAATTCGCAGCCGGGATGTAAGACGGCAAATTGCGCCGCTTCAATACCGGCATATGAAACTTCGATCCGGCCCCCGTGATGTCCAGGCTCGGGATCAAAAGCTTCGGGTCATAGCCGCCGGCGAATAGTGTGGCGATCAAGGGATGTTCGAAAAATGTCTTGGTGATCGTTGTGCCGTCGGGATCGCTCAGGATCTCGCGGATGCCACGCTCCAGGTCCAATGCGCGCTGCTTGAGGATGCTTTCGACGCCCTCGCGGACCGCACTGCTGATTACGCTGATGAAAACAAAAACGAACGTGACGCCAATGGCGACATCCAAAACCGAAGAACCGAACATTGCCGCCCCCCGGAACGCTTAGTCGCTACAATCATAGCGCGAGCAACCATAGGTGTCCATCCGGGGACTTCGACGCGGGCGTGCATCGTCGCTCCTGCATGCCGCCGTTGCCTGCCACTCCACCCTTCTTCGTGCTTGTTGATCCCCACCGCACGGGAGGCTATCGATTGCCGCCGCTTTCCCCGCCCGGACCTCTGCTTCATGGCCATGCGTTATTTCGAGGATTTTGCCCCCGGCGAGGTGCTGACGCTGGCGCCGCGGCATGTGACGCGCGCCGAGGTCATCGCCTTTGCCGCCGAGTTCGACCCCCAGCCGTTTCATCTCGACGAGCAGGCGCCGGCAAGCGCCCTGGTCGGCGGGCTGATCGCTTCCGGCTGGCATGTCTCGGCGCTGTTCATGCGCATGATCTGTGACGCGTTTCTGGTCGATTCCTCGTCCATGGGCTCGCCCGGCATCACGACCCTGAAATGGCAGAAGCCGGTGCGTCCCGGCGACACGCTTTCCGGCACCTGCACGGTGATCGAGGCGCGGCGCTCGAAAAGCCGGCCGGAAATGGGCATCGTCCGCTTCCGCCATGAAGTGGTGAATCAGTCCGGCGAGGTCGTCATGTGGCTGGAGAATCCGATCCTCTTTGCCGCCCGCGACGGAGGCCGGCCATGAGCGCCCCGGCCAGCGCCTATGAGCGGGTAGCCGTCGGCGATATCCACCCGTTCGGCTCGCATACCTTCACCGCCGACGAGATCAAGAGCTTCGCCAAGGCTTACGATCCGCAGACCTTCCACCTCGACGAGGAGGCCGCGGCGCAGAGCCAGTTCGGCAAGCTCGCCGCCAGCGGCTGGCACACGACGGCGGTGATGATGAAGCTGCGGGTCGCTTATCTGACGCGCGAGATGGAGAAGGCGGCGGCGCGCGGCGAGCCGGCGCTCCGCTTCGGCCCGTCACCCGGCTTCGACGACCTCAAATGGATCCTTCCGGTCTATGCCGGCGACACGCTGACCTTCACCGACGCGATCGTCGCCAAGCGTCATTCGAAGTCGCGGCCCGGCTGGGGCATCGTCAGCATGACGACAACGGCCGTGAACCAGCGCGGCGAGACCGTCTTCTCCGTCACCGGCCACGTTTTTGCAGCGACGGGGGAAGCGTAACCTAAAAAGATTAACGCTCAGTCTTCAGCAAATCTCAGATTGGCGGGTAGACACTCTACCAGCCTAGAAGTGCATAGTCTTTCTATCTTCTTTGTGTACTCATCTCTAGTTACTGTGACGCCCCCATAATAGACTTCATTACGCTCATAATATGGAAATTCTCTTCTAATCAGTCTTGCCAAGGCCACTTGGTCTATGACCGAAGCGTCCCACCATGCTGCATATCTAAAATCAGCGGCAGTAAACTTATACGGAGTAATATTTGAACCTTCAATGTTAACAAAATCAAAAACAGCGTCACTTATGTCAAATCTTGAAAAATCTACCTTAGACAAATCGGCATTCCTGATATAGACGTTACTTAAATCCAACGCAGGTTTTTCTAAGTTTGAATTCGACACAGAATATTCTTTCTTTAGAAAAGCAGCAATACTTTTCGACACCAAAGATATTTCATCGACAATATAGTCGGAAGTCTCATAAAGCTGAATTACTTTCTCAAGTTGCTCTGGGTTTTTCTTTAGTATTTTCTTGACTTCTTTTAAACTTACAGACGATGAACAAAGACCAAACTCGCTGTTGTCTGCTTCACTATTGTATATCTGAGTAACGGTGTAGCACTCATAACTAACACGCTTATAAGTGTCATTTAACAATCTTAATATATCTAAAGAATCATCGATATTGTCTATAGTAAGATTCGAAAAAATTTCTTGATACAGTTCTGAGAAACCTGCAACATCAGCGATATTTCCCATCAAGTGCTTCGACACTTCGATCGCCGCCTCGCGATAGTTAGGGGATTCGAAAAAGGACAGGAGCCGCGGGGCGGCAGTAACATCTGGCTTGAGCTTATCTACGTCTTTGAGGGATACGAGCAAATCACGCCATTGAGTGTCCTCTGATTGCCTTTGCGAAGCTTGAAGTTGATGCGTCGCAATCCACAATGTTGCCAACAATCCAAAAATTGAAATAAGTGGCACAAGAATACTTGAAAACGATTGTAAAGCATCCTTTAGTATCTGTCTACGGGCGTTCTTGGCTTCAACGCGAAGTTTCATTACGTCAGAGACAGATTTTACTATTGTTACGATCTTACCCAAATCATCCAGAGATGTCTCTGCGCCGGCTTTGTTCCTCGCCAAATTTGCAATCTCGCTAAGCTGTTGATCGCTTAGCCAGCTTTCGCCCGTTTCTTGTCCTGGATTACCCATGAAAGAGCTCCGAGAGTCGAACCTCCATGGACGATACCACTTTGCGTGGTGACAATCTCCTTGAACAATCCGTTACTGCAGATGGTCTAGTTCGGTGGCGGGCCTTTCCAGGCCGGCAGGACGGCGATCTTCCGCTTGCGCTTGTCGTCGTCCGGGAGCTTGAAGTCGCATTTGTACGGCGCGCATTCGAACGAGCCGTATTCCGGATTGGCGATGGTGATCCAGTCCTTCGTGAAGTGGTCCTTGTTCTTCTCGAAGGAGGCGAGGCGCTCGGCATCGGTGCCGGCGAAATCGTCGCTGAAGTCGCCGTAATTGTCGCCGAGGAGGAGAAGGACGCGGTAATCCTTGGCGACGACATCGCGGCGGGTGCTTTTCTTGGAGCCCCAGTCTTCCCTTTCCTTCTGCATGAGGAAGGTGTCGACGTTGCCGCCCATCGGGAAGCCGAGGGCGGCCATGTTCTTGCGGGTCTGGTCTTCCTGATCGGCGTTGCGGTTGGTGATGTAGAACACCTTGACGCCCTTGCTGTCTGCGTATTTGGCGAAATCGACGGCGCCGGGCACCGCCCTCGCTTCCATTGCCTTCGTCCAGGCGTCGTAGGTCTTGCTGCTGTAGTTCTGCCCGGCGGCGACCAGCCAGGACTCGTAGCCGCCATTGTCGAGAAGCGTCTCGTCAACGTCGGCGATGATCGCCGGCGGCAGATCCTGGTATGCCCCCCTCTGGCCGGTGGCGGTCCAGCTCTTGTCGGCGAGCGCTTCGTCGAGGCGGATGCGGGCGAGCGCAAAGGCGCCCAGCGTGTTCGCCTTGTATTCGACCGCGTTGGAGACCCACAGGGTGGCGTTGAGAAGATCGTTCTGCGGCACCGGGTCGGCGCCTGCCGCCGTGGCGACGCCGGCGACAAGCGCCGAGACGACGACGGTCGATCGGAGAAAGGTTTGCAGCGATTGCATGGCAACGCTCTCCTCTTGATGGCCGGTGGCATCAGGCCGCGCGGGCAGGCGCAGCCTAAGACGCTCACATGGCAGTCCTGCAAGAGTGCGGCGGGTCGTCCGCAAGACCCCTTCACGCCGGCAATGGGTCGACCGGCGGATCCTGCATGGCGCGCTCTTCCCAGACGAGAAAATCCGGGTCGGAGAGCATCGCTTCGACATAGCGCATGGCGGTCGGCATAAGATGCGGCATGTAGGTGCGGAAGCGCGTGCAGACCGGCAGATACATGGCGTCGGCGATGGTGAAATGGCCGAAGAGGAACGGCCCGCCATGCTTCTTGCCCCAAATGTCGCGGGCTTCGCACCACATGGCGTCGATGCGCGCGATATCGGCCTTTGCCTCGGGGTGGTCGATGCCCTGCCCCGGCCGGGCCTCGAGCAGCGCCATCGACAGATGCTCGCGCAGCGGCCGGAAGCCGGAATGCATCTCCGCCGCGATCGAGCGGGCATAGGCGCGGGCGACCGGGTCGGCCGGCCAGAACTGCTTGTCCGGGAAGAGCTCGGCAAGATATTCGCCGATCGCCAGCGAATCCCAGATCTTGATCTCCTTGCCGTCGCGCCGGTGGACGAGGAGCGGCACCTTCGCCGTGGGTGACAGGGCGGCAAGGCGCTTTTTGTCCCCGGCGATACGGTAGCGGAGTAGCGTCTCCTCGAACGGGACGCCGGCTTTCTTCAACGGCATCCAGCCGCGCATCGACCAGGAGGAGATGGTCCGGTAGCCGATATAGATGTGGAAGTCGGCCATGCTCAATGTCCCTCGAAGCTGACCAGCGTGTGGACCTTCACGTCCTTGCCCCGCAGGCGATCGGCGCCGCCGAGATCGGGAAGGTCGATGACGAAGGCGGCGGCGACGATTTCGCCGCCGGAGCGGCGGAGGAGCTTGATCGCAGCATCGGCGGTGCCGCCGGTGGCGATGAGGTCGTCGATGAGCAGGATACGGTCGCCCTTGTGGATGGCGTCGGCGTGGATCTCGATGGTGTCGACGCCGTATTCGAGGCTGTAATCCTCGCCGATGGTCTTCGACGGCAGCTTGCCCTTCTTGCGGATCGGCACGAAGCCCCGGCCGAGCTCATGGGCGACGGCGCCGCCAAGGATGAAGCCCCGCGCCTCGATGCCGACGACATGGTCGATGCGCTGGGTGAGGAACGGCCAGACGAGGCCATCGATCGCCGAGCGGAGGCCAACCGGATCGGCGATCAGCGTGGTGATGTCGCGGAAGAGAATCCCCGGCTTCGGGTAGTCGGGAATCGTCCGGATCAGGGATTTTATGTCGACGCCATTCACGGGTGCGCGGTCCTTGGTCAAACCGGACGGTCTTACCACCCGGCCGCGAGCCGCGCCACGGCCGGCAAGGCCGTGCTCCCGACCGCCGCCGGCCTTTGCGGAAGATCAAGGCCGACAGCTCCCCGATCGCCCAAAAGCCGACGAGCTTCCCTGAAACGGAGGGGTCCCGGTGAGACGTGCGCGATCCATCCTGCTGCTGGCCGCCGGAATCGTGATCGCCGCCGGCATCGTCGTCGGTCTGGCGTACAAGCGGGACATCGAAGCGGCGCGTGCGGCCGTCGCGCATGGGGCCACCACGGTCGACACCACCGCCGGCCCCGTCGAATACGCCGATCGCGGCAGCGGCTATCCGCTCCTGTCAATCCACGGCGCCGGCGGCGGCTACGACCAGGGCCTCGCCAACGCCGCCGATCTCATCGGCGACGATTATCGCGTGATCGCGCCATCCCGGTTCGGCTATCTCGGCACGCCCATCCCGGCCGACACCTCGCCGGCCGCCCAGGCCGACGCCCATGCCGCGCTGCTCGCAAAACTCGGCATCGACAAGGCCATCGTCGTCGGCGTCTCGGCCGGCGCAACGTCGGCCGTAGAATTCGCACTCCGCCATCCCGATGCGACGGCGGCGCTGATCCTTGTCGTGCCGGGCACCTATTCGCCCGACAGGCCCGTCGCCATCGAGAAAAGCCGTGGCAGCGCCTTCGCCTTCTGGCTGGTCAATACCGGCGCCGATTTCGCCTGGTGGGCGACCGAGAAGATCGCCCCGTCAGTGCTTGTCCGGTTCGTCGGCGTGCCACCGGAACTGGTTGCCACCTCGCCGCCGGCCGAACAGCAGCGGGTGGCGACGATCGTTCGCAGCATACTCCCGCTGTCCCGCCGTTTCCCGGGCATCAACATCGACAGCGCGCCCGACCTCCACCCCCTGCCGCTTGATGCGATCCGTGCGCCAACGCTGGTGATCTCGGCGCGCGATGATCTCTTCAACACGGTGCCCGCAGCTGAATACGCGGCCGCCGGAATCCCCGGCGCCACGCTCGTGATCCACGATACCGGCGGCCACTTGCTCGTCGGCCGGGAGGCCGAGACGCGCGCGGCGATCAAGGAATTTATCGGCGCGGTGCCGGCCTCCCATCAGGGTCGATCTTGACCCCACCCCACCCCACCCCTATCCTTTCCATCCTATGGACCATTGCAAAACCCGAACCCCCGAACCCCGTCATTCCGACGAAACTCGGAATCCAGGGCGACGATGGAAAGGCCTCCGTTTGTCGCCCCTGGACCCTGACTTTCGTCAGGGTGACGGAGAGAACGACGGGTTTCGCAACGGTCCCGCTTAGGAAGGAAACGGCGATGGCAACGACAAGGATCAACGACGACACGATCTGGGTGAAGAATATCGACGGGGACCCGAGCCTGCGGGAGCGCCTCGCCGGGCTGCGCCCCGGCCAGGTCATCGACCTCGAGGTCGATGGCGTCGTCGGCAAGTGGGAAAGGATGCGGACCGGCAAGGACGGGCGCCCGACGCTCGGCATCAAGCCGATTGCCGAGATGCGCAGCGTATGGGCGCGCCTGAGACGTCAGGGTCAGAGGACCGTCGGCATCAGGGAGGTTGTCGCCGCCGACACCTACCTCGCCGCGCTTACCCCTCTCCTCAGCGAATGGGATTCACCGGAAGACGAGATGGCTTTCCGTGATCTGTGATTTCGGCGATATCGTCATCGTCCCGTTTCCATTCGTCGACCGGCCAATCGCCAAGACCCGACCGGCGCTCGTGATTTCGAAAGAGCGGTTCAACGCCGAAAACGATCATGCGATCCTCGCCATGATCACGACGGGCGCGAGGTCGGCCTGGCCAAGCGACATACCAATCAGCGATCGGACCAGCGCCGGAATCGATCACCCGTCGGTGATTCGATGGAAGGTCTTCACCTTGCCCAATCTCTTGATAACCCGAACGATCGGCAGGCTCGGCGCCGGCGACCGCGCCGGTGTGGCCAAGGCGATCAGGACGAGCCTCGCCGCGGGGTGAGGCTTCTAGTGCTCGACGTTCGTCCAGACCTTGCGCTTGGTCAGGTAGAGAAGACCGGCGAAGACGATGAGGAAGATGCCGACCTGGAAGCCGATGCGCTTGCGGGCGTCGAGATGCGGCTCGGCCGCCCACATCAGATAGGCCGACACGTCCCGGGCATACTGGTCGACCGTCTGCGGGGTGCCGTCGCTGTAGGTGACGAGGTCGGCGCTGAGCGGCGGCGGCATTTTGAGCGACACCGCCGACTGGAAATACGGATTGTAGTGCGTGCCCTCCGGTATCGTCAGGCCCGCCGGCGGATCGCGGTAACCGGTGAGCAGGGCGTGGATGTAGTCCGGCCCGCCCTCCTGATACTGGGTGAAGAAGTCGAGCACGGTGAAGAACGGGCCACGGTGGCTGGCGCGGGCCTTGGCGATCAGCGACAGGTCGGGCGGCGCGGCGCCACCGTTCGCGGCGGCGGCGGCCTGCTCGTTCGGGAAGGGCTTCGGCAGGTAGTCATAGGGCCGGCCGGGGCGCTCGAACATGTCGCCGGCGTCGTTCGGCCCGTCCTGCACCTGGTACGTGGCGGCGAGCGCCTTGACCTCTTCCTCGGTGAAGTCGGGACCCCCCTCCTCGCCGAGATGGCGGAAGGCGACCATCTTCATCGAGTGGCAGTTGGAGCAGACTTCCTTGTAGATCTGGAAGCCGCGCTGGAGCTGCGCCGTGTCGTACTTGCCGAAGATGCCGGCGAAGGACCACGACTGCGGCTCGGGCAGGAGGATCGGGAAGTGCGTCGGCGTCGCGCTCTCGCCGTGGCCGGCCTCCTCGGCGAACGCTGCAAGCGACGTGCCGGCGAGACCGGCGAGAACCACGAGACCGGCGAGCCGGGCGATGCGGAATGCGGACTTTTCCATGGGCTCAGGCCTTCGCCGTGGCGGCATGGCCGCCGGATCTGGCGAGAACCGCCTCGGTGATGCTGGCCGGCAACGGTTTCGGCCGCTCGATGATGCCGATGACCGGCAGGATGATCAGGAAGTGGATGAAGTACCATGCGGTCAGGATGCGCGCCGCGATGACGGCGCCGCCCTCCGGTGGCTGCGAGCCGAGATAGCCGAGGCCGATGCAGACGAGGACGAAGATCCAGAAGAACTGGCGATAAAGCGGGCGGAAGGTCGCCGAGCGAACCCGCGACGTGTCGAGCCACGGCACGAAGATGAGGATGGCGATCGACGAGAACATGGCGATGACGCCGAACAGCTTGTTCGGGATGGCGCGCAGGATCGCGTAGAACGGCAGGAAGTACCATTCCGGAACGATGTGCGCCGGCGTCTTCAGCGGGTTGGCCTCGATGTAGTTGTCCGGATGGCTGAGGAAGTTGGGGAGGAAGAAGGCCAGCCAGGCGAGGAAGACGAGGAAGACGACGAGGCCGAACCCGTCCTTCGATGTGTAGTAGGGATGGAACGGCAGCGTGTCCTGCTTGTCCTTCACCGCGATGCCCGTGGGATTGCCGTTGCCCGGCACGTGCAGCGCCCAGATGTGGAGGATGACCACGCCGGCGATCATGAACGGCAGCAGATAGTGGAGCGAGTAGAAGCGGTTGAGCGTCGGGTTGTCGACGGCAAAGCCGCCCCACAGCCATGTGGTGATTGACTTGCCGACCAGCGGGATCGCCGAGAAGAGGTTGGTGATCACGGTCGCCGCCCAGAACGACATCTGCCCCCAGGGCAAGACGTAGCCCATGAACGCCGTCGCCATCATCAGGAGGAAGATGATGACGCCGAGAATCCAGAGAACCTCGCGCGGCTCCTTGTAGGAACCGAAATATAGCCCGCGGAAAATGTGCACATAGACGGCGAAGAAGAAGAGCGAGGCGCCGTTGCCATGCAGATAGCGGAGCAGCCAGCCATAGTTGACGTCGCGCATGATCTGCTCGACCGAGACGAAGGCCAGCGACGAATTGCCGGTGTAGTGCATGGCAAGGACGACGCCGGTGACGATCTGGGCGGCGAGCATGAAGGACAGGATGCCGCCGAAGGTCCACCAGTAATTGAGGTTGCGCGGCGTCGGATAGACGATGAAGGAGGAATGGATGAGGCCGAGGATCGGCAGCCGCTTCTCCAGCCACCGCGCCGCGCCGTTCTTCGGATTGAAAGTCGAGTGTCCGGCCATCGTCCTGCCCCGCCCGCTCAGCCGATCCGGATCGAAGTGTCAGTCAGAAACGCGTAGAGCGGCACCGCCAGATTCTCCGGCGCCGGCCCTTTGCGGATGCGCCCCGCGGTATCGTACTGCGAGCCGTGGCAAGGGCAGAACCAGCCGCCATACTCGCCCTGCTGGCCGAGCGGCACGCAGCCGAGATGGGTGCAGATGCCGACCATGACCAGCCAGTTCTCCTTGCCGGCGGCGGCGCGATTGGCGTCGTCGGCCGGGGCAGTGGCGGGAAGGTTGGCGTTGCGCGCCACGCCGTCGGGAAGCTCGGCGACTGGCACGCTCTTGGCCGCCTCGATCTCCTCCGGCGTGCGATTGCGGATGAAGACCGGCTTGCCGCGCCATTTGACCGTCAGCGACTGGCCGGGCTCGACGGTGGAGATGTCGACCTCGACGGTGGCCAGCGCCAGCGCCGCCGCATCCGGATTCATCTGGTCGATGAGCGGCCAGACCGTCAGGGCGGCGCCGACGGCGCCTACCGCTCCGGTGGCAATGTAGAGAAAATCGCGGCGGGTGATTTCCGGCTTGTCGGCGGTGGTCGCGGCCAAGTTTGCTCCCCTTGCGGTCCGCCGGCCCGATCCGGCGCGGGAGGCAGAGACTCCCGATGGTTGGCGCTTGTTTAGCCAGCGTTTCGGGCGGTTGTCTAGACTCCGTCGAAATTGCGTCGGGGGCATTTTGAAGCAGGTAAACGGCCTTGCCGGCGGCCCGCCGCGCGGCCGCCGTGTCTGCGCGGCGCGGGAGGGCCGCCGAAAACGGCTGGTCGCCCTACTCCGCCGCTTCCGCGGCCGGTTCGTCGAGGAGGAGGAAGCCGCCGGACTGGCGGCGCCAGAGCGAGGCGTAGAGGCCGCCCGCGCGCAGCAGTTCGTCGTGGCTGCCGGTCTCGACGATGCGGCCATGGTCGAGGACGACCAGCCGGTCCATGGCGGCGATCGTCGACAGGCGGTGGGCGATGGCGATCACCGTCTTGCCCGCCATCAGCCGGTAGAGGCTCTCCTGGATCGCCGCCTCGACCTCTGAATCGAGCGCCGAAGCCGCATCCATAGCTTCCGCCGCGACGAAAAATCGGCTACAGTGTTCTTGTGACCTGACCCCATCCCTTCATGACTGACTGAACGAACCAGTCCGCGTGGCGCGTCGCCAGCGGATGGAGTTTGCTGTCATTCATGGAGGTCAAGATGGTCCAATTCCCCGTTGCCTCGCCAACACGCAGCGCTACGCTCAGCGCGACTAAGCGAGTGCTTTTCCCGGCCCGCTACGTCCGCAAGGACGCTCGCACCCTCGCAAGGCGCATGACGTACGGCCCCCAGTCAAACTTGACCGCTGCCATCATCATGAGACCTGGCATGGCCATGGGAAAAGACCGCAACGCTGTAGCACGTCAAATTATGGAGGAGACTCTGGCGAAGACTGGCTATGATCCGAGCCGCTGCCGCAAATACTGGCGGACTTCGACCGACTGACGAAATCGCAGGCAGCATAAGCATGCGATGGGGCGCGCGCCTACGTGGCGCCCTTGCATCCCTATTAGGGCGCGCCCCGAATGCCGCGATCCACGGGAGCTTCAGGCAGAGTTTCGGACAAGCGTTATCAGTGGCCTCAAAGCTGAAAACGCCAGTTGAGAGGCAGATCGCCCATTCGTTCAAGGGCTACCGTAAAACCCGTTGTTCTGGAGATATTCTTCCAGCGCCCCCGCCTCCTCACCAGGGGTTGCGATGACGCAGAAGAATTTCGGTGGACAGTTTCGCCAAAATGACGATGCCTGTGTCTTTGGTTTCAGATGCTCGCGGATCCTCCCACGAATCGTGCCCTTCGCAGACATACCAGTGTATTTGAACCGTCCATCTTCGCAGAAGATCAAATAGGCGCCGGGCCGTCGAGTTATCTCCGTTGTCGATAACTCATCGATGTCGAAGGGGCCTTCCAATTCCAGTCCGAGCGACGAAGGTCGGCTCGAGTTATAGCTGCCGATAAGTTGCCGCAGTCTTTGAACGTAGTTCTCTAGAACTCGCGCTGCCTCTCCGCTCATTGTCTCCGCTCCGAATCGTGACGTTCTCGCCAATTGGCAGGGACGCTCCCCTAGACCGCTCGGAAGCATATCAGTTCGTCAAGTACTATCATCACGTTGCAGAGTTATCTGGCCTGCGTCTGATTGGTGCGAACCCACCCATCCGCTAGACCGAGTTGAGCAAAGTACCCTACCCCCGCTCCTACCTACTCCGCCGCTTCCGCGGCCGGTTCGTCGAGGAGGAGGAAGCCGCCGGACTGGCGGCGCCAGAGCGAGGCGTAGAGGCCGCCCGCGCGCAGCAGTTCGTCGTGGCTGCCGGTCTCGACGATGCGGCCATGGTCGAGGACGACCAGCCGGTCCATGGCGGCGATCGTCGACAGGCGGTGGGCGATGGCGATCACCGTCTTGCCCGCCATCAGCCGGTAGAGGCTCTCCTGGATCGCCGCCTCAACCTCTGAATCGAGCGCCGACGTCGCCTCGTCGAGGAGGAGAATCGGCGCGTCCTTGAGGAGGACGCGGGCAATGGCGACGCGCTGGCGCTGGCCGCCCGAGAGCTTTACGCCGCGCTCGCCGACATGCGCCTCGTAGCCTTCCCGCCCCTTCGGATCCTTAAGCCGCTGGATGAACTCGTCGGCATGGGCCTGACGCGCCGCCTCGACGATCTCGGCGCGGGTCGCATCGGGCCGGCCGTAGCGGATATTGTCGGCGACGGAGCGATGGAGAAGCGAGGTGTCCTGGGTGACGAGGCCGATCTTGCTGCGCAGCGACTCCTGGGCGACCTCCGCGATGTCTTCGCCGTCGATGAGGATGCGGCCGCCTTCGAGGTCGTAGAAGCGCATGAGGAGGTTGACCAGCGTCGACTTGCCGGCGCCCGAGCGGCCGACGAGGCCGATCTTCTCGCCCGGCCTGATGGTCAGCGAGAAGTCCTCGATGACCTTCGACTGCCGCCCGTAGTGGAAGCGCGCATGGTCGAAGACGATCTGGCCGCGCGGAACTTCCAGCGCCGCCGCGTCGGGACGGTCGACGATCTCGATCGGCCGCGAGATGGTGGTGATGCCGTCGACCACGGTGCCGATGTTCTCGAACAGCCCGGCGACCTCCCACAGGATCCATTGCGACATGGCGCGGATGCGCATGACGAGGGCGATCGCCACCGCCACCGCGCCAAGCGCCATCGTCGAGCCGAGCCAGGCGTAGATCGCCGTCCCGGCCACCGAGGCAAGGAGCAGCCCGTTGACCACCTGCAGCGACAGCGTCAATTGCGTGATCAGCCGATTCTGGCGGTAGACGGTGACCATGAACCCGTCCATTGCCTCGCGGGCATAGTCGTGCTCGCGCAGCGTATGGGCAAAGAGCTTGATGGTCTGGATGTTGGTGTAACTGTCGACGATGCGCCCGGTCATCATGGCGCGGGCGTCGGACTGCGCCACCGAGACGGCCTGCATGCGCGGCACGAAATACCAGAGGATGCCGGTATAGGCGGCGAGCCAGACGAGGAGCGGCGCCGCCAGCCAAAGATCGGCCTGCGAGACGAGGTAGAGCGTGCCGACGAAATAGACGACGACATAGACGAAGACGTCGAGCAGCTTCATCACCGTCTCGCGGACGGCAAGCGCCGTCTGCATCATCTTCTGCGAGATGCGGCCGGCATAATCGTTGTGGAAGAAGCTGAGGCTCTGGCCGAGAATGTAACGGTGCGCCTGCCAGCGGACGCGCATGGCGAAGCTGCCGTAGATGGTCTGGTGCATGATCAGCGACTGGGCAAACGCCAGCAGCGGGAAGCCGACAACCACGACGAAAGCCATGAGGATCAGCTCGTTGCGGTGATCGGCGAGGAACGTCTCCCGGTTGGCTCCGCCAAGCCAATCGACGAGGTTGCCCATGAACGAGAAGAAGGTGAGCTCGACCACCGAGATGGCGGCGGTGAGCACCGACATGATGGCGAGGTAGGGCGCGAGCGGCTTCGTGTAGTGCCAGCAAAACGCCCACAGCCCCTTCGGCGGCATCGCCGGGGGCTCGGAGGGGTAAGGGTCGACCAGGCGCTCGAAGAAAGAAAACAAGGCAATGCTCCAATGGGTGCCGGCGCACGGGTGAGCCGGATATCAAGTCTGGCAACGCCGCACGATATGGTCCCTCGGACACCCGGCGGCGACGGCAAAGGGTGATGCGCCCGATCTTATACGGGGACAAGCGCGAACGGTATCGGGCGGGCGGGGCGCGTCATAAGCCGCCGGACTTTGACTTTACGATGGCAAAGGTGTTTGGGGAGGCCATGATTCTTGCGCTTTTCCAGCCGGATATTCCGCAGAATACCGGCACGCTGCTCCGGCTCGGCGCCTGTCTCGGCATTGAGGTCCACATCGTCGGGCCGGCGGGGTTCGATTCGTCCGATCGCGGGTTCCGCCGCGCCGGGCTCGACTATCTCGATCGCGTCGAAATCGTCCGGCATGTGTCGTGGGCGGTGTTCGAGGCCTGGCGGACGGCTGCCCGGCGGCGGCTTGTGCTGCTCACCACCCGCGCCACCCTGCCCTACCCGGAGTTCCGCTTCCGGGCTGACGACGTGCTGATGGTCGGGCGAGAGAGCGCCGGGGTGCCGGAGGCGGTCCACGCTGCCGCCGACGCGCGACTCCTCATCCCGATGGCGCCCGGATTGCGCTCGATCAATGTCGCGGTCGCCGGCGCGATGGTACTGGGCGAGGCGCTGCGCCAGACCAGCGGCTTTCCGGCCGCCGCTGTCGCGGAGAGCCTTGCGGAGACCCTGTCGTGAACGCGCTTCCCGAGACGCTGGACGAGAAAAAGGCGCTTGCCTCGGCCTGGTTCGCCGAGCTTCGCGACCGGATCACCGCGGCGCTGGAATCCGTCGAGGACGGCCTGCCGGCCGGCGCCCGGTTCGCCGATCAGGCGCCCGGACGCTTCGTGCGCACACCCTGGAAGCGAACCGACCATGAAGGTGGGGATGGCGGCGGCGGCACGATGGCCTTTCCAGCACAGTGGGATCCGAAGCTTGGAATTCACGTGACTTGAAGTCGCGGC
>JADMIO010941394.1_pt1 | contig 111961 bp, 82 predicted proteins | sample 8958161 | NCBI WGS metagenome assembly JADMIO01 (sample SAMN16585339, study PRJNA669376) | soil metagenome | isolation source: Crop rotation soil | place: USA: Cullars Rotation, Alabama | collected 2011
TGCGTGAAAATTCACTGCCGTTGATATAGATGACCCCGCAATCATCGAGGCGCATCCTGGCATTGATGGTGTAACCGGTGAGGTCGTTCGTCACCACCAATGTCGTGCGAAAATAATAGGCATGACCGGAACTCAAGCCTGCTGGCGGAGCATTGGGAGCCAGCAGTATCGTGTTGGTCAAAGGAGTGATGGCCGAATTATTTTCACCGCCTGCGAGCAACCCTCGTCCGCTTTGCCAAGCGCTGTCATTGTAGTTCGTCGCAGTCCAGTTCACACCGTCGAGATTGTTCGACTGATTGTAGCGCCAGGTGTTGGTGTAGTTCATCAATGACAGCGTGATATTCGTCACATAACCAGGAAGAGCGCCGGGATTTCCAGAACCCGGCGTAGGTGTGGGGAAGAACGCCAATGCACTGCTGCCATCGGGAGTCCGGCCTTGTGAAACCCCGGTCGTTTGGGGACCGTAACTGATGTAGTCAATCAGCGTCAGGTTTGATGTGAACAAACCGATGCGGCCCTGCTCCGATGCGAGTTGAAAGTTCAGATGTTCAGCGCCCGAATTCGTGTTACCATCGGCCTTGAATGCGAACCAGCCCGATGGCGCGATGAAACTTAGCGGAGTGATCTGGTGCATCGCAGGGTAACCAATCGGTTCGTCGGAGAGATACAACCCGCCCATCGTTGCCGGTGCAGGATCTGGATTGAACAATTCGATGAAGTCGTCTGGCGATGTCGGCGCTCCAGAAGCGAGCCATTCATTGATCTTGAGCGCCGAACCGTCAGTGGCTGGTTGCGCGATGTTCGCCGCGCCGAAGGTTGGTTTGCACAAACTCCATGAACCGTCCGGAAGACGTCCCACAGAATAATCATTCAATTGAGGTCCAAAATTCAGGCTGTCAATCAATGCCCCGCCATTGACGGCCGCCACGTAGAGCGCGAGTCTGCCGCCGTTGGCATTGAAACCGAACCCGAGATTGCGCTGTGGGTTTGCATTTGAATCCGAGAACAGAACGAGAAATTGGCCGGGCGCAAGCGTGGTGCCGTTCGCAAAGGTGAATTTGTATTTATTCGCGGGATCGTCGGTGAGTCCCATGCCGGAGAGATCAACAGGCGATGAGCCTGCATTGAACAACTCGACGAGATCAGGTGATTCGCCGTTGGTGATTAGCGTGATCAGATTGCGCGCGAGGACTTCATTCAATCGCAAGCCGGGCATTGCCGTGTTCACAGTCCAAACGCGCGAAGTGGTGATCGAATCTACAGGAGCAAACCGGTTGAAGTCCTGATAAAGACCGCTGTCAAGTTTGCCGCGCGCTTCAACCATGTGCGAGCCATTGCTCAAGCCGGTCAAGGTGATTGAAGTATTAATAGGTGTTTCTGCGCTCCACGCACCGCCGTCGAGCCGCCATTGATAATGAGTGAAGCCAGAACCGTTCGGGAAGCCCGTGGCCGGAATTCCATTTCCGGTGCGGACAATCCCGACTTTTAATGTGGCGTTCGTGGACGACGTGACCGTTTCGGGTTCACCGGAAATGGAAACCCCGTACGGAATCACGCCGCCTTGATCGTTGCCATTCGGGCCGTTGCCAATCGCCGGTGAACCGGCGCGAGGTTTGAACCAGTTCCAGAAAACTTGAGCGGATTCCCACGTTGTGAAGTTGGTCGTTTCGGAAAGTTGCGGGATATATGTCAGCAAAGGATCGTTGGTGGAATTGCCACCGCCAAGCCCAGCCCACATCGTCCCTGCGAGCTGGTGAATGATGTTGTTTGTGAGAGTGACAATGGAGGCAGCCTGGCCGCGCACAAGTTTCTCGGCATCGAAAATCACATTGCCTTCGAGATACATGCCCGCGCCTTCGGTGGTGCCCGCGTCTATGACATTGACCACCGCTCCATCGGTATCGAGACCGCCGATGTGTGATTGGTGAACGATGGTGTTGTTGAGGAAAGTGTAAAAATTTCCCTGTTTGGCGGTCGCAGCCTGATCACAATCGTAGAAGAGATTTCCGATGATGGTGATTTCAGAAGTATCGCTGCCCGTGAGTCCGCCGCTGACGCCGCTTGAAGAATCGGGGGCACCGTTCTTGTGGATGTGCATGAAAACGTTTCCCTGAACCCATGCATCAGTTCCATCGAGATCAAGACCATCATCCCCGGAACCAATGAACACATTGTCGAAGAAATGGACGATCGGGCCGGGTCGGTTTCCTCCGGTGAAATCAACAACGTCATTGTAAAGATGAGCTGCGCCAAAGAAGTTCCTTAGAAATATTCCTTGCCCGTCGGCACGGATGCCTTGTGTACCGTGGACTGGTTCAAAATCTCCATTGGCGACAGTGGTGGGGAAATTACAATCCCGAACCAGAAAAGATGCGCCATCCAACGAAAGATACGGACTGGTGAAAGTTCCGAACGTTGCGTGATCCAAAAGGATGGTTCCGGCAACGACATGAATGCAAGTGGTGGAATTGCTTTCAAAGTGCGTGTAGGCGAATTGCGATTCGGGCGAACCAACCGCGCCGTTCAGTGTGAGCCCACCCCAACTTAAGCCGGACCCGGGGACTGTTGTGAAACGAATCGGCGCTATGTCCGTGCCATTGGCCAGTATCCTGCCGCCGTTGTTCACGGTGATGGTGGTGGCAGATCCCATGTACAGTGTGGTGCCGGGTTCGATGCTGAGCGTGACTCCGTTGGGAACGATTATGCTGCTCGTCACATTGTAAGGGCCACCCGCCGCAGTCCATGTCGTATTGCTTCCGAGAGTTCCGCCGACAGCAGCCACGGAGCCATCGTCATACCAGACAATGACATTCGTGCTGTCAAAAGGCGTTCCGTTGATGTCGAGCGATTGAATCAAAATGTTATTCAACCCCGGCCAAAGTGAAATGGTGTTCGTCCAGTGCGCTTCCCATGCGGACCAAGTGGAAGGTGTTCCGGAGACGAGAACATTGCGAGTTTTACTCGCGTGAGAACGTCCGTTCAACCTGACGCTAGAGTTCGTGGTGCGCGGGACGCCGTTTGAAACGGTCAAAGGAATGTTGACCGAAATGGCCTGCGGAATCTGCGCGAGGACACCATTGTAACGGTTCGTAGCAAACGTCTTCATCGTAGCGATATTCTGAGAAGGAATCCAACTGGCGAGGTTTTGATCCACGATGTCCGCGATCCGGCCCGGCTTGAAAGTATTCGCAAGTTGATAGAGCAGTTCGCCATAATAGCGGGGTGCGACTTCAGGATTTTTGAGGAAGCGATTGATGCTGGCCACGCTTGTGGCGCGAAAGATGGAAGCATTCGGATTTCCCGGCGTATCACCTTGATTCAATATCGTGTCCCAGTCGTGTCCGACCAGATTGAAACGCGTATCGGAAATCCCCCGGTAAAGTGTGAAATCGTCGCCCACACCGGTGCCAAGGCTGGTCTCCTCGCTGCCGATCAGACTGAATACAGCGAAGTAACGAACCCATTCATCCACATTCGCTACCGTTTGAAGGGCCGACCAATAATTGGTGTCAGGGCTGTTATTCAATACTTCAGTCAAATGAATCAGGTCTGACCAATCGTTTTCACTCTGATTGGAATTCTTATTGTAACCGTTCGCTTCGTAGTCCAAGGAATTTGTTCCTAGGTAATCCAGCGTGGCCAGATGATTGACGTGATCCAGCGACGCTGCCAGGACTGCTGACCCCCGGTAAAGATTTCCGTTTCCATCAGCAGGCCAGTGGTTCGCAGCAAAATCGGAGTCAATGGCTTCCTGTTGGACATACGAGCCGAACTGGGGTGATCCGGCGGCGGCGCGCTCAAGACCGTTCACCCGGAGTTGAACACGGCGATGGTTTTCAGTCGCAAGTCCCGCGCTGGAAGCAATGGCTGCGCCGACAATTTGATCGTGAGTTTGCTGCGAATTAAGATTTAGGGCCTTCACACCTTTTAAGCGGCGATCTGATGGAAAACCTATCCGATAGTTTGGTGGTTGCGCCCGGCGCGATCCAGCGCCTCGATTCCGGAACAAGGAATTGTATCGAATCTCTGTATTGCCATCTTCAGTCAAAACGAATGTGCCATTGAACGCGGCGTGGCTCCAGCTGTTGCTGTAGTTTTCGTTTGGAATGTTATAGAGTTCATCATATTCGATGCCGGTCATTATCAATCGAAAACTTGGTCGCATGAAATCGGTCGGTGAATCGTCCACCTGCAACAACGCGTTACAGGCCTGGATGGGAACACCGTTGGTTTCCAGCGCAGGCGCCGGCCAAGTTCGTGTGTGGCCTTGGGCATCTGTGGAAGAAACATAGAACTCAATCACGGTTCCGTCTGTTTTCGGAGACAAAACCGCTCCATACAACCGATCGCCAGCAAGTCCGTCACCGTGCAGGCCATCGTCGGACATCGCAATCAAGGCAAACGATCCCGGATTGGTCGAACTGGCGTCGCGCCAATAGAGCGAGGCGCTCAAACCATTTGTTTGTTCATCCGTTAGCTTCGCGGTGATAGTGATGGTATTTGTCGGGGTCGGCACCGCAGGATAATGCGCCACGTTGCTGATGATAGGCGCAATATTGTTCGTCGCGGTGGAGTTGGCTGCGCCCGGAGTTCCGTTTGTCACCGCGCTCGCTGCCCAGTTCTGACCATTCTTTCCCGTAAGCGCCGGGTTGATGCGCTCGAGGGATTTGCCCAACCCGTCATGTTCCGCATACCACTCCCATCCGCGATGTAGATAATCTGGCAAACCTCTTATCTGTGTCGCGTAATCTCCTTCATCGGCGTAGGAAACTTCTTCAGCGGTCGTACCGATATTGTCCACCAGCCGCAATGATTCGTCGGTGTTATTCAACGTGCCGGTCCAGTTGCCGGAAACATTTGTGACCGACGGATACTTCGCCAGAAAAACGTTTGTATCGGCGGCCACCACCACAAAACCACCGGGCGGGAGCACGAGGCTGTTGGAGAAAGTGAACGCGATGCCCCGATCAAAACTCCAGTTCTGAAGGTTGACGTAATTGGTGCCTGTGTTCTGAAGCTCGATGTATTCCTCGGTCGTCAATTCCGACGACGGATGATACATGATTTCGTTGATCCGAACTTGTGCCTCAATGGGAAGTGAACCTAGAAGAAACACTGCTGCCAAAAGTGAGGCCCGAATAGCTGACTGCATGACTGACACACTGTATAGACGCACGTTTTACGCGGAAAAACAAGTTGGATTCCTTGAATGTAACAAGAAATTGCGGAAGGAATATATTGAAGATGGGGGACGTTCGCCTTACGATGGTAGGCATAAGTTAGGGACGGAATGTTTCAAGCCATCCATTTGTTCGCCCTTCTGCCACGTAGAGATAGGAAGTTTCATCCTTTCCTCTGACCGTTCGTGCCGCTCGCCATACACTGTCTAGGCGCGATTTCCCAACGCTTTCAGTTGCTTGAGGTGCGATTTCTGCAAAAGTCTGAACGTGCTTCCACGAAACTCCATCGTCGTCTTCGCGTTTCATTTGTGCCAAAAGCCAATCTGTAATTGGCCCTGGAAAATCAAGAAGCCACCCAAAATTTTCTCCGTCTGCCAAAGAATATCTCGAAGTTGATGTTGCAATAATCTTAGTTCCTGAAGGGAGAACGAGTCCGGTTTCGTTGGTGATACTCGACATCCTCTGTAAGCGGACTTTGTCATACAGATACGTCACAGCAACAGCTGCTATCAGACACGCGACAAAAACAACCACCACTTTGAGGAATAAATCCCTTTTCTTTGGCATACTGGTTAGACCGCGACGTGTGGACCGTGTTCACTCCCGCGCCGTCTGCACCGGCAAACTTGAAAGCGGCACGCGCTCGTTCGTCTTTGCGAAATAATCCGCCGACCATTCGTTGGTGAACAGCACGACCGGATTTTTTCCGAGGTCGTAGGCAAGCTTCGCGCCGGTGGGGAGCGAGACAGCATCAAGATCGTCTTCCTTCATATCAGTTGGAAGCCAGCGCACAACAGTCCACGGCGCGGATTCGAGACGCGACTCTGCACCGTATTCGCTTTCGAGGCGGAATTGCACGACCTCGAATTGCAGCGGGCCGACCGCCGCGAGCAATGGCGTTTTGATGGACGAGTTGCGGAGATACAACGCCTGGATCACACCCTCTTGCAAAAGCTGATCGAGACCCTGGCGAAATTGTTTGAACTTCGCAGTGTTCGGATTGTGCAAGTGCGCGAAGGCTTCAGGTGTGAAGCGCGGAATCTCTTTGTAGAGAATTTTTGGATCGGTCGTGAGCGTGTCGCCGATGCCGAAGCTGTCGTGACCAACGAGGCCGATGACATCGCCGGGATAGGCTTCGTCCACCGTCTCGCGTTCGTTGCCGAAAAGTTTGTGCGAACTGGAGAGGCGCACCTTCTTTGCCGAACGCGAGTGAAAAACGGTCATATCGCGATCAAATTTGCCCGAGCAGATGCGGACGAACGCAATGCGGTCGCGATGTTTCGGGTCCATGTTCGCCTGAATCTTGAAGATGAAACCGGAGAACTCGGGATTCTCCGGCGAAATCTCGATGCCGCCCATGACGCGGGCTTTGGGCGCGGGCGCGTGCTTCAGAAAACCGTCGAGCAACAACTGCACGCCGAAATTATTCACGCCGCTGCCGAAGAAGACCGGCGTGGTTTTGCCGGCGAGCACGGAAGCGACATCGAACGATTCGCCAGCGAGTTCGAGCATCTCCAATTCTTCGAGCGTCTTGTTGAAATCGGCTTCGCTCAGATTGCCGCGCACTTCCGGGTCGTGCAATCCGCCCACAACCACCGGCGCGCGATACTTGCCGCCCACGACGCGCTCAAACGTGTGCATCATCTTCGTCTGCCGGTCGTAGATGCCTTGAAATTCCGGGCCGTTGCCGATGGGCCAGTTCACGGGAAACGCGCCGATGCCGAGCACGCGCTCCAGTTCGTCAATCAACTCCAATGGATTTTTCATCGGGCGATCGCACTTGTTCATGAACGTGAAGATCGGCACACCGCGCTGGCGGCAGACCTCGAACAGTTTGCGTGTCTGGGGTTCGATGCCCTTGGCCGAATCAATCACCATCACCACCGCGTCCACGGCGGTGAGCACGCGATAGGTGTCTTCGGAGAAATCTTTGTGGCCGGGCGTATCGAGCAGGTTGAGGCGGAAACCATCGTAGTCGAACTGCAGCACGGTCGAACTGATCGAGATGCCGCGCTTCTTTTCGAGTTCCATCCAGTCGGACGTGGTGGCGCGCTGATTTTTGCGGGCGGTGACCGAGCCAGCAAGTTGTACCGCACCGCCGTACAGCAGCAACTTCTCCGTCAACGTGGTTTTACCCGCGTCCGGATGCGAGATGATGGCGAACGTGCGTCGTCGTTGAATTTCTTCCGTAATGTTCACAGAGCCGCGCACAATATCAGAGAGTGGCGCAGGAACAAGCCGGGAAACTTAGTGGCACGGGCGTCTCGCCTGTGTGTTCAACCCAAACAAAGTTTGTGTTCGGTGAGAAACTCACGGGCGAGACGCCCGTGCCACTACGCTGCAAGTAGCCGGGAAAGAATTGGAAACATCCGCAGTAAACTGGTAAGCCGATTGAGTTACATGGAACTTCGTGATTTTGCAGAGCGGGTCTTGTTCGCGACGACGCTGGAGGAAAAGCTTCAGTGTCCCGACCTCATCACCGATGAGCGGCCCGGCAACGCTCTCATCACGCCTGAATCGCCGGGTCGTCCGCGTGAACTCATTTTCAAACCGCAGGTTTCCGGCAAAGCGGAATTTCCGGGCGTGCATCAACTCGAAAAGGAACGCGAGCGCGGCAAGTTGCTGCACTTCTTCGCCAATCACGAATTGCTCGCCACGGAATTGATGGCGCTGGTGTTGTTGAAGTTTCCCGATGCGCCCGCCGCATTCCGCAAGGGTGTATTGCAGACGCTCAAGGATGAACAGGAACACACACGGCTTTATCTAGCGCGAATGAAGGCTTGCGGGATTCAATTCGGCGAGCTTCCGGTGAGCGGCTATTTCTGGCGCACGGTTTCTACGATGGAGAATCCGATGGAATACGTCGCCAGCTTGTGCCTGACGTTCGAGCAGGCGAATCTGGATTTCGCCCGGCACTTCGCTCGCGGGTTTGCGACGGTGGGCGATGAAACGACTTCCAAGCTGCTCGATAAGATTTACCGCGACGAGATCGGTCATGTTGCTTACGGATTGAAATGGTTTCGGCGTTGGAAGAATCCGAATGAAAGCGATTGGGATGCGTTCTGTCGCACGTTGAAGTTTCCGCTATCACCGCAACGCGCCAAGGGAATCACGCTGAATGTGGAGGGCCGTCGTGCCGCCGGATTGGACGCGGAATTCATCGCGGCGCTAAATGTGTATTCGCAATCGAAAGGGCGGACGCCAAGCGTGTTTGTCTTCAATCCGTTCGCGGAAGGACGGATCGCGGAAGGAAAATCTTTCAATCCAACCAAGCACCAGAGGCAACTGGCGCGTGATCTTGAAAACCTGCCGCAATTTTTGTGTCGGCAGGATGACATCGTGTTGGTGAACGAGAAACCGTCTGTGGAATTTTTGAGTGGCATCAAGCAGGCGCGCTTTGCGCTGCCGGAATTTGTGGAATTGCCGGAGCGCGGGTCTGCGACCCGCAGCACGTCCATCAGTTCAACGGCAGGTGGAAAATCTGAACCGCCTTCCACTGGCGACATTGCTGCAGGTCACAGGCCCGCGCTCCGGGAACTCGCCTCGCGCAAGCTCGGTAGCTTACGCCCGTGGGCTTGGGGGCCGGACAGTTTTGAGTTGCTCAAACCCATTTTCCGCAGCGTGACCGGTGAGAAACGCGCGGATGAAGAGCGATTCAACTCAGGTCTTGCGCAGCTTTACTCGAAGGCGTGGAGCGCGAATTTTTTGCGGAAAATTTTGCAGGGTAGGGCGGGCAGTCCCCTGCCCGCCGAGCGGCGCGCACGAAGTGACACGCCCTACCTTTGCACGTCCGATGAAGTCGGCGTAGCGGTGAACTCCCTCGACGAAGCGCTCACGGTCATCGCGACAATTCGAAGGCGTGGCCATCACAAGATCGTGGTGAAGGAAGCGTTCGGTCTGGCGGGCAGCAATGCGATGCGATTATTCGAGCCGGAAATTCTGGAGACACATCTGCGCTGGGTGGCGAATGCGTTGCAGAAAAAGCGGCGGCTAGTTGTCGAGCCGTGGCTGGAACGGGAGATGGATTTTTCGGTTCAGCTTGAGATGACGGCGAATGGGCTGAAGCTCTGCGGCTTCACAGGGTTGATCAACGACGCGAAAGGACAGTTCCAAGGCAACTGGGCGGAGTCGCATCATCACACGCGCATTCCGTCGAAGGTGATCGCGCTGTTCAACACGGCTGCAAACATCTCACGAGAGATTTTGAATCTCTATGGGGAAATTTTTACGATGCTTGAGGAGGAATTACGGCGTACAGATTTTATCGGCCCGATCGGGATTGACGCGTTCGTCTATCGGGATGCGAATGGCGCCGTGCGGCTCAAGCCAATCGTCGAAATCAATCCGCGCTACACAATGGGGCGGGTGATGGTGGAGTTGATGAAGCAGACGTGTCAGGGGGGTTGCGGTTTGTTACGGCTGGTGAACAGGGCAACGATGCGGGCGGCAGGTCACGAAGATTTTCCAGCTTTCGCGCGGTCACTGGTGGAAACGTTTCCCTTGCGGCTGGAAGGAGAGCCTGTCGCCCGAATCCGCGAAGGTGCTTTGTGTTTGAACGACCCGTCGCGGGCCAAAGTTTGTCTGGCGACATTTCAGGTGAATCGCACAATATGACCACAAGCATAATTTAACCTTGGCTACCTTTAGGAATATGAAGTTCTTTATCTATTTAGCTGCAATTTATGGGAACGAGCAAGAAGGCCCTGATGGACTCGATACTCTTTTCTTGGTCAGGGCTTCTGGGTACCAAGAGGCAGCCACTTTGGTTGACGCTCGATATTCGTCCGTCCGTCAGACTAACTGGGTATGCACCGTAGGGATTGACTGCTCAACCGGCTGCGAAAGTCGAATTATACTTGGGCCATTTCTCGGGATGGCAGGGATTGGGGAAGATTATCCTGAAATCTGGATCCGTGAAACTGGAGAAGGGGTTTGGCGTCCAATTTCTGACTATCGTTAAGAAAGGGGCCGGTCCTCAACATTGACCCACATTAAGCTGTGCCTAGCCATTCCCCGCTAGATCGCCAGATTTCCTGCGAATCATGTAGTCGAAGGCGACGCTCATTCCGGTGCGATGTGGCAGGGTGAGGACGAGGGCCAAAGCGAGTCCGATACCGACGATATACATCCAGACGGAATCCGGCTGGTTGATCTGAAAGTAGATTACGGCGATGAGCGGAAAAAGAAACAACAGGCGATCCACAATGACAAGATAGCCCCACAGATCGCCCTCGTTCTCCAGAAGTTTCAGCCCACAAGCGGAGCAATTCTCATTCAGCGTGGTCCAGCGTTTGAACAGAACTCCGCAGCCGCATTGCGGACACTTCTTCCGCGCGCCCCGCCAAAGCAGAGTTTTCAATGGCGGTATCGGGTCGTTCATCAAGCCGGAGTGTTACGCCTCGAACTTTGCATCGAGCGAGATTTTCGCATTAAGCAGCCGTGAAATGGGACAACCCGCCTTGGCTGCATTCGCGATCTCTAGAACTTTTGCTTTGTCCGCGCCGGGAATCTTGGCAGTCATGTCAAGATGCGATTCTGTGACGGAGAATCCCGCGTCGGTCTTATCGAGAGTGATCGTCGCAGTAGTGTGAATGGATGCGGGCGTGATGCCGACCTTGCCGAGTTCCGCCGAGAATGCCATCGAGAAACAACCTGCGTGCGCGGCGGCGATGAGTTCTTCGGGATTGGTGCCGACGCCGTTTTCAAAGCGTGTGCTGAAGGAGTATTGGGTTTCCTTGAGGACGCCGCTCTCGGTAGAGATATTGCCTTTGCCGCTTTTCAGATCGCCGCGCCATACGGCTGATGCTTTTCGTTTCATGATTTTAATCTTTCAATTTTAGAAGTTGGATTTGTTTTGCCGCTGGCAAGTTAATGTCGCACGCAGACAATCACAAGTGTTGATGCCAGACAATAATCACAAGGAAACGATGAAGCCATCCTGGTTGCCAGCGCCGTGTGAGATTGCTAACCTGACTCTGCTGTAGAATATCCAATCCCATGAACACACGCCTGGACGTCAAAAAGACCTACAAACTTTTCATCGGCGGAAAATTCCCGCGCAGCGAGAGCGGTCGCTACCTGCCGGTGAAATCTCCGACCGGCGAACATCTCGACAACGTCGCACACGCCTCGCGCAAAGATTTTCGGGACGCCGTCGTCGCCGCGCGCGCGGCGGTGGATGGCTGGAGCAAAGCCACGGCCTACAATCGCGGACAGATCCTTTATCGCGCAGCAGAGATGCTTCAAAGTCGCGCATCTGAACTTGTGAAAGAGATCGCTCGTTCCACGGGCGCGAGTGCAGCCAGGGCAAAACGCGAAGGGACCTTGACGATTGACCGCCTGGTTTATTTTGCGGGTTGGACGGATAAATATCCACAAGTGTTCGGCAGCGTGAATCCGGTCGCCTCGCCACATTTCAATTTCACCACACCCGAACCGCAAGGAGTCGTCGTGGTGCTCGCGCCGGACGAACCTTCGCTGCTCGCGCTCGTGTCGCTCATCGCGCCGGTGATTTTGAGCGGCAACACGGTCATCGTTGTGGCGTCGGAAAAATTCCCGCTGCCCGCCGCCACGTTCGCCGAGATTCTGGCCACGAGTGATCTGCCCGGCGGCGTGGTGAATGTGTTGACCGGCAAACGCGCCGAACTCGTCCCGCACATCGCCACTCACATGGACGTGAACGCCATCGTGGACGGCGCGGGCGACGCGGAGATCAGCACGAAGCTGCAAGGCGGCACGGCCATCAATCTCAAGCGTTACGCCAACCACGCGCTCGCGCCCACCGACTGGTTCACCACCAAACCCGAAGACCCGTATTGGATTCTTGATACGATTGAGTTCAAAACGGCGTGGCATCCCATCGGTTTATGAAGATGCAAGCATCCGAGTTCGCAACTGAGAATCGGGATGTCTCCAACTTTTCCTGCTTCACACGATTTTCAGCTTCTACGTCAACGCTTTTTTCCACTGCGCTTGCAAATTGCATATCACTTTTCAAAGATATTGCAAATTGCTGACATCATCGGATTTTAATTTCTATCAACTTTCGAAATGATTCGGGATTTGTGGGAGGAGAATTTGAAATCTCTTGGCACGTTCGTAGCTAAAACATACTTGAGACGGTAAAAAACTTACTGACACAACAAAAAATACTGTACCAAGGAAGTTTGTTAACCGTCTCATTTTAATTTTGCGAAACGTTGTCATGGAAAAAACACCTCAAGACAAAACAACTGCGACGGAAGCCAATCGCGCGGAGCAGGAAACTTAAGGTATGGAAACTTTGCAACATTCGCGCCGGAATTTTTGCAAAGGGATCGGTTTGGCGTCACTGGCGTCATTCGCGGGGATTAAAACGGGATTCGGAGCAGAATGGGAGGCAGAGATGAAATCTGAAAATATGTCTGCCGGAGAGCATGACGCAGGCGACCGGATGCCGCCAGAAAATCTAGCGACACCTGGGGAGATTCCCCGAAGGCGCGTCCGCAACACAGATGTCATCGTTTCAGCCATCGGCCTGGGTGGTTTCACATTTGCCGAGGCAAAATCCAAAAAAGAATCCATCCAGATCGTCCATGAAGCCATAGACAACGGCATCACATTCATGGATAACGCGTGGGATTATCATGAGGGGCGCAGTGAGGAACTCATGGGCGAGGCGCTGCAAGGTCGCCGCGACAAGGTTTTTTTGATGACGAAGGTCTGTTCCCACGGTCGTGACAAAAAAGTCGCGCTCAAGCAGCTTGAAGATTCGTTGAGGCGATTGAAGACCGATCATCTCGATCTCTGGCAGATCCATGAAGTCGTTTATGAGACCGATCCCGATCTGCATTTCGCAGTTGGCGGTGCGGCGGAAGCATTGTTGCAAGCGCGTGAAGATGGGAAGGTCCGCTTCATCGGGTTCACAGGACATAAATCGCCAGCGCTTCATAAAAGGATGCTCGCTCATGATTTTCCCTTCGACACGGTGCAGATGCCGCTTTCGGGGTTCGATGCCAACTTCCGCAGTTTCGAGCGCGAAGTGTTGCCGATCCTGCTGCAACGAGGAATTTCGCCTATCGGGATGAAAAGTTTGAATGGCACTGCGGACGCGGTAAAGAAAGGCGTGATCACTGCCGAAGAAGCCATTCGCTATGCGATGAGCCTGCCGGTGATGACGACCGTGAGCGGGATGGATTCGCTGGCGGTGTTGCGAAAAAATATCAAGATCGCGCGCGCGTTTGTGCCGATGACCAAGGAAGAAAAGAACGCACACCGCCAGAAATGTGCGCAATTCGCAGCCGATGGAAGGTTTGAGCTCTACAAAACCAGCATCCGCTTTGACGGCGCCGAAGGCCGCAAGCAACACGGTTTTCCACCCGAATCAAAGGTTGAAGCTTGAAGGGAAAATCATGCGCGCCATCTGGAAAGGAACGATCAGCTTTGGATTGGTTTCGATCCCGATCTCGCTCTTTCCCGCCACACAACGCGAGGAACTCAAGTTTCGTCTGCTGCGTTATCCTGATTTGAGTCCCGTCAATTACAAGCGCGTCGCAGAAGCCGATGGCAAGGAGGTTCCTTGGGACAAGATCGTGAAGGGTTATGAATTCGAGAAAGGAAAGTTTGTCGTCATCAAGGACGAGGATTTCAAGCGTGTGGACATCGAAGCGACACAGACGGTGGACATCATGAATTTTGTGGAACTGGACGAGATCAATCCCGTCCATTTCTTCAAACCATATTACATGGAATCCGAAAAAGGCGGAGACAAGGCGTACGTCCTCCTTCGCGATGCACTCGCGGAATCCGGCAAGATCGGCATCGCGAAGGTCGTCATCAAAACCCGACAGCATCTCGCCGCCATCAAACCCCAGAAGCGCGGGCTCATGCTCGAACTCATGCACTTTCCCGAGGAGCTTGTGGATGTCTGCGAATTCAAAGCGCCCGCCGAAAAAACCGCGAGCAAGGCGGAGATGAACATGGCGAAGCAACTCATCAACAGTATGACAACGAAATGGGATCCAGAAATGTACAAGGACGATTACCATCTCGCGCTGGAAAAATTGATCGAAGACAAGGTGGAACACGGCGACAAGTCCATACCTGCGCCGAAATTGAAACGCAAACCGTCCAACGTCATTGATCTCGTTTCGGTTCTTCAACAGAGCATCAAGGAAACGCACGACAAATCAAAAGCGCCTGTCGTCAAAGCGCGAAAAAAGGCTGCGTGAGGAAAATCGAATGTCGCTCAAGGAATACAAACGCAAACGCGACTTCAAAAAAACAGCCGAACCCAGGGCGAAACTCTCCCGCGCCACCCAACATCGTTTCGTCATTCAAAAGCATGCCGCGTCCAGGTTGCATTATGATTTCCGACTGGAACTGGACGGCTCATTGAAATCCTGGGCGGTGCCGAAAGGTGTTCCGTATGCAAAAGGCGAGAAACGCCTCGCCGTTCATGTCGAGGATCATCCAGTCTCCTACATTGATTTCGAAGGGACGATCCCCAAGGGGCAGTATGGAGGTGGCACGGTGATGGTCTGGGACCGTGGCACGTACGAACCGTTGAGCGAAACTCCATCCAGGGAACTTGCTTCCGGCAAACTGCATTTCGTTCTTCATGGAAAAAAACTTCGCGGCGAATGGTATCTCGTTCAGTTGCGCGGAAGCGATCAATGGCTGCTGATCCGCGGCGGCAGCGATATGCAGCCGGTCAGCAAGAAAATGGATGACTTATCGGTGATCTCGGGAAAAACGATGCAGCAACTTTCGGAGAGTGATCAGGTCTGGAAATCGGATCGCGCACAGACAAAATCCGCCGAAACGATCGCCGCGAAATCGAAAGTCTCAAAAAAAAAGTCCGCGCCCTTCAAATTCATTGAACCGATGAAAGCAAAACTCGCCGCATCTCCGCCGCAAGGCAATTGGGTTTATGAGATCAAGTTCGACGGCTTTCGCGCACTGGCTTTCAAGAACAATGGCGATGTTCAATTGTTTTCGCGCAACGAAAAGAATTTCGCTGGAAAATTTCCAGAGGTGGCGGAATCGGTGGCGGAAATTCCGGTGGAGACGGCGATTCTGGATGGAGAAATCGTGGCGCTCGACAAAAAGGGGATTTCATCCTTTCAATTGCTACAGGCGTTTGAACTCGGCCAGGAGCGCCCGCCGATCTATTTTTACGCGTTCGATCTCCTTCAGTTGAATGGGAAAGATTTGTGTTCGCAGCCCCTCAACGAACGCAAAACACTTCTCGCTCGCCTGCTCAAAAAGCCGCCGGGCAATATCCGTTACTCTGCTTCGCTCGGACAGGACGCGGAAAAATTATTAAAGCAGGCAGAGCAATTGGGGCTGGAAGGTTTGATCGGCAAACGCACTTACTCCGTTTATGAAGCCGGACGTCGCAGCGGCGCGTGGATCAAATTGAAGCTTCACCGCGAGCAGGAATTTGTCATCGGCGGGTTTACGGATCCAGAAGGCGCGAGGAAACATTTCGGCGCATTGCTCGTGGGCTTTCATGAAGGGAAGGAATTAAAATTCTGCGGCAAGGTGGGGACCGGCTTCGACATGGCATTGTTGAAAAATTTGTCCGAACGATTCAAGCGGATCGCCCGGGAAGATTGTCCGTTCGTCAACATTCCTGAACCGCGCAGCGGACGTTATGGCGCGGGTGTGACTGTAGCTGAAATGAAGCGCTGCCACTGGCTTGAACCGAAACTTGTCTGTCAGGTGAAGTTTTCCGAATGGACACGCGACGAAAAATTACGGCAGCCGGTTTTCCTCGGATTGCGCGAAGACAAGGACGCGGCGGAAGTCGTCCGCGAAACTCCGAAATAAAAATGGGCAAGAACGCACAACTGACAGTGGGCAGGACGAAGATTGATGTGACCAATCTCGACAAGATTTTTTATCCCGCGACAGGCTTCACCAAAGGTCAGGTGATTGATTATTACGTCCGCATCGCGCCGGTTCTGTTGCCACATCTCAAGGACAAACCGATCACGTTGAAGCGTTATCCGAACGGCGTGAACGGATTTTTCTTTTACGAGAAACAATGTCCATCGCATCGCCCCGACTGGGTGAAGACTGCGACCGTGCCGCGCACCGAAGGAGGCGACATCCATTACTGCGTGATGAATGATCTGCCGGCGCTCATCTGGGCCGCGAATCTCGCCGATCTGGAGTTGCACACGTTCCTGCACAAAGCTCCCGCCATCCAGCGTCCCACCGCGCTTGCGTTTGACCTCGATCCCGGTGCGCCTGCGGACATCATTGATTGCTGCAAAGTAGCCATTGAACTCAAAAAATTCTTTGACCGTCACAAACTGAAATGTTTTCCGAAAACATCCGGCTCGAAAGGCCTTCAGATTTACGTCCCGTTGAACACACCGATGACCTATGAAAAAACAAAACCGTTCGCCCATGCTCTTGCGGAATCACTGGAGAGACAGTTTCCTGAAACCGTCGTTTCAAAAATGCAAAAAATACTTCGCAAAGGAAAAGTCTTCGTGGACTGGAGTCAGAACGATGAGCACAAAACCACAGTGAACGTGTATTCCCTGCGGGCAAAGGAGCATCCGACCGTTTCCACACCCGTGACGTGGGATGAAATCGAAGGCGCACTGAAGAAGAAAAACGGTCGGTTGCTTGCATTTGAAACCGATGCCGTCCTGAAGCGTGTGGAAAAAATGGGCGACCTTTTCGCTCCTGTGCTCACATTGAAACAGAAATTGCCTCCGCTAAAATCAGTCAGCGATTAGGTGATCGTCGTGCCGCGTCGTTTCCAGCGTTCGGCCAGATTCAACAATGGCCCTGTCATGAACGTCGTGACCAACGCCATCAAGACCATCATCGCAAAAATTCGCGGCGGCAGGATGCCGAGGTCGTAGCCGATGTTCAGCGCGACCAGTTCCACGAGGCCGCGCGTGTTCATCAATGCGCCAAGTGCGAATGAATCGTTCCAGTTCATGCCCGTCAATCGCGCCGTGACCATCGTGCCGCCTAGCTTGCCGAGCGTGGCGACTCCGATGATCGCGAGGCAAACCAGCCAGCTCGAGACATCGTTCAGCAGCCCGACGTGCGTTCGCAGTCCACTGAACGCAAAGAACAGCGGCAACAGGAACAGCGAACTGAAATTCTCCAGCCGCACGATGAGGTATTCGCGGAATTCTTTTTTCTGCGGCATCACCACGCCTGCGAGAAATGCGCCGAACAAAGCGTGGATGCCGATCAGTTCCGTTGTCAGTGCGGAAGTCAGGATCAGCAGCAGCACCGCCGCCATCGCGCCTCTGTTCGGTTCGCCGCGTTCCATTTTTCCCACACCCAGCCATCGCGGCAATTGAGGGCGCACGACTAGCAACATGATCGCGACGAACACAATCACCAATCCCAAGCCCAACGTCGTCGCGGTCAGACTGCCAGCGCGCGCGATGGCGACGATGAACGCGAGGATCGCCCACGCCGTGGCATCGTTCACTGCCGCGCAGGTCAATGCAGTGCTGCCGAGAAAAGTCCGCGTGATGCCGCGTTCCTTGAGGATATGCGCCAACACCGGAAACGCCGTGATGCTCAATGCGATTCCCATGAACAGAGCGAACGGCGTGAAGCACGCGGCGGGCGCGGCGTAATTTGAAAAAAGAAACAATGCCGTCACCACACCGAGAAAGTAGGGAAACAAAATGCCGACATGACTCACCAGCACTGCCGTTTGCGCCTTTTGCCGCAGATGACTGATCTCCAGTTCAAGCCCCACGACAAACATGAAGAGGCACACACCGATCTGACTAAGTAGTTTCAAAACACCCAGCGATTCATTCGGGAAAATAAACGCGTGCGCCTCCGGCCATAACCAGCCGAGCAACGACGGCCCCAGCAGAATCCCCGCGAGCACTTCGCCCACCACCGACGGTTGTCCGCAACGGGCGAACAGTGTGCCCACCAAACGTGTGGCGAGCACGATGACAATGACCTGAAGCAGCAACCGACTTAACGGTTCTTTGAAATTCTCACGCAACGGCGACCAAAGCGAAGTCGAATTACCCGACGCAACGGGAGCAAAAGTGCCGACCGCAGGAGCATTCCCCCTCATTGGCGCGGACAGGTGTTGTCCACGTTTGATCACGAGGAATATACCCGCTCCAAATACCGCGAGGATGGTCAGATAGATCAGAATGGTTCGCTTCATAGAGCGCGGGGATCACACAATCTTGATCTTCGACAGATCCGCGTGCGGCTTCGGCCAGTTGAGGTTCAGCTTTTCCAATCTGTCCACAACCGTTCGCGCGATGACGTAATCGCGATACCATTTGCGGTCGGCGGGGACGATGTGCCACGGCGCCCACGGAGTGCTGCACTTGTTGAGCACATCTTCATAGGCGTCCTGAAATTCCGACCACTTAGCGCGCATGTCCAGATCGGCGACTTCAAATTTCCAGTTCTTCCGTTTGTCCTCCAATCGCGCCTTCAGACGCTCGGCCTGCTCCTCTTTGCTGACGTGGAGGAAAAATTTCAAGATGATGACGCGGTTTTCGGTCAAATGTTTTTCAAACTGATTGATCTCCTCGAAACGAGCTCGCCAGACTTTGTCCGGCTGTAATTTCATGACCCTCACCACGAGGACATCCTCATAATGCGAGCGGTTGAAAACTCCGATGTGACCATAGCGGGGCACGGCCTTGTGGACGCGCCAGAGATAATCGTGCGCGAGTTCTTCCACGGAGGGCCGCTTGAAACTGGTGGTCTCGATCATCAACGGGCTGACGAATTCCAGAAGCCGTCGCGTGGCGCCGTCCTTGCCGCTGGCGTCCATGCCCTGTAACACGATCAAAACGGCCTGATTCGCATTGGCGTAGAGCAGGTCGTGCAACTCGGCCAGCCGCTCGCACATTTTAGTGGTTTTCTCGCGCGCTTCATCCTTGTCGAGGTTGTCGCAGAACGCCGGGTCAAAGTGCTTGAGTTGGATGGGTGATGTGACTTTGATCGGTTGTTTCATGCCGCAGGAATTTAACCACGGATGGACACAGATGGACACGGAATTTTGTGGCGCCGATAAGAGAAGGCGGATTTTCCAAAAATAGAAGCGCTCTCGATTTCCGCCTCTTCACCTGGGCGGCTATATCCGGTCAAATAGTTGCAGGATTGATTTCAGTTTGCTGAGCGGAATCATTCGAGGTGTGCCGACGATTCCACCATTGTTGGAAGGATTCGAGATAAAGATAAATCACCGGCGTGATGTAGAGCGTGAGTAGTTGCGAGACGATCAGTCCGCCGACGACCGCCAACCCCAGCGGACGGCGCGATTCGCTGCCTGCGCCAAATCCCACCGCGATGGGCAACGTCCCCATCAACGCCGCCATTGTCGTCATCATGATCGGACGGAAACGCAGCAGGCAACCCTGGAAGATCGCTTCCGCAGGAGCTTTGCCCTGTCGCTGCGCGTCAATCGCGAAATCAATCATCATGATGGCGTTCTTCTTCACGATGCCGACGAGCATGATCAAACCGACCATCGCATAGATGTTCAGGTCGTAACCAAATACCACCAAGGTCAGCAACGCGCCGAACCCCGCCGACGGCAGGCCGGACAAGATGGTGATGGGGTGAATGAAACTTTCATAGAGGATCCCCAGAATCAAATAGATGACGAGAATACAAGCGATGATCAAAACACCCAGACCCTTCATGGATGATTGAAAAATTTGAGCGGAACCTTGAAAACTTGTGGTCACTGTTGCGGGCAATCGCACGTCGGCCTTCATCTTTTCTATCTGATCCACGGCGGTTCCCAGCGCAACTCCAGGCGCGAGATTGAATGAGATGGTGACAGCGGGCAATTGACCGAGATGTGTGATGCTTGTCGGACCGATGGTGCGGGTCAGCTTGGCGACCGCGTTCAGTGGAATCAGTTTGCCGTTCGAGGAACGCACATAGAGATGCGAGAGAGCTTCGGGGTCGGATTGATACTGGGGCACCAGCTCCATCACCACCTGGTATTCGTTGATGTCGGTGTAAATGGTCGAGACCTGACGCTGACCGTAAGCATTGAAAAGAACTTGCTCGACTTGTTGGGCGGTGATTCCCAGCGACGAGGCTTTGTTGCGATCAATCTCCACGTTGACCTGGGGATTGGCGATGAGCAGATCACTGCTCACATCTTGAAACCCTTCCAATTGCGACATGCGATCCACAAGAACTGGTGTCCATTGATATAGTTCATCCACATCGCTGCCTTGCAACGCGAATTGATACAATGCCTTGGAAGGCCGTCCTCCCATCGAGATCAGCGGAGGGTTTTGCATATAGACCCTGATTCCCGGAATCTGCGAAAGCCTGGGACGCATTTCCTGGATGATCTCAGTCGCGCTCTTGCTGCGTTCAGAGCGCGGGACCAAACGCATGAAAAACCGTCCGCCGTTGCCGCTGGCGAACGACATGAACGCGGCGACATTGGTGTTTGCGCTGACGATCTTCGCCGCCTGAAGCTGGTGTTGGACCAGCGCATCGAATGAAACGCCCTCCGCAACTTCGGTGTTGGCATTGATCTGCCCCGTGTCTTCATCGGGGAAAAATCCTTTCGGAATGATGATGACCAACCAGATGGTCGCAGCGATCACCGCGAGCGAAATCATCAAAGTCACAAAACGATGATACATCACCACCTTCAGAGTCCGCTCATATAGGCCGTGCCATGCAGTGAAGAAACGCTCGAAGGCGTTGTAAAGATGTCCGTGATTCCTGGGATCGGAATGTTTCACGAAGCGACTGGCAAGCATCGGTGTAAGCGTCAACGAAACGAATCCCGAGATCAGCACCGCAGAGATGATCGTCACGGCGAATTCATGCAACAATCTTCCCACCATTCCGCTCATGAACAGAATGGGGATGAACACTGCCGCCAGCGAGAGCGTCATCGAGATGATGGTGAAACCGATTTCCTTCGAGCCTTTGAACGCGGCCTGCATCGGCGATTCGCCCAGCTCCATGTGCCTCACGATGTTCTCCAGCATCACGATGGCGTCGTCCACCACGAATCCCACCGAAAGCGTCAGCGCCATCAATGAGAGGTTGTCGAGGCTGTAATTCAGCAACGACATCACGGCGAATGTTCCGATGATCGCCATCGGAAGCGCCAGACTGGGGATGACGGTGGCGGAAAGATTGCGCAGGAACAGAAAGATCACCAGCACGACGAGGCATACCGTCAGCAACAAGGTGAATTCAACGTCATGCACCGACGCGCGGATGGATTCCGAACGGTCAAACAACACTTCCAGTTTCAATGCCGCCGGGAGTTTCTTCTGGAAGTTCGGCAATAGTTTCTTGATGGAGTCCACCACTTCCACGGTGTTGACGCCGGGTTGACGCTGGATCGCGAGCACAACGGCACGATTGGTATTGAACCAACTGGCGACCTTGTCGTTTTGCACACTGTCCACTACGTTGCCGAGTTCTTCCAATCGCACGGGACGCCCATTGCGATATGCTACGATCAAAGGCCGAAAATCGGAGGCGTTTTGAAGCTGGCCATTCGCCTGCACCGTGAATGCCTGATGCTTGCCGTAAAGCGTGCCCGTGGGAAGATTCACATTCCCATCGCTCAACGCGCTCTGCACTTCATTGAGGCCGATGCCGAGGGCGGCAAGCTTGCTGGGATCAAGCTGCACGCGCACGGCGTATTGTTGCGAACCATAAACGGTCACCTGCGCAACGCCGTTGACCATGGAGATTTGCTGTCCCAACATCGTTTCACCGTAGTCATCCACTGTCGAGAGCGGCAATGTTGGCGATGAAAGTGCCAGCAGCAAAACAGGCGAGTCCGCCGGGTTCTGTTTGTTGAAAGTCGGCGGTGTCGGCATTTCAGGCGGCAACGACCGGATCGCTTTGGAGATAGCGGATTGCACGTCCTGTGCTGCGGCGTCAATGTCGCGGTCCAATGTGAATTGCAGCGTGATTTGCGAACGGCCTTGCGAACTGACGGAGGTCATGGAATCCACGCCGGCGATGGTGGAAAATTGTTTTTCCAAGGGCGTCGCCACAGCGGAAGCCATCGTGCTGGGATTCGCACCGGAGAGACTGGCGCTCACCTGAATGGTTGGAAAATCCACGGTCGGAAGATCACTGACTGGTAACGTGCGGAAGCCCACGATGCCGAACAACAGAATGCCAAGCATCACCAGCGTGGTCATCACGGGGCGTCGGATAAAAAGGGCGGCAATACTCATGGTTTTTAAGATTCAAAACATCCAACATTCAACATCGAACAACCAACATCCAATGGTTCAGCCGCCCGCTCGGGGTCGGCGTTCGTTCAGTAAATTTCGTTTCGCAGTTTGAACACTCGAAAAGAAAATGCGAATGAGTTCATCGGATTCGCTCAAAATAAAAATCAAAGTGGTCTCGTCTTTTGCCCAGCCTTTGCGCTTGATCAGGCGCGACCATCGACGGGTTTCTCGCAATTCCTTGAGACAAAGTTTGAGTTTGTGAATGAAGTCCTCTCGCGATTCTGCATCTTCCGCTTCACCATGGTTCGGATAAGGCGAAGTGCCTGAACGCAAAATTTGTCCGGCGATATGATTACCCGCCCGGCTATCCGGCATTTTCTCGGATAAATCAATCACCGCCGAGGCAAATTCCAACAACCGTGCTTCGAGATCGTATTTGCGATCCTTGTCACTATCATTGAACACCCAAACCTTATCCGCCCCTTCATTGGGTGTTAGATGTTGGATGTTGGATGTTGGTTGTTTGCCTTCTTTCATGTTACTTCCGGATGGTGTTCGTGCCGGAATCATTCCCGCCCCTGAAACTCGCCTTTACTCCCGGTGCCAATCGCAATTGTCCATCCGTCACCACCGTCTCGCCCGTCTTCAATCCGGCTTGCACCACCGTCATACCATTGTGATCAATGCCAGTTGTGATGGGTCGTTGCTCCACCGTCTGATCCTCTTTTACCACGTAGACATACTGGCCGTCTTGTCCCACCTGAATGGCTTGTGATGGGATCATGATGGCGTGGGACAATTCTGAAAGCTTGAGCGATACCTGCACATATTGTCCCGGCCAAAGCATGTTGTCTGTGTTGCCAAAAGTTCCCTTGAGCTGGATCGTGCCCGTTGTTGTGTCCACCGCGTTGTCAACGAAGGTCAATTCGCCGCTGCATACATTCGTGGAATCGGGGATGATGACATCAACCCGCAGCGGACCGTTGCGGGTTTGAGATTTGATTTCCGGCAGGTAACGCTCCGGCACGGAAAACAATACATAGATCGGGTGGATCTGGTTGATCACCACCATCACATCGTCCGATGATTTGATGATGTTGCCGATGAACACCAGTTGGCCGCCGGCCATGCCATCAATCGGCGAACGGATTTCCGTGTAAGCCAGGTTCAACATTGCATTGGTGATCGCCGACTGATCCGCCGCCACCGTGCCCGTCAACGCGTCCATTGTCGCTTTGCTCGTGTCGTATTCATCTTGCGAGACGAGTTTTTGATCGAACAATTTTTGCTGCCGCTCGAATTGAATTTTGGCGTTTGCCATCAAAGCGCTGTCGCGGGACAGATTTGCTTTCGCCACGTCCAATGCTGCCTGTGACGGACGCGGGTCTATGGTGAACAAAAGGTCGCCCTTCTTGATCTCGCGTCCTTCTTGAAAATGGACTTTCTGCAATTGGCCGGAGATTTGCGACCGCACCGAAACCGTCGAGTAGGCCACCACGTTGCCGATCGCCGATATGCGGATCGGCACGTTCGTTTCAATGGCTGCCGCAACCAGCACCGGCACAGGCGGAGCGACTTGGGGAGGTTTGCGGTCGCCGGAAGATTTTTTTGAACAGCCGGAAAATAAAATGGCTGCTGCTAAAAAAAATCCCACGGTGGGAATCAGCTTTGGTTGGTTCATGCTGCTTTAGATTTTTCTAAATTTAAGGGGAATAGGCTGCCCAAGTCCAGCATCGTCAAAATTTTGCGGGCTATATGCTAAAGCAGATTTGCGCGAGAACATCACAGAATCCTTCCGAAAACGCACCTTTTCACCCAATCGCCGCCCTCTTGTGTCAAACCGCGCACATCAATCAAGCCAGATGGCTGAAAAATTTTTGTAACATCCCTCGGGTTTTGCTTCTGAAGAAGGCATGGACACTGTAAAAATTGCCGCACCGATGCCCGATGGAAACAAATGTCCGCAATGCGGCACGCCTCTTCCTACAGGCGCGCTCGCCGGACTTTGCCCCGCGTGCCTCCTTAAAATGGGCGCTGCCGACGACACCGTCACGGAAGCGAAGCAACCGACCTTCGATCCGCCGCCGGTTGCTGAACTGGCCGCCTTGTTTCCGCAACTGGAAATCCTCGAACTCATCGGCAAAGGCGGTATGGGTGCGGTCTATAAAGCCCGACAGAAGCAACTCGATCGCGTCGTCGCGCTGAAAATTCTTCCGCCCGGTATCGGCGATGATCCGGCGTTCGCCGAACGTTTCGCCCGCGAAGCCAAGGCGCTGGCCAAGCTGAATCATCCCGGCATCGTGACGTTGTATGAGTTTGGTAGTGTCGAGAACAAGAACGCCTCAAGCCCATCGCCCCACGCCTCGCGCCTCTTCTATTTCCTCATGGAATTCGTGGATGGCGTGAACTTGCGGCAATTGCTTGCCGGCAGTCGCGTCTCGGCGCGAGAGGCATTGGCCATCGTGCCGCAGATTTGCGATGCGCTGCAATTCGCGCATGATCAGGGCATCGTCCATCGCGACATCAAACCGGAGAATATTCTACTGGATCGTCGAGGTCGCGTGAAGGTCGCGGATTTTGGTTTGGCGAAGATTGTGGGTGAACCCCTCACCCGTCCTGCAGACACCCTCTCCCCCACCGGGGGAGAGGGACGGGGTGAGGGGACAACTGCGCTGACGGATGCGGGCAAGGTGATGGGCACGCCGCAATACATGTCGCCGGAGCAGATACACGCGCCGGGCGAGGTGGATCATCGGGCGGACATCTACGCGTTGGGCGTGGTGTTCTACCAGATGCTCACCGGCGAACTTCCCGGCAAACGCATCGAAGCGCCGTCCAGGAAGGTTCAGATTGATGTACGACTGGATGAAATCGTTTTGCGCGCGTTGGAGAAGAATCCCGACCTCCGCTACCAGCAAGTCAGCGAGGTGAAGACCTGCGTGGAGACGATTGTGGGGACTCCGCCGGGTAGCAGCCGACGTGAGGAGGCTCAAACTGAAAATGTCGGACGTAACTACAGATCGAAACAAACAGTCTTCGGGCTACCGCTTGTCCATGTTGTTTTCGGCATTGATCCGGTCACAGGCGAACCGCGACACGCGCAGGGCATCATCGCGGTTGGTCCGTCGGCATTTGGAGTTGTGGCGGTGGGAATCCGGACGGTGGGTTTGCTATCCGCGGGAATTTTTTCTGGCGGCGTTTTGTCAGTTGGATTGCTGTCGGTGGGATTTCTGACCACTGGTTTGATTTCCGCCGGATTCCAAGCGACAGGACTTTTGAGTCTGGCCTTCGGTCAGGCAGTGGGATTTGTCGCAGCCGGACCAAAGCCGATTGGGTTGGAAACAATCTCGATTGGTAAAAACGTGACGGAACTGATTTTTGGGGTGTTCATCGCATTCAGCTATCTGGCAAGTCGTTTGATCTGGGCGATAACGCGCAAAAACTCGCCACGACCAGCCATTGTAGGTGCAGTCGAAACGTGGCTGGCGATTATGGACGGCGGAAATTACGAGCAAAGTTGGGAGGCGGCGGCAGGATATTTTCAACGCAGCATCACGCGGGAGAAATGGATCAGCGAATTGGAAAAAATCCGACATCCGCTCGGCAAAGTACTTTCCCGCAAATTGAGTTCCACAAAATTCTCCGGCGTCAGAACGATCTTTGAAGCGAAGTTTGCCACGTCATTCGAGGGCTTGCTGGCGGCGACAGAAACCATAACTTACGCGAAACAGCCCAACGGTGAATGGCAGGCCATCGGCTATCTCATCAAGCCCGCTAACGGCGACCCGCACGATACGACACTTGCGAACAAATCAGTGATTGTCCGTGTCGTTGAAGCATTGTTTGGCAGCACGTTCACGTCTTCGCTGGCGATCAAGTTGATCAATATCTCCGCGCTCGGTTTTCTCGGCTTTCTCTTTGGACTTGGTTTTGTGCCGCTTCCCGGATGGCAACGTTGCTTTGGTTTCTCCGGTTTCTTCGGCTTCTTCGGATGTATAGGCATAGCGTTCATCGTTGAACATGCGGTCGTTGAAAGGGACAAACGCCACAAGGCGGAAACTGGAGAACCTAGTGGGAGTCTTATGACCCCGGCTGCTGCGAGCGAAGTTGGACGCAAACTTCCAAAGTCTGTGTGGCTGAGCTATGCCTGTTTCTTGGCAATTTTTCTGATCAGCGCTTTCCGTTGGTGGAACAAATACGAACCTGTTGGCGTCTGGGTTCAAACCCAAATCAACGATTCCATTGTGGAGCGAAACGGTGAGGCGCAAATTCGCATCACCGAGGTTTCACAACAGGGACGAATCCTGTTGGTTAAACTTAGTTGTGATACTCCTTATCCCGACCACGATCTGCTTGTGCAATACTCCGGGCCAATCTTTGATTATCCCGCCGACATCGCTTCAACGGTGACGAACGTGGATTGCCTGATTGCGTCGGGATTTTTTAATGGACAAAAAGTGCTGGCTGGCTCGATGCAATTGAAAGGGAAGCCTGCGCGTCAGATTGGTTTTGTGCTTCCAGACGAGGCGACAGCGACCAAGGCTGCGAAACAGGTGCGCCAAGTTCATCTCAACCGGCCACGCGGGCTAACGGAGAAATGGAGTGTAATAAAACTTTTTTCGTTACACCGTCGCGTGGGCAAGGACACAAACGGAGAAACAGTGATAGAATCGTTGGATGCCATGTTGGGCTGGCCGCCTAGTAATGTTTCCACGACAGGCGTAGAACCCACCGGCACGCAAAATCTTTCCTTCGGCCCGGTGATTGAGCGGCTGATTGCCGACAGCAAAGCTAGCTTTGAAAGCGAAGCGGAGCGCACCAATTCACTCACGATGATTGATTTTGATTCCGGCTCGCTTCTTGCCGGTTCGTCCGCTATGTGGGCGGCGGATACAGGCTCTCAAAAATCTTGGATGCAAACCAACGGTGTGGATGCGATGGGCGTCATTCCTCAAGTCAACGGATTGGTTTGTCTGGACATGAAAATTGCCGCCGTGCCGCCTTCAACTTGGGAGGAAACATCAGTCGTGGATGTTTCAAATCAACTCGCACGAACCAGAATTCAGGAAACTGTTCCGTTAAACGGGCAAAACAATTTTTCCACATGGCTATTCCAAACCCGCGAAGGCGGCATGGGCATCCTGCAAATCACTGGTTTCACCGACAACTCGCGTGGCGTGAAGATTCGCTACAAGCTGGTGCAACGTCGGGCAACAACAACTCCTCTCCCGCGCGGTTACGAGCAGGGCCAACCGGTGACCCTTCCACCTGGCTACCAACGTGGGCAGCCAGTGCCGCTTCCACCTGGTTATGAACGTGAACAAATCCCAACCGCGCCTGACCGAGTGCAGCCGGGCGTGGTGAATGAGAAGTTGCTTCTGGATATTCACCAAGGCAACCCACAGAACGGGCCGAGGCTCTCGACGCAATTTCTCGTTTTGAGCAATGGCGTCGGCTGGTTCACTGAACAGCTTTCCCGAATCGCCGGATTGAACACGGCTGAGCTGACGACGCCGGGCGAGATCAGGCGGTTGCGAGAGCGTGGCATAGACATCGCATGCGAGGTCACGTCCAAAAGTTGGGGGCTGATGTTTTGGGATTGCTCGGTTCACGCCATCGGCAAAGCCGGTTGGGAAGCTGCGCTCACGCCGGATGAGAAGCAGGCAGGCTGGGACAACAAATCATTGAACGACATCTTCCGCGAAATGCCCGCGCCCAAGCTGGACAATCAGCAGATCGCTTCCGGTGACTTCCCGCAAACCCTGCTGGTGAAAACCCGCACCGGCGACTGCTACGTGCTGGAAGCCACGGGAGCGAACATCAATCCACCCGGCGTGATGATTCGTTACAAGCTGGTGCAAACAGAGCAAACCAACCGCAACATTTCTAAAGCTTTAAAACCCATTCCGCCGGAGGCAGCGGAAATGTTGACTGCATTGAAGACGTTTACCAGATCCTTTGGTGAGACTCATGACATGCATGACACGAATGTCATGACGCAGTTATCAAAGGAGATCAACTCGCGAGAGAAAGAACTGAAAAATCTTCTTCAGGGGACTGTTGCAGAGCCGTTGGTGCAGGAACAGGAACGGCAGCTGAAAGCGATTATTGACGTGGCCAAACAGAACCCTGGCGCAGTGGACTCCAACATGGCAGTCCAACAACTCGGTGCTCTTGGCGGTCAACTCGAAGCGATGATAATTGCCGCTGCTCCCACGCCAATTGAGAAAGAAAGTGCATCCAAGTTTGCCGGAGTTGAAACCATCACCATCGCCGCCGATGGCGCTTTGACCATATCAGGCGAGCCTTGTCCAATCGAACAAATGGAAGCCAGAATCATGGCCTTGGGTGCGCGGCATCCCGTATCCGTGGAAGTGCGGGCCGATGACAAAGCCGCATTGAAATGGGTAGCGACGGTGATGGATGCCTGTAAGACGGCAGGCATTGGAAATTTTTATTTGCGCCGCAATCAAGAACCGCTTACCGCTACAAACTTCCAATTCCGATGGGTGGCCGTCGAGGGCGATACTAATTCACCAGCAGATGTTTTGACGAATGACAGCGAGCGTCCTGCCGGGCAAAAATACCGCGTTTTGCAAGAGGTGGTTTTGACCGAGCGCGATGTGGATAGCGCCGGACTAAACCAATATCAATCCGACCAGAAGACCGTCCTCGTTTTACTGACTGATGTTGGCGCGAAGAAATTTGCCGCAGCCACCGCGCAGAATATTGGACGTCGGCTCGCCATTGTCTGGAACGGGCACGTTATCAGTGCGCCGCGCATCATGTCGGCCATTACAGGGAAAAGTGTCCAAATCACCGGCCTGTTCACTGATGCCGAGGCGCAGCAGCTTTTGGATTTGCTGAATCATCGGAAAACACCTAGCCCGAAAAATTGACTACGGATGGAAACGGAAATGCGTGTCCATTGGTGTGAATTCGTGATTAAAATGGTTTTGCTTTGACCTCCAAACATTCAACGCCAGCCTCATCCGCGCCCGGTGACATCTTCGCCACCACGCATTGGACGGTTGTGCTCGCGGCGGGCAAACGCCACACGCCGCAATCCGATCACGCGCTGGAGGAGCTTTGCCGCACTTACTGGTTTCCGCTTTATGCCTATGTCCGGCGGCGCGGTCACAACAAGGAGGACGCGGAAGATTCCGTGCAGGCGTTCTTCGCCCGCTTTCTCGCAAAGAATTATCTCGAAGGCTTGAGCGCGGAACGCGGACGTTTCCGCGCGTTCCTGCTTGCATCGCTGAAACATTTTCTCATCAACGAATGGAAACGGACGCAACGCCAGAAACGCGGCGGCGGCGAAAAACTTCTCTCGCTCGGCTGGCAGACGGCGGACACGCAATTTCAGGTCGCCGCGACCAACGAGCCAAGCCCGGAGAAAGCCTTTGATCGCGAATGGGCGGTGGCGTTGCTTGCGCACGTCATCGAACGTCTGCGCGCGGAGTGCGACGCGGACGGCAAAGGAAAACAGTTCGAGCAACTGAAGATCTTTCTCACCGCTGGCAAAGGTACATTGTCGCACGCCGACGCAGCCAAGTCGCTCGGCATGGATGATACGTCCGTTCGCGTGGCGGTGCATCGGTTACGGAAGCGCTACCGGCAATTGCTCCGCGACGAGATTTCGCAAACGCTCACCGACCCGGCACAGGTGGACGAGGAGATGCGGGCATTGTTCGGCGCGTTTGTATAACTGGGAGCGCCGGCGTCACGCCGGCGTGTTCCACTGATAACAATTCAGTAACACGCCGCCGAGACGGCAGCGCTCCCAGCCGGAGGTTTACCTTGTCGCACGGGAGCTGCTCACCGTGTAGCCATGTGAAAGCGCGGATTGTCTGCCGATTCATGTCAGCGGCTACGAACAAAACTGAATTTCGTCGTCCAACGAAGTAGTGCGGGCGGTAGATTCACGGAAGGCAGAAAGTTGAAGGAAAAAGTCCGTGTCAAACGTTATCTATGGTAGAGAGCGGATAAAAATAAAGACACTCCGCCGAACTCAAACCATGAAAACCTACCTCAACTTAAGAAATCTTCGTTCGATTACACTAGCGCTGGCCTTCGTCTCTCTGCTCACTGCCCTGACGGCGTATGGGCAGACAAATGGCTTGATCACTCGGGCTGCTGACTCTACGGCGCGTGGCCAGACGAACCAACCATCAATTTCTGTCCATCTCAGAAACTCACCTGGCGTTCCTTCGACCGACAACATTTCCGTACGGTATTACGATATAGACTTCCCCGGCGGAAGTGTTAGACAGTTTTTCGATTTCTGGCGAAAGCACGGCTTCGCAAAAGATTCAGTTCTTTTTGCTGGTGAGGTTGAAAGTGTTTTTATCCCCAGTTTTAAAATCAAGGATGCTCGACTTAGTGAAGTTGCCAATTCCATCGAATTCATCACCGAAGGCCGACTAATCATCAAGGTTGTGGAAAAGGACAGTCGGGAATTGTTGGGAAACATCTGGACAGTCAAGAACGTTGACGCAGTAGGGTTGGGCCAGATCAAGACCCGATCTTGCGCTTTGCCTGCCATATTTTCTGGCCCAAATCCAAACGACCGCATCCATAACATGGCTGATGAAGTAAAAAGGACATTGTTTGAGAGTGTCGAAAGCATGCGCTATGACGCGAGGATATGGGGCAGGGTTCAGGTTTTAGACTCTGAGAAAATTGTTGTTGTTATCGGCACGGAAACGTATGTAGAGGCCATCACCGGCGTACTTGAAGCCGCAGAAAAAGTCGCAGAAGCCGAAAAAGTCGAGAAGAGTAAGCCGAAATGACGTCAACCCTCACAGGCCAGAACACAATCCCCCTGCGACTCGTGGCCAACGAAGACACGTCTGACCGTTCAGAATATCCGCTGCTTTCCCTGACTCGCGAGATGCGCGACGGAAATGACCGGGCATGGAATGAATTTCACCAGCGCTATTACATCGGTCTGTTGCGTTTTGCGGCGTCACGTATCAGCCAGTCCGATGACGCGGCGGAAATCGTGCAGCAGGCTTATCTGCGGATCGCAAGGCACATCAAGCCGTTCAGCCACGAAGCTGACCTTTGGCGCTGGTTGCTGTGTATCGTTCGTTGTGTTGCCATGGATCATCAACGTGGCATCAAACGCCGCTCAACTTTTTTGGAAAAGCTCGCCCACTGGCATGGAGTGCAGGGGAATCATTCCGAACTGCCGGATGCGACAACGAATTCACTCGCGCGTGATGCCCTCGCAAAGCTTTCCGAAGACGAGGCGCAGTTGATTCGCTTGAAATATTACGAGGGCTGGTCAATCGAACAATTGGCCGCCGATACCAACACCACGCCAAAGGCCGTCGAAAGCCGTCTTGCACGCCTTCGACACCGTTTGCGCGAAATCATATCAAGAATTCAATGACGACTCCGCCCGAATCCAACGATCCGTTCCTGCAATCACTCGTTGAAGAAACCAAAGGTCTTCCTCAAATTGCCGCAGCACATGCTCGTTCTAGGCAGCAAGCACGAACAAGAATGGCTCGCGTCGGTGCATCGCTGGCCGTGTTGCTTCTTGGTTTTAGCTTCTGGTTTTTGAATCAAACATCCGATCGGAAAATAGCTGACACCCAAGTCATGCCGCCTTCGGAAGCGGCTGACTCCACACGGCATCAAGGTTACGTCAGGGTTTACCAAGAAGGTGAGCGCCCAGAGGAATCCATCCCACCGGACGCCAGCGAACGCGAAAAAGAATTGCTGACACAGCTTCCCGGAGTCCCCCTCCTTATCGTAAAAAATGAAGCCGGACAAATCACCCGCGTCCAAATCTTCGAGCGATAGTAGAAACTTGCGTTCGGCACACTTTAATTCGGCATGTGATCCGCCTATTCCTCATCAATTCGAATCTTGAAGAACCGTTGCGGGTCGGTGTCGGGTGCGGTGAGCGTGTTGGTGGTTCCCAACGCGCGGGGGATGCCGTCGTTCCCTGTGACTTGCCAGAGCGACCACGGATCCGTAAGGCCGAGATCAACAGAGGTATCAACGAACACCTTGCGACCCGGAAAATTCGGCAGTTCAATGGAGAATTGAGAACCGCTGATCTTGAAATTCGGAACATAAAGATCCAAACCGTTGGTCGGGTTTGAATACTTCAGAAACTCGGCCTGATTGGAATCCAGATCGCCGTCAGGATTTGCACCGGGATCGCCTTGCGGTGAGTTGGTGCTTCCGAAGTAAGCAAGTCTCCATGCATTGTAATCCTGGCGGGAAGGCAGCGTGTTGAGAATCCAATCGCCCACCATTTGGATGGCTTCGAGGTCTTTCTCGGTGCTGGCGATGGGAGGCATGCGACTGTAGCCGTTTGTGACTGAGATATGGTTCCAGACGATGGACGTATTCAAATCTCCAGGAGTAACGATACGATGGGCGGGATTGGAACCTGCCCCCACTGGCAGTCCGTTAATGAGATGAGTTTCCCAGAGATTCAGTTGCGGACTGCCATCCCATGACGGAGGACCGGAGCCGCCCTGATGATGGCAATAGGCGCAATTGACGGCGAGATAGGAACGCACACGAGATTCGAGCGAATACTGTGTCTCATCTGGCCTAACATAACGCGGCAAATTTTTTGGATTTTCATTCAGGCCGGTGAGATAACCAGATGTGCTCAACAGCGTCAGGAAATTATTAGATGAACCGGCGAGCACACCATCGCGATTCAACTGGCGCGTGTTGAAAGAAAGCGCGCCGCCGGCTTCCATTGTGTGGCACGTGACACACTCGGAACGGCTGGGGATATGATAGCGCTGCGTGCTCGTGATGCTGCTGTTGGTCACAGTCAGATTGAATTCTTCTCCGGCTTCCGGTTCCAGATAGGCCTCCGTGCCGGTGTCATTCCACTTATATGTCACGCCATAAACATCCGTCGTCGTCTTGACGAGAAACCGCGTCTCGATGCGTTTCTTCGTCGCCGGATTTGTTCGGTCAAGGTTAAGATCGAAATGTTTCACCCAAATCATTCCTTCTGGAAACGTCCACTTACCATCGCGTGACCAGTTGATGGTGTCGTTGGTGTTCTTGATGAGGAACCAGCGTGATTTATCGGCATAGTCCGACCAGAACCGCAGGTTTGGTGTATAAGGAGCACCGCCGGGATTCGGCGTCAGATCGGTGAGGTCGGCGAAGAAGCCCGTTGCGCTAAGGGTTTGTGGGAACGAAGAATCGTCGGTACTGCGGATCAGTCTCTTGATGCGGCCACCGCTGCTGCCCCATTGGATGAGCAAAATATCGTTGTTGGATGGATCGGTTAGGAAAGCCACGGGAGAACTTGCACCCGTAAGACGTGTGAATGTTCCTTGAGGATCGGCCGGATCAAACGTCCAAATATTGCCCGAGGAGAAATCTCCGAATATATATTTACCATAGAGTCCTGGATAATTCGTGCCTTGATAGATGAATCCGCCAGTGATGGAACTGCCTTGATAAGCTCCCGTGCCGTGTCCATACACGAGCACTGGATCCACCAGCGTGGCGGAAGATTCGGCGGCGCCGTTGATCAGTTGACCGCTGCGGAATGCCGGAATGTTTCCCTCGCGCCATGACCAGCCGCCGTTTTCTCCGGGTCCTAACAGACTCACTTCTTCGACCGCAAACCGTCCGACATCAGCCACCCACAACTTATTAGTGCCGGGAGCGAAACTGAATTGCCACGGGTTGCGCAGCCCCATCACATAGATTTCCGTCCTCACTTGGGACGGGTTCACGGGTTGGCCGTTGAAGCTGGTGGCGCCAACGAATGGATTGTCGGCAGGCACGGAGAAATACGCGTTCCCTCCGCTATCGCGGGGGATGTCGGTGTCCGGGTTGGGTTCCAGATTGCCGGGCTTCTTGTCCACATCAATCCTGAAAATGCACGAGTAGATGTCTTTGTCTATGTACTGCGCGTTTGTGTAGTTCTCGTTGTCCCCGCCTTCATCGCCGATGGAAACATACAGATATCCGTCCGGGCCAAACCTACAAGTGTCAATGTCGTGAAATGGTCCTTCGTCACGTTGTTGAATAAGGACGACCTCCGATGCGGGATTGCCATTGGTGAATTTCGACAAGCGCACATAGTTTGTTCCGCCGGATGTATAGTCATAGCCCACGAACATCAGCCCATTGGTAATGAATCCGGGATGGCAGGCGACTCCTTTTGAGCCTCGCTCGTAGTTATCAGTGAAAATTCGATCTGTGAGATTCAGATAAAGAGTCTTGCCAGGCGTTCCACTGGCCACATTGGTGATCATCCACACGCGCCCGGCGCTTTCCACAAGAAAGATTTTGTTGGTGTCGCCCGGAGCCGAACACATGCTGTTGGGTGAACTGAAGGTCACGCCGGAGAAAGCATCCACCAACTGCCATAATGTTGGCGGCGCAGTGTTGGGAAGACTCACAAAATCCGAGGCGAACCTGGCTGCCGGTGTGAAATTGACCGTCACGGTGGCGTTTGATGAAGGTGGTCCGCCTGGGCCCATCAACTGGTAAGTAAATGTGTCGCTGACCGGGTTGCCGGTTGTGTGTGTGTATAGAACTGTCCCATCGCTGTTGGCAACCGCCGTACCGAATGACGGTGCCGCCACTATTTGAACCGTGTTGCTGAAATAACCGATGTCATTTGCGGTCACGTTCACCCGCACTTTGCCGCCGGATCTCATCGTGACACTGTCGGAGTTGGCGATACGAACCACCTGAAGCCGCGAGTTGGTGATCGGTTCTTCAATCGTCAGGTTGGGGAGTTGCCAACGCACAGCGAGGTTGTCGCCCCCGGTCCCCTCCTTCATCAGCGCCTCGATATAATAACGCCGTCCGCCAATCAGAACATTCGTGGCTGATTTCTGCGAGGCAAATTTGGTCCACTGACGTGAGCTTGTATAATCGGGAACGCTGGCAATGGCTTGTTTGTTCACCGGTAATTCATTTGTGCTTAAGTACAGAACGGAATTGTCATCGCTCGCTATCCAGAAAACATAATTCCCACTGGTCGGCGGTGTGATCCAGCCCATGAACCGCTGGCCGTAATTATCCGGAGCCCCGTTTGCCACGGCGGGCGCCTCGAAACTCGTTCGAATCTCTCGAAGGGATGGATGATTCGGGAAACTCGGGTCGTTCGTGAGCGCAGAAACCGCTGTTCCCGTGATGTTGGTGTACACTTCCCGCAAGATTCCATTGGTCTGACCGTGCATTTGAACCTCTGAAAGTCCGGTGATTAACAAGACAGCGAGGATGCCCATCCATCGTTGGGTCATCGGCACGCGAGTCGATACAGAGAAGTCATTTTTCCAGAACATATTGATACGTAAAGCAGATCGGCCTCTGATTAGGACTTCGTCTGTCCCAGATGCAAATCGCTCATAGCTTACATGGAGTTTGATGAATTACTAGTAGGACTCAATTCAAAAGGATTAAAAAAACGGACTTAAACACCTTGTGATCGGTTTGGCTGGGTTGCATCGCCTTGCCATAGCTGCTTTACTCTGCACGATGAATTTATTCGTTCAACGCAGCGAGCTGCGCGACCTCTACGACAAGGTTGCCGCTGGCGAACGCATTTCCGAGGCCGATGCGCTGCGGTTGTTTGAATCCAAGGACCTCAACGCCCTTGGCGCCATCGCTGATCTGGCGCGGCAGAAGAAAGTCGGCAATCGCGCCAGCTTCATCATCAATCGCTACCTCAACTACTCGAACTACTGCGTCCTGAGCTGCCAGTTCTGCTCGTTCGCGCGCAAGAAACGCGACAAGGACGGCTTCGAACTCACCGCGGATCAGATGGTCGAGAAGGCGCGCGAGGCGCTGAAGCTGGGCATCACGGAACTACACATCGTCGGCGGATTGCATCCTTCGCTGCCGTTCAGTTATTACGTGGACATGCTCAAAGCATTGAGCGCGCTCAACAACGAAAGTAGGGCGGCGCTGCCGCGCCGCCTGGACGACCAGCCGGTCGTCCCTACCGCAAAGCTGCAACTCAAATGCTTTACCGCCATTGAAATCCTGCACCTCGCTTGGCTCGCGAAGAAAACCGTAGAGCAGACGTTGATTGAACTCAAAGCGGCCGGCCTCGAATCCCTCACCGGCGGCGGCGCGGAAATCTTCCGCAAGGAAGTCCGCAGCGCCATCGCCAAGGGCAAGGAATCCGCCGAGGAATATCTGGACGTTCATCGCACTTGGCACAAGCTGGGCGGGCGCAGCACCTGCACAATGCTGTTCGGCCACGTCGAATCGCTCGCCGACCGCGTGGATCATCTACGGCAATTGCGCGCGTTGCAGGACGAGACGCACAGTTTCGTCGGTTTCGTGCCGCTGCCATATATGCCGGAGAATAACGACATTCCCGTCACCACTCCGCCGACCGGTTTTGATTCATTGCGTACCATTGCCGTGAGCCGCATCTACCTTGACAACTTCGATCACATCACGGCCTATTGGGTGGGCATGGGCATGAAGCTGGCGCAAGTAGCGTTGAGCTACGGCGCGGACGACCTGCACGGGACGATCATCGAGGAACACATCTTCCACATGGCCGGCGCGACCTCGCCGCAATTGCAAACCGAAGCCGAAATGATCAAAGCCATCCGTGAAGCCGGCCGCACGCCGGTGCAACGGAATACTTTTTACGAACCGATCAAAGTCCTGCCTGACGCATCCGCAGTGAATGAAGCCGAACCACCGGCGGGCAAATCCAAAGTGCTGGAAGATAATCTGGCGACGGCATGAAATTTAAATTTGCCAATCAAGCTGGTTGATTCGGACGGTGCTTGAACCACGTCAAGCCACAAACTCCGAGAGACAGCAGTGATACGAACAATCCGGCATGGAAGGATTTGTCTTGATACGCCACGGAAACAATATGCTCGCCTTGCGGCACCTCGAGTGCCTGAAAAGCATAGTTGGCCCGCCATAACTGCACGGGACTCCTGTCCACGTATGCTTGCCACGGATGATAAAAAGTCTGTGCGATGACGACCATCGCAGGTGCATCGGCACGAGTCGTGAACTCCAGCAGGTGAGAGGAAGACTGTGATGACGTGATTTCAATCTTGGTTTGTTCGCGCGCGTGGATTTTGTCCTGTGCGTCGAGTGGCAGATAGACCTTGCGCGATGGTTCAAAGCTGGCGCTCAAGATTTCGCCTAGTGTTTTTTTGGCGTCGAGGAAAACGGGTGATTGTCCGCCGGTCACCAAGGCGGATGCAGGATGCGTTGTCCAATCAACGAGGTTGGTGCGATTGCTGACGCGTGAGATGCCGAGGAAGGTTTTCAGTGGAATCGCTTCATTGGTCTTGAAATAGATCTGCTTGTAGACATCGAGATATTCTTTCAGGTCCATCGAATAAAAACCGTCAAACTTGGCGGCATGATCAAGCAGGTTCAAATTCATGAACAGCGATAACCGACGGGCGATGATGTCACCTTCGGAATTTCCCGCAGCGGTGTAGAGCATACGCCAGAGGGAATCCCTGCTTTGGAGGGCGCGTGAAACTCCGGGCGTCAACGTGGTGTCCCATTGAAAAAAGTGGCGGATCCGATCCGGCGCAAGCGTTGCGGCGGGAGTGGTGGGGCTGAGGTTTGAGGAATGGGTATAGATATCGAACCATAGCAAGCCAATGACACAGATTTGAAAGGATCGCCGCCGTTCTGGCGCATGTGGCCGTCGTAAATATAAAATGCAAGCGATGATTGCAGTCAAAAACAAGACGCGGACAAAGGCATTGGGGGCCACGAATGTGAATTCGCCTTTTGTCGAGGGAAATTTCCAGACCAGGAAGACGAGAACTCCTATAACTCCAATCAACCCCGCCGTCAGACCAATAATGTGCTTCGATTCCTGCCGCCAATATTGGGCTGGAATGGCATACAGCCTGTTCAATCCATGAGCGGCCAGCAGCGGCAATGTGAAGGTTGCCAGAAAGGTAAATTTTACGGGGAAGCGCATGAAACCGAATACAGGCAAAACGTTTTTTAACCAGTCCAACAGCATTCCTCCGGGGGCTAATGACAGGCTGAGCAGTGTAAGAACGGTCAGAAGCCGGACGCGCCAATCGCGAACCCGGTAGATGGCAAACAGTGCCAGCGCAATCACACCTACGCCAAGATAATAGGAGTACGTCCAGTTTTGGCCGGGTTGAACAAAAGCGCCTTGCGAAGTCCGAAAACAATGAAACAGTGGCAACAGATAATTCGCCATACCGGTGATTGGCATTGCTGCAATACCACCCATGGCGGAACTGCTGTAACTTGAGTCGCGTTGAGAGTGTGCCAGCAAGTCCAAAAAGGGAAACAATTGAGCGGATGCCAAACCGGCGGCAAGACAAGCGCTGCCTGCAGCGCACAACACGAGTCGCTTTCGAGGAATCTCTCCGCGAAAAAATTGCACCAGCCAGAATGCAGCGAGCAGCAGCCATGTCTGAATGATGACCTCCGCGCCGCCGGTGAGCAGTTGCATCGCTCCGGTCAAGCTTCCCGCAACCAAGGCTTGTCCACCTTCACGCCACGCACGTTCCATGGTCAGCACCACCCACGGCATCCAGGCAAACACGGTTGTAAGAGATGGCCACATGAGGCCGAACCATGTAAGCCCGTTGAAAGCCAGACCGACTCCAGCCACCGCGGCAGCCAGACGATTGCCCGTCCAACGGAAAGCCAGAAAATACATCCCCATCCCACCGACAAAAAGATGGCCGAGACAAAATATGTTGAGCGACCACGGCAGCGGGAGCAGCAGATAAAACAGTGACGGAGGATACAGCGTGAGTGTACTCCATTGTGCCATGAATGGAATGCCGCAACTGTTTAGAGGATTCCACAACGGCAACTCGCCGCGCCAGAATGATTCCCGATTGTAAAACGCGACGGGATAGGCGAATTGTCCGGCATCCAAAAAGGCGAAAGCATTCAAACCCAACACTGTCATCGGAAAACAAGCGATGAAAAGTAATCCGAGTAGAATGGCGAAGCGACGGGGCGTGAACCAATCATCAACGCTTTCTGCATTGGTGATAGAATTTTGCGCTTGAGCCATCTTTTTTGACTTTGTCAGAATCATTTCCAAATGAAAATGTTTAATCCGGTTATTAAATGACTCGCCCAAAGTTTTTCTGCTGACCAAAACTGAAATCAGGTTTGATGCCGCTTCCAGGAATGATCGGGGCGGGATTCGCAAATCAAAATAAGATAGCGTTCAACCACGATCAGGCCGGCTCGAACCAACGCCGTTTTATCGCATCCTCTGCGCAGCAGTGGTTCTTGGAATTGAATTAAGGCAAGTGGTGAAGTGGTGCGCGCGAGAGGACTTGAACCTCTAAGCCTTGCGGCACCAGATCCTAAGTCTGGCGTGTCTGCCATTCCACCACGCGCGCAGCCGCGACAGACATTGCCCTCAATGCTCTGAAATCTCAAGCGCGAACCCTGGGAGCGCTGGCGTCTTCGCCGGCGTGTGGCGACTTTTTTAATGAATGAAAGAAAACGAATTCGCCGCCGGAAGGGCAGTGCTCCCAGATCAAATCAAGCCACGTTTCTTCAGCATCGCCTCCATCGCCTTGTCCATCAGCAATTCCGCGAGCGGCTTGGTCGCTTCATCCAATGCGGCGCAAGCGACTTGAAGCTTTTTCACGTCGCCAATTTTGGTGTCGGGATTTTCGGAGGCGAGAACCGCCTCAATTTCGGCGAACACAGCTTCGACCGATTTCTTGTAGTCTGCTTCCAATTCATCGGCGCAAGTCGCAAGACCCTTGCACGTCGCGGTGATGAGTTCGTTCGCCTTGAGCTTCGCCTCGACCCATCGGCGCGCGGCCAAATCCTCGAAAGCATGCTCCACAGATTCTTCAACCATCTGCTGCACTGCCGCGTCGTCCACGTCCACGGCGGATTTCATCTCCACGACCTTCTCTTTGCCGGTCGCCGTGTCACGGGCGAGGACATGGAGGATTCCATCCGCATCAATCTCAAATTGCACACCCACTCGTGGCACTCCACGCGGCGCAGACTCGAACTCCAAAGTAAACCTGCCAAGACTCCAATTGTCCTTCGCGCGTTCGCGTTCGCCTTGCAGAACGTGGATCAACATCGAGCGCTGATTGTCCACGGCGGTCGTGAACATCTCGCCAGCTTTCACAGGAATCGTGGAGTTGCGCGGAATGATGACGTTCATCAAACCACCGAACGTCTCAATGCCCAGTGACAACGGAGTCACGTCGAGCAGCAACACGTTTTGAAATTCGCCGGACAAGATCGCCGCTTGGATCGCCGCGCGGAGAGCCACGGCTTCGTCGGGGTTTTGCGAGGTGTTCAACTGCGGTCCGTCCGCAATGTGGTACTCCGTGCCGAGCCGGATGCTGCCCCGTGTCTCTGCAAAATCCACGCAGCCGAACCATTCGCCCACAAGTTGCCGCACCAAAGGCATCCGCGTCTGCCCGCCGACGAGAATGACCTGATCGAGTTGCTTCGCTTCAAGTTTTGCATCGCCCAGCGCTCGCAGGCAATGCTGTCGCGTGCGTTCGATGATGTCGCGCGTGAGATTTTCCAGTTCAGTCCGCGTGAGTGTGTATCTGAAGGAAAAATCCGGCGTGAGAAATGGCAGCGAGATTTCTATTTCGATTTCGGTTGAGAGTCTGATCTTCGCCTGCTCTGCGACTTCGCGGATGCGGGATTGAATGGTTGAATCGTTAAACTGTTGAATTGTTGAACCGCTTGCCGATTCAACGATCAAACGATTCAACCATTCAACTATTTTTCGGTCCAGATCATCGCCGCCGAGTCTTGTATTGCCATTCGTTGAAAGAACCTGAAACACGCCTTCGTTCAATTCCAAGATCGAAAGATCAAACGTGCCGCCGCCGAGATCGTACACGGCGATCCTGGATTTCTCCTTGAGCTTGTTCAAACCGTAGGCGAGCGCGGCGGCGGTGGGTTCGTTGATGATGCGTTCAACTGTGAAACCCGCGAGTTCACCCGCGCGTTTGGTGGCGTTGCGTTGCGCGTCGTTGAAATACGCAGGCACAGTGATGACCGCGCGCGTGATTGGTTCGCCCAGGCTCGATTCGACATCCCGCTTTAGCTTCTTCAGAACTTCGCCGGAAATTTCTTCCGGCGAGAATTCGCGTCCATGGATAGGAATCGTGACCGCGCCTCCCCCGGTACAATTAAGAGGATACGTCACGGATTTTTCTTCCGGCAAAATTTCTGTCGCGCGCCGACCGATGAAACGTTTCACCGAATAAACCGTTTCAGCCGGTTTCACGAGCCGCACGCGATTGGCGTGTTGACCAACAATGGCTTCGGCCTTCGCCGACGCCCAATGCACGATGGATGGAGTGAGGCGCTGGCCGTCCGCATCCGCAATCACCAGCGGAATACCCGAATCCACAATGGCGACCAACGAATTGGTCGTGCCCAAGTCTATGCCGACGATTTTACTCATGCGCTGCGGAGATTGAATCACGAATGAAGCCGGATGAACACGAATACTTGGCTTGGAATTCAAATCGCCATTCAAGGTCGTGAGTTTTTTGCGTCGTGCGCTCGGATTGCCAGCCAATAAGACAATGTTGATGCTTTTGCTTCGTCGTCGCGCATCCAGTTCTCCAACTGCGGAAAAGCCGCGATGGCCGGATTGGTCATCGGGATTTCCTGCAGGTGGTAACCGGCATTTTCAAACGACGTTTGATTCGGTGATACCGTCACCACGAATTCCGCGTTTGAAAAATCCGGGGATGTTCCGTTTGTCATCATTTGACTGATGGTCAAGCGCCCTCCCGTAAGCATCCGAATCTGTCCCATCTGGTTTGGAGTGATCTTCCAGGTGAACACCGGCGTCGTGGGGTTTTGCTGAAGCAATGCTTGTGCGACCAGCGGCCAGGGTGGTGGTGTCAGCACAGGGCGCAGGCAGGTCCCAAAAACCACGAACCCCATGAACATCGCGCCAGATATCCAGACCCACCGCCACATCCTGTCCTGATTGCGCAGAAAGAAAACTCCCACGCCACCCACAACAAAAAAAACAACGCCTCCCGCGATGAACCTTGTGTCCAAATTAAAACCGACCACGATCATTCCTGCCCCGACCGCTGCAAGGCCGACGGCAAAGACAGTGATCGCCCACCGCAGAAACTTTTGGAATGACCCGTGTGTGGTCAGTCCGGACAAGCCCCGAGCCAGAAAGATCGCGAGCATCGCGTCCGCCGCCGTGAGATAACGTGCGCGACGAATGTTGCTGAAGCTGAATGCAACGACGAGGATGGCCAGCAATCCCAGCAGAAATATGCAAACCTGTTTGTGTTCTCTCCATTTTGTCTTCAGTTCAGCCCGCTTCCATACCAGCTGGAACGCGAGCAACAGTGTCCATGGGATAAAATGTCGGATCGTGGATGTGATGTAGTGCGTGAAATTTCCAAACATGAACGCGGGGCTTGCGGTGACTTTGTCGCCGACCTGGTCGTCAAAGAACGCTTTCATCGCGCCCCCGCCGTGCTTGTTCAACATGATCACATACCAGAACAACGCGAGAAAAATTCCGATGGCGATGGCTGGCAGATTCAGCAGTTGTTTTGTACGCGCGTAATCTGGTTTCGCCATCAGCCAAAACAATACCGCCGCACCCAACGGGCAAAGTCCGAGAAGACCCTTGGTTTGAATCGCAAGGCCGATTCCTCCGAACGCGAGCAGCGGGCCGGTGAAAGTGTTGTCGCCTTGAAACCATACCCGTGCAAAACCCAACATGCTCACAGCTACGAACAGACAGAGCAAAACATCCGGCGTAGCGCGCGTCGTGAGCGTGAGTACTTCCATGTTGCACGCAAGAATCAACGCGGCCAGCAATGCGGTCCGGCGCGAATTGAAGAGGGTTTTCGCCAGTTGAAACGTCAGGCAGATCAATGCCACGCCTGCAAGCGCGAAAAGGAATCGCGAGCCGAACAGGTTGATGCCGAAGACGTGGAATGGACCCGCCACCGCCCAATAAGTGAGTATTGGTTTCAACAACCGGATGCGGCCGTCTTCGAAATAAGGCGTCCAGTAATCGCCCGTCTGTACCATGCGGATGGCGGCGTTGTCGTAGTATTTTTCGTCGCCATGAAACTTTGCCGGACTTGCGATCACCAGCAGCACACCGAGGCAAAAGATCACGACAAGAATGATGTTTGTAGCGCGTGAATTCAAAATATTGGTGCGTTTGGAGCGGCCATGAACTTGCGGTCGTATCCTATTGAAACGAATCATCGGGGCAAGGAAAACAACTTGCTCCGCGCTTCCGGCAAATTAACCTCTGCATGTGAGCATTCTTGATGAATTGAAATGGCGCGGCCTCATCGCCGACTGCACGGACACAGAGCAACTGACAAAACGACTCGCCTCGCCCATCACACTTTATGCTGGCTTCGACCCGACGGCGGACAGCTTGCATGTCGGCAATCTCGTTCCCTTGCTCGCGTTGCGACGCTTTCAACTGCTCGGCCATCATCCCATCGCGATCGCGGGCGGGGCGACCGGCAGCATCGGCGATCCAAGCGGCAAAACTGCCGAACGCCAGTTGCTCACCAAGGAAATTCTCGACCACAACATCGCCAGTGTGAAAGTGCAGCTCGCGAAGTTGCTTGAGTTCGACGCAGCGAAGACACCGGCCAATAATCCCGCGCACCTCGTTGATAACGCCTCGTGGACAAAGGACATGTCGTTCCTGGATTTCTTGCGCGATATCGGGAAACATTTTTCAGTGAATCAAATGGTTGCCAAGGAATCCGTTCGCGCCCGCATGGAAGATCGCGAAGTCGGCATCAGCTACACCGAGTTCAGCTACATGCTGCTTCAGGCATTCGATTTCATGGTTCTCAATCGTGATGTGAATTGTGAACTGCAGATCGGCGGCAGCGACCAATGGGGCAACATCACGGCAGGCATCGAACTCACGCGCAAGAAACTCGGCAAACAAGTCTTCGGCCTCACGCTCCCGCTCATCACGAACACCGACGGCAGCAAGTTCGGCAAGACCGCCGCCGGAGCCATCTGGCTGGATCCGAAACGCACGAGCGTCTACAAGTTCTACCAGTTCTGGGTCAACACTGACGACCGCGACGTGATTCGTTACCTGAAATACTTCACGTTCCTCTCGCAAGATGAAATCGCATTGCTTGAGAAACAACACACCGAGAATCCTGGAGCGCGCGTCGCACACAGAGCATTGGCCAAAGCCGCGACTGATTTAATACACGGTGCAAACGCCACCATAGAAGCGGTTCGTGCCAGTGAAATTCTTTTCGGCGGCAACCTCGACGGCATTTCTGAAACCACCTTCAGTGAAATCGTTGGCGAAGTTCCGACCAAGGAAATCGAGATAGCCAAACTAGAAGACGTGGGCACACCGCTTGTCGAGTTGCTCGTCCACTCTGGCTTGTGTCCGTCCAAAGGCCAGGCGCGAAAAGACATTGAAGGCGGCGGCGTGAACATTAACAACGTCCGCGAAGCCAGCGCCACCCGCGCCGTGACGACCAATGATTTGCTTTTCGGCAAACATATCCTGCTCCGCAAGGGTAAAAAGAATTACGTTGTCATTACGGCGAAGTGATGGCTCAAGTCGAGACCGTTTGGCGGTCTTTGAGCGTGCCGATCACTTCGAGAACATAACCAGCCATTGCCAAAAGGATACCGAAACTGACATATCGAATGCTGTCTGATAAAACATAGATCAGTAAAATCGAACCGATGCCGAGCGCGGCCAGAACGATTTTTTTCTGCATGGATGCTTCCAGCGTGGTCGCAAAAAATGGAAGGACTCCGGCGACGAGTCCCAGAATTAGTATCCACCAGCCCAATCCGTGCGCGATGTCGCCAGCGGCCACACTGATGGAACCCGTTTTCATGTTCATACTGGGCATCGAAAATTCCATACCGGAGTTCTGTGGCATGACGCCATTAAAAGACTGCTGCATTTGACCCATTGCTCGGTTCATTTCATTCCCTATATTCACGCTGAACCACGGCAGGAAAAAGCCGATCAGCAGCAACGCCAGTCCGACCATCACCAGTTTGCGGTGCCGACTGACGGGCAGGGATTTGGGTTGTTGGGATGTCTTGTCGGAGATGCTCAATGCGCTCAACAGCTCGGCGCTTTCCTGCGCGGTGATTTTTCCGTCGTCCAGCATTTTCAAGACACGTTCACGTTCCGAAGATAGGTTTTCAGTTTTTGTTTCCATAGGTTGTGTGGGTTGAGATGAAGTCGAAGCCATGTTCAAAACCGGAAAAGCCAGCAACGCCATGAGAGTCAGCGCCAGCACGCCCCAAAATGAATAGCCGAACAACTGCCACGCGCAAACGGAGAGAAACAGCGCACATGCGAGATTGCCGCCGCGCAGCCATGCACGCACGCCATCCACTCCTGGATTCTTTTCAGCCTCGGTCAACTGGCCGCAAATCCATTTGAGATACAACCTGGCAAGGAATGGAACCAAAACCGCAGGAAGAAGCGCTGCAAGGACGACGATAAGCAACCAACGCCATTCAGGAATTTGCCCGTTGCGGGTAAATGAGATAAGTATCGAACGCCATTCAGGCTGCTGCCCGTTGCGAGCAACTGAGTTTAGTTGGTCAGCAAAGTATAAACCCGAGCCGATCCCAGCAGCACTGGCCAACAACAAAAGCAATGCCGCCGGGCCTCGCGAAATGCCAAGGTAACGACGGTAAATGGTCGTGCCGAAGATGACAAATAATACAACACCAACAGCCAATGCAACCGCTCTGATTATCACGTCATGGTAAGGTTCAGTTTGATTCATAATTTATCTCCCTTTCAAAAGTTGAGTCGCTTCCTGGACGTTGATTTCACCACGTTCGAGTTGTTCCAAAATTTGCGTGCGATCCACCGGCGTTCCCTTGTTGCCGAGAAGTTCGTTCACGAGATCGAGACGTTTGCAGACAGTGGGATAGGAAATCCCCAACTCCTTTTCCACATCGCGGATCTTTCCCTGGCAACGCAGGAACACCATGACGAACTCCTGCAAGTCCGGCGGCAGACGAAAAAAAAGCGGAATCTCCAGTTGGGAATCAATCTGGGTGTTGCAACCACAGCACGACAATCGCGTGATGCCCAGGTCATCCCCGCAGAATGGACAGCGGGTGATGAGCTTCTTTCCGGCTGTGGGCGACTTCTTCATTGAATAACTGGATTAAAACATTAAGTAAATCAATCTGTCAATTGAATAATTGAACTATTGATGGTGAAACAAATCAGTTGAAGCGGTTTGGCAGGGAAACAAAAAGAGGCGGCTAGAGCTCATTAGCCGCCTCTTTCAAAGCGATTCCCTAGTCATGAAAAGACATCAAGAACCGCAAGGAAATTAAATAGCAAGCTGACTATATCAACAATAATTTCAAGAAACTTGTTCACAGATTCCCGTTGGCGAAACGCTTCCGAGCCAGCCACATCAAATCGTGGGTGAATAACTTGAACCCCCGGGAGATGCCCGGGAGGAATCGAACGCTGCGTTCACGCGGCAAAAAGTTCGTTGCTGTTGGCCGCCCAAAGGCGGCGTTCCTTCACCAATCTTTGATCGGACGATTGACGTCCTGGGGTTTTCCGTCGGGTTTGAATTGCAGAACTTTCTCATCACCCTTTTGCGCGTCCAATAATTTTTGCGCTTCCTGCGGCGTCATCTGTCCGGCCTGCACTTGCTGTGGCTCGCCTTCTTTTTGTCCCGGTTTCTGCTCATCCTGTTTTCCCTGCTGGCCCTGTTGTTGATCCTGCTTGTCCTGTTTTTGCTGGTCTGATTGGGACTGCTGATCTTTTTGATCCTGCTTCTGTTGCTGATCTTGTTTCTGATTCTTTTGCGACTGCTGGTTGTCTTGCTTCTGCTGTTGCTGCTGGTTTTGTTGCGACTGCTGCTGTTGTTTCAGCAACTCATAGAGCTTCTTGAGCTTCTCATTATCGGGATAAACTTTAAGACCGCTCTCAACTTTTTCCAGCGCGTGAGGGATGCTATTGGAAATATAGAACTGCGCGCCGCTGTTGAAATAATCATCGGCACGCATGAGCTGCGCGGATGCGTTCTGCAGGGCGAACAACGTCAGGCTAAGGTTGAGCAGGAGTGGCAATCGCATCAATGTCCTTCAGTTTTTTGACGTAGTCTTCAAATTGTTTCGCAAATGGATTCTGTTGCGTCAAACTTTCCATGATCTCCAGCGCGCGATGAAATTCCGCCTGCCGCACTGCCGCGTCGGCGACGCTTTTTGCGCGGCGCAACGCCTCCCGCAACGCGTTGATCTGGTCCACACCGCGCTTCGCAAACGAAAGATTGAACACGGCGTCCATGTCATTTGTGTTCAGCTTCACCGCGTTCTGATAATTTGTGATCGCCAGTTCCCACGATCGCTGCATGGCGTCCAAATCTTTCGCCGTCTGGCCCAGACGAAATTGCGTGTTGCCCAGATTGAAATACGCGGCCTGTTGCAGCTTGATGTCGGGCGCGAGCAACGACTCCGTGAACAATTTCAATGCCGCGTCATAATTGGTCATCCGATACGCCGCGTCGCCTGCGTTGAAGACCAGCCTGGCATCGAAAGTCTTGTTCGTGGCGGCCAGACGTTCGTATTCCTGCTGCGCCACGGCGAACTTTCCGGCGCGATAATCCTTTTCCGCGCTCTGGGGTGAGGCGCTGGCGGCAACCGGCAACGACACGAGCAAGGCGAGCAACACAGCCGCCGATTGGATGTTGGATGTTGGATGTTGGATGTTGGATGTTTCCCTCCTCACCCGCTTGCGCTCCGGCAAAAGTATCTCCACGAGCAGCATCAATATCGCGGCGGCCAGCGGCCAGTAAAATTGTTCCCGATAATGCTTCACCGTCTTCTCCGCGTGTTCAGATTTTGGCAGCGGCGCGAGACCGCGTTCGTAAAGAGTGTCCATCGTTTTCGCTCCGCTCAACGGCAGATAGAATCCGCCGTCCGTGGCGCTCGCGATCTTCGTAAGTAAATCCTCGTTCAGGTGCGACTTCACCGCGTTGCCCTGTTCGTCGCGCACGAGATTGGGATTGAGTAATTCGCCTTCCTTCGTGCCGATCCCCACGGTGAAGATCTTCATCCCCTCCTTCGCGGCGTCTTTTGCCGCGTCCAATGCGCCTTCATCGTTGTCTTCGCCGTCTGTGAAGAGCACGAGCACCTTGAAATTGTCATCCGTCTTGAACGCCGTCTGCGCCGTGCGGATCGCCGCGCCAATGGCCGTGCCACCGCGCGAAATGGAGTTCACATTCAGCGAGTCCACGCCCTGCCTGAACACCGCTTCATCAATCGTCAATGGACATTGAAGAAATGCATCGCCGGCAAATGCCACGAGACCGAGGCGATCCGTCCGCGCGAGCTTCAACAGATCGAATGCCGCGAGTTTCGCGCGGGCGAGGCGGTTCGGCGCGATGTCGGTGGCCAGCATGGATTTTGAAGTGTCAATCGCGATCACGATGTCCAGTCCGCGTTGGGTGACTTCTTCGAGCGAATAGCCCCACTGCGGTCGGGCAAGCGTCACGATCAACAACGCAGCCGACAGCACCACGCATCCCGCGCGAATCTTCCGGCGCGCGGGAGAAATTCCTACCGTGAGCGCTGGAAGCAGCCGCGCGGAAATGAATTGCGTGAGAATTTTCTGTCGCCGCCGCCCCGCCCACCAGAAAAGCAGCATGAGCGCCGGTGGAATCACCAGCAGCAGCCAGAGCAATTGTGCGTTCTCGAATCTCATCTTTGTATTGCCGATTGCCAATTGCCGATTGCCGATTGGGTTTGTAAATTCGCGCCATGAACCCGACCGAACTGAAAGCCAGAACCAAAACCTTCGCGCTCCGAATAATCAAACTTACAAGGGCGATTCCAAAAAACGACGATGCAGGACGAGTCATCGCCAAACAGATCGTTCGCAGCGGAACTTCGGTAGCCGCGAATTATCGCGCCAGTTGCCGTGCCCGCAGTCAGGCTGAATTCATCTCTAAAATCGGGACTGTCGAGGAGGAAGCCGATGAAACCGCACTGTGGCTGGAACTTCTGGTGGAATCTGACATCATGCCAGCACGGAAGCTCGCCGCGCTTTTGAAAGAAGCTTACGAACTCACTGCTATCATGGCTGCATCGCGCATCACCGCGTCGGGCAAGTAAGTTCCCAATCGGCAATCGGCAATCGGCAATCGGCAATCTGTTCATGGCAGTTTCCTCCACACGGTTTGACCCAGCGCAATCTCCGCGATCAACAGCGCCAGCCCGCCTGCAACAACCCAAGGAAACAGTTCGCGATGTTGCGTGTATTTCTTCACAGCCACCTCGGTTTTCTCCAGCTTGTCTATCTCGGCATAAATCTTCTCGAAGTTCTCGGCGTTGTCCGCGCGATAATATCTGCCGCCGGTTTTATCCGCGATCTTCGTCAACGTATCCTCGTCAATGTCCACATCTATCATCTGGTAGCCGCGCCGCCCGAACATATCCGTGGCGGGCATCGGCGCTTGACCGCGTTTGCCCACGCCGATCGTATAAACCTTCACGCCTAGTGCACGCGCGGCGTCGGCGGCGGTGAGCGGCGGGACTTTACTCGCGTTGTCCTGTCCATCCGTCATGAGGATGACGATCTTGCTTTTGGATTTCAGCTCGCGCAAACGATTGACGGCGGTGCTCAACCCCGAACCGATGGCCGTCCGGTTCGGATCAATCGTACCGATCTCCAACCGGTCAATGTCCGCTGCCAGAAAATCATGATCCAGCGTCAACGGCGTGGCGATGAACGCGTCCGTGGCGAATACCACCAAACCGATGCGGTCGTTCGGACGTTTCTCGATGAATTTTTTCAACACGTCCCGCGCCATGTTCAATCGGTTCACGCGATGATCGCCCACGACAAAATCCTCCGACTGCATGCTGCCCGACATATCGAACGCCACCACGATGTCCACGCCGCTTGCAGTGACTTTTGTTTCGCTGTGCGACAAGCGAGGTTGCGCCAGCGCCACGATGAACGCTGCCAACACCAGCCAACGCAGTGCCGCGAGAAATCCGCCCGCGCGCGACTGGGTGACATTCGTGAATCCATCAAGCAATTTCACCGATGAATAAAGAAACGCCGCGCGCCCGCCGAGCCGCCCTTTCAGCCACGCTGCGAATGGCAGCAACAGCAACAACAAAAGCAAATATGGATGGGCAAAAGTCACGACAGATTTTTGATTTACGGTTTACGATTTACGATCTCGTGCGGCTGTTCGTTTCCGCTTTCAACTTTTGTATCTTCCGTTTCTTCGACCAGTCGCAGCGCGGAATTGTGCAAATTTTTTAATTCACTTTCGCCTGGCTCGTATTTGGCGAATTTCACCAGGTCGCAGCTTTCCAAAAATTCTCCGAGCTTCTGCTTCTGTTCGCCCGCCAACAGATCTGTTCCCTGCAACTCATAGAGAAACTCCTCCGTCGTGCGCTCCGGCGCGCGGAAGGTGAAGCGTTCCTCCAGATAGGTCCGAACGGTGTCCGACACCAGAACGCAAAACGGTTTCGGTTGTGCGATGAGTGCGAGCGCGGCCTCTAATTTTTGCTTTGCACGAACGTGAGCCGGGATACGCGGCGGGACGGAAATCTCCTCGCGACGCTTTTTCCAAACCTTCAACAACAAGATAAGTAACGCCAGCAAGGCAACTGTACCCAGCGCAACCCATAGCACCCACCAGTAATTCGGGATCACCATCGGCGGCTTGATGTCGCGGATGTCGTTCGCGGCGGCGAGCGAGTTTGTAAGTGAACCTGCCATTTCAGCCTCTCAACCTCCGCTTCTCGCGCGTCTCGAAAAATCTTCCAAGCGTCGCGCTGTAAGATTCATTTGTCCTAAGCTGAATCGAATTAATGCCAGACGAGCGAAATTGCTTTGCCAGTTCGCCGATCTGCTTTTGCTGGCGTAGCGCGAACGCATCTCGACTGCTGGCGCGGCTGGTGTTCACTTCCAAAATTTCGCCCGTCTCCGCGTCTTCCAGAATCAGTCGGCCAAGCGCGGGCAATTCCATCTCGTGCGGGTCGGTAATCTGCACCGCCACCACATCGTGCTTGCGATTCGTCATGCGGAGCGAGGTCTGCAAATCCTTTGGCAACACACCTCCACTTTTTTGGTTCAGAAAATCGGAAAGGACCACGGTTATCGCTTTGTGCGACTGCACTCGCATCAGAAAATCTAGCGCGGCCTTCATGTCCGTGCCACGACGTTTCGGTTCAAAGAACAAAACCTCGCGGATCACCCGCAGCACATGTCCCCGGCCTTTGCGCGGCGGGATGAATTTCTCCACCTCGTCGCTGAAGAGGATGAGGCCGACCTTGTCGTTGTTGCGGATGGCGGAGAAGGCGAGCACGGAGGCGATCTCGGCGGCGAGTTCGCGCTTGGACTGATCACGCGAGCCGAACAGGCCCGAGCCGCTTACGTCCACGACGAGCATGAGCGTGAGTTCGCGTTCCTCGACGAACTTCTTGATGAACGGATGATTCATCCGCGCGGTGACGTTCCAGTCAATCGCGCGCACGTCGTCGCCGGGCTGGTATTCGCGCACCTCGTCGAAATTCATGCCCTGGCCCTTGAAGACGGAATGGTATTGGCCCGCGAGCGTTTCGGTCACGATGCGGTTCGTGCGCAACTCGATCTGCCGGATTTTTTTGAGAATCTCGCGGGGAATCATGGGGAAATGACGATTGGCGATTGGCGAATTTTCAATTGCGCGTCTCCTCCGACGGAGTAAATTGACGCCATGAGTGCAACGCAAGTCATGGAACAAGTTGAAAAACTTCCGTTTGAAGAACAACGTGAAGTCTTCGAGCAACTCCGCGACAAATTTGAAGACGAACCCACGCCGGAACAACTCGCCGAGTTTGACCGTCGCGCGGAAGAACTTCGGAAGCATCCTGAACGCGGCATTCCTTGGGAAACGGTGCAAGCCGAACTCCACGAACGTTTGAAAAGCCGCAAGGCATGAAACGCGGAATCATTTTCGCGCCGCTCGCCCGCCTGGAATTTGAAGACGCGGCAGCGTGGTATGAAGCACAACGTCCCGGCTTGGGCGAAGAGTTCAGAATCGAAGTCAACGCAACCCTCCAGCAGGTTTTGAGATCTCCTGAAAGATTTCGTCTCGCTTCGCCATCCACTCACAAGGCAGATCTCAAGCGATTTCATAAATACAGCATCTATTACTCGATTGAATTGGATGCCATCAACGTGGCTTCTGTTTTTCACAGTTCGCGGAATCCGGCTGAACTGCGGCGACGACTGAAATGAAAAGCCCGCGAGCGTTTCGGTCACGATGCGATTCGTGCGCAGCTCGATCTGCCGGATTTTTTTGAGAATCTCGCGGGGAATCATGCGAAGCTAATCGAATTGATGCTAGGGACGCTTTCCATTTATCCACAAATAATAATTCGTCTTACCGGGATTGTTGGAGCTAGGCGCGAAACACTCTTGCTTTTGAAATTCGGGTTTTGCCAAATCCAAATAATAGCGATATTGCAACTCCATGAAGCGCGCACTGATTACCATTTTATCTCCCTCCACGCTTTCGATGTTTTCTGAACCGCCTGAATTTGTAGTTCCACCAATCTCTCTTCCAATACTGCTATCAAAGGCAGGAAAGTGAATCTCTCTTTTTGTTTTATAATTCAAGACGTGAACAGTTGCTTGGCCGTCGTCGAATGTTCGCCCGGTGACGAAAAGGATTGAATCTTTACTGGGGATTTCAAGATAGAAAGGAGATAATCCACGCACATCCTTGTAAGTTTTTCCAAAAGCAACAAGCCACATTTCATCGTGAGATGCATGAACGGCTAGAACATTGACTGTAAGTTTGTGGAGAACTTTCACTTTGTCATCTTCATACGCAATTGTGGTCTCATGTGTGCATGAACACAGCATTGCAGATAAGAAGGCGAGCAGGATTAAACTTTTTTTCATTTGTGATTGAGATCACGGCACAGGCAGTTCATCAAAGATTTTCTGGATGACCGTTTCGCTGGTCTTTTCCTCGGCCTGGGCTTCGTAGGTGATGGCCACGCGGTGGCGTAGCACGTCCATGCCGATGCTTTTCACGTCCTGCGGCGTCACGTAGCCGCGGCCTTTCAGAAAAGCATACGCCTTGGCCGCCAGCGTCAGCGCGATGGTCGCGCGCGGCGACGCGCCGAGCTGGATGAAATCCTTCACCGCGATCTTGTAATGGTCCGGGTCGCGCGTGGCGCAGACGAGGTCCACGATGTAGTCCTTGACCTTGTCGTCCACGTAGATGTCGTTGATGATTTCGCGCGCCTTGAGGATTTGCTGCGGCGTGACGACGGCGTTGCACGTGGGTGTCCCGCTCGTTTTCGCCATCACTTCGAGAATCTGCCGCTCCTCGGCGCGCGACGGGTAACCGATCTTGAGCTTGAGCATGAAGCGGTCAACCTGCGCTTCGGGCAACGGATACGTGCCTTCCTGCTCGATGGGATTCTGCGTGGCGAGCACGAGGAATGGTTCGTCGAGCTTGTAGGTCTGGTCGCCGATGGTGACCTGCTTTTCCTGCATGGCTTCGAGCAGCGCGCTCTGCACCTTGGCGGGCGCGCGGTTGATTTCGTCGGCAAGCACGAGGTTGGCGAAGACCGGGCCTTTGCGCGTGGAGAAACCGCCGGATTGCGGATTGTAAATCTGCGTGCCGATGACGTCGGCGGGCAGCATGTCCGGCGTGAATTGCAGGCGCGAGAATTTCACGCTGATGCACGCAGCCATGGATTTCACGGCGAGCGTCTTGGCGAGCCCGGGCACACCTTCTAAGAGGACATGGCCGTTGGCGAGCAAGCCGATGACGAGTCGTTCGGTCAAATAATTCTGGCCGACGATGACTTTTCCCAGTTCGTTAAACAGCGGATGCGTGAAGGCACTCGCTTCCTTGACCGCTTCGTTGATGGCGTTGATTCCTGTGCTCATGTTTGTTTTCAGATTCTACGAATGGATGGACACGAAGACCAGCCGGAGTGTTCAAGGAAATTTTGTGGAAGGACGAGTTACACGAGTCCCTCCGACAAATCAAAACCGCCGCCTCGCTTCCGCGATGTCCTTGGCGATCTGTTCGCGCAAGGCGTCGGTTGAGGAAAACTTTTTCTCGTCGCGCAACTTGGCGGCAAATGTGACTTCCATTTCCTGGCCGTAAATGTCGCCGGAGAAATCCAGCAGATGAACTTCCACTCGCAGTTGCGGCGCGGATTGATTGATCGTGGGACGATGACCGATGTTCAGGACGGCGCGGCAGGATTTTCCACCGACTGTTGCGCGTACGGCATAAACGCCATTGGGCGGAAGCAGCAAGCCCGTGACATCCAGATTCGCTGTTGGGAAACCAAGCTTGTGGCCGATTTGATCGCCGTGAACGATTTTGCCCGCGAAGGAATAGGCACGTCCGAGCATCTGGCTCGCGGCATCGAAATCTCCCGCGCGGATGGCTTCGCGTATGCGCGTGCTGCTCACAGGCTGGCCGTCCAATGAAACGGCGGAGACGCCGTGGACAGTGAAGCCCAACTCCGTGCCGAGTTTTTTCAACAGCTCCACGTTGCCGCTGCGTTTGTGGCCGAATACAAAGTCCGCGCCAACGCAGATGCTTTGGATATGACCGAAACCGCTTGCGAGCTGGCGGATGAAAGTATCCCCGCTCTGTTCGCTGAACGCCTTGTCGAAATGAATCTCCAGCAATGCATCTGCGCCGAGCGATTCGATGGCGCGAAGTTTTTGTGGATGCGAATAAATGAGCGGCGGCACGCGGTCGGGCGCAACGATGAAGCTCGGATGTTTGTCGAATGTGACGACCACGGCGAGAGCTTCGTGTCGGCGTGCGTCAGCGACGGTTTGCCGAATGATCTGCTGATGACCGAGATGCACACCGTCGAAGACACCAATGGCGAGGCAGACTTTGCGGTTGCCGGGCGAAAGTTCGTTGGCGTTGTGGATCAGTTTCATGCTGCCGCCAGTTTCAAATACGGGATCACGCGCTTCTCAAATTCATTCGGAGTCATCCGCAATACATCATCCAGCGGTTTCGCATCTACGACGTCGAATTTTCCGGCGACAGAGCGGCGCAGCGTGGCGAGGTTTGCGCCGCAACCGATCTTCTGCCCGAGATCGTGAGCGACACTACGAACGTAAGTGCCCTTCGTGCAGGCCAGCTTGAACGTGCCGAGCGGCTGCGTGTAATTCGTGAAACGAAAGTTGTAGATGTGAACGAGACGCGGTTCGCGCACGACTTCGATGCCTTTGCGCGCGAGTTTGTAGAGCGGCACGCCATTCTTCTTGATGGCCGAAACCATCGGCGGCATCTGCATCTGATCGCCGACGAATGTGGCGGCGAGTTCGTTCAATTGGTCGAGCGTTAGCGGTGGGACGGGTTTGGTTTCGAGAATTTCACCGTCCACATCGTAGCTGTCCGTGGTTTCGCCGAATTTGATGTCCCCTTCATAAACCTTGTCGTCGGACATGAGCTTTTCGGAGAGCTTCGTGCCGCGACCGAGAACGATGATGAGCAAACCGGTGGCGTTCGGATCAAGCGTGCCGCAGTGGCCGACTTTCTTGATCTGAAAACGGCGGCGGATGGCATCCACGACATCGTGAGAGGTCGGGCCAGCGGGTTTATCAATGAGTATCGCGCCGTCTAGCGCGGAGAAATCTTGCATGATTTGGTATAACGCCCCGCCACTTGGCGGGGCGCTTTAATTTTTTTCGGAAGACTCAACCGCCGACGCTGGCCAGTTCTTCGTTGTTGGCCACGTTCACGATCTTGAATTGCTCCGCGTGCAATGCCGGGTCGGCGCGGAACGAGAGTTTGCCGAAGTAACGCTTCTCCATCTCGATGAGATGCTTTTCGTCCTCGGTGCGCAGGCGTTCGAGGATGGTGGGATTCACGACGATGCGCAGTTGGAAATCCGATTCGTCGCGCGAACGTTTCTTCAGGATTTCGCTCAACTTGCGCTGAATCTCCACGCTCATGGTCAGCGCGCTCTTCACTTTGCCACGGCCCTGACAATACGGGCAATCGTCATAGACGGCGGCGCGCACGCTTTCGCTGTGACGTTGGCGTGTCATTTCCATCAGGCCGAGTTGCGAGATGGGCAGGATGTGTGTCTTGGCCTTGTCGCGGCGCAAACCGTCTTTCACGCGCTGATAAACCTGCTGCTGATCGCGTCGCGATTTCATATCAATGAAGTCGAGCACGATCAAGCCGCCCATGTTGCGAAGACGCAACTGGCGGCAGATTTCATCGGCGGATTCCAGATTCACGCGAAGGATCGAAGCCTCTTGATCGCGTCCACCCTTGTGACGACCGGTGTTCACGTCAATGGCGACGAGCGCTTCGGTCTCATCAATGACGATGTAACCACCGCCTTTCAGATGCACCTGACGCGAGAAGGTATTCTCCAACTGCTTGCTGATGTTGAAACGGTCGAAGATGGGCTGGTGTTCGCTGTAGAGCTTCACCTTGTCGGCGGAACGCGGAGAAATCTTTGAGATCATCTCCTTCATGCGGTCGCAGGCTTTTGGATTGTCGGTGACGATGCGCGAAACGTCTTCGGTGAGGAAATCGCGCACGGTGCGTTCGATCAGATCCGGCTCCTGGAACACGCACGTCGCCATTGGCTGGGTCTTGATGCGTTCCTGGATGCCGCGCCATTCTTCGAGCAACAACGCGAGATCGCGCACGAAGTAACGCAACTGCTGCCCTTCGCCGACAGTGCGCATGATGACGCCCATGCCTTCGGGGATGGTGAGTTCGCGCAGGATTTTTTTGAGGCGCTGACGTTCCTGCTGATTCTCGATCTTGCGCGAGATGCCGCTTTGATCGGAGTTCGGGAGCAACACGAGGTAACGACCAGGCAACACAAGATTCGTGGTGACGCGCGGACCTTTTGTCCCGATCGGGCCTTTGGTCACCTGGATGATGATGTCGCTGCCGGGCGGATAAATGCGCGGGATGTCCTTCTGCGTGATCTTCGGACGGTCGCGACGACGGGTATTTTCGCGTTCGACGATCTCCACTCCGCTGTCGAAACTATTCGGCACGATGTCCCAATAATGCAGGAAGGCATTCTTCTCGAACCCGATGTCAACGAACGCTGCTTTGAGGCCGTCTTCGAGATTGCGAACCTTGCCTTTGAAGATGCTGCCAACAAGGCGTTCTTCCGTGGTGCGTTCGATGTTGAACTCCTCCAGCTTGCCTTCTTCAAGAACGGCGACGCGCGTTTCCAGCGTTTCGGCGTTGATGATGACTTCCTTGTGTGATTCCTTTTTCGGCTTGATGAGCCGTTGAACTTTTTTGACGAGGTTGGTGGCAGCGATGCGGATGCTGTCCACAATGCCTTTGGATTGTTCCTTGATGGCGACGGGTTCATAGGGTTTTTCTTCCGCGACAGGAACTGGCGTTTGCGCGGACTCGGTTTCGTCGGCACTGCCATTTTCCGGGCGTGGTTCGCGAAAATCGCTCTTGGACGGTTCGTCATTTCCGGCATCGGCTTGTTTGCCTTCGGGCGGAAGGCCGGCGGCGATGTTTTCTGCGCGCTCAATCTCGGCTGCATGACGATGGTCATACACCTTGTCCGGCGCGATCTGTTCGCCCACGACTTCCGCGCGGGCTTTCAAGGCGTCCTTGTCGGTGCGCTGCGGTTGTGGTTGTCCTTTGATCCCGCCAGCCGGGCGGAAACGCATGCCACCACGGCGGCGTCTGGAAAAATTTCTGTCACTCATGTTAGTAACCTTTTCGATAGATATAAACGTTCTGAAGCATGCCCATGGCGATCAACGAGCCCAGCACTGAAGACCCGCCGTAACTTAACAGCGGCAGTGGGATGCCCGTCACAGGCACTATACGGATGTTCATTCCGATGTTGATGAACACATGGCTGAAAAGGAGCGTCACAACGCCCACAGCCAATAATTTGCCAAGGCGGTCGCGCGCCTGGCCGGCGATTCTTATTCCTGTGAACAGAACCACCGAATACAGCGTCAGCACTAGAAGGCTGCCGACGAATCCTTTCTCCTCTGCGATCACGGAGAAAATGAAATCATTGTGAGCCGCACCGGACGGCAGAAATGCAAGCGCAGTTTGCGGACCTTTATGCCAGCCTTTGCCCATCAATCCGCCTGAACCTACGGAGATCAGAGCTTGTTGACCTTGATAGGAACTCTTTCGTTGCAACTCGCGCGCGGCCTCCTTTTGTTTGGGCGTTTCGTTGGGCGAAGCGAAATCCTTTCCAAAATAAACGAGCAACCGCTGGCGTTGATATTCCTGCAATGGCAACTGCAATGTGCGAGGCGCAAACAACACATCCGCGAGAAACAATGCAGCGACCACTGCCACGCCGGCGATCAAGCGGATCAAATAACGTTTCGGGGTTCCGGCCACGAACATCATCGCGAGTCCCGTCGGCAATAATACCAGCGCGGAGCCGAGGTCGGGTTCTTTCATGATGAGCAGAAACGGAAGCATCATCATGCCGATGGATTTCCAGAAAATTTTCGCCGAACGTAATTCATCCACCGGTCGGCTCAAGAAATGTCCTGCCGCGAGAATGAACGCGAGCTTTGTAAATTCAGACGGTTGTAAGTTAAAGAATGGGAGATCAATCCACCGCCGTCCTCCACTATGCACCGAACCAATGAACGGGATCAGCACCGCGACAAGTGTGGCGATGGACAGCCAATATCCGACGAACGCCCATCGTGCCAGCGTGTGATAATCAACAAGGCAAAGTCCCACGCACGCGCCGATGCTGAGCGCATACCAGATGATCTGGCGGAACCAAAGCTGGTTGTAGAGACGCGCGGTGGCGGCGGATTCATTGATCATCGTGGCGCTATAAATGAACGCGACACCAACGACCATGAGCCCGAGGATTGCAATCAATTGCAACCGGTCAATGCGCGACTTGTGTTCGTTCAGGCTGGCGTCAAACATACCTAAAATCGTCCTCGTCCCTCGTTCTCCTCCTCGATTTTCCCGAACAAGTTCGAGAACGAGGGCGAACTGGAGGGTGAAATCGCCAAAGCCGTTCGTGATTCCAATTTTTGAATCGCCACATAAACGTCATGGGCTATGGGCGCGCAGATTGATCCACCTGAACCCGTCCCTTGTGATTCGACCAATACCACCACAGTGTAGCGGGGATTTTCGTATGGTGCGAATGACGCGAACCAATAATTCCATCCAGTGATCCGATTGGCGCTGTCGGTCACTTGGGCCGTGCCTGTCTTGCCGCAAATGCGCCAGTTCAAAACGTCACCTTTGAGTTGAAATGCCGGATAACCCGTGCCTTCAGAATCTTCGGTTTCGGCGAGCATCGCCTCGTGTAGAATTTTCATGCTGCGCGCGCTCACGCCAAGCTCATCCCGCAAACGCGCCTTCTCAAAGACAATCGGATTGCCCCCGGATAAAACATCCTGCGGCTCGATGCGATCAATCAATCGCGGCCAGAAAACTTTTCCGCCGTTGGCGATGGCTGAATAGGCCACCGCCATCTGCAACGGCGTCACATCAACGCCCCCTTGCCCGAAGCAGATGTTCGCGCTGTCGCCGTCGCGCCAGCTTCTGGATTCAACACGTTCGAGACTTGGAAAATTTCCTGCCGCATCCTGCCGCGTTCCTAAGTCCATTTTTTCACCGAGATGAAATTTCCTGCCAAGCGCGACAATCTTTTCGATGCCGGTTTTGATTCCGTTCGTGATGAAGTAGGTGTTGCTCGAACGCAAGATGGCACGGCGGAAATTATAATTGCCTGGCAACGCGGTGTCTTTGATGGTTCGCGTTCCGATCTTAATATGGCCGTGCCCCGGGTCTGCGGGATTCGGCGGATTGTAAATCTCCGCCAAGGGATCCAGTCCGTTCTCCAAACAAGCTAGACCGACGATGGGTTTGAAGATTGAGCCGGGCAAAAGATTTTCTCCGGTCGCGCGATTGTGTTCCGCGCCAGACTCCTGAATCTTCGCGTAATCAGCCTGCGAGAAACCTTGAACGTAATCATTCGGATTGAATGTCGGTGAAGAAGCGAGCGCGAGGATGTCGCCGGTTTTCACATCCATGACGACGACTGCGCCGCGTGTGTTTGCGCCGCCCGGTCCGGTTTTCAATGCGGCCTCTGCGGCCTGCTGGATTTTCAAATCAATCGTCAGCACTACATTGCTGCCCGGCTCGACGGATGACCAGATATTTTCCGTTTGGCGATAGCCGAGATTGTTCACAAGAACCGATTTTGAACCAGCCCGACCGCGAAGCGCCGTATCCAACCCATATTCAAGACCAACCACACCACGATAGTCCGGCAGCCGATACGAGAATGAGGATTCTTCGCCTTCCTTGGAACTGTCCGCGACGTCATCGTGCTTCAATTGACCGAGCAGATGCGCTGCGGTCGTTTGATACGGATAAAATCGCGTTACTTCCACGTCCAGATCCACACCTGATGGTTTGGGTGACTGCTCTTCAAAGCGCGCAAGTTGAAGCGGTGTCAAGTCTGCTAACACGGGATACGGTAGCGCCAGCCGTTTCAGATAATGTTGTTTGAATTTCGCAGAGTCGAACAGCAGCGGCTCTTCCAATCGCGCGCTGATCTGTTGCATGATGCCGCTGACTACCTGCTGGCGCGATTGCCAGCCGAGTTCTTCCAATTGCTGGGAATTGAGTTTGACGGGCTTGATCTGGACTGGATTTACACCAAACCAGCGTTTCCAAAACACGAGCGTGTTGGTGACAGCTTTCATCGGGCGCAGACGTTTGTAGGTGTTTTGAAATTGAGCACTCAAGTCTTCGAGGTAAAGGCTTACGCTGTAATTGGGCCGGCTGTCCGCAAGCACAAGGCCGTTGCGGTCCAGAATTTTTCCGCGCATGGCCGGGATGCGGACGGTGCGGAATGATTGTGTTTCCTGATGCGCCTGATAATTGCGATACGAAACGATCTGCACCCACCAGAGTCCCGCCAGCAAAACCACCATGCCGCCAAAAACGATCTGCGCGAGCAATCGCAATTGCCGGTCGTTTTTGCCAAGCTGGTCGAAGATGATCATGTCACATCCTCCCTCGCCGGATTTCACGGTCGGGACGGAAACTGGTTTCGATGTTGCGCCGGTAATTCAAAGCGTTCTCCAAAGAACCAAATATTCTGAATAACAATGGCGCCGCAATGCCGCCACCCAACGTCATCACGATCAATTGCCAAAGAGAACCCCAACCGATCAGCGGAGATTTGCCTCCCGTGAATAGGAGCAACAATGTCAAAAGCGGCACAAGCGCGCTTGCACCTAAACCCAGAATCCATTGTGCGAATAGTTGATCGCGCAGGATCAGATTGCGCTTCCGATAAATCAACAGCCCCACGATGAACAAAGGCAGAACACTCACGCCCAGTGGATTTGCGGAAAGCGAATCGAATCCAAGACCACCCAGCAGGGCTAGAAGTGCAACTGTGAGTAAATTTGCCGAGAGACTCGCATAAACCAGGAGCGCCGGTAGCAAATCCACCTGGGCGCCCAGCAAATGGCGAACTCCTTGGAATGAAGATTCCAGGAATACCGCGAAGTATGCGGCGGCCAAAATCAAAATGGAGTTCAAGGGTTTCATGGAAAGACCACCCACACTTCTTCCAGTTCGCTCAATTTGGCCGCTGGTTTCACGCGCGCCTCGGTGTAGAGGCCGTATTCCACCTGTTGTACATCTACGATCGTTCCGATGGGAATCCCCTTTGGGAAAATTCCGCCGAGTCCGCTTGTCACGACGTTCTGACCGGATTTCAGATTTGCGCCGCTCGGCAGGTAGCTCATCGTCACGAACGATCCATCGAACGGCCCTCCCGCATTCAAGACACCCATGTCACGGGTCTCTTGAACCAGTGCGGCAACTTTGCAATTCGGATCGCCGATCAAAACAATTTGCGCACGCGCGGAGCTGACTGAAGCGATTCGTCCGATCAAATAACCGTCAGGCGACAACACCGGCAGGTTGTTGCTCAAACCGTTCCGGGTACCGAGATCAATCTCGATGGTCCGCCACCAATTCGCTGGATCGCGGGTGACAACGTTCGCGAGCTTGAGTTTCCACTGTGACTTTTGCTGCCATCCGAGGAGTTGACGGAGACGATTGTTTTCCCGGATAGATTCCGCAGCTTGAATGGATAGGATTCGCAGCTGGTCGTTTGTATGTGTGAGAGCTGAATTTTCTTTGAGCAAGACGCTGCGCGGAACGAGACTGTCTCCGGTTTTGCCCGAGATTTGTTGAGCTGTTCCCGCCAATCCAAATAAAGGCAAAAACACGCCGCTGATGGCCGATTTCAAGCGCATCGAAGTGCGCGTGGGCAGATTAAGCATGATCAGCGTCAACAACGCGATCAAACCCAGGGCAATGTATTGCGGCCGTTTTAACATCTGTTCTTCTTTTCATCGTTCCGTGTTCTGGTGAATTCCGAGTTGAACAACCCGAAACGCGAAACCCATAACCCGAAACGACTGCTTACGCTGACAGATGACGGCGAACTTTGAGGAATTATTTGGTGCCTGTGGAGACCCGCTTGAGGAACTGGAGTTCTTGCAACACACGCCCGGTGCCCTCGGCAACGGCGCTCATGGGATCGTCGGCGAGATGAACCGGCAGGCCGGTTTCTTCGGCGACGAGCCGGTCAATGTTGCGTAACAACGAACCACCACCGGCCATGACCAGCCCGCGATCCACCAGGTCGGCGGACAGTTCGGGCGGGCAACGTTCCAGTGTGATGCGTATGGATTCCAGAATCTGGGAAAGCGGCTCTTTCAAGGCTTCGCGAATCTCTTCCGAATGTATGGTCAGCGTCTTCGGCAGACCGGCGGTCAGATCGCGTCCTTTCACGTCCATCGTTAATTCCTGCTCCAGCGGAAATGCCGAGCCAATGCGCATCTTGATTTCCTCCGCTGTGCGTTCACCTATCATCAGGTTGTAGGCGCGCTTCATGTGAGCGACTATTGTTTCATCAAATTCGTCCCCGCCCACCCTCAGGCTGCGGCTGAAGACGATACCGGCCAGGGAGATGATTGCGATCTCGCAAGTCCCGCCGCCGATGTCCACGATCATGTTACCCGCTGGTTCATGCACCGGCAGACCGACACCGATGGCCGAAGCCATGGGTTGTTCGATGAGATATACTTCCCGTGCGCCGGCATGAGTGGCGGAATCCTTGACCGCCCGTTTTTCAACTTCCGTGATGCCCGAAGGCACTGCCACCACTACTCGTGGGGCGATGAGTTTCCGGTGATGGACCTTCTGGATGAAATGCCGCAGCATCGCTTCCGTGATCTCGAAATCCGCGATCACGCCATCCTTCATCGGGCGTATGGCCACGATGTTTCCGGGGGTGCGTCCGAGCATCCGTTTGGCTTCTTCGCCAACCGCCAGGACGTTGGTTGTTCCCGCTTCAATCGCGACAACCGACGGCTCACGCAGAACAATCCCTTGGTCACGAACGTAAACAAGAGAGTTGGCCGTCCCGAGGTCTATCCCAATATCGTTGGAAAACAGGCTTTTGAGTTGTGCAAACATGAATTCGCCTAATCGCTTGTGACGTTAGGTAACGGAAACAGGCTGGTCAAGATTATTAAGCCAATCAGGTTAATTTCGCGTAAAATTCAGTCGAACACGCCCGGCAGTTCTAATCTTGGCATATGGGTCGGCGTCAGAGGATTCACGGTGAACTTCCCCGCCTCAAGCTTGTTCAGCCAGTCGTCAATCAACATCAACACTTGCGTGACATCCAGATGCGACCGCGTTGGAGCGAATTGCGCGAGGTTGGTGCGCGACATTTTGAACAGCGCGGCGGCGGGTTGCATCCGGTTCTTCTGCAAATGCACGAATGCTCCCGCTAGTTGGATGAGCCCCTTGTAGAAAGCGCCATCATGCTCGCGCCGGATGGGCAACCAGAGATTTTCCAGTACATCATGAGCTTCGTAGAAGAGTTGTCGGTTGAAGTAATCAAAATAGCCGAGGTAATGCTCGTCCAGAACACGGCCGCGAAATTTCTTCACCATCCCGGCGATTTTGTCGCTCTTGCTCATTGCCTGAAAGCTAACCACGGATTACGCGGAATACACGGATATATTTCATGCGATGTGTTCAGACATTTGTTCGTCCATCGTCCTCGCCCTCGTTCTCGCTCTCCATATATTTCGAATCCGATCGCGAAGACGATTGCTGCTGCGTTGACAACCAGCCTTCCGCTGATTCAATCTGTTGGCATGGCAAAACCTGCATTGGGCCGTGGCCTGGGCGCGTTGCTCGGCAACACGCCCGTCGTCACTTCGCCCGCGCCAACAGCACACACGCCGGTCGCAACAATTCCCGCGCCTGCCGTTGATTCACGTGAACGCGTGGAACGCGTGCCGCTCACGCGCATCCGCGCTAGTTCGCTCCAGCCTCGCAAAGATTTCCCCGCAGAATCGCTCCGCGAACTTGCCGATTCCATCAAGGAACAAGGCATCGTCCAGCCGCTCATCGTCCGGCCGAGCGGCGATCTGCTGGAATTGATCGCCGGTGAACGGCGCTGGCGCGCGGCGCAATTACTGAATCTGCCGGAAGTTCCGGTCATTGTTCGCGAGGCGGATGATCGCTCGGTGCTGGAACTTGCGCTCATCGAAAATTTGCAGCGCGAAAACCTCAACGCTATCGAAGAAGCGCTGGGCTACTCGCAACTCGTCGAGCAATTTCAACTCACGCAGGAACAGGTCGCAGCGAAAGTCGGCAAGAGCCGCACCGTCGTCACCAATGCGATGCGGCTGCTCAAGTTGCCAGCACAGATCCAAAGTTATGTGCGCGAAGGGCGTTTGTCCGTGGGTCACGCAAAGGTGATTCTTGGTTTGCCCGGTGAAAAGGAGCAGAAGATCGCGGCGGAACGAGTCATCAAAGAAGCGTTGAACGTGCGCCAGACGGAAGGCTTGGTCGCTAGATTGCAGACGCGTGATGGGAAACGTCCCGGCTCGACAATCGTTCACCTGCCCGATCCGCACGTTGCGGACATCGAAAGCCGGTTGCGCGAAGTATTCGCCACAAAAGTCCAGCTTCGTTACAAAGAAGGCAAAGGTTCGCTGGAAATCTCATTCTTCAGCGATGCGGAGTTGGAAAGAGTTTTACAAGTCTTGGGCGTTCGAGCGGACTGACTGCAATCGTAAATCGAAAATCGTAAATCAAAAATGATCCTGGAGGTTGTCAAATACGGTCATCCTGTCCTTCGCCAGAAAGGCGCACGCATCGAGACCATCACGCCGGAAATCCGCAAGCTCATCGCCGACATGCTCGAAACGATGAAGGAGAACAACGGCGTGGGCCTCGCCGCGCAACAGATCGGGCGCGCGTTGCAGCTCACGGTCATTGACGTGCGCGAGGCGAAGAATCGTCCGTCCTGGATCGAGGTGGACGGGTTACCTGCGGACATTGACGATTTCATGCCGCTGGTGTTGATCAATCCTGAACTGAAGCCCGTTGGAAAAATGGAGGCAGGCGGCGAAGGGTGTTTAAGCTTCCCGGAAATTTTCGCGGAGATTTCGCGCCCGGAATCCGTGGACGTGAAGGCGCTGAACGAAAAAGGTAAACCGGTCCAATTCCGATGCGGCGGGTTGCTCGCACGCGCGGTGCAACATGAGGCGGATCATCTGAACGGGATTCTGTTCATTGACCGGATGGAAAAGAAAACGAAGGAAGAGTTGCGGCCGGAGCTTGAAGTGTTGCAGGCGGAGACGAAGGCGGAATTGCAGAAGAAATAAATGCTTATGCAATCTGTTGAAAATTTCATGCAGGAATATTTTCGCGCCAAGACTGCCGAAATCAAAAGAGAACTAGAACAACGAGTTCCTTTTCGTAAAAAATACTTCGCCAGCAATTGCGCATGGGATAGCCGCAAAGGAGCCACAGAGAACAGTGAGGCGGAATCTATTCTAGAAATTGTAAAGTTTGAAACCAAAGCTGCAGTCATTACGGAACCGACGAAGCCCTTTCCAAAGCAGCGCTATCATTTACAACGTGTTGATGAAGGATGGATAATTCTATCTGTTGATATTGCATGTTTGATATGTGAAGGAGTTGTTGGCAATTCCTGTCAACCTTGCGAAGGAACAGGTTGGATGAATCTAAGCAAAAGATCGGAGGAAATTATGAAAAGCTTTCAGAAAATGAAGTCTGAAATTTCCTCATTCAAGCGAAATGTCCCGCCGCGTTCTGATCAACGCTTTTGAAACTACACAACTTAAACGAGGTTCAATAAACCTTCCGCAGATTCGACGGCAGGATGTTCAATTTCGCGCGATACTTGTCTCCGGCGTTGGCGATGTAGGGCGCTGGCTTCGTCTCGCAGGTTCAAGCGAGACTAGCCCGCAGCTTTACCTGCGATAAAAACTTCTGGAACGATTTCATCCAGTATCTGTGTTACCCTACACTTCGGAAAAAATTCGCGGTCAATTGAGTGTCCGGTCTTAAACGCAGTTACGCATGGCAACCAAGCAACGAAAGAAACGCAGACTCGTCAGAGGTCTTTTATGGCTGATGGGCGTCGGAATCTTTTTGCTCGTGCTGCTGCCGGTTTGGTTTCCCTGGTTGTTGAAACCAATTGCGAGTCGTTACGGAATCGGGTTTGCACACTACGAGCGGATCGGGTGGAGCAGATTCGCGCTGACCGGCGTTCGCGGCGAGTGGGCTGGCACGCGACTCGAAATCAAACGTGTCGAATCCGTACTGCCGACGACGTGGCTTTGGCGTCGGTTCAACGACAACACCAACACTCCGCCGCTTCTCATGGTGCGCGACGGCCATCTCCTGATCGGCGGAGCGACAACGAATGCAGTCACCCCAGCAAATGTGGACCGGCACGGATCGGCGGTTAAGACGTTGGATCAAATCTCCCGCATTGGTCACACGCTTCAACGGATATTGCCCTTTGCCGGGCTGACGAATTGCATCATCGAATTTGCGTCCACCCGCCTGACGATTCCTCACGCAGATTGGCGCGCGGGCCGATTGCAGGGTGTCGTTCGAGTTCCGTCCGCGAGCGGGGAAGTTGATCTGGCCGTCCAACTGAACGGAGATTCGGCAATGAAACTCGCCGCAGATTGGAGCGACCACGAAGCAATGCTTCACGGCGAATTTTTGCGTGCCGCCGGTGGCTGGCATTGGAACGGCGAAGTGGGCTGGCTCACCAATCGTGCGAATTTCACGGCGCAATTCACGACCAACGGTTGGTGGCCTTCGCAGGCACAGGCGCAGTTTTCGCAATGGCAGATTCCAACGAAGTCCTTACGAGTTGAGGGATACGAAAACTTGGTCGTCAGTATGACTGCCAATCTCGTTTCAAACCGTTTCGATTTGCAGACGACAGGTTTCGCCCGCCCGACTGACACAGTGGCGCAGGACGGCTGGCCTGCGGTGAATTTTTCTCTGGGCGCGGATGGCGATCCCGAAGGAGTGAAGATTCACGCACTGAACATCCAGTCGCCGTGGTTGAATGCCGACCTGACGAACACCGTGGGCATCACACGGTCCGGCCAGCTTCTGGCGGAGCCGGCGCAACTTCGCGTCTCGATTGATCTCGCGAAGTTGCCGGGAACGAACTTCACCGGAAAGGCGGAAGGCATCGTGCAGATCGAACCGCAAAGCGGAAGCTCACCCGTCGCGCAGTTCCATTTTTCAGCCGACCAAGTGCGGGTCGGGAATTTGGATACCAAAACAATTCTCGTTCGTGGCGAATTCGCATCACCCATTTTGAAGCTCGACGAGATCCGCGCGGAACTGGCGGATGGATCGGAGTTGATTGCCAACGGATCGGTTGACACCAAGAAACGGAGCATCGAGGGCGGACGCTGGAAATTATCCGGAAGTTTCCTGCACTCATTTCTGCCGCGCGTCGGATATTCTGGATTCAATGCTTCGGGCGAACTGAACGGGGCATTAACCAATCTCACGCACAGTGGCGAAGTGACGTTCACGAATTTCCAAGCCGCCGGGCTGAAGCCGCTGGATGTTCACGGCAAATGGCGCGGCGCGAATCAACATCTCGAATCCGCAAATGTTGAATTGAAAGCTGGCGGATCCACCTTGTCCATCAGCGCTGCTGCGGACTTCGACTTAATGAAGCGCGAAGTTGCGACAAAGTTGAACCAGCTTTCGTTGCGTCGAGGCGACGAAGACATTTACAAACTTCAACAATCCTCCGTGATTACGTTCCGAGCAGGGAACAAAAACTCATCGCGTGATCTCTGGATTTTTGCCGTGGATGATTTCAATTGGCGGAGCGAGCGCCACACAGTATCCGCTTCCGCGAATCTCGCATGGCCTTCACACGGAGAAACGGCGTTGAGCATCACCAATGTTACGCTCGCAGACTTTTCGGATTTTGTCGAAGCAGACATCGCGAACATTTTTTTCGCCGACTTGACCGCGACCGCGCATTGGTCGAACGGGCCGGTACTTTCGGAAGTTTCAATCGCAGGTTCGATGACGAACAGCACGGGACAAGTTTTCAGTCTGCGCGGCGCCGTGCAGGCGGACGAGCAACTCAAGATTGATTTTTCAGCGCTTGTGAGTGGTTATGCGCCGACTCTGGTGGTGACGGGAACTGTTCCGGTCAAGGTCATCCCGGAACGCAGCGAAGGAATGTTCGCGTGGGACAAGTCGCAAAAGATCGCACTGACGGGGAACTGGAAGGACGATCAGTCCCAAGAGCTTTCGATCCCATTGGGAACGCGAGGACGGCTGAATGTTTCGCGACCAGAATTGAATTTCAAGATTTCCGGAACCCCTGACTCGCCGATTGCCGACCTGACCGCGAACGCGGCGAAGTTTGTCTGGCAATCGAAAACCAATAATGCGCCACGTCCGACGCTGGAAGACTTTCAGTTCGTGATGGAGATTCGTCCGGACGCGATCCGTTTGAAGACTTTCGCGGCGAAGCTGGATGGCCAACCCATCACTGCAACTGGAGAGTGGCCGATCACCAAAGATGACTGGAGCGGATTGTGGTCTGCCGGGAAATTACCTGACTGGAGCAAGGCGCGCGGACATCTGGAATTGAAGGACGCGCAAGTGGCAGCGGTCTCGGCTTATCTGCCGCAGATGCTGGCGCCGGAAGGAAAATTGACTGCGACTGTGGATCTCAAAACCGGGAAAAAACTTTATGGAGTATTATCCCTGTCAGACGCCGCGACGCGGGCGATGGGCGCAATCACACCCGTTCGTGACATCGCGGCATTGGTCCGATTCGATGATCGTCGCGCCGTGCTGGAAGATTTTCGCGGACAGATCGGCGGTCAACCGATCCGCGCCGACGGATTCGTGACGATCCCCGAACTGGACGGCAGCGGGTTGGACTACCACGTCAACCTTCACGGCACGAATGTTCCAATCGTGCGCAGTGCGACTTTGTTGTTGCGCGGAGATTTCGACGTGTCGCTGCGCGGGGGCAGCAATCAGCCGTCGTTGTTGTCCGGCGCGATCACGTTGCGTGACGGATTGTATGTGCAGCACGCGTCGGCGTTCGTCTGGAGTTCGCCCAAACGTCCCGAATTACGTCCGCCGTATTTCAGCGTGACGAATGAACCGTTCTCCGATTGGAAACTGGAGCTGGCTGTGAACGGAGACAAGTTTTTGCGCGTTCGCACGCCGGTTTTCAGCGGCGTTCTTTCATCAGATTTCCAATTGAGAGGTACGCTTCTCACGCCGGTTCTAACCGGCGACGCGCGCGTCAATTCAGGCCGCATGATTTTTCCGTTCGGTTCGCTTGTGATTGACCAGGGGCTGGCGAACTTCACAGGCAGCGACGTGCGCGGCCCGGATCTGCTGATCAATGCGTCCGGGCGCAATTATCGCTACGATCTGCGGGTGGAAGTCAAAGGCCGGGCGGACGGTGCGAACGTGATTTTTTCCTCCAGCCCGCCGCTCGCTTCCGAACAAATCCTTCTCATGTTGACGGCTGGCGAGATACCGGCGGCGGATTACGCTTATTCCAGCGGCGCGAGAGCGGGTCGTCTTGTGACGTTTCTGGGAAAAGATTTGTTAAGTAGATATTTTGGCAGCGATCCGGACAAGGAACGGTTGATCATCCAGACCGGCGAAAGCGTTACTCGATCAGGAGGGCTGACGTATTCGGTCGAATACCGCTTCACCGACCGCTGGTCAATCATCGGCGAATACGACGAGTTCAATGCATTCAACACGGATTTGAAATGGAAGGTTTTCACACGTTGAACAAGCAACATTCCAACAAGCTTAACGCGACCCCTCATCGTAGTCGCGCGTGGATGTGCGTCGCCGTGCTCGCGGCATTCACGCTCGTTCTCGGTGTGTGGCCAATGAGCGCGGCGGAGACAGCGACCAATGAACCAGCAAAGGTGAAAGTCTCCGGGTTTGGTCTGTTGGGAAATCGCGAAATGCTCCGCCTGCTCCGCAATTTTCAGCCCGACGGCAAATTGCCGGTCGTCGTGGATCGGACGTTTGTGGAGGACGCCACCTTGATTTTGCTTTCACGCGCCCACGACGATGGATATTTGAGCGCGACCTTGTCCGGCGATTTCACGATGAAGGACGGCACTCAACAACATCTCGCCTGGACGAATGTGATGGATGCTTTATTGCCGCGCGATTTCGCCGCGCGCTCGGCGCACTTCACTCTCCAGAGCGGCGTGCGATTTTATTATCAGTCAATCGAGTTCGATGGCCTCAAGCATTTTACCGGGCGGGAAGCGAGTGGATATTTTGTCGTCGGAGAAGCGCTGCTGAAATTGCGACGCAATAGAATCTTCAGTCCCGGCGCATTGAACAGTTCGCTCGCGGCACTACGGAATGCTTATGCGCGGGACGGTTTTCAGGATGCCGTGGTCAGCACAAATCAAGTGACGTGGGACGAATCCACCGGCGCGGTCAAAATAAAAATCGGCGTGCAGGAAGGATTGCCCACAATCGTGCACTCTGTGGTTGTCCAAGTGAATGGCGACGGAAAGTCTTCGGAGACAAACCGCACGTTGACCCCCAACAAACCTTACTCGCGATTGTGGCAGCAAGAGCTGACCCAAAAACTCCAGGCAGCGCAACAGACAAAAGGTTTTCCGGATGCGACCGTTGAATTTTCAACACTGAAACGCGAAACCAATTCCACCAACATCCAGCTCGATTTGTCAGCAAGTGTGACCACCGGGCCGCTCATCCATGTGGCCAAAGTTACTGCGACAGGAAATCGCCGTACGAAGATGTCGGTGTTGAAGAGCCGGATCAAAGTCGAAGAGGACGAACCGTTGAATCGTGTACAGGCTGAAAAATCGCGACAGAGTCTGGCGCGGTTGGGCGTATTCGATTCCGTGCGCCTGCGTTATGAAGCCGTGGATGAAACCAACCGCAACGTGATCTACGAGGTGCGGGAAGGAAAGCCGATTTCCTTCAGCATGCTCGCAGGATGGGGAAGTTATGAAATGCTTCGAGGCGGCTTGGAATTTGAGGATCGGAATCTGTTCGGACTCGCGCACGATTTTCGGCTTAATCTGGTCCAATCGTTCAAAGCCTCCAGAGGCGAACTGAATTACACCGTGCCGGAAGTCTTCGGTAAGGATGTGAATTTATTCGTGCAAGGATCCGGATTGCGGCGCGAGGAAGTGTCTTTCACACGCGAGGAACTCGCGAGTTCAATCGGCATCCAGAAACGGTTTGCTCCCATCAAAACGGATTTCACGTTGCGTTATGTTTATGAATTTTTGCAGGCGCTGGATGTCAGCCCGGTAAGTACCAACGAGACGGGCGTGCGGGATACAAAATCCGCCGCCTTTGTCCTCGAGCTCCATCGGGATCGCCTCGACAATCCCCTGTTGCCGCAGCGCGGATTGAAATTGTTCAGCAGACTGGAGTTCGCCAGCGACAGTCTCGGCGGGGATGTGAATTACCAGCTTTTGCAGTTTGGAGCAGCCTATCACGTGGACTTGAAAGATGGATTATTGCTTCACCTCGGAGTCACACATGGAATTTCATTCACCCTCGGCGGCACCACCGATCAACTGCCGTTCAACAAACGATTCTTTCCAGGCGGCGAAAATTCCGTGCGAGGTTATCAAGAAGGTGAAGCGTCGCCGTTGGACTCCGAGGGGCATCAGTTGGGCGCGGAAACCTACACACAGGGCAACATTGAATTGGAACAACTCATCACGAAAAACTGGTCGGTGGTTACTTTCTTCGACGCTGTCGGGATTGCGCAACGTCGGGCCAATTACCCGTGGGACGAAGGACTTTATTCGGTGGGCGCGGGATTGTGCTGGCGCAGCATCATCGGCCCGGTACGGCTTGAATATGGCTACAACCTGAACCGACGTCCCCACGATCCGATTGGAACGTTGCATTTCTCGATCGGCTTCCCGTTTTGAATCGTCACCGTTGTAAGTGGTGAAAGTGCTGCAAGGACCCGTAGTGCATCAGGCGTATGGAGACTTCATCAAAGCTAAGTCAGAGGTTCAAAATGAAGATGTTGACTTATGACAATTAGAGTCCTTCAAACCATCCAGCAAGTCATCGTTCTTTAACTTCATTTGCGGCGTTCTTAAAAAATTGGTCAATTCAATTAACTAGTTGTGGCAACTCCGCCACGGAAACGCTGTGCAAACCTTTAGCCTTGCTTTTCCAATTTCCCGGCATGGCAATCCGGCTCGCGCTTTCGTCTTTTGGTTTTCCGAGATTGAGTTCAAAACTGTCGTCGTCTACAAGCGCGACTTCTAAAAATGGAGCGTTTCCAGATAAAAGATTTTTGAACCAGCCAGCTTCTTTAATCAGTTCGAAGTGAACCCACGCGTCAACCATTTTCTGGTCACGCATCTTTTTGAGTAAGCTTCCAATTAAATCTATACGTTCTGGATATTCGGACGTATGACTGCTCTGTCGTTTCGTCCACATATCTCATCACGCCGCCGCCTGATCCTGCTTCCGTCTCACAATCGGTTTACTCTCGCCCAGCACGACAGGGCGCGTGATCTTGATGTTCAGGATGTCGCTGCTTTCCGGCACGTCATACATCACGTCGAGCATCAGCTTCTCGATCAGCCCGCGCAACGCCCGCGCTCCCGTACCCTTCTTCATGGATTGCGCCGCGAGTTCGCGCACGGCTTCGGGAGTGAATTCCAATTCCACGCCTTCCATCGCCAAAAGTTTCGCGAATTGTTTCGTCAACGCGTTCTTCGGATCGGTGAGAATGGAAACCAACTGGTCTTCCGTCAATTCTGCCAGCGTCGTCACGACGGGCAGGCGTCCGATGAATTCAGGGATGAAGCCGAAGCTCAACAAATCCTCCGGCTCGACGTGCTGCAATATCTCGTCGCGTCCCACGTTCGAGGTTTTTTCCGACTGGCTGGCCGCGCCAAAACCCATCGTGTTGCGACCGAGTCGGCGTTGGATGATTTTTTCAAGACCCACGAACGCGCCGCCGCAGATGAACAGAATGTTCGTCGTATCCACGCGGATGTATTCCTGTTGCGGATGCTTGCGTCCGCCTTGCGGAGGAACATTGCAGGTCGTGCCTTCGAGGATTTTCAGCAAAGCCTGCTGTACGCCCTCGCCACTCACGTCGCGGGTGATGGATGGGCCTTCTGACTTGCGCGTGATCTTGTCAATCTCGTCAATGTAAATGATGCCACGCTGCGCGCGCTTCACGTCGTAATCGGCGTTTTGCAGGAGGCGCAGAATGATGTTCTCCACGTCCTCGCCCACATAACCAGCTTCCGTGAGGGTCGTGGCATCGGCGATGGCGAAAGGTACGTCAAGAATTTTCGCGAGTGTGCGCGCGAGCAACGTTTTGCCGGAACCCGTCGGGCCGATCATCAAGATGTTGCTCTTCTCGATCTCGACATCCGCGTGGGGCTTGGTGGAAGAAGATTTTCCCGCTTCGCCTTCCACCGGTTGTTCCTGCTGGATGCGTTTGAAATGATTGTGAACTGCCACTGCCAGGGTTTTCTTCGCTTGATCCTGTCCGATGCAATACAAGTCTAGCTGCCTTTTGATCTCGGCAGGCCGGAGCGCAGCGAACTTGGGTTGCTGTTTCTGGGTTTGGACGTGAAGTTCACGGTCGAGAACGTTTTTGCAAAGAACAATGCAGTTGTCGCAAATATAAACGCCCGGCCCGGCGACGAGCTTCTTCACTTCTGAATGCGACTTGCCGCAGAAGCTGCACATCGTGATGGTGGTGGGGCGGGCCATGTGAGAAATTTTTGATTTACGATTTACGATTTACGATTGGTGATTTTGTGAGAGCGCGCCCGGCCCAATAAAGATTCAGGACCATCCAACAAGAAAAGCCGAACAAGAAAACAGCCATCGAGCCAACAGCCATGCTAGGAAACGAGCTTTGAAAACCCGGAATCATAAAGATCAGAGACCCGACTGCTGCTGCGCACAGGATTCCCAAACTACTTAATTTCAAATCCCGGAGTTGTTCACATTCGTTGTGCGCCCGCCAAAGCATCATTCTGCGAGACCATCGGGCTATGAATTTATGTGCTTGGTCTTGGGTCATACTTTCTTGGGTTAAATGATCACTGATGATTTCTCGACTGGCACGATTTCTTTGCGCGATTGAACGACTTGATCCACGAGGCCGTAATTTTTTGCTTCCTCGGCGGTCATGAAATTGTCGCGGTCGCAATCCTTTTCAACCTCCTCGACGGATTTGCCCGTGTGTTTGGAGAGAATGGCATTCAACGTCTGCTTTAACTTTAGCATGTGCTTCACGCGGATCTCCACGTCGCTCGCCGGGCCTTCCGCGCCGCCCAGGACCTGATGGATCATGATGTTCGCGTTCGGCAGCGCGTAACGCTTGCCCTTCGTGCCCGCGCACAGCAACACCGCTCCCATGCTGGCCGCCTGACCGACGCAGTAGGTGTTCACGTCGCAGGTCATGAATTGGATCGTGTCATAGATCGCTAGACCTGCCGTGACGCTGCCGCCGGGCGAGTTGATGTAAAGATGGATGTCCTTCTTCGGATCGCTCATCTGCAAGAACAGAAGCTGCGCGATGATGATGTTCGCCACCATGTCGTCCACCGGCGTGCCGAGAAAAACGATGCGGTCAACGAGTAACCGCGAGTAGATGTCCCAACTGCGTTCGCCGCGCCCGGTCTGTTCGACCACGATAGGCACGAGGAAATTTTTCGGATTCATGTCATTTGTCATTCGCGTGCGAAACGTAATGGACGTGTGCAAGGCCGTCAAGGCAACGCGGGCAAAACGGGTGAAGAAAACACCCATCACTCAACATCCAACTTCGGACATCGAATGAATTTTTAGTGCGCCACATCCTCAATCGCAGTTAAATGACCGCATGAATTATTCCGTTGAACATCTCGGCCTGGCCGCGCGTGACACTGCGGCGTTGAAGGATTGGTATGTCAAAACTTTCGGCGGCAAAATGATTTTCACAGATGGCAAAACGCCCGCTGCGTTCTTCGTGAAATTACCGGGCGGAGTCATCTTGGAGATTTATCAGGCGGACAGATCGCTGACGGATACAGCCGATAACAAACTCGCCGGCTGGCGTCACGTCGCGCTATGTGTGGATTCAATCGTCGCCGCGAAAGCTGAATTGGAATCGCGCGGAGTGAAATTCACAGAACCAGTCAAGCCGGCTGGTGGCGGTGGCAGTGTTCTGTTTTTTCAGGACTGCGAAGGAAACCTGCTGCACCTCGTCGAACGCCCGGCGGGGTCGCTGTTCAGAAAATGATGGAGTATTGGAGTGCTGGAGCATTGGAAAAGCCGCACTGCCACAGCCCATCACTCCATTACTCCACCACTCCATTTCCCCCAGATTAGCCGAAATGCGCTCGCAAAATCCTGCGGCCTCTCCTTCACCCACTGCGAAACCTTTTCCGGCGTGAACCAATCGCCCGTTTCAATCTCATCCGGATGCAAGACGAACGGCCCTTCCGATTCGCAGCGATAAACCCAGCAAAATTCCCAGCCCGCTTCCTTGCACGCATCAATCTTGAAAAGCCGCCGTAGTCCCTTTGCCCCCTCCCCCGACCTACGGCCACCCTCTCCCCCGGCGGGGGAGAGGGCAGGGTGAGGGGGCGTTTCCCTAGTTCCAGAAGCGCGATGATCAAGTTCTAATCCGATCTCCTCGCGCAATTCCCGCACCGCGCACGCATCGTAATCCTCGCCCGAATCCACGTGACCGGACGACGACGAATCCCACAAACCCTTAGCCGTGTCCTTGAGCATCGAACGCTTCTGGAGAAAAACCTGGCCATGTTTATTGAACACCAGCACATGCACCGCGCGATGCCACAACCCGCGCGCATGGACTTCCCGCCGCGGCGCCCGCCCGATCACCTCATCACGTTCATTGACGATGTCAAAAATTTCTTCGCTCATAAATCAAATCAATTTCGGAATCAATTTACCGAACGCCGGACAAATGAACAGAATTCAGTCGCAAAGCGACAAGGGAAATTAGCCAGCTACGAAGTGGCTGGTGTCGGCGGACAAAATGAAGTCGTCCCACAAGGGACGATGGAATCGCGCGAATAAATTGACCGAACATTTTCCATCGTCCTTTCAGGACGCGATGATTTGCCGGTGCGAGTCCAGCCACAATGTGGCTGGCTAATCTCCGGTTGTCCCTGCGGGACGAGAATAAATTGAATGAAACAATGGTCTGGCTAAAATGCGTTCGCATGTCAGTCAATCAGCGTGAAATTAAAATTCCATACGCCCTCAAGGACGGTGCATGGGTTCATATCTCACAAGTTGAGAATGGGCTGAAAGCAAATTGCGTTTGCCCATGTTGCAACAAATCTCTTCTGGCCAAAAAGGGAACAAAGGTCACTCATCACTTTGCTCATTACGAAAAAGCAGACTGTCAGACGGAAACAGTTTTGCATTTCATTGCCAAAAATTTTCTTTTTCAAAAAATCAAAAAGCACCTTGAAAGCGCCATTCCGCTTAATGTCTCTTGGCTTTGTAAGTTTTGCGAAAGAAAGCACGAGGCCAATCTTCTGCGGCGAGCGAAGAAGGCATACCTGGAATACAAATTGAGCGATTGCAAACCGGACATCGCATTGCTGACAGAAAGTGATGTTCCTGTTGCTGTCGTCGAAATTGTGGTCACGCACAAACCAGAAGATTCTGCGGTGGCATATTATCAGCAGAACAAAATTGCTGTGGTTGAATACGATATTGTTCAGGGAAGTGATCTTGAATTGATTCAATCAAATGAAATATTAAATGCCTCCCGTGTTGACCAGTGCACAAATCCAAGATGCAAACAGTGCGGAAATCCTTTCGGAGACAAAATTATTCTGTTCATCGTGCCTCAACCTTGCAGGCGATGCGAACGTGCAATGAAGGTGTGCTTCATCCGTTCTCGGTATGATTTTCGAGGGCCAAAAGATTTCAACGAGCGGGAAGTGCTGATTGCTCAACAAAACGGAGCACAATTGGAGAAGCAATTTAGCCAAACAATGAATCAGGCATACTTTGCGAATACGTGCTCACAATGTAAGCGGTGGATTGGCGAGCATTATTTATTGGATTATTTGCCGGACGAAAATGATAAAAATGCGGAATGGGAAGAATTTCTGATCGGACATCATTGTTATCATTGCAAGCGTGATTGGTCATGTCGGGTTGAGAAAATAAGGCACATTCGTCAGCATGATTTGCCACAAGACAATTCACAACTGAAGTTTTTTGGTTAGTTCCACAAACTGTTCCAAACTCAATTTCTCCGCGCGTTCCTGTGGTGAAATTTTTAATTCTGCAAATGCGCGCGTTAGTTTTTCCAACGGCCAATCTTGTTTCAACAATTTTAGCATCATCTTGCGCCGTTGCGAGAACGCGCGCTTCACGATTTTTTCAAACGTGGCGTGTTGCGCTTCCGGCAAGAGCGGCGTCGCGCGGCGTTCCAAGACCACGCACGCCGAATCCACGCCCGGCGCGGGAAAGAAACATTCCGACGGAATCTTGAACCATCCGCGCGGTTCGTAGCGTAGTTGCACCAGCAACGTCAACACGCCGTAATCATCATCGTCTGCGCTAGACATGAGCCGTTGCGCGACTTCCAATTGCAGCGTCGCCACCATGAGCTTTGGTCGCTGCGGACATTGCGCCAGCTCCACCAGAATCGGTGACGCCACGGAATACGGCAGATTCGCGACGAGTTTCCAATCGTGCCAGTCGCGCTGCTCCTGTTTGAGAAATTTCAAGGCGTCGTCGTGCAGCAGGAAAAACTTTTGGTGAGAATATTTGTCGGGGTCAGATGAGTCCGCCCTCACCCCGGCCCTCTCCCCCAGGAGAGGGAGTTCGGTTGCGCGGCGCTGGGATGAATTCGGAAGCGTTCGATTTTCGAGCGTGTCCGAAATGTTCTCCCTCTCCTCGGGGGAGAGGGCCGGGGTGAGGGCGGACAATTGACTGGTCTGATTGCTTAAACCAAACCGCTCCTTCAAAAACTCCACGAGCCGCTTGTCCATCTCGATCGCCAGAACTTCGCCCGCTTTTTCCAAAAGCAATTTCGTCAACGGCCCAAGCCCCGGCCCGATCTCCAAAACCTTGTCGTGCTTTGTCAGCTCCGCCGCATCCACGATTCGCCGGAGTTGATTTTGATCGTGCAGAAAATTCTGCCCGAGGGATTTCGTGAGTTGAATTTCTCGCGCCGACAACACTTCGCGCATTTCAGAAAGTTTCATGGGAAAAATTCAACCACGGATGGACACGGATGCACACGGATACGAATGGAGCGCGGCTCTGTGAGCCGCAGCACAACCGAGCACTGAATGAATGCACCATTGGCCATTGCTGACTGCGACTGCTGCGGGTCACAGACCCGCGCTCCTAATCTGTGTTCATCAGTGTCCATCTGTGGTTAAAACTTCCTTGAGCGCTTCAACCGTCTTCGCCAGTTGCGCTTTGGTGATGGTCAGCGGCGGCGTGAAGCTGATGACATTGCCGTGTTCTCCCTCCGGCAACAGAACGTAGCCGCGATGCAACATTGCTTTGATGACGCGCATTGTTTCATCCGTCGCGGGTTTGCCGTCAGGCAACCGCAATTCCAATCCGGCCATCAGACCTTGTCCTCGAGCCGAGAGGAGGGTGGAAGATGGAAGATGGAGGATGGAAAGTTGCTCAAGCAGATATTCCCCAAGTTTCGCGCTTCGTTCTGGCAGCTTGTTCTCTTGTATTTCCTTGATCTGCGCAAGAGCCATCGCGCAACCGACGGGATTGCCGAGATAGGTGCTGGTGTGGATCGCTTCGCCACGCGACTCCGGCCAGGCCTTGTCCATGATGTCCGCGCGTCCGACACACGCCGAGAGCGGGAAGCCACCGGTGAGCGCTTTGCCAAGGCAGATGATGTCGGGAACAACTTGGTTGTGTTCGCACGCAAACATTTTCCCGGTGCGACCGAAGCCAGTGTAAATCTCATCGAGGATCAGCAACGCTTTGTGTTGATCGCAGATTTTTCGCAGCAACGGCAGGAATCCCGGCGGTGGGACATTGATGCCGCCACGTGCCTGGATTGGTTCGACAAGGATTGCGCCGACCCAACCGCGCTGAAAGAAACGTTGAATCAGTGTATCAACAACTGGCAAGTCGGAAGACTTTGTCGGAAACTGAACGAAGTTCGCGAACTCTTTCAACTGCAACCGAAACGGGGAGCGGAAATGTTCGCGCTGCGTGACGTTGAGCGCACCGTAGCCAAGTCCGTGATACGCGCCTGTGAATGCGATGACGCCATACTTGCCGCCGATCATCATCGCCGTCTTGAGCGCGGCCTCGACAGCTTCAAAGCCGGAATTGCAGAAAATCGTTTTGCCTGTCGAGGTGTTAGGCGTGGGGCGTGGGGCGTTGGGCTGGTGTTTGGCCCAACGCTCAAAAGTTATCTCGCTCAGCTTTTGTGCGAGTTCACCCTTGAGCGAGTGCGGATGTACATCGCCCATCGCGTGCGGAAGTTTGGCAAGTTGCTTCTGGCCGGCTTCGACGACGCGTGGATTCGCATGGCCAGCGGCGGCGACACCAAATGCGGCCGTCAAATCCAGATACATTTTTCCTTCCGCATCCCAGACATTCACGCCACTGGCGCGCTCCCAAACAATCGGCCACGAACCGTCCGGCTCGGTGAACAGGACATTGCGCGATTCGTAAGTGCGCAGGAGTTCGAGAACTTGTTTGGTTTTCATGCGAATCAAACTCCGCGTTGCTCCGGTGGCCAGATGATTTTGTGGAGTTGCGCCTGAAAACGCACCGGCAAAGCGTCGGCGATGATACGCTCGGCCAAATCTTTCCGGGAAATCAAAGTCTGACCAGCCGGGACTTTCTTGAGTGTTTTGCTCTGTTGCTCCGGCGACAGCGGATGCACCCAGGACATGAGCAGCGGACAAATAGAATCCAGCTTGTGCGCGACTATTTGTTGTTTCGCCCAGTCGTAATCTTCCACCGTGCCGATGACGAATTTGACTTCGTCCGTGGCTTTCAATTCCGCGATGTTCGCAAAACGATTGCGGGCGACTTCGCCGCTGCTGGGGCATTTCAAATCCATGATGCGCCGCACGCGCGGATCAATCTTCGAAACGTCGTGCGCGCCGCTGGTTTCGATCAGCACGGTGAAACCGTCGTCGCAAAGCAGCTTCATCAGCGGAAGGGAATTCTTCTGAAGCAACGGTTCACCGCCTGTGAGTTCAACGAGCGGCAGTCGCGGTTGCGTGATGCGTGTTGCGTGATGCGTGAACGGCGAAGCAAGACGGTTTACTTCAAGATGCGCATCTGCCAGCAACATTTTCTTCCCCTCGGTGAAGGCATATGCGGTGTCGCAATACGAACAGCGCAGGTCACAGGCCGTGAGCCGGATGAAAATACATGGCAGCCCGGCAAAGGTGCTTTCACCTTGAAGGCTCAAATAAATTTCGTTGACGACCAATGTGTCGGACATCGCGCCTGCAATGTAGCCAATCCAAAGCGGCTGGGGAACAGGGATTCGCTGGCGGCTATTTCGCCGAAACGTTGGAGATGGTCGTCTGCGCAGATTTATATCCGATGCGGTAAACTTCTCCCGGATCCCAAATCACATCGTTTGAGGAAACACCCGCCGGATTCTTCGAGACAAACGCGTCTAGAATTCCTAGCGCCAAAATCGCCGCGCCCTCCGGTTTGGGATGCAAATGATCGTCCTGCATGATGGCGCGGGTTTTTCCAGCCGCCAATGTCTGTCCGTGAAGCGTTAGTGCCCGATTCGCCATCACCGCGCCCATGAAATTCGCCAGCGGCACGATGGCTACCTGCGGACGGGAGGCGGCCCATTCCTTGAGTCGCCTGTTCGCAGCGGACATCGCGGCGGGGCTGGGGACCTGATCTTGGCTCAACATTCCCGAGTTCGTCGCGGAGGAAGCATCGGGAATGTCACCGACCACGAGCGGACATTTGATTGGATCGAGAAGTTTCAATCCGTTCTCAAACCGCAGCAACCGTTCTTCATCCGTGCGTCCCTGGCCGTAGCAGTACCAAAAAAGAAAATCCACCGCGACCACAAGTGTCGGTTGTGCAGCCACGGCTTGCTGGATCTGCTGCGGCCCTTGCGCTTCAGGGCCGAGAAAGAAAAGTTTGTTGGCGAGATTCTTCACCGGCTCGTGCGGCGCTGCTATGGCGGCGTCGAGATAATAGCTCAACCGGCATTGCGTGGTGTTTGTTCCACCCAAGAGTTCTGAAAGGACGAATCCTGCCGAAGCACTCGCGCCCACCATGACGATCCGTGTCCAAGGAGAATTGGTCGCAGGCGTTTCCGCGCGAAGAATCCTACCGTTCAGAACTGATAGAACAATGATCAGGACGACGAACTTTTGGAAAATCTTCATTGGATTCAGGCTGGCGAATGTGAGCCGGCGGTTCAAGACGAAACAGATGGACTGGTTTGAAAGCCCGATCGTTCAGACGCGTTCAAGCCGAAAGGATTCCCATCTTGTGTTGGTGCGCTTTTTGCGTAAACTAGTCCCAGTTGACCCAACCATGCACGTACTATGAACAACCATTTACCAAATCGTCGTCAATTCATCAAAACCTCCGCCATCGTTGCCGCAGGCGCGCCATTTCTCGGCGGGCTGATCACCAAATCCTTCGCCGCCGACCCAGAGCGCAAACTTGGTTACGCGCTTGTCGGTCTCGGCAGTTTGAGCACCAATCAGATCGCTCCAGCTCTCAAGAAGACCAAGTATTGCCGCCTCGCCGCCATCGTCACCGGGACTCCCGCCAAGGCCGAACGTTGGAAGACACAATACGGCATTCCCGACGCGAACATCTACAACTACGACACGATGGAGAAGATGGCGGACAACCCGGACATTGATGTCGCCTACGTCGTCACGCCCAACGGGCTGCACGCTGATCACACCATCAAGGCGGCCAAGGCAGGCAAGCACGTGCTTTGCGAGAAGCCGATGGAAGTTTCCCCGGAAAAATGCCAGGCCATGATTGATGCGTGCAAAAAGGCCGGACGCCTGCTTGCCATTGGCTACCGCTCACAGTTTGAACCGCACCACTTGGAATGTGTCCGGCTTGCGCGCGAAAAAGTTTTCGGCGCGGTGAAGTCCATTGATGCCGGATTTGGTTTTCGTATCGGCAATAACCAATGGCGGCTCAACAAGGAGTTGTCCGGTGGTGGGCCGCTCATGGATGTCGGCGTCTATGCGCTTCAAACCTCCCGTTACATCACCGGCGAAGAGCCCTTATCTGTCACAGCAACATCTGCGAACAACGACCCAGTCAAGTTCAAGGACATCGAGGAATCCATCAAATGGGAATTGAAATTCCCCAGCGGCATCACCGCCACCGGGAATTGCTCCTACAGCACCGGTTCGAATGGATTTACTGTTCAGGCCGAACAAGGTTCGTTCGGGATGAGGCCGGCCTACGGCTACAATAACAACCGCGGTTTCCGCAGTGATGGCAAGGAATTGCGTTTCACGGAAATTGACCATTTCGCAACGGAAATGGACGACTTCGCCCAGTGCATCATGAACAACAAACCCAGCAAGGTTTCCGGTGAAGAGGGTTGGCGTGACTTGCGCATCATGATGGCGATTTACGAAGCAGCCCGTACCGGCAAAGAGGTGAAGCTCGTTTGATTCGACACTCCCGACGTTGAGAAGCCTCCCGCTGAACTGAACCGGCAGAATGCGCAAGTCCTGCCGAAGTGTTTGGAAGTTTTACGAAAACAAAAGCTTGACCAGACCATAACGGAATTTTATGGTCGGCAACGTCAGAGGCGTATTTTTCCTAGAAAGTGATTTTAACACCACCCCCTGTGGAAAGGCGTTGTTTTCATTCCTTTCGCGGCGTGCGCCCGACATTAGGAGAACAGTTCTATGGCCAGTGGCAAGGTCAAGTGGTTCGACAATACAAAAGGGTTCGGCTTCATCGCTTCCGAGTCCGGGCAGGACGTCTTCGTGCATCACACTTCCATCGTCGGTTCAGGATTCAAAACCTTGAACGAAGGTGAAGAGGTGAAGTTCGAGGTGCTGACGGGTGAAAAGGGGTTGAAGGCACAGAACGTTGAGCGGATTACTCCCTCGATCTAATCATCGCGATTTGACGAAGGGTTTTGGATTTCGTTGTTCATCAACGGATGGATGCTTATCATCCCTTCATGCCAGACTCATTGCCGGCGAAAATTTCCAGTCTATATATCCATGTCCCTTTCTGCGCGCAGAAATGTGAATACTGCGCGTTCTTCTCGGAAGCTTCCAGCGGCGAACTCATCAATCGTTACATCAATGCCCTCATCCGCGAACTCGAACTCGTCGCGCACGACCTGAAACCGCGCACGATTTTCTTCGGCGGCGGAACTCCTTCGCTGCTCAACTTGCGTCAGTGGGATGATATCCTTCGTGCGATGGAGCGACTGAACCTGCTCGGTGCGGATGAATTCACCATCGAGAGCAATCCCGCCACCGTTTCTCTGGACAAATCAAAATTGCTCCGCGATTTCGGCGTGAACCGCATCTCGATGGGCGTGCAATCGCTCGACGAAAAATTGCTGGACCGTCTCGGTCGCATCCATAGTCGCGAGATGGTTTTCAAGTCATTCGACACGTTACGCAAGGCGGGCTTTGACAACCTTAACCTCGATCTCATGTTCGCCGTTCCCGGTCAGACGATGGAAATCTGGCGCGACACGTTAAATGAAGCCATCGCGATGGGCAGCGAACATCTGTCCAGTTACGAAGTCATCTACGAAGAAGACACGCCGCTTTACGAACGTCTTCAGGCAAAAGAGTTCGATGTGAACGAAGACCTCGCCTGCGACATGTATGAGGAACTCATCTCCCGCGCCACGCTCGCGGGATTTCATCAATACGAGATCGCGAACTTCGCCAAGGACGGCGAATTCAAAATTAAAAATTCAAAATTAAAAATCCCCGACCGCGCCTGCCAGCACAACGTCAACTATTGGCGCGGCGGTTCGTATCATGGCCTCGGCCCAAGCGCGACCGGCTACGTGCGCGGCATTCGCACAAAGAACTGGTCGAACACACAGCTTTATTGCGAGCAGCTTGAAAAAGGAAAACGCGCGATAGAATCTAGCGAAGAGCTTTCGCCGTTGAAACGCGCCGGCGAAATTGCTGCGTTCGGTTTGCGGATGAATACCGGATGGAGCTTCGAGCAATTCCGCGAAACCACGGGCCACGATCTTCGCGAGCATTGGGCGGCTGACATGAGTTCGCTTGCCGACCGCGGCTGGGCGCAGATTTCCTCCGACCGCTTTCAACTCACACACGATGGATTGCGCTTCGCGGATGCGGCGGCTGAATTATTTCTACGCTGAAACCGTTTTCAGCGCGGCGCGATGTAGAAATTGCCATGCAACGATTCCTGCCAAGAGCGAGATGCTTCCACAGATCACATAAGGAAGCGCCGGATGCACGTCGAGCAGCGATGCCGCAAAAATCGGGGCGAAGATGCGGGCCAGACTACCCATGCTTTGCGCCACACCGATGGTCGCGCCTTGTTCGCTGGGAGGCGTAAGATTCGAAAGCAGCCCAAACACCGGCGCTCGCGTGAGACTCGAACCGATGGAAAGCACCGCTAACACCACGAGCAATAATCCCCAACTTGTCACATATGGCATCGGCGTCAGGCTGACTGCCACAAGGAAAAGGCTCAAGCTGATCAGGAGAGGTTCGCCGAACTTTTTCACCACGCGCCCCAGCGGTCCTCCCTGTATGAACGCACCGATGAAGCCACAGTAGGCATAAAGATAAGTCACCTTGGAATCGAACGTGTAAATGCCCTTTGAGCTTTCAAATTTTAAGCCGAAATTTTTGCTCACAAGCAGGCCGAGTGTCGTTTCAAACGCGGCAAAACAAAATGTGGCCAGGAAAAAAACCGCCACCAACACCGCGATTCCCGGCCGCTTCATCGTTTCGATGAAATGCTCGAAACGTGGACGTGCCGCCGAAAGCGCGCCCGGCTTCCAGCTTTCGGGCAACCTAACATAGGCAAAACAAAAATTCGCCAGGCACAACGATGCAGCGATCCAACCGGGTGCTGTGATGCCTCCGTATTTCAATGCCAGTCCCCCGATCGCCGGACCAAAGATGAAGCCGAGGCCAAACGCCATCCCGATAAGTCCCATTTTTTTTGAGCGTTCATCCGACGGCGTGATATCGGCGATGTAAGCCTGTGCCACGGTGATGTTCGCGCCGCAAACTCCCGCAAACGCGCGCGCCACGAACAACAAAACGAGCGCAGTTGTTCCTGCCTGACCGCAGGCGATGCCAAAAATCGCGTACGAGATCGCCGCACCCATCGTACTGATCAGAAGGATAGGCCGACGGCCGATGCGATCCGACCAGCGCCCCCAGATCGGAGCAAACAAAAATTGCATCGTCGAATAGACCGCCATGAGGCAGCCGATGGTGAATCCGCTGGCGTCGAAATTTTTTGCGAAGATAGGCAGCAGCGGCAGGACTATGCCAAAGCCAATCAAGTCAATGAAGACAGTTAAGAAAATGACAAGGATGGAGGGCTTTCGGTTGCTCATGAAATAATCAATACACGTCGCGCAAAGTGAAATTTGGTTTTATTGACACCGCCAGAGTCTAGTTGCAGGGGGACGCCAGTCAAGCTGTGGTCAAAATGTTTGATTGCCACATCCCACCCTCCCGCATAATTTCGCGGCGATGGGCAACCCCCTGATCAACTCCATTTCGGATTGGCGTTTCCTGCTTCACAATCCCGTCTTCCTGGCGATGTGCGTCTTCCAAATCTGGATGGCGATCCATGCGATCCGGCAAGGCGAATGGCTTTGGGCTGTGTTCATCATCATCGGCTGGGGAATCGCGGCGATCTGGTATTATTTTTCCGTGTATCGCGCGTCGGCTTCGTCCATGAGCGGCTTTGAATTGCCCGGCGCGCACAAGCGCAAACGCATCAAGGAACTTCAGGCGCAAATCCATCACCTCGACAAGGCGCATCATTACTCACTGCTCGGTGACATTTATTTTCAGCATGGCAAACTTGAAAAGGCTGAAGCCAATTATCGCGCTGCGCTCGAACGCGATCCCAACGACCTCGACACCCGCTCGCATTACGGCCAATGCCTGTTGCGCTTGAAACGTCCCGCCGAAGCTCGCCCGCTGCTCGAAGGCGTTGTCACCGAAAATCCCAAACACGATTATCACTACACCATGATGGCGCTGGCGGAAACCGTCGCCGCGCTCGGCGAGACGGACAACGCCATCCTCTATTGGCAACACATCACCAAGGAACATTTTTATCCGCGTGCGAAAGTCCAGCTCGCCGAACTCTACGCCGCCAAAAAGCAATTCGACCTTGCCCGTGGTGAGTTGAACGACGTGTTGAGCGACGTGACCCACGCGCCTGCGTTCCAACGTCGCCGTGACCGCGTGTGGTTCCGTCGCGGAAAGAAACTGTTGCGCTCGCTGCCGCGATAAACGAACTGACCTGTCATGGGAGATTTGTTCAACCAAAATTATCTTTGGGCGTCGCTCATCTGGAGTTCGGTCGGTTTCGGCTACTGGATTTACGGCAAGCGGCAGAGTTCATGGCCTGCGATGGTTGGCGGCGCCGCGATGATCGCTGCGTCATGGCTGATCATGAGCGCGTTGTTGATGTCGCTCGTGTGCATCGCGCTGATGGTCGCAGTGTATTGGCTTGGGAAAATGGGGGAGTAAAACCCTTGTCTCATGGAACAGCTGAAGGTTTCAGAAAATGCTCACGAAAATATTTCCATTCGGCTTCGTCCGTTTCCCATTCGCAATAAATCGCCACACCCTGATAATTCGTTGGCATCGGCTGTTGAGAGAGTCCACGGTGAATACCAGGCAATGCAGTTGAAAGATTCTCTACATTTGGCCGGTGATATGCCGCCCCTGCATCGTCGTAAGTGGGTATGCCAAGTAAAACCTGTTTGCCTTCACTCCAAGCAAGGATTTCGGTCGTCCAATCGGACATCAATTTCACATAGGTTTTAGGAATCCGCTGTCCCACATCATACATCATTACGGCCAACTGGTCGGAGCGGCGGGCCACTTCGCGAAAATACGGTTCACTCCAGTGGACATCTTCAGTTGCTTGCCAGCGTGTTGGCGGCGGGTACGCGGCGATGGAAATGATTTTGTTGGTTGGAAGTGTTTTACGAAGCTCTTCCAAGAGCATCAAAAAGTTTGTATCACCGCTTGGAAGCGGTTCGACATTGAGCTGAACACCAGCGAAACGCGGATGGGCATCGAGCAAAGCTCGCACGTTGGAGACAAAAGCAGTCCGCCACTTTGAATCTCTCAAACGGACGCTGCCTTCATTTGGCCCGCCAATCCACGGCATGATCCGAAACCCGGTAAACTCGTTCAGAAACCGCTCGACTTGTGCTGAATCAACCGAAGGAAGTTCTCCACTTAAGCTCGCCGGGCAAAGATGAGGAAAAACATCCCTGATGTGATGCTGGCGAAGTTTGCTTGCAAGCTCCCTGATTTGTGATGCGTCGCGAAACTTAGCAAAGTCATTGGTCCTGTCGTTTTGAAAGAACCAATCGTCTCCGCCCAACCAGCCATGACCAAGCCAGATTCCATTCTGCGACTTGTCATTCCGGCCATCGCGCACATCAAGACCCGGCGACCAAAGCCAATAGCTGGCAAACAATGCAACCAAGAACGCTGCGGCAGGAACAACTGTGCGCCAAGGTGGACGAAGGAGGAAGTTGATTTTGCGCGGTGCTGTCATTTGGTGTTGGAGCAAGATTTGGCTTCGTGAACAAAATTTCCTGCAAAAATAGATTTCAAACACCGATATCTTCGTTCCACAATTCCGGTTTAGCTCTGATGAAATCTTCCATGAGCTTGATGCATGTTGGGTCTTGCAGAACCTCCACTGTCACGCCTTGCGAGCGGATGTAGGCCTCCGGGCCTAGGAACGTTTTGTTTTCGCCGACGACGATGCGCGGGATTTTGTAGAGCAATGCGGCGCCGCTGCACATCGGACACGGCGAAAGGGTGGAATATAAAACGCAACGCTGATAAACCGACGCCTTTTGACGACCGGCGTTTTCGAGACAATTCATCTCCGCGTGATGAATCACGCTGCCGTGTTGCACTCGCTGGTTGTGGCCGCGCCCGATAATCTTGCCGTCCAGCACGAGCACGGAGCCGATGGGAATGCCGCCTGCCGCAAGTCCTTTTTTTGCCTCCTCGATAGCCGCTTCCAGAAATTTGTCCATGCGGCATTTCTAGCGATTGCGGTTGAGTGAATCCAGATTTTTTCCTTGAACACGCCGCGCATTCAGCGAGCTTTGGCTCGCGCAAATGAATATCCCATACTCAAACTTGTCATCCGCCGTGGATTTCTGCCCACTGTGCCGTGTGATTGGTCGAACTGTGCGATTGCCTTGAGCAGCGTTCGCGCTATTTTGAACGCATGAAACATAACAATCTTGCCAGAAAACTTTTGCACACGCGTTATCGCGTCAATGACATCGAACGCACGGTGAAATTTTACACGCAAGTCCTCGGTCTGGCGGAAGTGCGCCGTCACACATCCCCGCGAGGCTCGCAACTAGTTTTCCTCAAAGCCCCGGAAAGCGAGGAGACGATTGAAATCTGTTATTTCCCCAGCGCCGGTCCGGTGCAGGTGCAACCCGACCTCACGCATCTGGCTTTTGAGGTGGATAGTTTGGATGAATTCGCCAAACACCTCGCGAAACTCGGTCTGAAATATTCCGACGGCCCAACGGCCAGCTCCACCGGGACTGTCTTCGCCTTTGTGGATGCGCCGGAGGGTTATGAGATTGAATTGATACAAAAACACTGACGAGTCGTTGACGAGCTTGTCGCTCTGTGGGATTATCCCACCATGACCGTAATCGTTGATTCCAAAAAACGGGTGGTTTTGTCTCCAGTCAAGCCGGGAGAGCGTTTCGAGGTGTCCGACCTTGATCATGGCCGGATTTTGCTGACGCGGTTGTCGCCAGTGGAAGTGCCATTAGTGCGCGCCGTAAAAGTCAAGGGCCGCTGGATGGGCAACCCTTCGGTGAGACTCAATCGAAAGGCAATCGTTGATTCCATCCGGCAAGATCGGGAGGAACGATGAAGCTATACTGGGACTCGTCAGCTTTGGTGCTGGCGTTGCATGATCCAGTTGTCCGTTCCCGTATCAAACTTGGCCAAAGCGTCACCCGCCCTCACGCCCTCGCGGAAGTCTTCAGCACACTCACCAAGGGAATCAATTTTCGCTATTCTCCGAAAGATGCCGCCAACATGGTGCGAGATCTGGCTGATGATCTGGATTTCATCGAGCTTTCGTCAAACGAGGCATTAAAAACAATCAATTCGGCCAACGAGAACGGCGTGCGCGGGGCGCGTATTCATGATCTCATGCATGCTGCAGCCGCATTGAAGAGTAAAGCGGCAGCTCTGGTCACTCTTGATCAATCTGGTTTTACAGCCTTGAAGCTCGAATTGGAAATTCAGATACCCTGAAGGCTGTTCATGATTTTCCACGCCAGCAAATTCCAATTTACCTTTCCGCGTCCGGCGCTGGTGATGGGAATCGTGAACGTGACGCCCGATTCTTTTTCAGATGGCGGGAGGTTTTTCAGCACGGACGCGGCGGTTGAACACGGACTTCAGCTTGTCGAGCAAGGCGCAGAAATCCTCGACATCGGTGGTGAATCCACGCGGCCCAATGCCGAACCGGTGAGCGAAACGGAAGAATTGCGCCGCGTGATTCCGGTGGTCGAACAACTTGCCTCGTGCGTGAAGATTCCACTCTCGATCGACACGATGAAGCCCGCTGTTGCCCGCGCCGCTCTGCAGGCGGGCGCCAGCATCGTCAACGACGTGGCGGCCAACCGCACTGACGATGAAATGTGGCGCGTCGTCGCCGAAACGGGCGCAGGTTATGTCGCCATGCACATGCAGGGAACGCCGCAGACGATGCAATCGAACCCGACTTATTCAGATGTGGTGCAAGAAGTGGAAGATTTTTTTGAGGAGCGTCTGCGGAGTTTGAACGCCTGTGGAGTTTTGACAGACCAAGTGGCGCTGGATGTTGGCATTGGCTTTGGAAAAACGATGGAACATAATCTGGCATTGCTTGCGGCGCTCAATCGTTTTACAAGATTCGCACGACCCCTGATGATCGGAGTCTCGCGCAAATCGTTCATCAAAAAATTGCTGGGAACGGACACAGCGCGATTGCCCGCGTCGCTGGCTTGTGCCAGCCTTGCCGTGGAAAGCGGCGCAAACATCATCCGCGCGCATGATGTGGCGGAAACTGTGAGCGCCATCCGCATGGCAGAAGCGATTTTGGCGGTCAGAAAAAAATGAACTGGGACAATCTATTGCAGTCTTGGCGCGACGTGCTGGAATGGCGGCACATCCTGGAGATTTTGATCCTCACGATCGGGATTTATTATGCGCTTCAATTTGTGCGCGGTACGCGGGGCGCGCCGGTGGTAACGGGATTTTTTGTGGTGCTCGTCACGCTGGCGATGGCCAGTTATTTTCTCAAACTGGATGTGTTGAAATGGATTCTTGGCGCGTTCTCCGCGTTCTTCGCCGTCGCGGTCGTCGTCATTTTTCAACCGGAGCTGCGGCGGATGCTTGCTGAACTCGGCAACCTTCCGCTTTTTGCGACGTCACATGAACAACGCGAGAGCATCGAGGTCGTCATCCAGACCGTCGAACGCCTCTCGGACGTGCGCATTGGCGCGTTGATCGCCATCGAGCAATCCATCCAGCTTCAGGAAGCGGTGGAGTCTGGGATTCGCGTGGATTGCGAAGCGACTACGGAAATGTTTGAGACGATTTTTTTTCCCAACAACGCCATCCACGACGGCGGCGTGATCATGAAAGGTGATCGCATTGCCTATGCGGCCTGCATCTTTCCGCTGACGCAACGCAGCGACTTGAACAAATCCCTCGGCACGCGACATCGCGCGGCGATCGGTTTGAGTGAAGAAACGGATGCGATCGTCGTGATCGTTTCTGAAGAGACCGGCGCTGTATCCTATGCCTACAAAGGACAGTTGACCCGTGGCGTGACGTTGGAGGAATTGCGCGCGTTCCTGACTTCGATGTTGGTGAACCCCGCGAAAACGAACAACTGGATTGGGTGGATACGCTCTTTGAACGAAGAACGCACTCCATCCGGCCCGGCAGTCATCACCAAATCCAATCCCCATTCAAAACCCGCGTCCAGCAAATGATCAACCTGTTGCGCAATCTGATTTCCCGCGACTTCTGGCTAAAGTTGTTCTCGCTGATCCTGGCGCTCGGAGTTTGGAAGGTCGTGTCAGAGGCGGTTCACAGCAACGTCCCGCCGAGTTCGGTCACCTCGGCGATGAAACTGGACAAGGTTTTTTCGGACGTGAAGATACTTGTCGTTTCCTCCGCCGCAGATGTCCGAAATATCAAAGTCCACCCGGAGCAAGTGGAAGTCACTTTTCGCGGTGAAAGCCAGTTTTTGACAAACCTAAGCGCCGCCGACATCCGGGCGATCGTGGATTTGACGGACATTGAATCCGCTCACGGCTTGAGCAAGCGCATCGAAGTTTCCATTCCGGTCGGCCTCACCCTTCTCAAAGTTTCTCCTGCGGAAGTGGACGTCGTGGTGCCGCCGAAATAGCGATCAAAACCGTATGAGCCTTCAGAAGAAAATATTCGGAACAGACGGCGTGCGGGGAACGGCGAACGTCGAACCCGTCACCGCCGAAACCGCCCTCAAACTCGGACGCGCTGCCGCCCATGTCTTCAAGCATCTCGACTCGCCCTCCGGCCACGGCAGAAACAAAATCGTCATCGGGAAAGACACGCGCCTTTCAGGTTACATGCTGGAGAACGCCATTTCATCCGGCGTCCTTTCGATGGGTGTGGATGTGCTGTTCATCGGCCCGCTCCCCACGCCGGGCGTCGCGTATGTCACGCGAAGTCTGCGCGCTGACGCGGGCATAGTCATCACCGCCTCACACAATCCTTACGCAGACAACGGAATCAAATTTTTCCGCTCCGACGGTTATAAATTGGATGACACAATCGAAAACCAGATCGAGGATCTGGTTTTCAGCGGCGGCATTGAGAACATCCGGCCTATTGCAGGCGAAATCGGCAAGGCGGTGCGCATTGATGATGCGCTCGGTCGTTACATCGAATTCGCGAAGTCGAGTTTTCCACGCGGCAAGACGCTGGACGGAATGCGCATCGTCGTGGATTGCGCGAATGGCGCCGCTTACAAAGCCACGCCTTGCGTGCTGCGCGAACTCGGCGCGGAAGTCATCGTCTATGGCAACCACCCGGACGGCACGAACATCAACAAGGAATGCGGTTCGATGCACCCGGAAGCGCTCTGCCGCAAAGTCGTCGAACACGATGCGCACATCGGCATCGCTCACGATGGCGACGCCGACCGCGTTCTGCTCTGCGATGAAAAAGGCCAGTTGATTGATGGTGATGACATCATGGCAATTGCTGCTCTCGACATGCTCGCACAAAAAACCCTGGCCCAAAAAACCCTGGTCGCCACTGTGATGAGCAATGCCGGGCTGGAAGCGGCGATCAAAAATGCTGGCGGCAAAGTGATACGAACTTCAGTCGGCGACAAGAATGTGATTGATGAGATGCTGCGGAGCGGATTCAACTTTGGCGGCGAACAGAGCGGGCACTTGATCTTCCGCGATTATGGCACGACGGGCGACGGACTTGTGGCAGCGCTCCAAATTTTGCGGATCATGAAGGCGAAGGGCGCACCGCTCTCAAAGCTGGCAAAATGCTGGACGCGCTTCCCGCAACTGGTCACGAACGTGATCGTGTGGGAGAAAAAGCCGTTCGAGCAACTCGACGGCGTGACGAAGCTCGTGGCTGAAGCCGAGAAGGAATTGAAAGCGCAAGGCGGACGGTTGCTGCTGCGTTACTCCGGCACTGAACCCAAGGCGCGATTACTCGTGGAAGGCCGCGATGCGAAGTCGTTGGAGAAGTGGTCACAAAAAATTTGCGGAGCGATCAAGAAGCAGATAGGGGCTTGAGAGTCAGAGTCTGCGGCGATATACACCTAAAATGACATGCAAACCGATTTCTCGAAACTATTCCGCCGTAGTGTGGTCTCGCCTCTACATTTTCGAGTTCGCAGTGGGGCTTTCTTAGTCCATGATGTTCAGTTTTTATCCAGTTATCTTCATGATGCTCGATTTTCCCCAAGTGCAGTAACGAAGCGGGGCAAGAATTTGTCTCTCATCTTCGATCGTGATTGCTGGGAGTTCGGTTACACAAAGCAGGCTCGTTCGTTGGAGCTTCACATTGCAAAATCCAAACTCAGTATCACACCTGTTTCAGCAATTCGCTGGCAGGTCAGCGATCCCAAGGTGTTTGAGAGAGAAATCTGGGTTGGGAGCATATACGTCGGCACGCCACATTGGGAGGTTTCGGGTATCAGTGAACTGGTGATTTCAGCACCAAACGCAGGTTGGAAGCTGTCCATTGCCATTGCCGACGACTTCGGAAATATTCGGCTTGATGATTTGGAGACTCCTTATCTTTATTCAGCCCGGAACGCCCGAAAAAAGATGATCCGGCGATTGTAGTGTGAACGCCTTTTTCATTAGATAGATCTCCCAAACGAAAAACTGCCTCTCGCACTTAAGGCACGATTAAAATTTCGGTCCGCAACTGGCCGACGAATTGGTTTGGCAATCTTTTGTCCAGCGAGCCGGGCATCATCGTTTCCATTGCCACATGGCCGTCGCAGAAAGTCACGTTGGCCTTCTTTGAATGGCGGAAATGTCCGTTCGGATAATAGCTGCCGCTCGCAAAATTCGTGGTGGAGGTCAGATAATAGAATTCCTCCAGCATCGGGTTGCTGCGCGACGCGGGCGGCTGGAAATCGTTGATCTGCGCGGAGTCGGCGAACGCGGCGGCATCGGAAGGTCGGATGATTTTGCCGACGGAAATCTGCGAAAGCGAACTGTTGTAACCGTAGCTGAACACGATGCTCGTGGCTTTCAACTTCATCTGTGGGATAGATGCGTTCATCACGGGACAAAGCCTGACGTCGCTGCCTTTGAGATAAGGGAACAAGATGCCTGCGGATAAATCAAACGGTCGCTGCCCTTCCGCGCCGCTGCCGATCCACCCGAACCACCAGGTTTGCCCGTTGGTCGTCACCCCACTCGTTGTCTTGAAACATTTCCCGCCGTTGTCATTCCAATACATCTGCGTGGCCAGACCGAGTTGGCGCAGGTTGCCGGAACATGCCGCCCGATTCGCAGTGGATTTTCCGCCAGTCAGTGCGGGCAGCAACATGGCAGCTAGGATGGCGAGGATCGCGATGACCACCAACAATTCAATGAGCGTGAAGGCACGCAGCCGGCGAGTGACGACCAAGCGACAGCGGTGCGGTATTCGCATCGCGCCGATCAATTCGTCACCCGCCTTTGGTGTTCCCCACCCTCTCATGGCTTTTCTGCGCTCACGCGGTAAAATCCCCTGCTCGACGGCGGATTCGTGTCCTGCAAAACGAGATTCGTCCCACTGTCGTTCACCAGAACCGCAATGTTTGTCCAGGACTGGAAATCGGTCGTGCGTTCTAGCGAATAAAGCCAGTTGGTCTGGCCGATGAACTTCGCCTGCCAGATCGAGTTGGTGAATGATCCGGCAAGACTTTGAATCGGCGGCGGTGGAATGGTGATGACGAGATTGTCCACAACACCGTGCGCGAGGATGGAATCGTAGTCATCGCCGACGCTGCTGTAGCTGCTGATGGAAAACGTATCCACATGGAAATTGTCGTTCGTCGTGAAGAGGCTATTGCCGGAATCGTTCAGCGACACGTCGGGCAGATGTTTCACGAACGAAGAGTTCGTTATCGTGGTGACTACTGTTTGATTGCTGGCGGTGTAGGTCATCGAAACATGCACGAACTGGTTCGTCGGCAACTCAAAAACGAACGGCGATAAAGTGGTCGGCGCGAATGAGCCGTTGGTGGAGATGAAAACGGGTTGAGTCGTGGGGTCCACGGGAAAAATCCCACCAAAGTCGTAATAACCGGCTGGAAAGTAATCAAACTCCACTAGGTTCACCGCGCCATCCGGGGCGTTGAACGGATAATAGACGCCGCGTTTGAAATGGGTGCTGGTCGCACCTGAAAAATTCTGGAAGCCGATGGCGAGCTGCATAGGGCCGGTCTTGCCCGGCTCATTTCCGCTGACGATGTCATTCAGGCGCAGGTCGAATTCAAAGCTGAAATCATCATGTCGCGTCAGGATCGTGCCGAGCGGCATGTAGAAAAAGCTGTTGGTGTGAGTCGAATTCCAAGTGACTTCAAGATTGTGATTGGATGAACTCCAACTGAAAAGATTCGTATCTCCATAGAGTCGCCAGCCGTTTTGTGCTGGGTCAGCAGTAAAATTTTGAGTGATGGTCGCGGCGCTGGCGAAGTGCAGTAGGGACGAACTGGCAAGCGCCAGCGTGAGAAACATTTTTTTCATGGACTGATCTTTCAATTTTGTTCGTGGGAATTTTTCCAGCGAACGGGTGTTACGATTGAGAGACCAGAGCGGAATCGAAGGCCGAAATGAAAAAGCCTTCAATTCCGGCAAAACGGGAATGAAGGCATTCAACGGATCCTGCCGAAAACAGTCCGGCAGGGCTGGCCTCATCCTTCTCTTTGACGGAGAAGTTGGCCGAAGTTTCCTTCGACCAGACGAGCACAATCAAACCGGTATCCTGACTTGGGCTTCAAACCTCACTCCCGCCTTCCGGGTCTTTCGACCAGTGGCATTGGGAATTTGTAGCCCTTACAGTGGCGCAACCGTCTCCGATTCTCACGGAGTTCCCTGACATTTGACTGCGATTGTTGCGGAAAACTCTTTCCGCTGTTTCAAAGAACAGCTTCTTTCTACGCCAAATAATTAAATTTCCAAGCAGAAAGATTCCCAGCGCCAAATAAGCCGGAGTGCCGAAGGCCGCTAGTCGCAGCACACATGTTGGGGAAGATCGCTGAAATTTGCGAACGACTTCATCCGATGCGCTACGGGGCGGTACGGTTCGCGCGTCCATTCTTCCGCAGCCTGCGCTTGCTTTCCGCGCCCGGCCATTCCATGCTGAAACTGCAATTTTTCACGGCGGAAGCTGATTCCTGCCACCCTATTAAATGAGCACAATGACCGATAACGAACTAGACCTGGAAAAACTTTTTCTGCCCGCATGGGCGCAGGAGACGCCTTCGACACAACGCTTCGCGAAATATACCGGCAATGAAGGCGCGCCTCGCGGTCGAGAAGGCCGCTTTGATGGCGGAGACAGACCGCGACGTCGCGAAGGTGGCGGTGGTGGCGGTTCATCGCAATCTCGCGGTGGGGGTGATCGTCCTCGTGGTCAGCGTCCCGGTGGACAACGTTCCGGCGGTCCGCGACGGGACTCATTTGAACCACGGCGTGAAGAACGCTTCCAAGCCCCTGCTCCATTGCCAGAGATCAATATCGCGGTTTTGCCGGAAGAGCACGGTGCTGACTCCCTCGCGCGGCAGGTCAAATCCACCGGACGCGCTTATCCGCTCTTCGGCATCGCTGGACTTGTCCTGCAAAAGCCTGAACGTTACGTCGTCAATTTCAGCGTGAAGAAAAAAGCCGACGGCCAGATCGCGCAACCGCTCTTCCTTTGCGCGCTGGACGATTCGCTCTGGCTTTCCGAGGATGAAGCCATCGCGCATGTGTTGAACAAGCATTTCGCCACGTTCTATCAGGTTGAACGCATCGCGACCGAACCGCCCAAGGGAGTTTACACATTCGTCGCGCAATGTGGCATGAGCGGTGTGATTCTCGGCCCGCCGAACATCCACGATTATCAGACCAAGCTCCGCAAGCTCCACGCCGAACGTTTCGCGCGGATGCCATTTGAAGCGTTCAAGGCGCGCGTGCGGATCGTGAAGGATGAAGCCGTCGTCAAAAAATGGATCGAAGAGCAAAGTTTCAAAACGGAATACTCCGTCCTGAACGTGCCAGAACCGCTCAAGCTTCCAAACATGGAAGAAGTGGAGAAGCATTTTCGCACCGTCCACAAGGACAACATCATCAAGCCGGTGGAATCGCACACGCTCGGCGGTTTGGCGGCGCGCGGATTGCGCAGTCGTGAACTCGTTCGAGCCATGCGCGTCGTCCTCGAGGATCAGCAACGTTTCCCGATGCAGATCGCCACGGCGTTGAGCCAGCGCTTCGCCTCGCAGGGTTTGCATTTCTTCAAGGTCAACAAAACCGTCACGCATGTTTCCGTGGCGAGGCCCACATTCCTCGACCTCGAAGCCACGCCGGTTTCAGAAAACATCAAGAAGGTCGTTGAGTTCATCAACGTGCATCCAAAAACCACTCGGCGGAAATTATTTGAGGCGCTCGCGCCCACGCCGCCCGTGACCGTCATCCCGGTGCCGGAAAACGCCATGAGCGAGACGCCCACAGCTTTTGTCCATGCTGCTGATCCCACGGCGGAACAAACCGCAGTGAACGCGGATCTGCATTGGCTGATTCATCAAGGTCATGTGATTGAATTCGCCGATGGCCGTCTGGAAACCGCCAAGAAACCGCTGCCCAAGCCGCCGAAGCCGGAAAAGAAACCAGTTCAAGCCGCCGCAGTTGCTGAAGCTAAGCCCGCGACGGAAAACGAGCCTTCTGCTGCGGCTGTGTCCGCTGTCGAAGCGACTGCGGAAAGTCCGGCCAATGAAAGTGAAACTGCTGCTCCTGTGGCGACGATTGAAGTCGCGCCTGAAATGCCCACCCCCACTGAACCTGAAGCTCCGACCGAAGCCAAGGTTTAGCAGGTAACCCGCATCCTTCAAAGGCCGGACGAACCAACGTTCCGGCCTTTTTATCAATCCTTGATGCGCTCCACGATCATATCCACAGTTCGCTCGATCCCGCCGAGGTTCTTGCGGACAACTTTTTGCGCGTTGTTCCCCAATCTCTCGCACCGCGCGGGGTCGGCAAGCAGATCGCCAATCATTTTTTCCAGTTCTGATGCGTCACGCACCTGCACGGCACCCTCTTGTGCCACGAGATCGCGCGATACCTCCGCGAAGTTTTGCATGTTGGGGCCAAAGACCATCGGTTTGCCCATCGCTCCGGGTTCGATAGGATTTTGACCTCCATTGGCCGTCAGACTTTTGCCGACGAACACAACCGTGGCGTGCTCGTAAAAGTATTTGAGTTCGCCGGTGGTGTTCACAAGAAGGCAGTTTATTTCACCGGGCTGATGTCGTGTACGATTCGAGATTTCGCTGCGATAGATGAATTTAATTTTTCTGGCCGCGAGTTCACGTCCCACTTCCTTGCCGCGCTCGAAATGGCGGGGCACCAGCACGAGGAACAAATCTGGAAACCGCTCACGAAGACGAAGAAACTGCTCGGCTAGAATCGCTTCTTCCCCTGCATGGGTACTCCCCGCAACGAGAATTCGAGCCTCTTTCGAGATGCCGAGCTGGCCGAACATGCCCGGAACATCAAGCAAACGACGCTCGTCCACCTTGGCAGCATCGAATTTCAAACTGCCGACGATCTTGATGGCTTCAGGACGGCAACCGAGTTCACGGAGTTTTTCGGCATCCGCTTCGTTCTGGGCGCCGACGCCAGCGAAGGAAGCAAACAACGGCTTGAACAACCGGGCATACCGTTTGTAGCCACGATAGGAGCGCTCCGAGAGTCGGGCATTGACGAGGAAAACCGGCGTGCCGCGATCGCGCGCGCGCCAGAGGAAGTTGGGCCAGATTTCCGCCTCCACGAGAACGACCGCCTTGGGATGAATGATGGAGAGAGCGCGGCTGACATTTTTGCGGCGGTCAACCGGGTAATAGATTTTTGTGATGTGCGAGGGCAGTTTTTTGTTCAGTTCACCCATTCCCGTGGTCGTGGTGGTGGAGACGACGATCTTGAGGTTGGGCATGCGTAGCTCGAGAGCGCGGATGATCTGCGTGCAGATGTTGACTTCGCCGACGCTGACGGCGTGTAACCAAACGATATTCCGATTGGTGAGCGCCTGTTTGACCTTGCCGTCATAGATGCCGAAGCGTTCCAGGAAGCCCTGCATCCAGTTTCCGCGTCGCCACATGCGCCAGAAATAATACGGCGATGTCAGCCAGAAAAAAACCGTGAACAGTATGTTGTAAAGGGTGCGCACTCCAATGACTCTCCGATTCCCCATGACCACTTCTTCTGATTTGAGACGATCAAGAAATTAAAGAAGTTCCAAAGGAATTTCCAGACAAGTTTTGAGGCTAACGGAAAAAAATGAGCCAGATCACCAATAGCATCGGGATCATGTAAGGAAGCGTGTATTTGAAGATGTAACCGACAAATGTGGGCGTGTGAACTTTCTGATGATCGGCGATGGATTTGACCATGAAATTGGGGCCGTTTCCGATGTAGGTGTTCGCGCCAAAAAAAACCGCGCCAACGCTGATCGCCACGATGTATTTATTGAAGGCGAGATTGCCCAGCAGGAAGCAGACCTCGATCTCGTCCGTGGTGACGGTCTTGGAAAGCACTTGTGGGCCGTGATAATGCTGGAGTGCTTCCAGCGTGTGGCGCACCTGCTCGGCGTTTGCGCCGATGATGTTCGTGAAATCAACCGAGCCGGAAGCGATATGCGCCTGCACCTGCGTGATGACATCGTGGTGAATGAACGATCCAAACACCGCGCTCAAAAAAGCCAGATAGGTCGGCGCATTATCCAGCACACTGGAAAGGCTGCCTGATCCCCAGTAAAAAAATCCCGCAGGCGGCGAATTACCCATGATCTGACTGGCGTTTCCTTGCAACCAATCGAGCGCCGGTATCATTGTGGCAAAGATGCCAACGAACAAAATCGCGACTTCCTGGATGGGATGAAAATTGAAATGGTTAGCTGCATGGACCGGTTTTCTCGTCGAAAAATAAGAACCTGCTGCTGCCGCAAGCATCAACGCTTCGCGCAGGAACGGCGGGTTGGAGATAAACACCGAACCAAGTATCACTGCGAGAAAGAATATATTGGACAAGCCATCGAATCGCCAATGCTCGTGATAAGCTGTCTCGAATTCGCGGACAGATTTGGACGCGCGACGAAAGTTCAAGGTATCCACCACAAAAAAAGTCGCCAGCAACGCAGCGATGCCCGTCACCCACATCGGCCAGCAATGTTCAGCCACCCACCAAAAAGGGATACCATTGGTATAACCAAGGTACAAAGGTGGATCGCCAATGGGCGTGAGACATCCTCCGACGTTCGACACGATGAGGATGAAGAAAACGATGTGGTGGGCCGTGACTCGGTATTTGTTCATCCGAATCCAAGGGCGAATGAGCAGCATGGATGCGCCGGTCGTTCCAAGCAGATTGGCCACAACCGCGCCGATGAGCAGGAAGATCACGTTCTTCATCGGCGTAGCCTCACCTTTTACGTTGATGTGGATGCCCCCGGATACAACGAACAACGAGCCTATGAGCGCGATGAAGCTGATGTAATCATGGGTCTTTTCCCAGATATGTTCGTGGGCAATTTTCTGTTCTTGCCCGGAAAAGCCGAAGAAGTAGTAGCCCAACGTGATCGCGCCGAGGCCAATGGCGACTTTGGGATAGTGCTTGCCCCACCAGTCGGAAAAGAAAAGCGGAGCGAGTGCAATCATTGCCAGCAATGCTGCAAACGGTAAAATCATCCAAGGGTTCGGCTGAATCTGCTCCATGGCGCGCGAGATTAGGTATGGAAGGAAAACTGGTCAAACAGAAAGCACTTCCGGCTTAAATCATATTCTAGTGAAAATTAAATCGCGTTGGGAGACAAAGTCGCCGGAGATTTCCCTGAAACTTCTTCTCCGGCAACTTTGCCGTCCCATGATTCGTTGTCTGAACGGGGCGGACGTCGCATGATTTCGCTCGCGCGAAATGTTTGCGACGTTCTCCGCCCGCGTTCAGATCAAATCGCGCGGCCATTACGCGCAAAGAAAATGCAGCTGGAAGCCGTTTGCGCGGGCGGAACAATTCTCCCGCCCGTGGAAACGACTTCCCGGCATTTGACTCTTCGAGTCAAGCGGGTGGCTTTTCATACGGCAAGCAGTAACGCGCTGCGTTCGCGGATCCGCTCCTGCCTTTCAGCCTGGAGCAGCGCGGTTTCGGCTTTTTCCTCGAACAACGCCGGGAACACCAGCGTTGGGTACGGCGTCACCCACGCAAGAGCGACAGCTTCATTCGCAGCGCGTCTCACATAGACGTTGTAATCGGCTTGTGGCAACTCCCACAGTTTGGCCGCCAACAACCGGTCTTTGAGCTGTTCCAATTGGTTTTCCTGAAACGCGCGGAAGGGCGCGGGCGGCGCGGGCCGCACGTCGAACCTCGTCTCCGGGCCGAAGCGAGTCGGCACTCGTCTGTTATATGTTTTCATCGTTACCTTTCGTTTTCGGCCGCAACAGCGGCCCTGTTTTTCCAAATAAAAAACCCGCGATTGACAGGCAATCGCGGGTTCTTTGGAAATTTTCTCTGGTTGTTAGAACTTCCCACCCACTTTGCCAGCGGTCACACAGCAACGATGCCAGATGGACATCAGTCCATTGGCGCGCTGGGCGACCGGCTGTTTTGTGAATGTCATATTCATGTTCATAACCTGCGCCCGTATGAAACACCATTCAGTCTGCATTGTCAAAACTTTTAAGATTGTGCGATTCAAAAAAAAACAGATGATTTCAGACGTTACTTGTAGGAAACACGTCGGGTGCTAGTATTTAATCAAACGTTATGAGTTCAAACGCCCCTCTCCGTATGGTGACTTGCGGTGCCTGCGATACCAAGGTCTTCATCCCTGGCGATCTGCCGCCGCTTTCCACAGTGCCCTGCAACAAATGCGGCTACCCCATCATGATGCCGCTGTTGTTGCGGCAATTTGAATTGCGCAACGTCATCGCTTCTGGCGGCATGGGCACGGTTTATCGCGCCTGGGACACGGTGCTGGAACGGCAGGTGGCCGTGAAACTGATGAAGAAGGAATTGATGGCCGACACCGCCGCATTGGATAATTTTTACCGCGAAGCGCGCGCCTGCGCCTCGCTCAATCATACCAACATCATTCACATCTACACGTTCGATGAACTGGAAGGGCAACATTATCTCGTGATGGAACTGGCGGATCGCGGGAGTCTGGATGGTCGCATTGAAAAACAGGGGCGCGTCATCGAACTGGACGTGCTCGACATCGGCATCAAGATTTCCTCCGCGCTCGATCTCGCGCTGAAACACAATCTGCTCCATCGCGACATCAAGCCGGGCAACATTTTGTTCAACTCGGATCACGAACCAAAGCTCGTGGATTTCGGACTCGCCCGTTCTGCCGAAGCAGATCATGAGATTGATAATGTGACATGGGGAACGCCCTATTACGTCGCGCCGGAAAAGATCAAACGCGAGCCGGAAACTTTTTTGTCGGACATGTATAGCCTCGGCGGCACACTTTACCATGCGCTCACCGGACATGTTCCATTTGAAGCTCCCACGGTCGAGGAACTTGTCGCGGCGCATGTGCATACGCCGTTGACTCCACCCAATGCCGTGGTGCCGGAAATCTCCCAACCCACAAGCGATGTGCTTTTGAAAGTCATGGCAAAGAATCCCGCCGAACGTTACTTGAGCTACGATGAATTCGGCATGGCGCTCGAAGCCGCGCGCAGTCAATTGCTCGTCCGCCAATACAGCCAGGGAACGCAGTCTCCCGCTCTCAAATCAAAAACAAGTTGGTGGCGACGCTGATAATGTGAAGTGTGGCGGGTGGCTCGAAGCACGAAGACCGTCACTCGTTACTTGTCTCCAATCACTCGTCTCATCACTGCGCGTTCAACACGTCCACCAACTGTCGCAGGCGTCCGTATTCTCGTCGGTTGAACTCAAATGCAATGCGCGGCAATTCAACGTTATCGTCGTCAGCGCGTTCTTCAGGCGAAGCTTCAACGCGATGAATGGACTTCCCGACGATGATGTCCGCGAAATCTTCGTTCATCGCTTCAATGGCCGTGTCCGTCGGCGCGTGTTGCAGGCGGATCACGAACAGCTCCTTCACAAAACGCGTAGAGTGAAAATTGCGATAGAAGCGCGTGATGATCTTCACCGCCTCATCCACGTTGTCCGTGATCTGATACAGGTGCAGATCGTCCGGCGAGATCAACGCTTCGCGCAGGAGATGTTCGCGGACGTGTTTGTCCCAGGTCCTCCAATAAGCGCCACCGGGGCGATCCACCAGCACCAGAGGCATGAGCTGGCTCTTGCCGGTCTGCATCAGCGTGAGCGCTTCGTAGCCCTCGTCCATCGTGCCGAATCCGCCGGGGAACAACGCGATCGCGTCCGAGTGCCGGATGAAGATCAATTTGCGCGTGAAGAAATACTTGAACGTGGCGAGCTTCTTGTCCTCGCGGATGATGGGATTCGCCGATTGTTCCCACGGCAAACGTATGTTCACGCCGAAACTGTTTTCCGGTCCCGCACCCTCGTGACCGGCCTGCATGATGCCCGGACCTGCGCCGATGACCATGAAACCCGCCGCCACCATCTTGTGGGCAAAATCCGACGCTTGCAGATATTCCTGTCGTGTGGGTGCTGTCCGTGCCGAGCCGAAGATCGTCACCTTGCGCTTGTCCGCGTAAGGCGCGAAAAGTTTGAAGGCGTAACGCAATTCACGGATGGCTGTCTGGATCACGCGCACATCGCCACGATCTTCCATGTCGGAAAGCAGACGCAACGCCGTTTCGATGATGTCCGCGACACTTTCAGGATTGTGTCCGCCGCCTTTGTATTCGATGAGTTCCTGAATCTTCCGCTTCAATGCCACGTCCGTGGAATATCTTTCTGTGTTCATTGGGTGTTCAGAATAGCCAAGGAATCCGGGAATGCAACTGGCTGCTGAGTATGTGACGCGAGACGAGTGGCGAGTGACGGCAGATTCGGCTCGTCACCCGTCACCTGTCACCCGTCACACTTGTCACGTCCGCGATTTGACACTCATTTTCTCCACTGTTACCGTGCGCGCTCCTAAAACTGCGATGGAATACAAAGACACATTGAATCTGCCGCGCACCGACTTCGCGATGCGCGCCGACCTCGTCACGCGCGAGCCAGAGCGCTTGAAAAAATGGGAGGCCGCCAATCTCTACGCGAAAATCCAGGCCTCGCGCGCGAACGCGGAAAAATTTGTGCTGCACGACGGCCCGCCGTTTGCGAACGGGGATGTTCACATCGGCACCGCGCTTAACAAGATTCTCAAGGATATCATCGTCAAATACAAAACACTTCGTGGTTACAGTGCGCCTTACATTCCAGGTTGGGATTGTCACGGGTTGCCGATCGAATCCAAAGTCACGCAGGAATTGCGGAAGGGGAGCGCGACCGTCCCGGTCGCTGGAGCGGACGTCTCGTCCGCAACTCTCGACGCGGCAGCAATCAGAAAAGCCTGCGAAACCTACGCCCGCAAGTTCATCGACATCCAGCGTGCTCAATTCAAACGCCTCGGAGTCCTCGGCGATTGGGAGAATCCTTACCTCACATTGAACAAGGAATACGAGGCCGATGAATTGCGCTTGTTCGCGAACATCGTCGAGCAGGGATTCGTTTATCGCGGCAAAAAGCCGGTGTATTGGAGCATTCCATACCGCACTGCGCTCGCCGAAGCGGAAGTCGAATACGCCGATCATGTCAGCCAAAGCGTGTTTGTGAAATTTCCTGTCGTCGGTCAGACGAACACATTTATCGTCATCTGGACCACGACACCATGGACACTGCCCGCCAATCTCGCCGTCGCTTACAACGAGAAGTTTCAGTACGTAAACGCCAAAGTCGGCGACGAGAATTTCATTCTGTTCCGCGGATTACTTTCCGTCGTCGCTGAGAAATGCGGCTGGACGAATTACACTGAAACGCCAATCGCCATCGAAGACCTGGCGAAGCTGCAATACCAGCACCCTTTCTGCAACCGCACCAGCAAAGCGTTCGCGGCGGATTTCGTGACAGGCGACACAGGCACGGGCTTCGTACACATCGCACCCGGTCACGGTCAGGACGACTACAATCTCGGTATGAAAAACGGTCTGCCGATTTATTCACCTGTCGACGACGATGGAAAGTTCGCCCATACGAACGATCTGCCCATCGAGCAACAGATGCCCGCCGAGATGCTCGGCAAATCCACGCTTGAAAAACATGGCAAAAGCGACGCGAACGAAGTCGTCTTGCACGAACTCCGTGTCCGGCATGCGCTGTTGCATCAGGAGAATTATCACCACAGCTACCCGCATTGTTGGCGCAGCAAGACACCTATCATTTTCCGCGCGATGGATCAGTGGTTCATCAAGATTGATCACGTTCCTGGGAGCGCAGGCGTCTCGCCTGCACCGTTCGGCGTCCCGCCGGACGAATTACTCGCAAAGGGTTCGACGCGAGACGCGTCAAACAACCGGCCGGAGGCCGGTGCTCCCCAGACCTTTCGCGCATCCGCGCTCGGCGAAATTGATCGCGTGAACTGGATTCCTGATTGGGGTGTGAACCGCATCAAAGGCGCGGTGCAATCGCGTCCCGACTGGTGCATCAGCCGTCAACGCACCTGGGGTGTGCCGATTCCCGCGTTTTACGATGCCAGCAAGAATGCGATCCTCGATCCGCAAATCATCCGGAACGTTGCTGACCTCGTGGAAAAGCACGGTTCGAATGTATGGTTTGAAAAATCCGCCACCGAACTTTGGTCGCTCGTAAAGCCGAAGGATTGGAAAGGCGCTGATGCCGTCGCTAAATCCAACGACACACTCGACGTGTGGATTGATTCCGGTTCGTCATCGCGCTCGGTTCTGATGCGGCGCACCGAACTTCTTAAATCCGAAATCCGAAATCCGAAATCCGAAATCGGCTGGCAGGCCGACATGTATCTCGAAGGCAGCGACCAGCATCGTGGCTGGTTTCAATCGTCGCTGCTGCTCTCGCTCGCGGGCAATGGCGCGGCACCGTTCAAGACTGTGCTCACGCACGGCTTCATGGTGGACGCCGACCGCGAAAAGATTTCCAAGAGCAAACAAGGTGGTTACGAGAAGCCGCAGACCGCCGAGGCCTACGTCAAAAAATACGGTGGGGACGTCGTCCGCCTCTGGGTCGCGTCGCAGGATTTTCGCAGCGACATCGTGGTGAGCGAGGAACGCATCAACAAAGTCAGCGAAACCTATCGCGGCATCCGCAACGCGCTGCGCTACCAACTTTCGAACCTCTACGACTTCGATCCCGCGAAGCACACCGTGGCTGATGACAAACTTACTGGTCTCGACCGCTGGATACTTGGTGAGTTCTCGAAACTGGAAACAGAAGTTATTGAGGCTTACGACAAGTTTGAATTCCACGTCGTTTATCAGAAGATCAGCCAGTTCATCGCTGTGGAATTGTCCTCGATCTATCACGACGTCATTAAAGACCGGCTCTACACCGACCCCGCGAATTCAAACCGCCGCCGCTCGACGCAGACTGCGCTACATAAGCTGGTGACCGGACTTTGCCAAATGCTCTCGCCGATTCTGGCTTTCACAGCGGATGAAGCGTGGGAATTTGTGCCGGGCAAACTGACCAGCTCTGTACATGAATCAAAATTTGGGGAAAATGTTTTTTCATTTTCGCAGGACGAATCAGTTTTATGGCCAAAATTATTCAAGTTGCGTCGCTCCGTTCTCGCCAGTTTGGAGGTTGCTCGCGAAAACAAGGAAATTGGCAAATCACTGGAGGCAAAGGCAGAAATAGTTGGCCAGACTGATGAAGACCATGCTGCGGCAAAACACTTAGAAATATTTCGGGAATTAGTGAATGTTTCTCAAGTGAGCATTGAAGCCAAATTTCCGATTGTTGACGCGGATACAGAACTGCAGAAAATGCCCAAAGTGGGTAGCGGCACGATGAAAGTCGTGTTAACTGGAACCGTTAGTATTTCGCGCGCCGACGGCCAGAAATGCGAACGCTGTTGGCATTGGGAAACCGATGTCGGGTCGAGCCCGGAGCATCCCACCATTTGCGCCCGTTGCGCCGAAGCTGTGAAACAATTCAAGGGGTAGCCTGCGCGGTTTGTGCTCGGCGCGTGCCTGTTATCTACCTTCATGTGTGTCTGGTCACATCTGACCAATGATTACCGAACTTCATCCGTAAGATTAACACTTCGTGTCATGTAAATTAGCGGTAGATGGGACACTTGGAATGTGACAGAATCATATCAACAGCCAGTTTCGGTTAATCAGATAAGGCATCTGCCAATGATTACTGTCTCGGCTGATAGCGGTGAGTGCTTATGATGTTCTATAAACGCGGGTCTTACCGGGTTCAAATGGTCATAAATGTGTTACAGAGAGTGCTGTTGGCCAGCCTCATTCTGTGCTCGTTTCAAGGTTCATTGTCTGCTCAAATCAATGGTCTATTGCGTGAGGTTTATAACGGTATTTCGGGCGATACGGTGGCCAGCCTCACAAACAACGCGGCATTCCCCAACAATCCTTCCAGCACCAATTACATCACTGATTTTTTTGAAGCCCCCATCAACATTGCTGAAAATTACGGTCAACGACTGCGGGGCTTTATCACTGCGCCGCAGACGGGCAATTACATTTTCTGGATCGCGAGCGATGACAACAGCGTGCTGTATGTGAGCACAAATGAATTGCCCGCGAATAAAAAGGCGATTGCCAGCGTGCCTCAATGGACAAATTCACGACAATGGAACAAATTTGCCGAGCAACAATCCGCACTGGTCAGTCTGGTTGCCGGGCAGCATTACTACATCGAAGCATTGATGAAGGAGAATACCGGCGGCGACAACCTCGCCGTGCGCTGGCAACTTCCCGATACTACGATCGAAGAACCGATCCCTGCCAGCCGTTTGATCGCGTGGGGGACGACATTCTCTCCGCCCACCATCACTCAATCACCCACAAACATCACCGTTGTTGAAGGCCAGCCGGTATCGTTTTCTGTCCGGGTCAGTAATATTGATCCACTCTATTACCAATGGAAACGCGGTGTCGTGGACATCCCCGGAGCGAACAGTTCGATTTATACCATTTCCAATGCGGTGCTGACTGACAACGGAGCGCAGTTCAGTTGCTTTATCACGAATTCGCTCGGTACCACCAACAGCACAGCGGCGACGCTTTTCGTCACAGCGGACACGAATGCGCCCGTGCTTTCTTACGCGGTCAATTTGGGGAGCACGAATGTCATGGTCCTGTTCAATGAGCCGGTTGCTGCCGCTAGTGCGACGACAGCCATCAATTACACGCTGAACAATGGAGCAACCATATCGGGAGCCGCTTTCGGCAGTGACACGCGAACAATCATCCTGACCACCAGCACGCTGACGTATGGATCAAACTACACTCTAAAGGTCAGTAACGTGAAAGATCGAGCGGCCACGCCGAACACGATTGCAAGCAACTCAACCATCGCATTCTTGTGCTCGGAATTTGTTCCCCAAGACGTTGGCAACCCCGCGCTCGGCGGTTCACAGACTCGACTTACCAACGGTTTTATGATCACCGGAGGCGGGAACGACATCGGCGGCGTGACGGATCAACTTCAGTTCAGCTACCAATTCCGCACCGGCAATTTCGACGTCAAAGCGCGCATCGAATCCGTCACCCTGGCTGATGTCTGGACAAAGGCTGGATTGGTGGCGCGGGAGGATTTGAGCGCAGGCAGTCGTTTTGCGGGCGCGATGGCGACCCCGGGGTTGAGCGGATGTTTTTTTGAATCGCGCGATCCCGCCGGAAGCGCGGCGAACGTGACGGGTTCGTTTCCGGTGAATTATCCCGCGATGTGGCTGCGTTTGCAACGGGTCGGCAACCAGTTCACTGGCTACGCCAGTTATGACGGACAAACCTGGACGCAACTCGGCACGGCCAGCATCGCGATGCCTGCCACGATTTATTTTGGCCTCGCTGTTTCCAGCCACAATGCGAGCCAGCTTGCGACCGCGACGTTCCGCGATGTGATGGACGTAAGCAGTGCAATTGTCGCTGTGCAGCCCTTGAATTTTGAACCGCTCGGGCCGTCCAGCCGCAAGACCGGTCTGGTGATCTCCGAAATCATGTACAAACCAGTACCCCGTATGGATGGCAAGAATCTGGAGTTCATCGAACTGTTCAACTCGAATCCGTACTACGAAGATATCAGCGGCTATCGGATTTCCGGCGAGGTGGATTACACCTTCCCGCCGAACACGATTCTACCTGCGGGCGGATTTCTAGTAATCGCCAAAGTTCCAGCGGACATCCAAAGCGTTTATGGCATCGCGAATGTTGTCGGACCGTACACGAATTCGCTCGGCAATTCGGGGACGATCCGGCTTCGCAGCAAAATTGACGCGATCTATCTGGAGGTCTCCTACGATCACAATTCGCCATGGCCGCTGGGCGCGGATGGTTTGGGACATTCACTTGTGCTTGCCCGGCCGTCGTATGGAGAAGCCGATCCACACGCTTGGGACATCAGTGATGTGGTTGGCGGTTCACCGGGCGGCTACGAAAGTTATCGTCCCAGTCCGTTGCGCTCGGTGGTGATCAATGAATTTCTCGCGCATACCGATCCACCGTTGCTGGATTACATCGAGCTTTACAACCACGCCAACACTGCCGTGGATATTTCGGGTTGTGTCATCACTGACGATCCGACCACAAATCGCTTCATCATTCCTCCTTCAACCATCATCCCTGCGCGCGGATTTGTTTCCTTCACCGAAACGGCGCTCGGTTTCCGGCTCGATGCGGTGGGGGAAACGATTTATTTCAAGAACACCAACAATACGCGGGTCTTGGATGCAGTTCAGTTCGAGGGTCAGGAGAACAGCGTCTCAATGGGAAGGTATCCAGATGGCGCGGGAGAATTCTATCCCATGCAAACCCGCAGTCCCGCTGCGGCCAACAGCGTCCCTCTCGTGCGGGACATCGTCATCAACGAGATCATGTACAATCCGATCTCTGGCAATAACGACGATCAGTATGTGGAACTTTACAACAAGGGCGCCAGCACAGTGAACCTGGGTGGCTGGCGTTTTGTATCCGGCATTGATTACACGTTTCCGACCAATCGAACGCTTGCTCCCAACGCTTATCTGGTCGTGGCCGCGAATGTCACTAATCTCCTCGCGCACTACGGCAACTTGAACACGAACAACACGGTCGGAAATTTCAGCGGTAAATTGTCGCACAGTGGCGAACGGCTGGCTCTGGCGATGTGGGATCAAGTCGTCAATACCAACACTCCCGGTGTCACAAAAACCAACAAAGCCTGGATTGTTGTGGATGAAGTCACCTATAAGGACGGTGGCCGCTGGGGTCAGTGGGCGGATGGCGGTGGCAGCAGTCTTGAATTGGTTGATGTCCGCAGCAACCATCGGCTTGCCTACAACTGGGCTGACAGCGATGAAACTGCCAAAGTGCCGTGGACAACCATCGAAGCCACCGGTGTCATGGACAACGGAGCCAACTACGGTAATGGTCCGATTGATGTGGTGCAATTTGGCTTGCTGGGAGAAGGCGAGTGTCTGTTCGACGAAATAGAAGTTCTCCCCAACGGATCGGGGGCGAATATCGTTTCCAATCCCGGATTTGAAGGCGGAAGCACAGGTTGGATTTTACAAGGCGACCACATCCGTTCCACCTTTGATTCCGTCGGTGCGTATGCGGGAACAAGGTGTCTCCATGTCCGCGCCAGCGACCAGATGTGGGTCGGGGCAAACTCCGCTCAAGGCGTGCTGTCCAGCACGAATCTGGCTGCGAATCAAACTGTGACGCTGCGTTTCAAAGCGCGCTGGTTGCGCGGCTGGCCAGAGGCATTGATGCGACTTCACGGCAATTGGTTCGAGGCGATCGGCAAATTGTCCATCCCTGCAAATCTGGGCACACCCGGCGCAGTCAACAGTAGAAAAGCCGCCAATGCCGGCCCGGCGATCTACGAGGTCACGCATTTCCCAAGCATTCCGGCGGCGAATGAAAATGTAGTGGTGAGCGCGCGTGCTGATGATCCCGATGCGCCGGTAAACGTGCAGTTGAAAATGCGTGTGGATCCTGCAAACACCTATTCAACGGTTGCGATGCTGGATAACGGCACGGG
>JADMIO010703094.1_pt1 | contig 111901 bp, 99 predicted proteins | sample 8958161 | NCBI WGS metagenome assembly JADMIO01 (sample SAMN16585339, study PRJNA669376) | soil metagenome | isolation source: Crop rotation soil | place: USA: Cullars Rotation, Alabama | collected 2011
CAACTTGTCCACGTGGAATTCTAAGCTTAGGATCCCAATGTGCTGGAAAGAAATCATCAAGATATCCTGTAGCTTGTTTTATATATCTTGGTGTAAGTAAACTGCAATTGGTATAGGTTTTATATATGTCATCTTTTTCTTTGTTATACAAATTTATTACGTCATCAAAATCGGTATACGGCAAACAATAACCGCGATACAATCTTTCTCTTACAGAATTAAGATCAAGCTCCGGAGGCGGTACAGCGTAAGGCGCATCTACAATTCCGGAATAATCAAAATCATAGGGCACTGTGTAAGGCACTTTTGTTGAGTCAGGCGAAATCAATCTTATATTATGCAGGTATGCAATAGACCAGTCAGTATTTCCAATCATGTATTCAAATACCGTCATTTTTAAATATTCTTCATGATTTGTTGCTTGCGGCTCTACCATTTTTCTTTTTACAATTATAGCACCATTACGTTGCGCCATAGCATTTTCATCTTCTATTAAAATGCCAAAGTGCGTTTCCGTTTTTAGTTTTGATGAAGAATCAACATAATCAACTCTTACCAATCTTGCGCGAAAACTTTTTTCTGTTATAAGGTTATACAATTTATATACGAGCCATTCACGAATTACATAATCATCATTTATACATTGCGTAACCAGCTTTAAATTTTTCTGATTCATGAATAAGCCGGCAGAATCATCGTAATGTTTTGGAAAATTTAAAAGCAGCGGCGGAAAAGAACAATTATTTTTATCTTTTCTAAAGTTTCCTCTCACTTTTATTTTAACAGGTATTGAGATTTCGGTGCTGTCATCATTTTTATAACGCAATAAAGCAGCATGATAAGAAGTTGTTTTACCTCTGTCTTTTTGCACAGCGCGAAAATTTGCATATAATTTTAAAGGCAGTACATTATCTTTTGTAAATAATGTACTGGTTAATTTATTTTCTTGTGCTGACGTGTTTGAATAAAATGTTATCAGCAATAAAAAACTTATTAAAAAAAAGTTTACCTGTTTCAAGAGAAATATTTTCGGTAGAAAATTAATATGTTAATTGTAATAAATGAGGAAATTTTATACTCATTTTTATTCATCTCCTCTTAAATATGATTTTTCTTAGGTTATTATATCCTTCGATTTTGCGTTCTGGCATGATATTTTAAAAGATATAGCTGTTAACATTATTAATCATCTTTAAAACTTAATATTATGTTACGCTGGACGTTAATTTTTTTAGTGGTTGCAATCATTGCTGCAATATTTGGTTTCGGTGGAATAGCAGCCGGAGCAGCCGGTATAGCTAAGTTCCTCTTTTTTGTATTTGTTATATTGTTTATTCTTTCATTAATTTTTGGCAGAAGAGGTGGAGTAGTAAACGACGATATTTAGCTTGATTGAATCATGTACTAAAGCGCAAGCAGATTGTTTGCGCTTTTTTATTTCCAGTAATTGAAGCAACATCAGGTAGCCAAAACTTATTTTTGCAAAAAAATTTTTTAATGAGTTTTATTGAAGAGTTACGGTGGCGCGGAATGATTCAGGATATAATGCCAGGTACAGAAGAGCAATTAAATAACGAAATCACATCTGCTTATATTGGTTTTGATCCAACGGCCGATAGTTTGCACATTGGCAGCCTTGTTCCCATTTTATTATTAGTGCATTTGCAGAAAGCAGGACATAAACCGTATGCATTGGTTGGCGGCGCAACAGGCATGATTGGCGACCCCAGTGGTAAAAATGAGGAACGCAATTTATTAAGTGAAGAAATTTTGCAACGCAACCAGACAGGCGTAAAAAAACAACTTGAAAAATTTTTAGATTTTGATGAAAACAAACCGAATGCAGCGGTAATGGTAAACAATTATGATTGGTTTAAAGAAATGCTTTTTCTTGATTTTATACGTGATGCAGGCAAGCATATTACTGTAAATTATATGATGGCAAAAGATAGTGTGAAGAAAAGAATTGAAGGCGAGAACGGCATTAGCTTTACGGAATTTACATACCAACTTATACAGGGTTATGATTTTTACTGGCTGTATAAAAATTATAATTGTAAACTGCAGATGGGTGGCAGTGATCAATGGGGAAATATAACAACCGGTGCAGAACTTATTCGGCGTAAAACCGGTGGCGAAGCTTTTGCATTTACTTGTCCTTTACTTACAAAAACAGACGGCAGCAAATTTGGTAAAACGGAGAAAGGAAATATATGGCTCGATGCAGAGAAAACATCGCCGTACCAATTTTATCAATTTTGGTTAAATGCGGCTGATGAAGACGCAAAGAACTGGATAAAGATTTTTACTTTTTTGTCTAAAAATGAAATTGATGATTTAATAAATCGGCACGATGAAAATCCTTCTGCACGTGTACTGCAAAAAACGCTTGCAAAAGAAATAACATTATTTGTACATGGTGACGATGGGTTAAAACAAGCTCTTGAAACAACAGAAAAATTATTTTCAAATCAAAATGCTGGTGCGGAAAGTTTGAGTGAAGAAGATTTGGAAAGCATGGAAGGTGTTGTAAAAATTGATTATAATTTATCAAAGTTAAATGCAGGTATTGATGTGATTTCTTTTCTTGCAGAAACAAATATTTTTCCCAGCAAAGGTGAAGCAAGAAAGATGATTCAAAATGGGGGGATAAGCATTAACAGAAAAAAAATTGCCGGTTTTGATTTTTCTGTTTCGGCAAATTTATTGTTGCATAATAAATATCTTTTAATACAGAAAGGGAAAAAAAATTATTACCTGGTGAAAATGCTCTGATGAAAACGCTGTATTGCATAACAGGCCTTGGTGCAGATGAAAAAGTTTTTAAATATTTGGATTTATCTTTTGTAAATCCGGTTTTTATAAATTGGCTCACTCCTCTTGCAAACGAAACATTGCAGAGTTATGCAACACGCATAAAAGAGAAATATATTCACGAATCAAATCCTTTAATCTTTGGTTTATCACTTGGCGGCATGATTGCTGTTGAGATTGCAAAATCTATTCCTTCAGCCAAAGTGATAATTATTTCAAGTGCTAAAACAAAAAACGAAATTCCTTTTTACTGGAAAGCTTTTAAATATATGCCGATTTACAAAGTTTTGCCTGAATGGTCTGTTAGACAAAATTTAAAAATCAGGCATTATTTTATCGGCGCCAAAAAACAGGAAGCTAAAGATTATATAAAACATGTGGCAAGGCATGGTGATATTAAATTTTACAGGTGGGCAATTGAAAATATTATTACTTGGGAAAATAAAACGGTGCCATCAAACATCACACATATTCATGGAACAAATGATAAGCTGTTGCCATATAAATTTTTGAAAGCGGATATACCTGTTAACAATGGCGGGCATTTAATGGTAATAGAAAATGCTGAAGAAATTTCCGCGTTGATAAAAAATATTATTGTTAATTGATGTGCTAATCGTGGTTGTGTGAGAATAATTTTCGCAATGCATTTATCAACACTGCTAAACCAAAAAATCCTAAGAAGGCAAAACCGTATATACTTATCGCAAAAGGCATATATAAAATTACAAAACACTTCAATCAATATTTTAAAAAATAAAAAACTGAAATGTTAAACAAGCAGGCTTTCTATTGTTCCAAAACCTTCTGAAGGAGACAAACCTTCCCACATTATTTTATAAATAACATCTGCAACCGGTATGGAAACTTTTAAATCTGCATTTGTTTTATGCACACATCTGCTTGCGTTATATCCTTCGGCAATCATACCTAATTCAAGCTGTGCCGCTTTTACCGAATAACCTTTACCAATCATATTACCTAACATGCGGTTACGACTGTACAAAGAATAACAGGTAACCAATAAATCTCCCAAATAAACTGATGAGGCATAATTAATATCTGCATCGGAAGCTTCATGTTTTACTTCCCGCACAAAACGCACCATTTCGTTTGCAGCGTTAGCAATATAAACGCTTAAGAAATTATCGCCATATTCCAGCCCATGTGCAATGCCTGCACCCAACGCATAAATATTTTTAAGAATGGCAGCATACTGTACACCAATTACATCAGGATTTATACGCGTTGAAATAAATTCCGTTTTAAAATTATCTGCAATTTGTTTAGCCGTATTTGTATCAAGCCCGGAAAAAGTTAAGTAAGAAAGTTTTTCTGCCGCAACTTCTTCCGCGTGAGAAGGGCCTAATAGTGTAAAATAATTTTTCAGATCTATATTGAAATTTTCTTCGAGGTATTCGTGCAGCAATTGATTTTTTTCGGGAAGAATTCCTTTAACTGCTGAAACTATTTTTTTGTTTTTGAATACATCTTTATTTAAAGCGCTTAAAGATTGATGAATGTATGCTGAAGGAATTACTATAAGCAGCACATCACTTTGTTCAATCACAAAATTTATATTATTGCTTGGCTGTAAATACGAAGCATTAAAATAAGCGCTGCTTAAATAATGCGGGTTGTGTCTTCGTTGCACAATATGATTAATTGTATCTTCATTACGTATCCACCAATTAATATTTTTACCGCTATCGGTTAAAATTTTTGCGAGCGCTGTTGCCCAACTTCCACTGCCAAGAATTCCGAACTGCATACTCTAATTATTAACGTAAAGGTATTTGTTCGATTTATTATTTTTTGAAGAAAGAGCTTATTAAAACTGATATTTTCTTGGTGAGAAGTGAGACTTCAGACGTGAGATGTTTTTTACTTCTCACGTTTCACTTCTCACGTTTTGCTTATATTATTCTCTCAGCAATTTTGTGCCCACGGCACAATCAAGACATTTTTTAAAATTGCAATAGTTATTTTTTAAATGAATGAGCGCCTGGCTGTCGAATGCATTTTTATTTTGAACTTTAAATAATTTCCATTGTCGCGTAATCGTATTTTGTTCAGGATGCAATTGCATAAGCCAGCTTACAGCTTTATCTTTCCATACATGCTCATTTCTAACTAAACCATAAGCAAAAAATACAGGTACAATTGCATTAATAATTATGTGCTGAATAAAAGTTCTTCCCAATGGTTTTGGGTGATATGCAGTTTCATCTGTTAACGTATAATGATAATTCCAAAAATCATTTGCTGTAACATCAAACCATTGAAATATTTCATTTGCATTTTTTGCAGTTTTTATTTTTGAAAAAAGATGTGATGATTGATGAATAAGTATTGCGAGTTGCGCCAGCCTTAACGTAGGAAAATTATTTGGCCGCATTCTTAAAAAATCCGGGCTTCTGTTTATAGATTTTAATGCATACTTATTTGCAAGAAATTTATATTCTTTTTTCAGCATTACTGCATAAGCATTTTCAAATGTAGCATTCAGCAAACTTGCTTGTCCGAGCAATAAAGCTTCTAACTGATTTATTTGGTTTTTATGTTTTGATAAAACATTTAGAGAAAGCGATTTTGCAATTTCTTCAAAAGCATCAGCGTTTACTTTCATTCCAAAGCTGCGTGCAAGCGTTTGCCAGAAAACTTCCTCCCAATGATTGTTTACCCGTTGAAGATTATATATAATTGATTCCGATTTTTTTTCAAGACGCTCAATTATTAATCGCTCTTTCCATGCAAGCCATGTTACTTCGTTTAAAACAGGTAAAGCAAATGAGCAAGGAATAAAATCAGTTGCATTCATCAAGCGTTCAAACTTTTGCAAAGTAATTTTTGGAACTAAAGATTGCAGTTCAAGCGTAGCAATGTTATTTCCATTCGCATCTTTAATTTCTTTATCGTGCAGCCAAACAACATGTAAAATTACGTTGCCATAATTTTTATCATTTGTATGATTGTGTTGAAGCCAGTGAGAAGATTTTATATGCAATTCAATATTGCCAATCCATGTTGTGCCGTCAATTTTAATTTTTGCTTCGCTAAAATCAGGACCGGCATTTTGGTTTAAACTACCGGGATGAATTATTTGCAAATTCTTATCATCAATCGTAGTAAGATAAGTATGATTAAAATATTGAAATTGCCATATAAATTGCAGCAGTCGTTCGTTCATAATTGCAACAACAAATTACATTAATTTATTTAGTTGCTGCACCACTTTGCTAACAGGTAAGCCCATTACGTTATAAAAATCACCATTTACAGATTTAATGCCAACCACGCCAATCCATTCCTGTATTGCATAAGCACCTGCTTTATCGTAGGGTTTATATTTATCAATATAAAATTCAATTTGAGCATTTGTTAATGAATGGAAAGTAACTTCTGTTGTGTCAGAAAAATTTATTTCTGTTTTACCTTGTAATATTGTAACGCCGGTTATTACAAAATGTTTTTTATCAGATAAAGATTGAAGTATTTCAAGTGCTTGCTTTCTATCGGCAGGTTTACCAATTATTTTATTATTTGAAACAACCAATGTATCTGCTGCTAAAATTATTTGAGTATCATCATTTATTTTTTGTTGAACTGATAAAGCCTTTTTGTTTGCAATAAAAATAGGCACTTCATCTGTGGGTAAACCTTCAGGAAAACTTTCATCAACATCGCTTGCAATAATTGTAAAAGGAACTTCTGCCCATTCAAGCAATTGCTTTCTTCTCGGTGATTGTGAAGCAAGAATTATTTTATGCATGTCCCGAATAAAATGTGAAAAAAATCATTGATAAAATTCCAGTGAGCATAATCAATTTTATCATGCTGCTTAAACTATGAAAATCTTTTGGCGTTTGCGCTTTAAACAATTTTAAAAATACACGAACAAGCGGAATGAAAATAAATAGCAAACAATACAATGTTACAAACCACCAGCGAAATTGCAATACATATACCTGCAGCACCAGTAATGCAATGCTTAATATTGTCATCCAAACAGCGGTATAAATTTTAGATGCGTTGATGCCCCACACAATGGGCATGGTTTTGCAGCCGAATTTTCTGTCGCCCTCCACATCTTCCATATCTTTTATGGCTTCGCGAATGAGCGATGTAATAAACGCAAAACCTGCATATAAAATGGTTATGCGCAAAATTCTTGATACGCTAAAATGTGCGCTGAAAAAAAATCTTGCCTCACACCAGGTAACTACTAAAACCGTCCACGCAGTTAAAAGAGAAATTAAAATATTTCCTGCAAGCAATTTCTTTTTTAATGAAACAGAATACAGAAAAAGAAGACATGCACATATTAAGTTTGAGAATCCGAGCAACGTAACATGTGTTGTAAAATCAAGATAAAAACCAATGGCAATACCGGCAATGCTTAAAAAAAAATGCCATGCAATTGCATACCTGCGGGAAATTACTTTTTGAACAATTAATTTATGTGGCTTATTGATGCGGTCAATATTCAAATCGAAATAATCATTTATAACATAACCTGCGGCGGCAATTAAAACAGATGATAAAATAAGCAAAAAAAAATGCGGATGATTTAAACTGGGCCTAATGCTAACCTGTGCAATTAATGGCTTTATAACACAGTACATAAACAAAAATTGTGTTAGCGCAATAAACAAAAGATTTTGCCAGCGGATAAGGCGAAAAAATGCAGCAACTATTTTCAGATTAAACGATTTATTTGCAAAATACAGGAAAGAACTTTACAGTTGCAATTACTTTGATGGAATGCTTATATCAACTATCCAGTTGTTTTGCAATTTTAGAACTTTTTCTATAACATCTCTTACACAACCTTGTCCGCCCTTTAACGGAGAAATATATTTTGAAATACTTTTTATTTCGGCAGCCGCATCTGCGGGACAGGTAGCTAATCCGCAAAACTGCATTACTTCATAATCAGGAATATCATCACCCATGTACAAAATTTCTTCTTTATTTAGTTGATGTATAGCAATTAATTCTTGTAATTTTTCTAATTTGTTTTCAATGCGCATAAAAATTTTATGGATACCTAATTTTTCTAAACGTAGTTGTGCTTCTGCAGAATAGCTGCCCGAAATAATAATTATCTTATATCCTTTTTTAATCGCAAGCTGCAAAGCATAACCATCCCTTACATTCATCTGCCGCAGTATAATGCCATCCTGCATAATCAAAAGATTGCCATCAGTGAGCACACCGTCAATATCAAATACAAATGTTTTTATAGTTTTAAAAAATTTGAGCATTGGAATTTATTATGAATTATAGATAGCAAACATATAAAATAAAAAACCCCGCGTTATACGAGGTTTTGATAATTAATTTTTTCCAGGCTTTTTGTCAGCTGTAAATATTTGTTATTAAGCTGTTCAAATTGACAAGAACTATTTTGCATTTTTATCTCAGTGTACCTGGATGAAACGCTTTCCATGAATGCCAGAACTCCTGGTAGGCTTGCATAGTTTGCAGACGGTCGCCTTTCATTGCGCCATCAATACAACTTCCGTTTATGCTCCAGGTTGAATTGGTTTTATCATCATGCAAAACTTGTATTGAACTATCATAAGTAAAATGCAAAATGCCGTTGTATGTGTTTCGATTGAACGCATAAAAACTTCTTTCGTTTCTGCTAAGCGTTAATAATATTGGTGTATTTGTAAACGAATCTTCAATAATTTTTTTCTTCGCTAATTCATTCCAGTCATAAGCCTTAAAATGATTGTTGATGTTTACTCCAACAACCCATGATTTCATTTTCCATGAAGCGCTATCACGTTTTTCCAAACTGCTTTTTAATGTGTCTTCATCATAACCTTTTAAATCTGCATATTCTTGTTTAAAATTTGAATCTGGTTGCAGTACATAACTATTTGGATGTAATGCCAGCCCATCACCTAATGCCATTTGTTGTGATGGAATTTCTTTCAACGAAGTGCCTTTTAATTTACCTGAAATAGCTACACCACTTTCCTGGCGCCACCAACTTTTTGTTGTTGCATCTTCAAACATTGCGTTGAAATGGTCCATTCCAACCAAACGAAAATTTTCAAGTTTCCCATTTACAAAAGGACTGTATGCTCTCCCTGTTCTGCACACTGTACAATATGTTATCATTACTGGTTCGCCGCCAATGGTATCTCTTACCTGATGATGATAACCGATGACTTCAATTGGATAAGCTTTTGCTTCATCGTTTATCGCGACACCAATAATTATATGGTCTCTGTTGGTTGTATCTGTTGCAGCACTAACAAGTAATTTGTGTTTTGGCTGATAAAACATTTTATCAGCAAGAAATTTAAAGTTGAATTGATAAGCAACATAAGCGTAAAAAATCAACACTAAAATTGCTAACACTTTTTTCCATGCTTTGCTGCGTCTTAAAACATGAATGAGCGGAAAAATGATAATTGCAAAACCAATTAAACGCAGCCACAAATATTTCTGTCAATAAAATAAGCAACATCAATTGTATTTCCTTTCTGGCTGCCGGGAAAAGGCATGATAAAATACACGCGCAATATTTCAATTGCAATCAAATAAATTAAACCAAGTGTAAGTAGCCAACCTTTCATAATAAGTCAAAATTCAAAGTAAAAATTAAAAGCTACGAGCTGTGAGCGACGAGCCACGAGCACAATACTCGCAGCTCATAGCTCGAGGCTCAAAGCTTATTGTTCTGTAACCGGCAAAGGAAATTTACTCCACACATTATCATCCGGTCTGTCTAATGGTAATTGATTAAGACGATTGTAACGGCGCATATCAATCCAGCGATGACCTTCAAAATATAAAGAGTATCTGCGTTCATACAACATCTCATCAATCAAAGCAGATTGTGTTTGCGCACCACTGTAATCTGCAAGCCCATGTTTGTTGCGAATAATATTTAATGCTTCTGTTGCGTCATCAAAATGGTTCAATTGAATATTTGCTTCTGCATAAATCAAAATCAATTCTTCATTGCGAATAATTGGAATGGGCGCTGTGCTTGAAGTATAAACCCATACATCGCGGTTGCTGCTTAAGCCTGCAGGAATAGATGCAGTTGAAGTACGCAATGTGGCTTTATTAATTCTGTCATCATTTGACAAAATATCTTTTGCAAAAGATGGATGCGCAACACGCACTTCACCATTTTGATTTTGCGGAATGAATGCAGGATTTAACTGGTCGCCTGAACCTGTTCCAAAAACATGATAAACACCTGTTGTAAAATCACCGTGCAAATCAAAGAATGATTCATCCAATGCAGTTAATGCTTCATTCCATTTCTTTTGATACACGTCAACTCTTGCTGCGAGTGCACGATTAAATTTTACCAAACCTGCTGCATCACTAAACTGTCCAAAGCCTGCTAACGGAAACGCAACATCAGCGCCGGTCAAATCATTCTTGCCATCATCCAGCAAAGATGAAATACTTGCAAGCGATGTACTGTAATCCGTAATTGGTCCAAGATTTTCCGGGTCTGCAACATCAACACGAATACCATTTGAATCAGTAAGATTTAGATTCATCAGCAATTGATAGGCTTCAATTGTTTTTGCAAAACCTGTGTATGCTTTTTTTTGCGCATCGGTTGCAAGCGTTGTGTTATTCGCTGCATCAATTAATATGTTGCAATTCTTTACAACCCTGTATCGCGATGCCCACGGTGTTGAAATATAAAAATTACTGCCGCTCAATTCAGCATTACTTGCACCTAATAAATCAGTAACATAACGCGGTTCTGAATTGGAGAAATGATATACTTCCCTGCCAATCGTTCCCACATCATCCAAATAAAAAGCAATTGAATTGCGCATGCCCGATTCTGTGCCGCTTACCAAATTGTTTAACTCGGCAACGGTTGCATTGTTTTGATAATTTTCAACAGTGGGTCCGTTTAAATTGCCGTAATCTTTTTTGCACGCAGTAAAAAACATGAGCACCGCTGCAAAAAATATTGTTTGTATATGATTGAATTTTTTCATCTCTGTATTTTTTGATTAAAAGGTGAATGAAATATGAAACGCTGCGCGTTTGCTTGCAGGATAAGGGTCAACATCAACACCCGTTGAAAAACCTGTGCTTATACCTTGTTGTGTAGAGCCAAAACCAAAGTTGGATACTTCGGGGTCGTAAGATTTATAATGTGTAATGGTGATGTAATTGTTGAACGAAACACCAAGCTGAATGTTCTTTACAACATTGCCCGGAATTTTATCAAGCGTATAATACAAACCCGCTTCACGCAAACGCAGGTAGCTTGCATCCTGCACAAATATGTGCGCATCTGTTCCAATTTGCATAATGCGATACACCGCATCGGGCACACCAAGCTTGTTGGTTACATTATCATAGTCGGCACTCGTTCCGCCAAAATCATTTTCAAGTGAAGTAAGATTAATGTTATCGCCACCTTGTTTCCAATGAATCAAAAAGCGCAAACTTAATTTTCCGAAGAAAGTAATTTCATTATATGTGCTCATTTGAAATTTCGGTTCTGCATCACCCAACACACCAACACCCTGACCATTTAAACCAACAATCTGCGTTGCTGATTTTCCCTGTTCAATTTGAAATGAACCGAGTACATAACCAAACGAGCCTTGCGGAATCGGCGGTATTGTTAATCGCGTAACCTTTGAACGATTCAACCAAAAATTCACTGAAGTATTCCATGTTATATTTTTTGTTTGAACAGGGATTGCATTCATACCTAATTCAACACCACGGTTGCGGAGGTCGCCGGCATTCACCCATTTGCTGGTAAAGCCTGATGAAGATTGCAAGCTTTGCAGCATAAGAAAATCGCTGATGCTTTTGTTGTAGTAAGTCAATTCAAAACCAAGACGACTATTCAACACACTAAAATCAATACCTGCTTCTAATTCTTTCTGACGTTCAGGTTTAATGTTCGGGTCGCCTTCCTGAATGCTTACAATCACGCCGGGATTACCTGCAATGTTTGATATATTCATGCCGGTAAATTTGCTTCCATATACAGGCACATTATTAGCCTGCCCGTAAGCAGCACGCAATTTTACATTGTTAAAAAATCCATCCTTTATAATGTCTGATTTTGTAAGATTCCAGCTCACGCCTGCTTTTGGATAAGTATAAAATTTTGCTTCATCACCGTTATTACTGCTTCTGTCGAAACGCACACCCGCAGTTAATGCAACTGCATCGCTGATGTTTGCTTCTTCCTGCACAAAAATTCCAGTGTTCAAATATTTATTGCGGAATTGTGTTGCATTTAAAGCGCCAGCTTCATTCACGTTGCTTTGCCCTGCGATAATTTGTGTGGCGATATTCAACAAATTATTATAGTCGCCTGTTTCCTGCGTTAAGCCCGCAGATGTTGTGAGCGATAAATTATCTGAAGGCGTGAATGTGTTTACCAGCGAAGCAATATAATTTGTGCTTAAATTTTTTGTGAAGCCTTGAATGGATGTGCCTTTATTAATTGCCTGCCATTGCAATGTGCCGGGAAATAAAGCGCTGGTTTGAAGATTATAAAAATCAAAGCCACCGCGTGCAATAAATTTTGTAGTGCTTGTATTGTTGCTTTGCAATGTGGCTTCCAAATTTAATCCGGTTATAAAACGATTTACCGATTCATTATTTTTCATCAGCGCAATTGTTTGCAAAGGGTTGGAAGCAGCAAAATGATTAGCAGGATAATCGCCATTTGCATCAGGATGCAATTCCGCAAATGATGGTGTTGATGACAATGAAATGCCTGTTGTTACACCCAGATTATCGTTACCAAATAAACCTCTGTCTGCAGATGAATTAATGTAGTTCGTGCTTAAACCAATTTTTATTTTATCTGTGATGTGATGGTCAACATTTAATCGAAAACTTGTGTTGCGGTAACCTGTATTTTTTACAATGCCGCCTTCATCTTTTTGCGATGCAGAAAAATAAAATGATGTTTGTTCGTTGCCACCGGTTAAACTTATTTCTGTATTTCTTGCAAAGCCGGTGTTGCCATAAATTTCTTTTTCATAATCATAAATATGTCCTGCAGATTGTGCATCTGAAAATTCTTGTCTTAATCCGGCACTCGTAGCACTGTCGCTTGATAAGCTTGCAGCGCGGTCTGCAGTAAATTGTCTTACGCCTAATAATTTTCTTGCAGTAATCAAACCTAAATCCTGCGAAACATTGATGGATGTTTTTCCCTGTCTTCCTCTTTTTGTTGTAATGATGATAACCCCCCCTGCAGCTTTTGAACCATAAATAGCAGCTGCAGATGCACCTTTCAAAATTTCAATATTCGCAATTTCTTCAGGGTTTATATCAGCAATACGACTTGATGGATTGTCTTGTGTTGATGTGGGTGAACCGCCACTTGCTGCGCTGGTAACAGCGTTCAAACCTGCAGAAGTTGTGCGGTTATCAACAAACACACCGTCTATAACATACAACGGTTGCGTGTTGCCGTAAACAGATGTAACGCCGCGCAGTTTAACCGAAATGCCGCCACCCGGTGCGCCCGAATTTGCGTTTATGTATGCGCCCGGAATTTTTCCTTCCAGTGCTGCATCCAATGTTTGCGCAGGTGCAGTGCCCGCCAATTCTTTTGAGGAAATAGTTGCAACAGCATTCGCAAGATTTCTTCTTTTAACGGTGGTTGATAGACCTGTTACAACTACTTCATCAAGATTAGCAACGTCCTGTTCAAGAGTTATTGTTGTTTGCGTTAAAGTGTCTGCTTTTATTGTTTGTGATTTGAATCCTGTTGCGCTGATGGTGATGATTGAATTGACTGCATTTGGTATTGCAATCTTTCCTTGCACATCAGTAATCAGCGTTCTTTTTTTATCAACCAAAATTGTTGCCGCCGGTATTGGCTGACCGTTGGATTCTTTAACCTGTAAATTAACGGTGTTGTTTTGTGCATGCGAAAGATGTGGTGTTATCGTTAGCCACATTAACGCTGCAATTATGAGCAATTTTTTCATGAGTTATTTTGATGTTTAAGTTTTGAGATTCGATAATTTGTTTATGTACATTTTTAGACCTAACAGGTTTTCGGAACCTGTTAGGTTATAATTTTTAAGAAGGTTGTGGTGTTGAAAAAATATAATTGCCATAACCATGTTCCATAATTTGTTTTTCTCTTTGCATATAACCGGACAGGTCTGTTGGTGTGTTAGCGGCAAGCCCGTCAACATAGCGGTTGAACATGCAAAACAAAGCAGCGATTAAAACGGTATCATGAATGTCTCTGTCTGTTGCACCTTCTTCTTTTGCTTTTTTAATTTGTTCTTCTGTTACATGCTTGCCGCCTTTTTGTACACTGCCTGCAATGCTTAATAGAGTTTTCATCTTATCAGAAATATCAGCATGCTCAAAATCTTTTTTAACCTGGTTGATGAGTTTATTGTTATCATTCAAATAACAGGTAACAATAGCGCTATGCGATTGCTCACAATAAAAACAATCGTTGAGATAAGAAACATAAGCGCCAATCATTTCTCTTTCAGCCATGCTTAAGCCTTCGTTGGTACGCAGCATTAAATTGGCAAGTTTGCCCATGGGTGTTGCTGTTTCAGGACTAAAAGCCAACAGGCTTCGTATTCCCGGTAAGTTTTCATCTACGTTTATGTGTGGCATAATTTGTTTTTGTTTGATGTGAAAATTTTTTGTTTGTGATTCTATTTTAATGTTATGTCGTCACCTCGACGCAGGAGAGGTCTCTTAATTTAAACAAACTTTGATTTATGAGATTTCTCCTATCGTCGAAATGACGTGTCAACTTCATAGCTTGATTTATTTATTCACATCAATATTTGCATAACCTTCTTCTGCACGCATCGCAGCACGTTCAACATAAATATTTCTATCCTGCGGTGCCCATGTATTCAATCCATCAACATAACGATTGAACATGCAGAATGCAGCAGCAATTAAAACGGTATCATGAATTTCTTTATCGGTTGCATCTAAATTTTTTGCATGTTCTATTTGTTCTGATGTAACATACTTGCCACCTTTTTGTACGCTGCCTGCAATGCTTAATAATGCTTTTAATTTGGGTGAGATGGATGTTGACTCATAATTTTTTTTGATGTCATCAATGAACTGCATATCGCATTCAAAATAATATTGCGCCAATGCGCCGTGTACATTCTGGCAATAGAAGCAATCATTTTGTGATGATACATACGCACCAATCATTTCACGTTCGCCACGTGATAGAGTGTTGTTATCATCATGCAATAAAATTTCTGCAAGCTCATTTAATGCTTTGCCTGTTTCAGGACTGTATTGCATTGGTCCGCGAATGCCGGGTAAATCGTTTTCTAAATTGATAAATGCCATAGTTGAGTTTTAAGCTTTATGTTATAAGTTTAAGTTTATTATTCTACTCGTTTAGGCGGCACGTAACCTCTCTCTGCCATGCGCTCGCCCATTGCTTCGTATTCTTTTTCATCTGTTGGTGTGAATGATGCAAGTCCATCAACATAACGATTGAACATGCTGAATGCGGCAGCGATCAAAACCGTATCATGAATTTCTTTATCAGTTGCTCCTTCATGTCGTGCTGCATCAACATCTTGTTGCGTTACTTCTTTACCAAGTATCTGCACTTTGCCTGCAATGCTTAACAGCGCTTTCATCTTATCGCTGATGTTTGCCTGGTGCATATCTTTTAATACATCATCAACAATTTTTTTGTCATTGCCATACAATGCTTTTGATGCGGCTGCATGACTCATCATGCAAAACATTGTATCATTTCTTTTAGAAACATAAGCTGCTATCAATTCTCTTTCTGCTTCGCTTAATGTTGATTCGCGTCTTAATAAAACCTGCGCTAATTCATATAAAGGTTTGCCTGTTTCAGGACGAAACATTACAAGGCTGCGAATGCCGGGAACACCTTCTGATACGTTTATGTGTGCCATGATAATTTACGATTTCTGGTTTACGATTTTAGATTTATAAAACAACTTTTTGCACCTGCTTTATCAGCCGGGCATGTTGTTTTTTGATTGTTCTTTTGAGAAAAATGTTGTGATGAATCCAACTAAAAAGATGAATGAAAAAATAAAAACAGCGTTGCCATAACCGCCAAGAAATGTTACAAGTGCACCTATGAAGAATACAACAGATGCAGTAAATAATCTTCCGATGTTAAAGCAAAATCCTGTTGCAGAAGCCCGCACTTTTGTTGGGAACAATGATGGAATGTAAACTGATAATGCGCCCTGGCTGATTCCAAAAAAGAAAGCCAGTAATCCCATTTCAATAAATGTTGTATTGGTAATTGAAGTATTTAATTTAAACACAACACCCGTCATGATAAAACACACAATAAAACATAACATCATTGTTTTGCGCATACCAATCAAATTCACAATCCATCCTGAAACCATGCTTCCCACCAAACCACTTAATGCTAAAATCATCATGGTTATTCCGCGCAATTCATTTGCTTTGTTCGCATCGGGTGTAATGCTTTGCACCCAGGTTGGCGCCCATGAAAACACAGCCCATAAACCAATCAGCATTGCACCAAAAACAACAGAACCGCTTACTAAATTTTTCCTGTAATCACTTGAAAAAATTTGTTGTTTTAATTCTTTGCCTGATGAACGATTAATTTGCTTCCAGCTTTCTGCTTCTGCTAAAGCAAACATGGCAATGATGGCAGTAATTAAAGGAATGATGCCTGTGAGAAAAGCTTTGCGCCATTCAGCTATTAAATTATTTAAAGCACCTGCAACAATAAAACCAACGGGCATTGCAGCAGAAACAATTCCTAATGCAATTGCTCTCCTTTTTTCACTCCATATTTCTGCAATCAAGATATTGGTTGTTAGGATTACGCCGCCAACACCAAAGCCCGTTACAAAGCGATAAAACCCAACCAGCAACCATGAAGATGAAAATGCAGTGAGCAACGTAAACAATGCATATAACGCTGTTGAAAAAATTACTGCTTTTGAGCGACCAATTTTATCGCAAATAAAACCCCATGCAAAACCGCCAAACATACTGCCGAATATGAAAATTGAATTTATATAAGCACTTATATAATTCATTCTTTCATCGGTTACATTGCCTAATAAATCTTTTACTGCAACCGGTAAGTAAACAGACATCAGCATAGAAGAAATGCCGCTAAACATAATGCTGATATAACAAATGATAAATGCAATTGCAAGATTTCTTTTTGTTGCTGATGATGATTGATACAATGTTTCCGCAACAATTGTATTGCTTTCAATATTGATAATTGCCTGCTTCATTGTGCAACAATTTTAGTTTTCTTCAAATGGTCGTAACCTTGTTGCAAACGATTGTAGCCATGATTTTTTAAACGTTCACCTAAACCCTGGTAAAAATCAGGATTGGCTGGCGTTACTGTTGCAAGCCCATCCACATAACGATTGTACAAACAAAATAAAGCTGCGATTAAAACGGTGTCGTGAATTTCAATATCAGTTGCGCCTTCTGCTTTTGCCTTATCAATAGCTTCTTTTGTAACCGCTTTACCATTTTCGCGAACCATGGATGCAATCGTTAACAACGCTTTCATTTTATCACTCACCTGTGCAGTTGCAATACTTGTTTTTACCTGTTGCGATGTTTCGTTTTCGCCCAATAAAATATCCGCAGCGGCAGTATGAGCAGACGTGCAAAATTTACATTGATTACCGTTTGAAACAACCGTTGCAATCAGTTCACGTTCGCCTTCTGTCAGCGTACTTTCTCCGCGCAATAAAATTTGCGTGAGTTCACGAATAGGTGCTGCGGCTTCTTTATCATATTCGAGTAAACCGGTAATACCGGGCAAATGCTCTTCTAATGGAATATATGGCATGAAAAATTTATTTAAGTTGATAATGCATCAAATCATGCAAATGCAGATGATTGCATGCAATGCATAAAAAAAGAACAGTAAAACTTAAATAAATAAATCGGGCGGCTGCAAATGCTTTGTAGCAAAGCCTTTTAGGATTGTACAGTTGTTAAAGGTAATAGTGTGATTAGAAAATATGCCATTTGCATCAAAATTAAAAAGTTGCGCGTTTTCATTAAATGCGAATAAGGAATTAATCTGTTGCAGGAAAGATTGTTCAGATTTTTTGTTTGTTGAATTATCAGCATTTTGTTTGGCGTATAAATTTTTTGTGTTGCTGATTTTTGTTTTTTGCTGATTAGGAATGCAATACAAATACAAAGTATCGTTGCGTACTATTCGCTTTACATAATTATATTCAATGCCGTTATATTCAACTTCACCATTGCAACGTTCATAGTTTTTGTTATTAGCGAGGTATGGAATGTTTAATGGAAGTTTTATTTGTACCAATTCCTTTTCATCATATTTATTATTATCCAATGAAGCAATCATTTGCCTGTCTGCAGAATTTTCGGCTAACGAAAAAAACAACCTGTATCCGAAAATATTAAACAGGTAAATGCTAAGAAGTAATATTGCAAAGGCTTGTTTCAAGCAAATTAGTTAGCGGGCAAAGTAGAAAGAATATTTCAAACTAAAAAATTATCAATAAGGCGATAACAGGTTTGCCTCTCCTGATTAGGAACTTCATCCTAATGCATCTGCGTAACGCAACAAAAATTTATCCTTTGTAATAATAAAATTTTATTCGGTTGATAACGGATCATCAGCAAGCACTGAAACATGCGAGAGTTGCTCTGCAGTAATTTCTTCTAACTGACGCTTTCTTGTTTCTACTCCAAAAAAGATAATAGCAAGCGCAGCAAGAATTAATGGAATAGCGCCGGCAATAGCTGTTGCTGCAATAGATGGCGGTGCAACGGCAAACACTACAAGCGCAATAACCAGCACGCCTCCAAATTTGCTGAAGCCCGCAACCAGCCCGCTTCCGCGTGAACGCACTCTTGTGGGATAAATTTCGGCTGCATAAGCAGAAAGTATAGAGATAACAGAACTGATGCCCCAGATAGGAACAATAAGTAATATATAAAGCCATATCTTATGCTGCACAATTTCATTACCTGTAAATAAAAAACCCAGCATAGATACTGCTGTTAATAAGGTAAGCAGGATAATTGTTTTTTTACTGCTCCATACGCCGTAAGCCCATGCCACCAACAAATTAAGCGGGAAACCAATGAGCGCTGCATTGCGCAGTATAGCGAATGAATCTGCGCTTGTAAACCCGAGATGCTGCAGATTAGATGGTATCCAAAGCTCAAATCCAAATTCAACAAAACCTCCGCCGAGTGCAAGCAATGCCACTGTTGCTGTAATGCCTAAAAAAGGCGGACGAAAAAGCTGCTTAAACTGGTCTTTGATTTTTACTTCAACATTGATTGGTAAAATTTTTTCTTTGATGGCAACTGCACCATATCGCTTCATTACTTTTTGTGCTTCCTTAAATCTTCCGTGATTGAGCAAATACCGCGGCGATTCGGGAATCCAGCGGTTTAAAAAAATAAGCATAAAGCCTGTGGGGAAACCAATCAGCCAAAGTATTCTCCACGAATAATGCGGCACAAGCCATGAAGCCAATGCGCTTGAAATAATATAAGCGCCTGCAATATCGCCACCGATTAATACCATCAGCCAGCCTCTGTGCCTTGCCGGTATGCTTTCTGCCATAATTGTAAAAAGAATAGGCAGCATGCCACCAACACCATAACCCATTAGCAGGCACATAACACAGTTCATCCAAAATTCAGGCATAGAACCGCATGAGCTTGTGGCAATAAATGTTATGCCTGCCATGAGAATAGATGACCTTCGCCCAATTCTATCACCTAACCATCCCCATAAAAAAGAGCCTAATACTGTTCCGGTAATTCCGGATAATGGAAGTAGAGCAACGGGGATAGTGCCACCCGGATTCACAGGTGATTTAAGCCCATATTCCCTTGCCACACCCGGCACCACAAACGAGAGGATAGTTGGCTTCATCACATCTAAAGTAACCGCCAGCGCCATAACAAATAAAAGACCTATGTGTGTTTTATTAATAGGCGCATCATCCAGTGCACGCACTTTAAGATTATAATCAAGATTTTCTTTTATTGCTTTAGGCGGTATAAGACTATATAAAGTAATGGCAAGACCTACCACAACAAGCACCATTCCTATGCACATACCTGTACCCATTGGCATACCAACCAGCTTGTAACCCATACCGGCTGCATTTATATACATCGGAAGCTGAAGTGCCACGCCGGCAGAAACAGATAAAAAACCAATCCAGAATGCGAACTTGCTTCTGAAATTTATTTTTTCTCCGGAAGTATTCATTTTAAATTTTATTCTTTTTAATGATTTATAAATTTATAATTATAACAATCAAAAAAACAATTTGCAATTTTAAAGTTGTTCCTGATTAATGTTGTTTTATTTGAACTGCAGTTGCATTCTTTCGTAAATCAATAAACTTGGCTATTGGTCCAACAATAAATAATGCATAAAACGGCGCATAGATAAAATTATTCAGCCGCAAAATAAATTCCACAAGAGCAACTATTATCACAACTATTATTCTTCCTTTTTTTGTTGACACAGATGTTCCCGGGTCAGTAATCATAAAGAAAATAAATAACTGGTACATGGGTCCGGTTAGAGGCGATAACTCTGCAAGAAATGTATCACCTGTAATTAAACAACGTACATAAGCAAGAATAATAAAACTTATTACATAAGCTATTGTTACATGCAAACGTTTTGCTTTGTTTACAATTAACAAACCTAATATCCAAATTACACTCATTGCCGCAAGGTTGCTTCCCCACTGTACGCTAAGCCCGGCTACATACATGGTATTCAAAAAAAGCATCCATGATACACCAAAGTTTGAAGGGTTCCATAAATGTCTTCCTTTATAACGCAGCACATATTTGGACATGATAGAAAGTACAGCCGTAATAATATATGGCCACAGCACATTAGAGCGTATCAATATGCCTACACTTATTCCTGTTATGTAAGCACTCGCAAGATTTTTCCATGTGCCAAGAATTAATCTTGCCAAAATAATTTCTGTAATTAATGATGCTGCAATTGCGCCGATGAGAAATACATAATTATCAAGAATGCCATAAGTAAACTGACCAACCAATAATATAAGTGTAATAAATGCAGGCGGGATGTATTGAAAATTTTTTTTAAACCAGCCAGAAAAAAAATTTGTTTTTGGTATGTTATCAAGCTGATATTCCTGTTGCATTAAATTTTTGATTTGCTTTCTTTAATAGTATGCAGTTTATCAATTTGCGGAGTTTCAATTTTATCAATATGTCCTGAAGGCCAGTAAATAGTTACTGCATCAACTTTATTGCTTTTGCCAATTCCAAAATGCAGCCTGTGCTGATTTTGCGAAGAAAACCCAATACCACCGGTAACAATTTGCATTTGCTTTTTGCCATCCCATTGTATTTCCACGTTTGCACCAACTGCATCTGCATTTGAAATTGTACCATGCAAATCAAAATCTATCCAGTGATTATTATTTTCTGCATCGTTTTTATAAATAACCGGTATGTTGTTTTGATTGGCAACAATAACATCTAACACACCTCTGTTCCATAAATCAGCCATTGCCACAGCGCGGCCATCATACGTTGCAGGCGGACAAACTTTTCCTGATACATCTTCAAATATTCCATCACTGTTGTTGAGCCATATTTTATCTTCTTCATAACCGGATTGACTTTTGCCTTGCATATCAGGCCAGTTTTTTGCATCGCCGATAATAGTACTATTACCGCCTGTTACCTTAGAATAATCATACCAGTAAGATGTATTTTTTTTAGCTGAAATAAATCCGTTGGCAACATATAAATCTAAAAATCCGTCATTGTTTAAATCGCCGAATTGTGCGCCATAACTCCAGCCTGCATTTTCAATACCTGAAATTTGAGCAAGGTTTACGAATGAAAGATCCTGACCGTTTTCACCTTTAGGCTGCCAGTAATTATTGCCCTGAATTAAAATACCCTGCTCAGTAATATTTGTTGTATAAATGCCCAATATTCCTTCATTATTTATATCACCAAACGAAGCATTCATGCCGCTTTTAGGAATATGCCCTATGCCTGCCTCGTTGCCAACTTCGGTAAATTTTTTTCCGCCTTCATTTATATAAAGCTCATCCACATTATAATCGTTGGCAACATATAAATCAGGATAACCATCTCCGTTTAAATCCGCTGCTGCCGCTGCAAGTGTCCATTTGGTTGAGGTTAATCCATATTCATCAGTCACATCCATAAACTTACCGTTTCCTATATTTTTCAAGAGATAATTTCTGCCGCCGTTATTGGCATAGCGAAAACTTTCGGGCATCATCTTAGTTGTATTTAAACTATCAAGATGAAAAGTTTCTTTGTAATAACCTCCTAAGAACAAATCAAGCAATCCATCATTATCAAAATCAAACCAAATAGCGCAATTAGAATTTACCCAAGCCGGCAGTCCGCTGCCTTCAGTTACATTCTGAAATTTTTTTCCGTTTATATTTTTAAACAATTCAGGTTTACCCCATTTATATAACAACAAGTCTTCATAACCATCATTATCATAATCGCCCCATACAGCGCCCATTGAAGCGCCTGTTCCTTTTTCGTTTACATCAGCCACACCTGCCCGCGCTGCAACGTCTTCAAACTTTCCGTTATGCAGGTTGTGATATAAAGCGTTCTTACTTCCAGTACCACTGTTCGTAAAATATATATCATTCCAGCCATCATTATCATAATCACAAACAGAAACAGATGCGCCCATAGATGCAATCTGCATTTTTATGTTGTTCAGTTTAGGATCAACATCAGGGCAAGTATGTTTGAAATTTATGTTTGCTTCCTTATTTACAGGTTCAAGATAAAAACCATATTTTTTTAAAGCGGTTTCTTTTTGCGCAACATCAACAGAATTGTGTGAATTAAATATTCCTATGTGTGAAGCAAATAATGTTATTAAGAGTAAACCTATAAATAATACAATTGCAACTGTGCGGACAAGTTTTTTATTCAACTTCATTTCAAAACAAAAATTATATATTAATCTGCGGGTAAAGATATTAAATGCAACATACAACGGAGGCGGCTATATAGAATGATAATTAATTATCTTCACCGCTATTAAAAATTGTATTCCGGCTATGCAAAAAAAAATTGCATTTCTTACCTGCTATGCAACAATATTTGTTTTACTAACAATAATATTTACGGCTTGTAAAACCAAAACAGAAAATGCAGAAAACAATAGCGACCCAAGAACTATGGCTATTTCTTATTTAGTGGAAAATAAATTGGATGAAGCAGAGGCGGCATTTAAAAAAGCTATTAAAATAAATCCGGACAATCTTTTAAATTATATTGATTTATCGCTGCTCTATTTATCTGAAGCTAATTATGATGATGCAGAAAAACAAGCACAGAACGGATTGAAAATTCAACCAAAAAACATTGATCTTAAGCTTATCTTGTCTGAAACATATATTAAAAAAGGCAGTAAACAAGATGCTATAAATGAACTGCAGGATATATTAAAACTTGATCCTAAGAATACTGCTGCGTATTATAAACTGTCGAGATTAGCTGAGGCAGATGCAGATAGTACTGATCAAAAATCTAATCTGTTAAAAGTACTTGCTATTAGCCCTTCAAATATAATCGTTCGTTTGCAACTAACCGAATTACTTGCAAGGGAGGGAAAAGCCGATTCCTCGCTTTTTTATATACAAAGTATAAAAAAAATGACGCCTGAATTTTCTTTAATTACAGATACAGTTTATAAAAAAATAGCCGCCTTGTTGCAAAGCAATCAGGCGCCCAAAGCTGTTTATTATATCAGTAGATTTGGTAAGTTGCTCGAGGTTACAAAAGATTATGCTAATAGCCTTAACGATATAGACAGACCAGCGTTACCTGCAGGTTATTCTGAGTTTACTGATAGCCGGTTTAGCCAGGTAGATAATCAAATAAATAAAAATGTTTCTTTAAATGATATAAAATTTACAGATGCATCAGCAAGCCTTGGATTAACAGTGCCGAATTTAAATGCTACACAATCAGTTTTAGCACTTGCAGATGATGACGGCACCGGTAATATGTATATATATGTAAGTTTCCTTACAGCGGGAGCATCCTCCTCAAAGCATTATTTTTTCGCAAGAGATATGGGAAATTTTAGAGATGTTTCATCTTCAGCGGGCATCAATCATGAAGCAGAAGAATTAGATGCTGCGTTTGCTGATTATGATAACGATGGTTACCAGGATCTTTTCATATCTACTACAAAAGGCATTATTGTATATAAAAATCATGGAGATGGTACTTTTTCAAGAATCAAAAAAGATATAGGATTAAATAATATTACTGATGGCAATAAGATTTTGATTGCTGATTTTGATCAGGATGGTGACCTTGATTTGTATATTGCCTGCAAAGGTGTAAATAAATTTTTTCGTAACAACAATGATGGAACTTTTACCGAAGAAGCTAAAATGATGAATCTCACTTCAAGCCCTTCAGGAACAAAAGCTATGGATTTTGGAGATTGGGATTTTGATGGTGATTTAGATATTGCAACTTTACTAACGAATGGCTCAATCCAGTTCTTTAATAATAACCGGCATTCGAAATTTGAAAATATTACTGACTCTTTAAAACTTCAAAATACTGATTACCTGGGCAGCGCAATAGCTTTTGGAGATTATAACAACGATGGCATGCCTGATTTATTTATTGCCGGAAGTAGCGGAAAAAATTCATTCTTACTTAAAAATGAAGGCAATCATGGGTATGCTATTGATTCCGCATCTAAATTGTTTTCGAATTCATTAAAAAATATAAACGTATATGATGTTGCTTTTATTGATTTTGATAATGATGGACACGAAGATATTTTAGTTGCAGGTGTAAGTACAAACGGAAATACAAAAGGTATACAGTTATTTCATAACGATACAACAAAAGGATTTAGCAATGTTTCAAGCATGCTTCCTGCAACATTAACGCAAGCACATCATATAGCGATAGCTGATTTTAATTTAGACGGAGATGATGACATATTTTTCACTGGGCCCAATGGTATTTACTTCATAAGAAACGATGGGGGAAGTTTACATCACAACTTGCAGGTACAACTTAACGGGCTTTCTTATGGTAACAATAAAAATAATAAACTTGGCATCGGGGCACAGGTTGAGTTAAAGTCTGGCGATTTATATCAACTTAAAACAGTAAGAAGATCTTTAACGAATTTTGGTGTAGGTATGCGCGATTCGCTCGATGCTGTGCGTGTTATTTGGCCAAATGGCACACCACAATTTATCAGCGATCCTTCCCGAAGACAAAAATTAATTGAAGAAGAAAAATTAAAAGGCTCCTGCCCGTTTTTATTTACATGGAATGGCAAGCAGTTTGAGTTTTTAAAAGATATGATGTGGAGGAGTGCTTTAGGTATGCCTTTATCCATACATGGTAACGATACTACTTATGCTTTTAGTGGTCCTTCTAAAGAATACCTGCTTATACCGGGCGAAAAATTGCAGCCGAAAAATGGAAAGTATACTATTAAGGTAACAGAAGAATTATGGGAGGCTGTTTATTTTGATAAAGCGGCATTAATAGCAGTAGATCATCCTGATTCTGTAAATGTGTATACCGATGAACGTTTTGTAGCACCACCTTATCCGGGTGAAAAAGTATATGCAACAGCAAATAAATATTTACCTGTTGCGGCTGTTGATGGAAACGGAAACGATGTGCTTTCTAAAATTCAATCTTACGATTTTCAATATATTTCTAATTTTCCTTTGGGAAAATTCCAGGGGCTTGCACAAGATCATGACCTGATTTTAGATTTAGGTAATAAAGCTGTAAGTGATAGTCTTTATTTATTTTTAAGAGGATGGACTTTTCCTGCGGATGCGAGCATTAATACATCTATGGCGCAATCTGACAAATACAAACAAATGCCCCCTTCGCTGCAGGTGATGAATAAAAAAGGTGAATGGCAAACAGTAATCAATAATATTGGCTTTCCGATGGGCAAAGACAAAATGGTTATTGTTAATCTCTCGGGTAAATTTCTTACAACTACTGACAGGCGGGTAAGAATACGTACCAACATGCAGATTTATTGGGATGAAATATTCTTTGCAAACAACCCTATAAAAGCACCGGTGAATACGCATAATCTTACAATGGTAAATGCAAGTCTTGCTTACAGAGGTTATTCTGCTTCTTATAGAAAAGGCGGACCTTTCGGACCTCACTGGTTTGATTATTATAACGTAAGCAACGGACAAAAATGGAGAGACCTTACAGGTTATTATACACGCTATGGAAATGTATTACCATTATTGCAGCAGGCAGATGATGAATACATTATTGCAGACGGTGGTGATGAAATAACGATAGATTTTGATGCGCAACATTTGCCTGCATTACAAAAAGGCTGGAAACGTGATTTTATTATTTACAGCGAAGGCTGGGTTAAAGACGGAGACTTGAATACAGCTTACGGACAAACGGTAACACCATTGCCTTTTCATAATATGCCTTCTTATCCTTATCGTAGCAATGTAATTTATCCTTCAGACGTAAAACATAAACAATATCAGCAACAGTATAATACAAGGCTGATTAATACAGATAACTTTAAAAATACTTTAAGCGCTAAAAAGTAGCACTAAAAAATAAGTGGTTAAATAATTTCAAATTACCTGTATTATTTTTAAGTTTTTCTAATCAAAACTTAATATTGTAACACTTCGTGTGCCGTACACATTGAATAAATTAAACTATTGCAATGCATAAATTATTTAGGTTATCAATTCAAAAATTTTATTTTTTCATCTTGAATATTTTTTGGAAAGCATTAGCTATAAGTATTGCTCTGACATTTATCTGTACCAATGTATTTCCGCAAAACAACAAAGTTCCTCTGCGAATGCTTGCATACCAATATTTGAAAAATAACCAAATTGATGAAGCAGAAATTGCATTTGTAAAAGCAATAAAAACAGATCCCAAACAAATTTTAAATTACCGGGATCTTGCTCTTTTGTATTTAACAGAAAAAAATTATTCTAAAGCTGAAAGCACAGCTTTGGGCGGATTAAAATTAAATGCAAACAATACTGAAGTAAGAGCGATTCTGGCAACTGCTTATATTCAAAAAAAAGAAAATCAAAAAGCAATTACCCAGTTAAATGAAATCCTTAAAAGAAATCGTAAAAGCGTTTTTGCTTACTACACATTAGCAAACCTTGATGCCACGGGCAATTATTCTCTGCAAAAAAATTATTTACTAAAAGCACTTTCTATTTCGCCTTCTAATATTGTGCTTCGCTTAAGTTTAGCTGAGGCACTTGTCAGCAGCAGCAAGGCAGATTCAGCAATTTTTTATTTGCAGTCAGTTAAAAAAATTGCTCCTGCTTTTTCTCCTGCATTAAGTGCGTCTTACAACCAGCTTGTTCAATCACTTCGCAGCAATGATTTTTCAAAAGCTAAGATTTATTCAGACCGTTTTCAAAATTTATTTGAACTAACCGGTTTGTATGTAGAGGCGCTGGCCGCACTTGAAGGACCGAAATTACCTGTTGGCTATGCAGAATTTGCCACAGGTGAAATTCGAAACAAAGGCATAAATACACGAAAGGCATATTTTACAAACGAAAAATTTGCAGATGCTACAAAAGCCATCGGGCTTGAATTTGGAAATTCGAACAAAGCCACTCATGCAGTAATTGCTGTGACCGATTATACTGATGCAGGCGAAATGTATTTATATACCAGCAGCATAATAGCCGGAAAACAAAAATGCCATTTATTATCAAGCAAGATTGGTAGTTTCCAGGAAGTTGCTGTTTCCGGAGGAATGGACCATGCTCCCGGCGATCAGGACGCAGCATTTATTGATTATGATAATGATGGCTACCCTGATCTTTTTATAGCAACAACAAAAGGAATTCTGTTATATAAGAATAATGGAGATGGTAGTTTTATATATCGAAAAAATAACATTGGGTTAAGCATTCCTGTAAACGTGCAAAAGATGCTTTTTGCTGATTTTGATCAGGACGGCGATCTCGATTTATATGCATCAACTACAAGTGGAAACAAATTTTTCCGCAATAATAGCAACGGCACTTTTACAGAGCAGGCAAATGCTATGGGCCTTGCTATTACTGGTTCAAATAATATGGATTTTAGCGATTATGATCAGGATGGAGACCTGGATATAATTGCAGCAAGTGATACGAAAAGTGCAACCCTGCTGAATAATAACCGCCATTCAAAGTTCACAAATGTTACTTATTCAGCCGGGCTTAAAAATATAAAGTATAATGGCAAGGCTGTTGCTTTTGCCGATTACAATAATGATGGCATGCCCGATTTGTTTATCGCCGGAAGCTCTGAACAGAATTATTTGCTGAAGAATATTAATGGCAATCATTTTAGTGTTGATCCTTCATCAAAAAAAATTACCAATGCTCTGAGAAATGTAAAAGTTTATGATGCAGCATTTTTTGATTATGACAATGATGGCCGTATGGACCTGATTGTTGTTGGAACAACCAATGGTTCTTCAAACGGCGTAAAATTATTTCATAACGACAGCACGAAAGGGTTTAGCGATGTTTCAAATTTATTGCCGCAAACATCTGGTCAGGCTACAAATATTGCTATTGCAGATTTTAATGCAGATGGAGATGATGATATTTTTTTAGCAGGATCCGGAGGTGTTCAATTAATAAGAAATGATATCGGCAATTTGAACTATTATATGCAGGTACAATTAACCGGTCTTTCTTATGGAAGTAATAAAAATAACAGGCTGGGTATTGGCGCACAGGTAGAGTTGAAAGCCGGAAATTTATACCAGGTTAAAACAATTAAAAGATCTATTACAACTTTTGGTGTAGGCACACGTACTTCACTTGATGCAGTGCGGATAATATGGCCAAACGGCACACCGCAATACATCAGGGATCCATCTGCCAGCGAACGAATAATAGAGGAACAAATGCTCAAAGGTTCCTGTCCGTTTTTATTTGCGTGGAATGGAAAGAAGTATGAATTTATAAAAGACATGATGTGGAGAAGTGCATTAGGTATGCCTTTAGCCATAAATGGATCAGATACTACTTATGCTTTTTCTGATCCATCAAAAGAATACCTGCTTATTCCTGGTGAAAGTCTCAAACCTAAGAACAATAAATATTCTATTAAAATAACGGAAGAACTTTGGGAGGCTGTTTATTTTGATAAAGCTGAACTCATCGCTGTAGACCATCCTGATTCTGTTAATGTTTTTGCTGATGAACGTTTTGTTGCGCCGCCTTTTCCCGGTAAAAAAGTTTATAGCGTAGCAAACAAATATTACCCGGTTACTGCTGTTGATGGCAACGGTGATAATGTGCTTGACAAAATAAAAGCATACGATTTTCAATACATATCCAATTTTAATTTAGGCAAATACCAGGGACTTGCAGAAGATCATGATTTAATATTAGACTTAGGCGACAAGGCTGTTAGCGACAGTCTCTATTTATTTTTAAGAGGATGGACTTTTCCAACAGATGCAAGCATAAACACTTCAATGGCACAATCTAATACATATCGGCAACATCCTCCGTCGCTGCAGGTAATAGATAAAAATGGAAACTGGAAAACGGTGATTCCGAATATTGGTTTTCCTATGGGGAAAGATAAAATGGTAATAGTAAATCTTTCAGGTAAATTTCTTACAGAAAATAACAGGCAAGTAAGAATACAAACCAATATGCAGGTGTATTGGGATGAAATTTTCTTTTCAAATAATTCATCAAACGCACCCGTAGAAATGCACGATTTAACAATGACAAGTGCAAATCTTGCATACAGAGGTTATTCGGCAATGTACACCAAAGGCGGACCTTACGGTCCTCATTGGTTTGATTACTATAATGTATCACATGGACAGAAATGGAGAGACCTTACAGGAAACTATACGCGCTATGGAAATGTTTTGCCTTTATTGCAGCAGGCAGATGATGAATATATTATTGCCAACTCAGGCGATGAAATAACTATAGATTTTGATGCGCAACGTTTACCTGCATTACCAAAAGGATGGAAAAGAGATTTTCTAATTTACAGCGAAGGATGGGTGAAAGATGGTGATTTAAATACAGCTTACGGGCAAACTGTTGAACCATTACCTTTTCATAACATGCCTTCTTATCCTTACAATGGTAAAATAAATTATCCTTCAGATGCCAGGCATAAACAATATCAAAAAGAATACAATACAAGGCTGATAAATACAGATAGATTTAGAAGTGCATTAAAGCTGCAGGCAGAAAAAATTACGTCAGAAGGTAAATAATTTACAGGCATCATAACTCCACTGCTGTATGGTGATACATGTTTTTTGAAAAAGGATTCAATAAACCCGCAATATTATAAGGTTTAATTCTTTCTCTTACTGCATCAGTGAATTTATTAATTGCTGCGTGTGATATTATTTTTTGCTCTGTTATTTGCAACAGTTCTTTATATGTTGCCTGCGCAATTGCTTTTACATCAGGATTATCCGCTTCCAAAAAAAATTCAACTGGCAGGTTTTTTAAGCGCTTTTGTTCATACATAATTGTAAAGGTAAAATACAGCATAGACCATGCATTGAAAAGCGGGAATTGATGCATGGTTTGATAGCATCCTGCAACAAGCAGGTCAATTAATTTCAATTCTTCAAAAACAGCATGTTCATATTTTTGCAGTTTATTATATAATGATTGATCGAAATTTCTGTTTTTAGAAAGAATGCTCACCATCTTTTCAATTCCTGAAAGTGAATGTGCAATGCCTGTGCTGAATAATGGGTCAACAAAACCAACGGTATGTGGCATTGCTACCCACCCTTCACCAAAACATGTTTCCAGTTTTCTTTGCAACCTGCCCGAACGCAGAATACTTCCCGGTTGAGATGAAAATTCAGCATTGTTTAGTATATAATTGATATCAGGATATTTTGCACGCATTGCATCCCATATTTGCTGCGTTTGCATTTTTTGTAAGGCAGCATTATAACCATTTAATGCAAATCCCCAGCTCGTGCGGTTATTATTAAAACGAAGCGCCCATATCCATCCTTCATCCAATACATGATGCAAAGCAGAATTATCAGCATCATAAGGATAATCAGTTGTGTCAATATTTTTCTGATGCAATATATCTGTCCATCGTGGCAGGTTATCAAAATGAGAGAACACTGCGAATGAATTGGTAAGAAAATTTTCTGTTGATGATTTTACTGAAAACAGTTTATCAGCTAATATTCCGCTGCCGGTTGCATCAATAAAAAAAGAAGCATGAATAATAGAAGTATTATTGTTATGAACGACATTCAATTTCCATTCTTTATTTTTTCTTATAGCTGATGTAATTTCAGTTTCATCATAATAATCAATATCGTTTTCTTTAACCTTTGTTACAAGAAATGCATCAACATCTGAACGCATCCAGTTGGTATCCGACATTTCATCACTTACACTTGCGGCAACAAGCAATTCATTACAATGATTTGTGTTGGTTGAAAATTTTTTGTTTGGATAATGTTTGTAATAACTGAACCCTCTTTTAATGCCGCATACAATTTCGGGATGCGCTTTTTGCCAGCTTCCATATCTTGAAAAATCATACAGCCAGGGCAAATTATATTTTGATGAAAGTGAACGTAAAATCATATCTGCAATTGGTGTAGAAGATTCGCCAATTGCAAACCGCGGATGTTTACCTTTTTCAATTAAACAAACATTAAAGCCACATTGGTTTAAGCAAAGTGCAGTTAAAGCGCCTGCAAAGCCAGCGCCTGCAATTACAATATCATAATCATTAGATTGATGTGACATAACTATTCTTACAACTGCATTCTATATGCGGAAGTATTTTTTGCACCAGGTTCATTTTTTCAAGACGGTCTTTTCTTGCTTTATAACACAAAGAACAATCAGATAAAAATCCAATATCCCATGTATCAACAAATACCTGTCCTTGCTTTAATGATAATGCTTTTTCAAAAACTTCTTCCAGCATATTCAAAGATGGAGGAACATAATAATTTTCTTTCCATAACAAATCAATCACGCCATTGCCCGGTCTTACCGGAATAATAGAACAACGAACTGCGCCGCATTCAAAAGCAAATTGTATAGATTTTATAGTCCACGTAATACTTTCATGTGGATGTGTTATATACGGTGCGTTTAATAATACAAATGCGCGAACATCAATATTGTTTTGATTTAAGAATTTTGTTGCGTGTTTAAAATCCTCCGGCGTAAGTTGTTTATTGAGTTTTGGCAATACATCGGGATGAATAGTTTCTAATCCCATTGCTACTTCAAGTTTCCCATCAAGCATTTCATTAAATTCAATACAATGTCTATTGCAAAGTTTAGGATGATTCTCTACCACTACTCTTTTATAATTAGAAAGTCTGCTGATTATTGCAGGATATTCTTTTGGAGAAATAGCTTTTGTATCAAAAAAATTTCCGTTGTTATATAGCTTGATAACATCTGCGTGTGGTAATTTTTCTAATGCATAATCAATCTGCTTAATAATTGCACCTAATGGTGCAGGCTCATCCAATGTGTTCTTCCATAAATCACACATTAAACATTTAAAAGCACATTCTTTGCTGGTAAGAAAAATAGTGTTGATGGTTTCGATATTCCCAAATAAACCCGGCTCTTCTTCATGCAAAAAATGATAAGGAATGTATGGGTTTAATTTATTTTTTTCTGAACGAAGTTGTGCAATTGCATCGCTGTTATAACTATCATGCATACAATGAATGAAAGAATGTTCTGTACTCTATTTCACTGCCGCCAAAAACTTTTGAAAAAAAATCTTCAGATACAGCACCCGCCTGGAACCTGCGCTTTTCAAATACAGGCATATCAAAACCTGTAACAGCTTTTACACCGCGGCTTACAATTTCTCCTTTTAGCGCATACAATGCTTCTTCTTTCCAATCTGTTAACGCTATAAACGGAATGCCTTCAGCCACTTCAATTACATTGGGTAAAGCATAAGGGCTAAAACCTTTGAAACCATATTTTTTTGCAGGTGCATAAGAACGAACATGCCCGCGACTTTGTCCGCCTGAATATGTCAACGAATGTTTTATTTTATCTACGCCCCAGCCTTCCTGGTAAAGCATCATGTTATTTAAAACACTGCGTATAGTAAGTTCTGGATTGGCTTGTATGGGATAGTCTTTCAAATTCTCATCGCCGCCATCACCATCAGCAAGATATTTCCAGTCTGGATATAATTCTCTTATCTTTTTGCAAAGCGCCATTGCCATGGTTGCAGATTCAAGGTCAAGCGATTTATAATCTTCGATAGTTTTAATAGCGTCCTTATAATTAATATCTGATAGAGGCACATCAATCACTTCAAGAAAAATTGATAAACCAAGCTTTTCCATAAACTGATGCGATTGTTCTGCATCAGCGCCGCCATTTACAGAAAGCGTGAATGCTTTTAAACGTTGTGGCGACATGCCCATCTTCAACATTAAATGATATAGTACTAAAAACACTGAACCGCTATCAATGCCTCCCGAAAACAAAACACCGATTGGTTCTTTTTCAGGAATTGACAACAACCATTTTTGACATTCGTTAGATAATGTTTCGATATATTTTTTTCCGATAGCATCAAGATCGGAGGGCAATACATTTCTTTCCGGCTCAAAAAATCTTGTATAAACAGGATTAGGATCGGGGCAACCAATCACTTCGAGTTTTACTACATGATGCGCCGGAACCATCCTCGTGTATGACGGATGAAACTGGTGATGCAAATTTTTTTGTTTGAGGTATTCATAAATTTCATCCATTCGTTCTGCTACAATAAGCAATGGTCCTGAAACCTGTTTGGCAAGAAAATAACGCATGGGTCTTCCGAGTGAACGCGCCATGAAAACTTGTTGTCCAACTTTTTCAACTATGGCAAACTGACCATCAATTTTTCGAACGGCAGCGGCATCGCCGGAAATGATTGCAGCAGACGCTTCTTCCTGCGTCATATTAAAAATGATATTGCTACTATTATCGAGAAGGCTCACAAAATCTGTTACATATTGGTTCATAAATTATAATTTGCTATTGCAACAAATGTAAAAATCATTATCTGATTGTTTAATATAATTCTGTATCCTTAACTTTTAGTATAAAATTTTTAGTGTCAATATCCATACATTGCTTTATAGTTTCGTTACTATTTTTCGCACTATGAAATTCAAGTTCTTAATCAATGCATCATTTTAATAAAACCAGATTTTACCTTAGGTATTTTTTTATTATTTAGTTGTGTAAACAATAAACCATGAATTGAAACATTATCATCAATCATCGCATACAAAAGATATTTATGGTGATACTTCGTTCTGCGGCTTATAAGTTATCTGCCGTCACAATCATTACCTTAGAGAGTTTGAGGATAAGAATGCTCATAAAAAAAGAAGACCTCGTAATGAGGTCTTCATGTTGTGGGAGTTGACGGGATCGAACCGCCGACCCTCTGCTTGTAAGGCAGATGCTCTAAACCAGCTGAGCTAAACTCCCTTTATTTAGGGGCTGCAAATATAGGTGCTCACTTAATCCTTCTCAAATTTTTTTAATAAAAAACCCGCTGGGGAACCAACGGGATTTGTTATGAGCAAGCAACCGATTGACTATTTAACGTCAATATTTAAACAAAGTAATATTTTTTTTATAAAACGAACAAATGTTAGTAAAATTATTTTAAGGAGTCGTTTTATCCAATGCTTTTGTGGAAAAACATTCTGCTTCTCTTGCTTATGAAATTTTAATTTTGGAATATGAAATATACGCAAGCTGCCTTAGATAAGTTAGAAAATATTTTATCTGAAAGTGAATATATAGTTCGCTACGAAAGAGGAACTTTTCAAAGCGGCTGGTGTTTGCTTGAACAAAAAAAGATTGTTGTGCTGAATAAATTTTTAGATACTGAAGGCAGAATAAATACACTGCTCGAACTTATACCGCAAATAAAAATTGAGTACGATAAGCTTACACACGAAAGCCAGAAGTTGTATGAAAACATCACTGGCAAAGAATCACAGATCATCATGCAATTTTAAAACTGCACTTTCGCACGAAGTATTAGATTTGCTTTGTGCACTCACCAGATTTAACTATCACGTTTCTTGGCACCGGCACCAGTACAGGTATTCCTATGATTGCCTGCAAATGTGCGGTGTGTACTTCAACCGATAAAAAAAACAAGCGGTTACGCACAAGTATTTTGGTTCAGTCTCCTTCAACAACGATTGTTGTAGATACGACACCGGATTTCCGTTACCAGATGCTGCGTATTCATAATACAAAACTTGATGCAGTGTTATTTACGCATCCACATAAAGATCATATTGCCGGTTTAGATGATATTCGTGCATATAATTTTTTTGAAGATAAAGCAATGGATGTGTATGCAAATTCGCTTACAGCAGAAGCTTTAAAGCGCGAATTTGCTTATGTATTTGCAGATAAAAAATATCCTGGCGTTCCGCAAATAAATCTTTATACAATTGATGAAACGCCGTTTGTTATTGGCGATATACCTGTAAAACCTTTTACTGTGTGGCACCATAAAATGCCGGTTTATGGTTTTCAGTTTAAAGATTTTACTTACATTACAGATGCAAACAGAATTGACGAACCGGTAAAAAATATTATTAAAGATTCAAAAATTCTTGTGCTGAATGCTTTGAGAAATGAACATCATGTTTCGCATTTTACATTGAATGAAGCTATATCTATTGTACGGGAACTAAAAATTCCCGAAGCGTATTTTACGCATATCAGTCACCAATTGGGTTTGCATAATGAAGTAGAAAAAAATTTGCCGCAAGGCATTCATCTTGCTTATGATGGATTAACCTTAAACGTATAAACTGCTGCTGTTAATGATAAAAAATATTTGGAAAGACTATTTTACTTTCTCCAAAAAAGAAAGAAATGCAGTATTTATCCTGCTATTTATTTTGGCTATTATAATAATGCTGCCATTATTTTTTCCTGCAAAAAAATTATCTATCACCATTGATGAAAAACTACAACAACAATTAGACAGTCTCCAACAACGGCGTTCTGTTTCTAATGTTAGTTATGTTGATAGTATTCCTTCAACAGATTCTATCAAACAAAAAAATACTCAGGTCAAATTATTTCCATTTGATCCAAATACTTTAGATGAACAAGGTTTTAAACAACTCGGTTTAAGTGATAAAGTGATTCACACAATAATTAATTACAGAAGTAAAGGCGGATATTTTAAAGCGCCACAAGACATCAAAAAGATTTATGGTTTATCAAGCACAGATGCCGAAAGATTAATTCCTTATATAGAGATTGCTTCAGCTGCGAAAAATAATAATTATAAAAATGATGTGAAGCAAAATGAAAATGAACCTGCAGTATCAGACACAAATTATTATCATACTATAAATATAAATACCGCAACAGCGGAAGAATGGAAGACTTTGCCTGGCATCGGTGATGTAATCGCTAATCGTATTGTAAAATTCAGAAACAGCATGGGCGGTTTTAAATCTGTCGACGATGTAAAAAAAACGTATGGTCTAAGCGATAGTACATTCAATATTATTCGTCCATATTTAATTTTAAAATAGCCCATATATTTAGTATTGCTTGTAATAAATCAACCATTACTTTTGCGGGCTAACAGATGTTAGCTTTTATTATGACACATACAGAAGAAATAACGCAGCAAGTAGCACAAACAGCAAGAGATTTTGCAGCGCAAAACATAAAGCCACATGTAATGGAATGGGATGAACAACAGATTTTTCCCAGAGAATTATTTAAAGAAATGGGTACGCTTGGATTAATGGGAGTTTTAGTACCGGAAGAATATGGCGGCTCAGGTTTATCATACTTTGAATATAAAATAATTATTGAAGAGATAGCGAAAATGTGCGGGTCAATTGGATTAAGTATTGCCGCACATAATTCATTATGCACAGGACATATTTTGAATTTTGCAAATGAAGAACAGAAAAAAAAATATTTGCCAAAACTTGCATCGGGTGAATGGCTGGGTGCATGGGGATTAACTGAACCTAACACCGGCAGCGATGCAGGAAATATGAAATGTACTGCCGTTAAAAAAAATAATGAGTGGATTATTAACGGAACCAAATCATGGATAACGCATGGCAAGAGCGGTGATGTTGCTGTTGTGATTGCACGCACTGGTGAACCACGAACAAAAAATAATGCAACTGCTTTTGTAGTGGAAAGAGGAACGCTCGGTTTTAGTGCCGGCAAAAAAGAAAATAAATTAGGCATGCGTGCCAGCGAAACTGCTGAAATGATTTTTGATAATTGTATTGTACCCGATGAAAATAGATTAGGTGAAATTGGTGATGGATTTAAACAATCATTAAAAGTTTTGGATGGCGGAAGAATTTCTATCGCATCACTTTCATTAGGCATTGCAAAAGGTGCGTTTGAAGCAGCAGCACGATATAGTAAAGAACGTTATCAATTCGACCAACCGATTTCAAATTTCCAGGGCATTAGTTTTAAGCTCGCAGATATGGCAACAGAAATTGATGCGGCAGATTTATTAACGCTGCGAGCTTGTGAAATAAAAAATCAAAACAAAACTGTAAGTCGCGAAGCGGCAATGGCAAAATATTATGCAAGCGAAGTTGCAGTAAAAGTTGCAACGGAAGCTGTACAAATTTTTGGTGGCAATGGTTATACAAAAGAGTTTCCTGTAGAAAAATATTATCGCGATGCAAAGCTTTGCACAATTGGTGAAGGCACATCAGAAATTCAGAAATTGGTTATTGCAAGAGAAGTGTTGAAAAATTTTTAGATTGTGCATTAGCTTACTTCAGTGATAACTTGTTTTACTAATTATTAAGTATCTCCTGAATTTGAGTATTTAATTCCGGTATCTTGTTTTTAACAACATCCCACACAATAGAATAATTTATTCCCATGTAATCATGAATTAAACGGTCTCGCATGCCAGCCATATTTTTCCATTGAATGGTATTCCATTTTACTTTAAAGTCTGCAGGAATTTTCTTGTTGCTTCACCAATTATTTCTAAACTTCTTACTACTGCACGCTTTAGCGTTTCGTCGTCTATGAGTTCCTCTTTTGTTAATTGCTGCTAACTGAAATTAGATATTCGCATTCATCAGCAATATGCTTTAAGTAGTCAGTTGGTTCTTTAGACATACATCACGTCTTTTAAAATTTTAGGACCAATGTATTTGCTTAAGCCATTTTTTGTAACCACTTCAACTTTTTGATTTTCGAAAATGCTTTCAAAGATGTCATACGCTGCCATGTAATTATCAAAATTTTCTTTGCCTTGTTCAAAGTCAATCAATAACTCAATATCGCTTGTGTTTGATTGTTCATTCCTTAAATAAGAACCAAACAGTCCAACATTTACAACACCAAATTTTAATAATTCAGCTTTATTTGTTTTTAAAGTGGCAATTATGTTTTCTTTAGTAGTCATTATAAAATTTAATCAAAGTTATATTACTGAAGGCATACCAGAAATTGGTTATTGCAAGAGAAGTGTTGAAGAATTTTTAGCTACTTGTTTGCCCTACTGTAGCAATACTTCTGCTAGCGGCAGTTTTATTGAATTTTTCTTTTGGCCTCTAAAGATTGTCTAAATAAATTTTCTATCACCCCTTTTATTCGTGGAGTTGACAAAACATTTTTAAGTACATTCAGTAATTCTGCTTCGGGAATGTCTTTTACCATTTTTTCTTCGAGGTAGTTCCAAAGATTCACAGGAAAACGTCCTTGATCATCAAATTCTATTAGATCAAGCAGTTTCTTTCTAAAACTTCCAAGGTTTGGAGCCACAACACTTAAAGTGTATATCGTCATTTGTCTTTTGGCTGAGTCTGAAGAAGTAGTTTGTGTGACTTCGATATCTAATTGTAGCTCTCCCCTAGTAGCATTTTTAAAATTGTCTATTTGTGATACCAAATAGTCATATGAATTCTTTACATTATCTTCAGACAAATCCAATGATTCCCAAATATTTTGTTCTGGCATATATTAAAGTTTTATTTCAAAAATAATAGGTAAATGATCAGAATATAAATCTTTATTAGGCCTGTTTAATGCATTAATTAGATTTTGGCTTCCTACAGAAAAAACTATTTCCAACTTTGTTTTATCTATATATTTTGACAAGGATGGACGATATATCACTTGGTCATATATGTTCCATTCCCTCGATACATGCCCAGGTTCTCTATAGTAGTGAGTGCCGTAAGGAAGCATCTTATCTCCAAAAAAATTCCACATCGGATTGTAAAAATATCTGTAAGATATTCCATCGATCTTCCGACCGTCTATTTTATTTGAAATGTATTCTAAGTCTGGAAGCGCATGTAAACCATTTGCAGCCACTAAGCCACTTTCATATGGATTCATATTAAAGTCACCTATAATAACAGTTTCGGTTAGACCTGTAGCATTTTCAAGCATTTCAATATCTCTTGATAGATTTACACATTCTAGTGCCAAGCTATCATCTGACCAATTTACTTTAGAGTGGAAATGCACACTTACAAGGTTAAATTTAATAATTGTTGGTATGTCAACTAAATATGCTTCCCATCTAGGTGAATCAGAATAAACTTTTTGCTTAGTAAAAATTTGATTGGAGAGAATAGAAAGGATATTGACTTTTGAATTAGATATATGATTGAATTGCCTTGAAGAATTGATCTTGTTTTGTTTTAGAATGAAGTGTAATATTGTCTGCTCACTAGCTTCTGCCAAGAGTAAAATATCAATTTGCTTCTCGTTGACAAATTCAACCAAAATATCGCTCAGTTCCTTATTATTGATATTCCAAAAGCCAATAGTCATAATAATTATGATGTTACAAATAGCAGCTAGCACCAATATTACCGCAATTGTATAAACACTCCAAAACTTTCACCGCTAATAATCATTACTTTTATTCTATTACCTGACGCAACAAACAACAAGATTTTGTGTGTTGCTGTGTTTGCGTCTTGTCATAAAAAAGAATTTCAATCATCTGCATTTCACCTCTCTTATATCTTTCCAAAACAACCAATGCTGATTCAAATCTTCGGCACTATATTTTTTATAAAATTTTCTTGCAAGTTCATTGCCCGGATCAACACAAATTTTAAATGCATTGTGTTGAATAAACCATTTGTTCAACACACAAATCAATTCAAACCCAATTTCTTTACTTCTATATTTTTCATTTACATTAATCCATTGTAATTCTCCATCGCAGTTATATCGTTGCGTTAAATGACCGGCAATAAAACCAATAATTTTTTTATCATCTTCCGCAACAAATATTACACGCTGCCGTAAAGCTTTTTGCGGACGATGTGTAAGCTTTAAATATCCTGTAATTCTTTTCTCCCAATACCTTTGCTCTTCATTATCCTCAGAACGAAATTTCGCAAGCACAGAAATATCTTCATCTTTTACTTCTCTATATTTTATTGAATCCATCGCACAACAAAATAAATATGTTTTAAAATCATTTTAAATATGATTCATTAATAACAAACATCCTTCACCGTATCTTGCAAAACCTTTATGGCAAAAGCACAGCGCACAAAAAAATCAAAAAAAGAACAACCAATCATTCTTGTTACAAACGACGATGGCATCGCTGCACCCGGCATTAAAGCATTAACAGAAGCAGTAAAAGATTTAGGGAAAGTAATTGTAGTTGCGCCCGATAAACCGCAAAGCGGAATGGGTCATGCAATAACAATTGGTTATCCTTTACGCTTAACACCTGTAACAAGTTTTGAAAATATTGAAGCTTATCAATGCAGCGGAACGCCTGTAGATTGTGTAAAACTCGCAGTAGATAAAGTGCTGCATCGCCGACCAGATATTTGCTTAAGCGGCATTAATCATGGTGCTAATCATTCTATCAATGTAATTTATTCAGGCACTATGAGTGCTGCACTGGAAGCATCAATAGAAAGTATTCCAAGCATCGGTTTTTCTTTACTTGATTATAGTATAGAAGCAGATTTTAGCGGTGCTGGTTATTATGTCAATCTGCTCGTTAAACAATTGCTCAATAAAAAAATTGATAAGCATCTTTGTTTGAATGTAAATATTCCACCGGTAGCAAAAGAATTATTAAAAGGTTTAAAAATTTGCAGGCAGGCATATGCAAAATATGAAGAACGTTTTGATGAACGCAACGACCCCAGCGGCAGAAAATATTATTGGCTAACCGGCGAATTTCAAAACTTCGATAAAGGAAAAGATACGGATGTGTGGGCGCTTGAAAATAATTATATCAGCGTTGTGCCGGTGCAATTCGATTTAACAAATTATACTTTAAAAACTAAATTGCAGAAAGTATTAACGCACAAACATTGAAACGCAATTCAGTTTTATTCGGCATAGTGCTCGGTTTATTTGCACCACTGCTTGGTATACTAGGCTATTACTTCTGGAAATTTTATCCAACATATTCAATCGGCGAATTTTTTTCCGTAATTTTTTCAAGCAAAGCATTGCTGTCAGGCATTTCTACTTTTGCATTGTTTGCAAACGTTGCATTACTCACCATTTATTTCAATACTCGCCGCGATGAAACAGGAAAAGGCATTTTTATTATTTCATGCATATATGCAATAGCAGCCATTGTGTTTAAATTATTTATTTGAATACGTCTCTTTTTCCGTCTTCTGGAAGGCTATTGTTGTTTTAAGCAATTAAGAATATAGTTAGCAACTTTAAATTTTTTTAAAAAAATTCAGAAAAAACTTTAGTTAGTACTTCTATGAATAGAACAACTCAAAAGCGGCAAAAAAGTAATAAGCTTTGAAATAAATTATTTTAGTTAGAGCTGTATCACTAAGCCACAATCTCTTCAATCACTTTTCCCGAAACATCAGTTAGTCTAAATGGTCTGCCCTGGAAGTTGTAAGTGAATTTTTCGTGGTTGAATCCGAGTTGATTTAATATAGTTGCCTGTATATCGAATGCAGTTACCTTGCCGTTGATGGGATAATAACCAATCTCATCTGTTTCACCATACACAGCACCTTTTTTGATGCCGCCGCCCGCCATCCAAATAGTGAATGCATCTACATGATGATCGCGGCCCTTAAATGGATTTTGTTTGCCTTCACGATTTTCCATCATCGGTGTTCTGCCAAACTCACCTCCCCAAATCACCAATGTTTCTTCCAGCAAACCGCGTTGTTTTAAATCAAGAATTAAAGCAGTGGCGCATCTGTCAACCTGGCGACATTTATTAACGAAACCAATATCAATTGCAAGACTTGCATCCGTGCCATGACTGTCCCAACCCCAATCAAAAATTTGTACAAAGCGAACACCTTTTTCAACAAGCTTTCTTGCGAGCAAAATATTATTTGCCAAACAAGCTTCGCCGGGCTTTGTGCCATACATGTCGTGAATGTATTGCGGCTCATCATTTATATTCATTACTTCAGGCGCCTCAATTTGCATGCGATAAGCCATTTCATATTGCGAGATGCGTGAAAGAATTTCAGGGTCGTTATACTCTTTATATTCCTGTTCGTTTACTTTGTTGATTGCATCAATAGAAGCTTTGCGCAAATCACGATTCATGCCAGCGGGATCTTTAATAAACAATACAGGATCGCCAACGCTTCTGCATTGCACACCTTGATACACACTTGGTAAAAATCCGCTGCCCCAAACACTTTTGCCGGCATCAGGAAATTTGCCACCGCTGGTTAATACTACAAAGCCCGGCAGGTTTTGATTTTCTGTTCCTAATCCATAAGTTACCCAACTGCCAATGCTTGGTCTGCCCAAACGCGGACCACCCGTATGCACTAATAATTGTGCAGGTGCATGATTGAATTGATCAGTTGTGCAGGCTTTTAAAAAACTTAATTCATCAACAATAGATGCAAGATGTGGCATGTGATCACTAACCCATGCGCCGCTTTCTCCATGTTGCGTAAACTTAGCTTGTGGTCCCAACATTTTTGGAATGCCGCGAATAAATGCAAATCGTTTTCCTTCAACCAAACTTGGCGGACATAATTGACCATCGAGTTTCATCAACTCTGGTTTATAATCGAAAAGTTCTAATTGCGATGGTGCACCTGCCATGTGTAAATAAATTACATTCTTTGCACGTGCAGGAAACATTGGAAGTTTTGGTGCTAATGGGTGTGCAGGGTCGTATGCAATGTTGTAACTATTGTTGACTGATGAACCGCAAGCTTGTAATAAAGAGCCTAATGCTAAACCGCCAAAACCCATGGCGCAATCTTTTAGAAAATGGCGGCGTGTGTGTTGGCGTATTTGCGCTTCGTTTGCTTCTTTTATTAATCGTTCGTTATGGAGTTCTTTCTGCGTCATTGCAAGCGAGGCTAAGGTAACAATTATTTTGACGAATGTTTATCGCCAATATCAAACCTTGCAATTTTTCCATCTTTAAAAGTGAAGTGATGATAAATGATATCATCTGATAAAAGAGTTCCGTTTACATCATACACAACCTGGTGCACTTTAATTTTTACAATATTATTTTCTTCATCAATTTCTAATGGCGTCACGTTTGAGCTTATCAAACCAAATTGCCTTGTCCAATATGCACGCACACCATCGTGACCATACACATAACCGCCATCCATTCCATTTGCCCATTGCACATCATCAGTCATTTCATTAATTACTAAATTAATTTTTCTATCATTGAAATTCTGATAAAAATTTTTAAATAATAATTCAATTGATTTCATTTACCGAACATAATATTTTAATATAACTTGATTTGTTCAATTATATTTTATGAGAATACGGAAAGCTACATCTGATGACGCTGCTTTTATTGCAGCACATGCACATCGCATGCTTGATTTTAAATTACCTGACTGGCGCGCAAATGAAAAAGATATAATGGTTAACGCGGATATCAATCATCTTACAAAAGCATTGCAGCCAGTGACGAAAATGATGCTATGTTTATTGCAGAAGATGAATCAAATAAGCCGTTAGGTTTTGTGAGGGTTAATATGCAAACAGATTATTTTACGGGAGAAGAACATGCACACGTAAACGATATTGTGGTAACAAAAGATGCAGAAGGTAAAGGCGCAGGGAAATTATTACTTGCAAAAGCAGATGAATGGGCAAAAGAAAAAAATGCGCGATGGATTACATTAAATGTATTTGATGAAAATTTTCATGCACGCAATGTTTATAAAAAAGCAGGTTATAAGATTGAATGGATTAAATACCTCAAGGAATTGAGTTAATCATCATTCTCCTCTTTTCAATTTTTACAAATGAAAATAATCATTGCCTTAAAACTGAAAGGCAATGATATAGTTACAATGATTGCAGTAATGGCAATATTTTGATGGATGCTTCACTATCAAACTGCAAATAAAATTTACGATTTATAAGTGAATTTTTTAAATAAAAAACTAAAACTTTTATACAAGATTTCCTTGCATCAGTTCTCCTACCATTGCTGCAAAATCTTCTTTTTTGTTTGTATGCGGAAGTAGTTCATCAGGTACTGATACACCTAAAAATTCACAGAGCGGTTCCCAGCCTTCGCAAACATCATATACGAGTAATTTATTTGCGGGCACATAGTTTTTTACTTCTTCATTATGATCATTAAAAACTTTTTCCATGAATTCTTTATCCAAAAACTTACCCTGGAAATGTTCTTCATTAATAGTTTGTTTCGCTAATCCCATCACCTGCATTACAGATCGAAGACGGGGGTTAGCAGCAATTTTTTCACCCATTGCTATTCTTTCTGATTCTGGTGGATTTTGCGCTTTCCAAATGGTGCTGTAAAAACTTTCATACCATTTTTCAAAAGGTCTTGTGCTTAAAATAACTTTTGCATCCGGGTATTGTTTCATGTGTTCTTTATACCATGGATAACATGGAAAATCAACAGTAGCTTCATAACCATCATACAACGCTTCCCAATTGGTTGTTCCTGTTGCTTTCAATGTTGTCCAGTAATGAAGATTCTCCGGGTGAACCAGGAGTTGTTTCATGTGATAGGTCTTGCTATATCCAAGTAACTCGAGAGATTCTCTGAGTGTGTTTGTACCGGTTCTTGGAAAGCCGGCTCCAATAATTTTGATTGACATTTTGCGGCAGTTAGTTATTAATAAAGAAATTACTTATGAAAGATAAGATTAATTAATTGTAATTGGTTTTATTTTTTATTTTAAAAAATAAATGGATAATATAATCTTAATTCCTACATTACACAGAATAACAACATTATCTCCTCAACTTACTGCGTTATGAAAAAGATACTTCTTCTTTACTCGTCTTTTATTATATCTATTACCGCATTTTGCCAGATAAATAACAATAGCGATACATCAGGTAAAAATGCAGCACCGCACATGGATAGAAATATGTTCGGGCTTGGCATTCCGCGTGGTTTAATAATGAATACCGACGGTCTTACTGATGGTTATGTTTTATTTGCAGTACCTAATTCGGGTTCTGTTTATCTTATTAATCGTAAAGGTGAAGTGGTGCATGAATGGAAAGGGAATTATGGCAGTATGGCAACAGTTGCCTACTTGCAGAATGATGGGTCAATAATTCAAAACGCAGCCGACCCTGATTTCCCGGTATTTGCAGGTGGTGGTGAAGCTGGCAGAATAGAAAAAATTACGTGGGATAGTAAAGTAGTGTGGGATTTTGAGTATGCTACTGAACAATATCTTCATCACCACGATTTTGCAGTAATGCCTAACGGGCATATTCTTGCTATTGCATGGGAATCAAAAACTGCTGACGAAGTTTTAGCAGCAGGCAGAAAACCAGAACTAACACCTAAAGCCGGTCTGTGGCCTGATAAGATTGTTGAAATAGAACCTTTGGATAACAATCACGGAAAAATTGTTTGGGAATGGCATGTATGGGATCACATGATACAGGATTTTGATTCTAAAAAAGCTAACTATGGAAAAGTTGCAGATCACCCCGAATTATTAGATATTAATGTTGGAGAGCCGTTACCACCAGCCATCTCGCAGGACAGTGTAGATATATTAAAAAAGCAGGGACGAATAATGTGGAGAAACCAAACGGCAGAAAATATGGGTTCTGATGTTTATCATTTTAATGCTATTAAATACAATGCAGATTTAGATCAAATTGTTTTTAGTTCGCCTCATATCAGCGAAATTTTTATTATAGACCATAGCACCACAACTAAAGAGGCTGCAGGTCATACAGGCGGCCGTTGGGGAAAAGGAGGAGATTTTCTATATCGCTGGGGCAATCCTCGAAACTATAAAAGAGGAGACTCAACTGATGAGCGATTATTTGGACAGCATGATGTTCGCTGGATTGAAAAAGGAATGCCGGGTGAAGGTCATTTAACTATATTTAATAATAATCATTATGCACCTACGCGTGACAGCATAAATTATTCTGCTATTTATGAAATTGTTCCGCCTACAGATAACAAAGGCAATTATATAATAGATAAAGGAAAAACTTACGGACCGGAAAAACCTGTTTGGGTATACCAGGCGCCTGATTCGCTTTCATTTTGGAGCAGTTTTATTTCGGGCGCACAACGCATGAGTAACGGCAATACTTTTATTAATGAAGGAGCCAGAGGAAGATTTTTCGAAGTAATTAAAGACGGAAAAATGGTTTGGGAATATTTAAATCCTTACCGCGGAGACGTTCACAAGCTGAATGGTGATCCCGTTCCGGCAGTACCGTTAACCTACATTACATTTCGCTCAAATTTTATTCCTGCAGATCATCCCGGACTGGCAAATAAAAAGCTGGAGCCATTAAATCCGCAACCTAAAGTATTTGTGTTGCCTCAGCCTGCAAACAACAACTAATAATAATCACATAAAAATCAAACTAACTTTTCAAAATGAAAAAAATATCTATACTTCTGTATATATCCATGTTTTTTACATTATGGTCTTACAGCCAGCCTTCTAATAACGATTCTACTTCAAAAAAAACAGCGCCGCCTAAAGACAGGAACATGTTTGGGCTTCATATTCCAAGAGGATTAAAAATTAATACGCCCGGAATTGCCGACGGGTACATAATTTTTGCGGTGCCTAATTCTCCTTATGTGTATCTCCTCAACCGAAGAGGTGAAGTAGTGCATGAATGGAAAGGCAGCTATGGTGCATTCAATGCTTATTTGCAAAACGACGGGTCTATCATGTTAGGTGAGATGGATCCTGATTTTCCAACATTTGGTTTTGGTGGACCTTATGGACGGCTGCAGAAAATTAGCTGGGATAATAAAATACTCTGGAATTTTGAATTAGCAAATGATACAGAAATTATACACCATGATTTTAATGTAATGCCTAATGGACATATACTCGCTATAGCTTATGAAGCCAAATCATACGATCAGGCAATTGCAATGGGAAGAAAACCGGATATGACACCAAAAGATGGACCATGGTTAGAAAAAATAATTGAGATAGTACCGGATGGTAAAAAAGGAGGTAAGATTGTATGGGAGTGGCATCTTAAAGATCACTTAATACAGGATTTTGATTCAAAAAAATCTAACTATGGCAAGCCAGCAGATCATCCTGAATTATTGGATGTGAATATGGGGCCAAAATTACCGCCCGCTATATCACAGGATAGTGTAGAGGCTCTGCAGGCAAAAGGAATGGAAGGTCCTAATGCTACTGCAGGAAATCTTGGTGCAGATATCTTTCACTTTAATGCAATTAAATATAATGCTGACCTCGACCAAATTGTTTTTAGTTCACCTAATCTGAGTGAAATATTTATTATTGATCACAGCACTACAACACAACAGGCAGCAACACATAAAGGTGGTCGCTGGGGTAAAGGCGGGGATTTTCTTTACCGCTGGGGAAATCCTAAAAACTATCAAAGGGGTGATTCTACAAATGAACAATTATTTGGTCAACATGATGTTCGCTGGATACAAAAAGGTTACCCGGGAGAAGGTGATCTCACTGTGTTTAATAACGATATTCACTACATGGGTGATAGCATGAATTATTCGATGATATTTGAAATAAAACCTCCGACAGACAGTAAAGGCAATTACTATTTAGAAGCAAATAAGACTTTTGGACCGGAAAAACCTGTCTGGACTTATATGGCACCTGATACAATCTCTTTTCATGGCAGTTTTATTTCGGGTGCTGAACGATTAAAAAGCGGAAACACTTTTATTAACGAAGGTCCTAAGGCTCGCTTCTTTGAAGTAACACCTGACCGTAAAATTGTTTGGGAATATTTAAATCCTTATCGTGGAAATATTACGGAGCCAAACGGAGATCCAACTGCATTAATGCCAATGACATATTTTGCGTTCAGAGCAAATTTTATTTCGGCAGATTATCCGGGATTAGCAAATAAAAAACTGGAGCCTTTAGTTCCGCAGCCATCGCCATTTATGCTGCCGCCACCAACCGGCAATAAATAAAATCTACTCAATAAAAAAAGATCATCAATTTTTATGTACTGATAATGTAAAGACTGATGATCTTTTATATGTTTATTTTTAGTGAGCAGATGTGTTGGATAAAATCACGCCATTATCTTTTACATAAGCTTTCCATTCATTCAACAACTCGTTATACTTATCAGGATATTGTTTAGATAAATCTTGAGACTCAGTTGGATCATCGTCTATATTAAATAATTGAAAAACACCTTTACCAAATGGCTGTTCAATTTTAGTAATCTTCCATTTTCCTTTTCTAAGTGCACATCTTCCAAAAAGTTCCCAGCCCATTACATAATCATCGTTATGAATTTTATTTTTTTCTTTTTTTAGCAAAGGAAGTAATGATGCTCCTTTGTATGGCATTAATGTTTTATCGTTTTCAACAGAAGGGTATTTTGTATTTGCAATATCAAGAAAAGTTGGAGCCAAATCCATGATAGTGCAAAATGCTGTATCAATGCCGTTACTCTTCTTCTGGTATGGCATTTTAATTATCATGGGTGAATGAATACCACCTTCGGCACTGTATCCTTTATAAAAACTATTTACAGCAGCCGATGCATGTGCCCACTGTGAGCCATAAGCAACAAATGAATTAGCCGTGCCCATGTATTGATAAGGATTGGATTTATCCGGCGTTGCATTAACATCAGCGGAAGATGGTCCGTTATCAGATAAAAAAATAAACATAGTATTATCGTACTCATCAATCTCTTTTAAATATTGAATCAACCTGCCAATATTATAATCAAGATTATCAATCATGCCCGCATAAATTTCCATTTTTCTTGCTTCTATTTTTTGTTCATTTTTATTAAGCGAGGACCAATGCAATAAAGGAATATGTGAAATATTATACAAGTCACCTTTTACAGATGGAAGCGGCGGCAACACAACATCATTTGCAACAATGCCTTTTTTCTTTAAAGCATTAAAACGAAAAGACCGCAAACTGTCGTAACCTATATCATACTTGCCATGATATTTTTCAATGTATTCTTGTGGTACCTGCAAAGGCCAATGTGGTGATGTATAAGCTGCATACAAAAAAAATGGCTTGTTATCTTCATGATCTTTTTTTATAAACCCAATCATCTTATCAGTATAAAGATCAGTTGAATATTTTCCGTCGGGATAATCAGCATAGTTGCCATCTTGCCAAAAAGAACTTTCACGTTTATCAGGAATAAAATGATTTGCATAAGCATCCAGCAAGGCAAATGATCTTTCAAATCCATTTGCAGTAGGGCTTTGCCCAGGTTCAAGTCCCAAATGCCATTTACCCGATATATATGTGTGATAGCCCGCATCCTTCAATAATTGAGCAATGCAAATCACTCTATTATTCAGAAAACCTTCATAACCCGGCTTACCAATTTCATCTGGCATAGCGGGAACATGTTCTGCCATATCTCCTAATCCTGCAATATGATTATCTGTTCCGGAAAGTAACATTGCTCTTGAAGGAGAGCATGCAGCGGCTGTATAAAAATTATTGAATATTTGTCCGTGCAGTGCAAGAGAATCAAGATTAGGTGTTGAGATTTCACTTCCAAAACAACCGAGATCTGAATAACCTAAATCATCAGCTAAGATTAAAACAATATTTGGTTTTTTCTGCGGTGCATTTTTTTTCCATGAAAAAAATAAACAGCAAAAAACAATTATGATAAGATAAGTTTTCTTCGTAAATAAATCATTAAGTTTACTACCTGTGCCTAACATGCTTTAAAGATAACCAATAGCTGATTGCACCATTAACCAGATTATTCATTATAAAAAAGTAAGCAAATAATGGAAACCAAAACATGGCAGGTAAAACTTACACTTTTGTTGGTAAGCAGCCTTACAATAATGTCGGTAATTACAATTTCACCAGCATTGCCACAAATGGCAATAGCATTTGCAGGGATAAAAAATGCTGCGTTTATTGTAAAGATGGTATTAACGATTCCGGCTTTAATGATTGCAATTGTTTCGCCTGTTACAGGGCGGTTAATTGACCGCCGCGGAAGATTAAAAATTTTGCGGTTTGCTTTGGTGCTTTATGCTGTTTCAGGAGTAGGAGGTTTTTTTTTAAACAATCTTTATTACATACTTATTTCAAGAGCGGTACTCGGCATATCAGTTGGTATGTCAATGACAATAGTAATAACATTAATAGCTGATTATTTTGAAGGAATACAACGGCAGAAATTTGTGGGCTTGCAAATAGCATTCATGTCAATAGGCGGAATTTTATTTCTGGTTTTAGGAGGTATTCTTGCAGACATTGGATGGCGTTATCCTTTCCTCATTTATTTAACTTCTTTATTGGTTCTTCCGCTTACAATTATTTTTTTGCGTGAACCTGCAGTTGTGCAAAAAAGAAACGAAGCTATTCAGCATTTAAAAGCGCCGCCAATAATATGGCTGTTATTTTTTAATATCATGGTGATGTGGATTATTTTCTTTCTTATACCTGTACAAATTCCATTTTATTTAAAATCAATTGGCGTTGAAAAGAATTCTTTAATAGGTGCAGCAATTGCAATAAGTACATTGTTTTCGGCGATGTCATCTTTTTCTTATTCAAAAATAAAAGCGCGGCTTAGTTTTCTCTCTATCTTTTCTATCGGTTATTTGCTCATGGCTTCGGGCTTTATATGTATTGCTTTTTCTAATACTTACATAATGATTATTGTTGCGATGATGTTATGCGGATTGGGAATGGGCATGATGATACCAAATACAAACATGTGGGTGATGAAAATTGCACCGCCGGAAATCCGTGGAAAAGAAATTGGAAAGCTTACTACGTTTTGGTTTTTAGGACAATTTTTATCTCCGGTTGTTATAGCACCCGTTTTAAAAAATCTATCATTGTCTTCTACATTTATGATGTTTGCAGCACTTCTTTTTTTGTTATCTGTGGGTTTCCTGTTTTTTCATTTAAGTAAGATTGGAAAAATAGTTGTTCAGTAAATTGTTCTGATTACAGAACGTTTTTATAAGAGAACATTTATCACCATTCACCTCTTTTCAATTTTACAAACGGAGCATAATATCTTCCTTTATATGCATGAATAGAAATTAGTATGAATAAGATTGCTGATGTTATGATTGCAGTGAGCGCAATATTTTTATGAACGTTCCATTGTCTTATTGCAATTGCAATAAAAGCCCAAATACCAACTGATGCTGCCTCACGCATATTTCTTTTTTGTGTGAGCAATGCATAAATTAAACAAGCAAGAATAATCATAATGATTGTCCATGCATCAGCAGAAATTCCAAAGCCATTCCAATTAATATACACAAGCCAGGATGCAATACATGCAACGGTTGCAGTAATCATCCAACCGACATAAAAACAAATCGGCCACCAAATAAAAAATATTGTGCGTACAGGTTCGTCATCTAATTCAAGCCTTAAATGCACTACCAAAATTAAAAGACTAAACAGTTGAATTAATATTATCAATACACTCCAACCTAACCATTCATGTACCCAGCAATAACACCATAATGCGTTTGCAATATTGCTCACCGCAAACCAAATTCCTGTGCGTTTAATGTAATGCTTTGAATCATTTTTCAACAAAACCCATTGATAAATTACAAAGCCGATGCATAATAAATAAATTATGCCCCAAATAATAAAAGCGTAATCAGCAGGCGCAAATAGTGTATTATACTTATGCGAAACATCACCAACGGAAACACCTGCAAGCAGATGCGTACTTGCAGCATAATTTACAAGCAACACCAGTAAAAACGTAAGCGTATTTATTACAACAAGCCCTGTATGTTTTTTATTCATAATAGAATATTATTTTCAAATTTAACTGTATACTTTCTTATCCATTCATTATAGATAATTTTCAAAATAGATAAGATTTGTTTCAATTCACTATCTTTCTGCATCTAATAATTACCATTATGAAAAAATATTTTCTTGTTATTGCTTCATTCATTTTTATAAGTTGCATTATGGCGCAAGACATTGGCATATTTCAAAAGCAAACTGAAATAGGTAATACAAAACAGGGCAGTTCAAAATATAATGCGCAAACACAACATTACATGCTTGAGGGCTCAGGAAATAATATCTGGTTTAATCATGATGGCTTTCATTATTTGTACAGACAAATGAACGGCGATTTTATTTTGCGTTGCAATGCAACTCTAATTGGTAAAGGCGTTGAAGAACATCGCAAGCTTGGCTGGATGATTCGTTCATCACTTGACAGCACTTCTGCATGTGTAAGTGTTGCTGTGCATGGAGATGGATTAACATCGCTTCAATATCGAAAAACAAATAATGATACTATGCAGGAAGTTAAATCTTCTATTACACATGCAGATATAATTCAGTTGGAGAAAAAAGGAAATAAATATATCATGTCTGTTGCGCAGAAAGGAAACATTTTTGCAACAGATAGTATTGAAGTTGATTTAGGTAATGATGTGTATGCAGGTTTATTTGTTTGCTCGCATAACGCAACGGTTTCAGAGAAAGCAGATTTTTATAATGTGCGCATTGTTATTCCTGCGCCACCAACGTTGGTTCCTTATAAACAATATCTCGGTAGTCAGCTTGAAATTATGAATGTTGAAACAGGTGAAAGTAAAATCATTTATCAATCACCACGATCTATACAAGCGCCTAATTATATGCGCAATGGAAAATCACTTATTTATAATAGTGATGGATTGATTTATACTTATAATTTGGCAACGAATAAAATTGGTGTTTTAAATACAGGCACAGTTACGCACAATAATAATGATCATGTAATTTCCTTTGATGGAAAAATGATTGGCTTAAGCAGCAGCAGCGCAAACGATGATGCATCTAAAGTTTATGTTGTTTCAATGAGTGGGGGAGAACCAAAACAAATTACACCAACAGGCCCTTCTTATTTGCATGGATGGAGTCCTGATGGAAAAACATTGGCATTTGTTGGTCAGCGTAATGATGAGTTTGATATTTATACAATTCCATCTGACGGCAGTGGAACCGAGAAAAAAATTACAGATACAAAAGGTTTGGATGATGGCTCTGAATATTCGCCAGATGGTAAATGGATTTATTTTAATTCTGTGCGCAGCGGCACTATGCAAATCTGGCGTATGCATCCTGACGGAAGTGGTGCAGAACAATTAACCAACGATGAATTTAATAATTGGTTTGCACATGTTTCGCCTGATGGGAAATGGATTGATTTTATTTCTTTCGGACAGGATGTAAGCCCATCAGATCATCCTTTTTACAAACACGTTTATATAAAATTGATGCCTGCTGATGGTGGCAAACCAAAAGTGCTCGCTTATGTGTATGGAGGACAAGGAACGATGAACACACCTAACTGGAGTACTGATGGAAAGTATATTACATTTATCAGTAACAGCAATTTTTTATCGCCAATTTATTTAACAGAAGAAGTTAAGAGCAAGCAATAATTATTTTGCTTCATAATTTATAATAATCACTAAATCGTCTTTGCCGGTTTGTTGTAAACCATGCGAGCTGCCAGGTCGCGTAAGAATTGCATCGCCTGCCTGAACGGTAAAAGTCTTATCATTCATTTTCATAATTCCTTTGCCGCTTATAATGTAATAAATTTCATCTTCATTTTGTAAATGATAACCAATCGCAGAACCGGGTTTTAAAACACGTTTTCTAAAAACAAGTTTCAAGTCTTTAGCATTTGAAAAAAAGCTGTATCCAATTGTATTGCCGCCACCGTTATGTGTGCCTGCTTCTTGTTTTGCAATATCATTTTCATGTTCAAGTATAAACCCTTGTTGTTGAAATTTATTTTCAAATGAAAAAGAAATGAGCGCTATTGCGATGATTAATATCATCGTAGAAGAAAGAAAATATTTTTTCATGATTTATTTTATTCGTTAGCAGTTAACCAAACAACTTTTTGTTCTGCTTTGTGGGATGCGCCAATAATATCTTTATATAACTCCGGTCTTCTTGCTTTTATATAACGATAGCCGCCTGCTTTTGTAAGTTTATCTGCAGTAATAGTTGCAGTAGTAATATCATCACCTAATGTTCTGCATTCAGCAATAATATCTCCGAAAGGATCAATAATCATTGAACAACCATTTTTTAACTGGTCATCATCCATTCCAATCGGGTTTGAAAACACTGCATAAATAGCATTGTCATAGGCACGTGCAGGTAACCATTTCATCAGCCATTCACGACCTTTCATTCCATCAAATTCCAAACGCAAAGAAGTTGGATCTTCTTCTTTGTTTTCCCAAAGTTTTGAATCAATAAAACCAGCGCCGGGTCTTGTTGAAGGAGTACACATAGTAACGTGTGGCATAAAAATTATATCAGCACCAAGCAGCTTTGTTGCACGCACGTTTTCAATAACATTATTGTCGTAACAAATAAGAATGCCGCATTTCCATCCGCACAAATCAAACACACAATATTCGTTGCCCGGCGTTAAATATGGATTAATAAACGGGTGCAGTTTTCTGAATTTTGCAACTAATCCATTTTTATCAACACACACATAAGCTTTAAATAAATTATCGTTTTCATCTTTTTCGAAAAGACCGGCTAAAACAACAATATCATTTTTTGCAGCTATTTGTGTAAGCTTCGAAATACTTTTTCCATCCGGAATAAATTCTGCCAGTTCGAGCATTTGTTCTTTTGATAAATTTCTTGCGAACGTATAACCTGTTATCGAGCATTCATGAAAAGCAATAATATCAGCGCCTTGTTGTTTTGCTTTTTGTGAAAGAGAATCAATTACAGAAAGATTATAATTTTTATCACCGCTTTTGTGCTCAAATTGTGCCGAAGAAATTTTTATATTATTCATGTTAATGTTTTAAATCAGCATAAATATATACACGTTTAAAATTTTAAATTTTTATAAGATGAAAAATTGAGAAGATGCTAACTATTTTTTTCTTCCGGCTTTTCTGTAGCGTCTGTAAATATTTCGTTTGCATTTTTTTCAACAGAACTTTCTTCAGGCAATTCTTCAGGAGCAAATTTATCAACACCTATGTGATATGTCTGCACCATTTTCCAGCCTTTAAAACCTGCATACAACATAATTAAAAAGCCAGCAATAGTTAACATAAGAGGGCCCTGCACAGGTGGATGCGCTGCTGAAAGTTTTGTATAATTAACAGCAGCATTGGCAACAAAGCAGCCAAGTGAAAAAACGTTTGCCACCATATGTTTAAGACCCGTTGACTTTGCATCTGATAATTCAGGAATAGCAAGCCAGTCAATTAAACCTGGTAGTATGGCAACAGTAGCCATAACAATTGCTGCACAGTTTGCTATAAAAGCAACATGAAACCAAAAGGTATTTCCGTTAGAAGCATAAACAATAGTGCAAACCATTGTTGCAGTATAAAAAGCAATAGGGAAAGGCACCAGCATTGGGTGTACCGGATGACCGAGAATTTTAATTTTACTCTGCATGTAATTACAAGGCGAAAAAAATGTGCCATGTATTAAAAAGAAAAAGCCACGCATTAAAAAAGGCATGGCTTATATTTAAATAAACTCTTTACAACGTCTTCAATACATCATTCATATTTCTAACAGCATCTGCACTTCTTGCGAAGGCTGCTTTTTCTTCTTCATTCAAATCCACTTCAACAATTTTTTCCCAGCCATTTTTCCCAATTACGACAGGCACGCCTAAACAAATATCTTTTTGCCCAAATTCTCCATCAAGAGAAACACAACAGGTAAATAATTTTTTCTCATCACGAACAATTGCTTCTACCAAAGCAGCACCTGCAGCACCGGGTGCATACCATGCAGAAGTTCCAATCAATTTTGTAAGCGTTGCACCGCCCACCATTGTATCATTTACAATTTGTTTTTGCTGTTCAGCGCTTAAATATTTTGTAACAGGAACACTGTTCCATGTCGCTTTACTGATTAAAGGAATCATCGTAGTATCACCATGACCACCTACAACAATTGCATTTAAATCAGCAGGGCTACAACCAAGATGCTGACTTAACTGATATCTGAAACGTGCACTATCCAAAGCACCGCCCATTCCAATAATTCTGTTCTTCGGTAATTTACTTGATGTTAATGCGAGATACGTCATCGTATCCATCGGGTTACTGATGATAATGATTATCGCGTTAGGTGAGTGTTTTAAAATATTTTCAACAACACCTTTAACAATGCCTGCATTGGTGCCAATCAATTCTTCTCTCGTCATTCCGGGTTTGCGTGGCAAGCCGGATGTAATAACAACCACATCACTATTTGCAGTTTTTGCATAATCATTGGTGCTGCCGGTAATGCGTGTATCAAAACCAAGTAATGCAGCCGTCTGCATCATGTCCTGCGCTTTACCTTCAGACAAACCTTCTTTAATATCAAGCAAAACAACTTCATGCGCCAGTTCTTTGCGCACAATGTTATCGGCACAGGTAGCTCCAACAGCACCGGCACCTACAACAGTAATTTTCATTCTATATATTTTATGGTGAAAAAATTATTGGGCTGCAAAGGTAATAAAGCAAAAAGCATCTTGTTGATTTCATAAAAAGAATAAAAAATTTTCCACTTTCGCGGTGGATTTCGCGGAGAAATTTCGATAGGCAAAAAATATCTTTTAGCTTTGCATGACCACTGAGAATTTTTCATCTCGCCGGTCAACAGGCAATAATCTAACATCAAGACAGAAATGAAAACAAAACACAGTACGCTGTGCAGGTTTTCTTTTTTAATTTTTAGATGATGCCACAAAAAGCAAATAAAAACCATATATATGGCAAAATACATTTTTGTTACCGGCGGTGTAACAAGCAGTTTAGGTAAAGGCATCATTGCCGCGTCGCTTGCAAAATTGTTGCAGGCAAGAGGGTTCAGGGTAACGATTCAAAAATTTGACCCATATATAAATGTAGACCCCGGCACTTTAAATCCCTACGAACATGGCGAATGTTATGTAACAGAAGATGGTGCGGAAACTGACCTCGACCTTGGACACTACGAACGTTTCCTAAATATATATACTTCTCAGGCAAATAATGTAACAACGGGAAGAATTTATCAAACCGTAATTAATAAAGAACGTGCAGGTGATTTTTTAGGAAAGACAGTGCAGGTTGTGCCGCATATTACCGACGAAATAAAGCGCCGCATGTTGTTGTTGGGTAATGATGGCAATTATGATATTGTAATTACAGAAATTGGCGGAACTGTTGGCGATATTGAAAGCCTTCCATTTATTGAAGCAGTTCGCCAATTGCAATGGGAATTACCCGAAGGTGATGTGTGCGTAATTCATCTTACATTAATTCCATATTTACGTGCAGCAAAAGAATTAAAAACAAAACCAACACAGCACAGCGTAAAAATGCTGAGTGAAACCGGCGTGCATCCGGATATTATTGTTTGCAGAACAGAAGAATCTTTAAGTAATGATTTAAAAAGAAAAATTGCATTGTTCTGTAATGTAAAAGTTGAAGCGGTGATTGAAGCGTTGGATGCATCAACTATTTATGAAGTGCCGCTTGCAATGTTGCGCGAAAAATTGGATATTATCACTTTAAGAAAATTAAACACAACACTTGTTCCTGAAGCTGATTTAAGAAACTGGAAAAGCTTTCTTGATAAATTAAAATATCCAAAAAGTAAAGTGAGTATTGGATTGATTGGAAAATATATGGAGTTGCAGGATGCATATAAATCAATACTCGAAAGTTTTATACATGCAGGTGCAATGAATGAGGTAAAGGTTCAGGTGGTTGATGTGCACAGCGAAGGCATTAACAAACATAATGTAAAAGAAAAATTAGAAGGTCTTGATGGTTTATTGGTGGCGCCTGGTTTTGGTAAGCGCGGCATTGAAGGAAAAATAATTGCTGTGCAATATGCACGTGAAAATAATTTGCCATTCTTTGGAATTTGCTTGGGAATGCAAATGGCAGCAATAGAATTTGCGCGTAATGTTTTAGGTATTGAAAAAGCGCATTCAACAGAAATGGATGCAGAAACCTCAGACCCCGTAATTGATATGATGGAAGAGCAGAAAAAAATTACGTTGAAAGGTGGCACCATGCGGTTAGGCGCTTATCCGTGCGAAATAAAACAAGGCACATTAGCATATAATATTTATGGTAAAACATTAATCAGCGAAAGACATCGCCATCGCTTTGAATTTAACAATAAATACCTCGAACAGTTTGAAACAAACGGAATGATTGCAAGCGGCATAAATCCCGATAGTGGTTTAGCTGAAATTATGGAAGTAAAAAATCATCCGTTCTTTATCGGCGTACAATATCATCCTGAATTAAAAAGCACCGTAGAAAATCCTGCGCCTTTGTTTGTGCATTTTATTGCGGCTGCAAAAAATTATAATGAACAACGCAGTGCGTATAAAAATCCTGTGTTGCAAGGTGAAATGGTTCAGTGAATTTGAAATCAACAATTCTAAATCCGAAAAGCAATCAGTTTAAAATTTTTATTGTTTCAATTGATGTAATAATTTTTAAGTTGAAAAAATTATAACTTATGTTTTTTCTTCAAATGTTCCCAGCGAGCAGTTTTAATTATTTCTTCAACATTTACAGATTTATCTTTTGGCTTTAAAATTCCTATTAATGAAGAGAGTTTCTTTTCCGCTTCTTCTTGCGATAATCTTTCAAAATAATTAGACATAAGCTTCGATACACTTGTTTTTCTTTCAGCCGCAATTTCCTTTGCTTTGATAATTATTTTATCAGCAAGACTTAATCTAAGCTTAGTCGTCATTTTAAATTTATTAATGATGAGTATGATTAATTCGCAATTTATTTTTCCATCTGCTCTATTATTTCTTTTGTAACACCGGTGTTGCTATAACCTCCATCATGAAATAAGTTTTGCATAGTAACCATTCGTGCATAATCGCTAAACATCAATACACAATAATTAGCACAATCTTCTGCGCTTGCATTACCCAACGGGCTCATTTTTTCAGCAAAATTTATAAATCCATCAAAGCCTTTTACGCCGCTGCCTGCAGTTGTACGTGTTGGTGATTGAGATATAGTATTCACACGCACCTTTTTCTTTATTCCATAATGATAACCAAAGCTGCGTGTTATACTTTCCAATAAAGATTTGGCGTCAGCCATTTCATTATAATCTGGAAAAACGCGTTGTGCTGCAATGTAGGTAAGTGCAATAACACTGGCGCCTTCATTCAATGCGTCTAAATCCCATGCAGTACGTAAAACACGATGCAAACTGGTTGCAGAAATATCTAAAGTTTTTTGATTGAAGTTATAATCAATTTCTGTGTACGACTTGCCTTTGCGCATATTTATACTCATGCCGATTGAATGAAGAATAAAATCAATTTTACCACCAAAATGCTTGATGCTTTCTTCAAACAATTTTTTTAAATCATCCATATTTACAACATCAGCAGGAATCACCGGCGCGTTGTTACATTCTTTTGAAAGCTGATTTATTTCGCCCATGCGTAAAGCAATAGGCGCATTGGTTAGTACTAATTCTGCACCTTCATTAAAACAGGCTTTTGCAGTTTTCCAGGCAATGCTTTGTTCATTCAATGCTCCGAAAATGATTCCTTTTTTTCCTTTGAGTAAATTATACATGGCAATTGATTTTTTTAATTAGCGATTCGCAAATTTGAAGCAACATCAATTTCCAAACAAATCATATTTTGTTTTTGGACGACGATCATCTAACCATTTAAAACCACGTAAACGCATTTCTTCAGGATCCATTTGCCTCATTGGGTAAGATGTACCCTGCAGATTATTTCTAAACACTACCCGCTGCGCTTCACGATTAACAAAATACATATCTATCACATCTGCAGTTGCCTGGTTTACACCAATAAATTTACTGCTGTCATCCTGCCCATAATAAATGCTTTCAGCATTGCCTTTTGTACGTACGGAGTCAATATCACCATTTAAGAAATATGCATTCATAGTTCGGCCTTTTACCTGGTTATAATAATCAGGACCTACTTTTTGTACGCTTAATGCATTTTCATACGCATACATGCGTTTAGGTTTTTTATCTTTTGTAAAAAGATAAATTGTATCACCGCTTAGCTGGCTTTCTCTGCTCCATACAACAGGATTATGAAATAAACGAAAAGCAGAATCTTCTGAAGAATAAAATAAGCTGTCACCAACTGCCTGCAAAGAATCAGAATAAATTTTTACGTTGTAATACGCTTCAAAAAAACGATCTCTTGTACTATCATTTTTTGCAGTGGCAGAATCATTAATTCTTATAGAATCTGTTACTGGTAACGAATCAAGAATTACAGGTACATTACGATACTTACGAAGAGCGGAAAGCCTTGCAGAAAAAAAAGTATCTGCTGCCATGTATATTGAATCTTTATCCTGCTTAATAACCATAATTGGTTTTTGTGTTGCAAGAAAAGAAGATGCTTTGCCGTTACTTTTTAAATTGTTTGAAAAAATAGTTACACTCTGCGCGGTGTCTTTATAAACCACATTTCCGCTGGCTTCACTTTGTTGTGTTGAATCATCTGAAGCTACTTCATCTGCATCAAGAAGCGTTGTGCTGTCTTCAATATGCGGACGCTGATTAAAATATGCTTTCTTATTCTGCATATCATAATATCCGCCTGAAGTAAGAATCTTTCTTTTATTTGCTGCCTTAATTAAAGTGGGTACTGTAAATGTTGCAATATTTGTATAAGTGTTATAAAGAAGCGTGTCTGTTGTTACAGTATAATCCGGATTTATCAGCACCACATCTTTTTTAAAATAAACATTTTTGGTTTCACCATAATAATAACCCTCCTCGCTTGTAAGCACAGTTTTATCATTTACCACTTTGCCTGTTTTTGTATATATGCCGATGTGCGTATTTAAATCATAATCAAGATCGGGTGTGGTGAGTGTGCCTTTGCCATCAGTAAGTTTTACATTGCCTTTCAGATAAGCTTTTTTATCATTGCCATAATAACGGAGGTAATCAGAATATGTATTGATGCTGTCGTTATCATTAATATGCACATGATTAAAAGCCTCAAGCATGTTGAGTGTTTTATTCAGTACAACACTATCGCAGTAAAATAATGTTGTTTCCTGCTTAATAATTACTTTACCTGAAGCAGATTGAAATTCGGCAGAATCTTTTTTTTGATAATTAAGTCGCTCCGCATTAAGAATAATTATTTTTTTTTTGGCTGATGAATCTGCAATCGGTTGTGCGCTTAAGTTTATATGTAAGAAAAAAAAGATGCTGCAGAAAGAATAAAATATCAGTTTATTAAACTTCATGGCTTTTTTGTTGCAGAATCATTCAGTGGTTCTGTAAGATAATTGCCTTTATCTTTTCCACCGAAGATTGAAATATTCACGTACCGCTTGGGATGTGCACGAAGGTCATCAATCAAAACATTAAGACTGCGCGTAACGTTGTTAAGATTATTGTATAATGCTTTATCGTTTATCAATGCACCAAGCGAACCGTTGCTTGAATTAATGCTGTTAATAATATTTGATAAAGAATCTGCGCTTTGTTTAAACTTATTAATTAACCCATCAATATCTGCCTGTGATAAATTATGCGTAGTTGTTTGCAGGTAAGTAAGTGTACTATCAATCTTACTGTTATTATGTGCAATGTTTCCTGTAATATCATTTACGTTGGTTAATGTTTTTGCCAAAAGGCCTGTTTGTACATCAAGTAATTTTTCTAAAGAAACAGATGAACGCGCAACACTTGCACTTACTTTATCAAGATTAGAAACTATGCCACGTATATTGCCTCTTGTGTTTGTATCAAGCAGTGTATTAAAATTTCTCATAAGAGAATCAAGCGTAAGAAGTGTGGCGGTTATTTGATCTGATAATGGTCCGATTTTATTTGATATAGAACCAAATAATCCTGCATTATCCACACTGCGCAAAGTGTCTCCTGATTTTGCAAAGCGTGTACTGTTACCTAACTGAATATCCAGCGCCGGTGCACCGAGCGGATTGGTTTCTATAGTTGCAACAGAATTTACAGGAATATTAAAATCCTGGCTTAACTTAATTTCAACTACTAATATTTTTAAAGATGGATCTTGTGCGCTTGTACTGTAAACTGTTCCCACCTGCAAGCCGTTTGCAAATACAGGATTTGATGCAGAAAGCTTTTTAAGATCAGTATATTTTGCGTATAAAAAGAACCCTGTTTTTAAAACGCTTTTGCCTTTAAGAAAATTAAATCCAAGTATTAAAAAAACAACTGCAATAACAGTTAGAGCGCCAATTTTAGTTTCGTTTGAAATTTTCATTATACAATTTTGTAAACTTAGTTCTCATAATAATTACCAATGCAATACAATCATGCCAATATAAAACAAGATAGCAAAACTAAAGTTTAATAATTATCAGGCAAATGAATTAAGTAACTTACTGGGCGCTGTCAGAAACGTTACGAAAAGAATTGGTTTCAAGTGAAGTTCTGTAATGTTCAATGGCTCTTGTTATGCAATCGCAAATTTCCTGCTGGCCATCTACGCTGTTTAAATAATCTTCATCTTCCGGTGTTGATATATAACCTGTTTCAACAAGAATGCTGGGCATTGCTGTTGCCTGTAATACCCAAATACCAACCTGGCGCTGTCTTGCTCCATTTACAATGCGACCTACTTTGTCTAATTCATCTTCAACATCTAATGCAAGATTTGCGCTGCGGTTAAAATATTGTTGTGTTTTCAAAGAATACAAAATTCTTTTTTCAGGTGAGTCTGCATCAAAATCGCCAACCTGTTGCAACATTGTGCTGTCAATATATAAAGATTCATTTTCACGCATGGCAACTTCTTTTGCTTCACTTTTATGTGCAGCCCAAATATAAGTTTCAGTGCCCTTAACCGGGTTTTGTGTGTACCAGTAACGATAAGTGGGAACTTTTTTTGTATGCTTCTTTTTCTTTTTGCCTTTGCCTGTATAATAAGTTTGCGTTTTATAACCGGTTACTTCACTATGTCTTACTTTAGGCACTGAGTTGCAATGAATACAAATAAACAAATCTCCTTTTGCATTATTAGCTATGCTTGCTTTTTCCTGCGGTTTTTGAAAAATATCGGTAGTTCTTGTCATTACAATTTTTACATCAGGCATTGCCTGCTGCAATGTTGTTTGTAATTTTAATGCAATAGCAAGCGCTACATTTTTTTCGTATGAATATTTGCCGGCCGCACCAAAGTCTTTACCTCCATGTCCTGCATCAATTACTATTGTCCTTAATTTACTTTGTTTGGGGGAAACAGTATTTACAAGTTTTACAGGTTCCGCAATTTTAAATGAGGTGGCAAACATTAATAGTGCTATAATACAAAAAACACCGGCAATTTTTTTTAGCATGATTTACTTCGTTAAAAACTTTCCTTTACAAATCTTTTATGGTATTAAACTATATTTTTGTTTTCAGCTACGAGTATGCTTATCCGTTATAAAGTTCACGCAAATATAAAACCTGCAACCATTTTTTTTTGCTTTGCAATATTTATAACGTTGCCCTTACTTGCTAACAATAAGTGGAAAACAAAATTTCAAAAATCATTAACAGTTAATACCGATACAATTCCTGTAAAAAATATTGATACACTTTCTTCAAAAAAAATTATTGCAGATACGTTAAAGCCTGCAGATTCAACTCTAAAAAATTCGTTTGATACTTCAATAAATGATTCTGCAAAAAGAATAACTGTTGATACTTTATTATTTTCAAAAGACTCACTTGATGCGCCGGTAAAATATTCGGCAGAAGACAGCGGCGTACTAATAATACCGGAGAAGCGATTTATTCTTTACGGCAAAGCACATACTGACTATAAGGATATAAAGCTTGACGCAAATACAATAAGATATGACCAGGACCAAAATTTAATTACAGCATATGGAGGAACTGATACATCAAAAGGTGCATTAAATCTGCCCACATTTGCACAGGGTGATCAAACATCTCAAATGGATACTGTTATTTACAATCTTAAATCGCAGAGAGGATTAACAAGAAATACTTATTATAAAGAAGGAGAACTTTTTGTAAACGCACAAACTGTAAAAAAAGCTGACAAAGATGTTGAGTATGCTTATCGTGGAAGATTTACAACATGTAATCTTGATACACCACATTTTGATATACGTGCAAAAAAAATAAAAATTATAAATAACAAGATTGCTGTATCTGGTCCTGCTTTCCCTGAATTTGAAGGAGTGCCTATCCCTATTCCAATACCTTTTGGTATTTACCCATTACAAAGAGGAAGGCATTCGGGTTTATTGCCGCCGCGTTTTAATACAAGCGATGCACAAGGTCTTGGCTTGGAAGGTTTAGGCTTTTATAAAGTTTTAGGCGATAACTGGGATGCGAGAGTTGAGGCAGATCTTTATTCGTACGGCGGATGGAATCTTAGAATAACACCCGAATATTATAAGCGTTATAAATACCGCGGCAACTTAACTTTTTCAATTCAACACCCTAAACTTTTAAATACGTTCGGCACAGCAAAACAAGAATTTAATACAACCACTAACTATCATTTAAACTGGTCTCATTCTTCTGATTCAAAGGCAAGGCCTGGTACAAGTTTTTCCGCCAGTGTTGACGCAGGCAGTACGCAGTACAACAATTACCTAACAGATAATGCTTTTAAAAATTATGATAATAATCTTAGTTCATCTATTACATGGAATAAAATTTGGGCAGACGGGAAATACAATCTAAGTATCTCTGCTAACGAAAGTCAAAACAGTGTAAGCAGGCTTATAAACATGAACCTGCCAACAGTTGCATTTAACATGGCAACCATTTATCCTTTTCAAAATAAAAATGAAGCAGGCAGTTCAAAATGGTATCAAAAATTAAGTATTGGTTACACAGGCAATCTTGAAAATGTAGTTTCTTTTTATGATTCAGCTTTTAACCTGCGGAGAGTTTTAGATACAGTTCAATGGGGAATAGATCATCACATTCCGATATCGCTTTCATTGCCACCCATTGGACCTTTTGTTATTACACCTTCTATTAGTTATGAAGAACGATGGTATGCGCAAAAGATCGTTTATAACTGGAGCAATTCAAAATTAAAAGTGGATACATCTTTACAAAAAGGATTTTTTGCTGCCCGTGAAATGTCTTTCGGATTAAGTACCAGCACCCGCATTTTCGGAACATTTAATTTTAAACATTCTAATGGCATACAGGCAATACGACATGAGATTGATCCTTTCATCAGTTTAAGTTATAAGCCAGATCTTGTAAGCCAGTTTTATCAAACCGTACAAGCTAATGCATTTGGAAAACCTGTAAGAGTTTCGCAATTAGAAGGAAACGTTTTTGGCAGCTTTAGTGAGCAGAAATTTGGTGGTTTAAGTTTTGGCCTTAACAACTTGCTTGAAATGAAAGTAAAAAATCGTGACTCGACCGGGGGAGACAGCGTAAAAAAAGTAAGGTTACTTGATAACCTGAGTATTTCAAGCGGTTATAATTTAATTGCTGACAGTTTAAACTGGCAACCAATAAATATAAGAACAGGAACCAGTTTGTTTAACAATAAAATGAACATAACAGCAGGTGCAGTAATTAATCCTTACCAGGAAGATACTACAGGTAAAAACCATTTGTTATGGAAACAAGGTAAGCTCGGATATTTTGAATCGGGAAACCTTGCGCTTTCCACTTCTTTTCAAAGTAAATCTAAAGATCAGCGAAGCGACGAAAACAGGTTAGCAGAAGATCAAACACTCACGCCTGATGAACAACAAAGAGAATTGCAATATGTTCGGGAAAATCCGGGCGAGTTTGTTGATTTTAATATTCCATGGTCTGTACAATTGTCTTATTCGCTTAGCTATTCGCATTATCTTTCTCCGGACTTAATACATTTTGTTTCGCAGCTTAATTCTAATATAAATATCAATGGAGATTTAAGCATTTCACCAAAGTGGAAATTAGGCGGCGGATTTTATTTTGATTTCAGAACACAACGCATACAGGCAACAAGCATTTACCTTACACGTGATATGCATTGCTGGCAAATGGTGATTGATGTAAACGTTGGGCAGTTCAAATCTTTCACTATAACGCTTAATCCTAAATCGGGCATTCTAAGAGACCTGCGTATAAACAAACATTTTTTACAGCAGTAAATATTAATTTATTTTCTGGCAAGATTGTTGAAAAATAAATTGTTCATTAATCAATTAAAAATTTTTTTATGAGTGCACAGCGTATTTTGGTAGCAACCCTAACCAGTTTTGTTGCAGGGTTAGCAGTAGGCTTATTGGTTGCTCCTTCAAGCGGCAGCGAAACCCGTCAGCGCATTGCTGATTCTGCCAGCGATCTTGCAGGCGGAATAAAAGAAAAGATTCGCAATTTTCGTGGTAAAACTGAAGATGAATTAAGTGATCTTGGTTTTGATACCAACGATGATTTTGGCGATACACAATAAGCAGTCTTAAATATATAAATACAAAAAGTTCCTTTATAAAAAGGAACTTTTTTTGCTGCATACTATTTTGCTGTTTTTAGCTTTGCTTTTTTATTCTGCCGCCACTGCTGTTCGATACGTGTGAAATAGAAGCGTTTCCTTTGTAGTTAACATCACCGCCGCTGCTGGCTTCTGCCTGTAAATCTTTATTTACAGTTATTTCAATTCCGCTGCCGCTGCTTGCATCTGCCTTACAGGTTTCAGAAACAAGATCATAACCTTTAAAATCTGAACCGCTGCTGGTTTTAATTTCAATGTAACCTACTTTTCCTTTTATATCCATATCGCTGCCGCTGCTTTGATCAACCCATAATTTAGAAGCTGTAACCTGCCCATCAAAATCAGCACCGGAAGAAAGCGTAATCTTCATATCTGAAGCATTTATATTGCCATCGGTTGTTGCATCTGCACCTGAGTTTGCTTCAAGTGCATCAATATCTTTTATGGTAACGTAAGCTTTCAGTTCTTTCCCTTTTGAATTCCAGTTTTTCCACATGCTGTGATCGAAATAAATTTTAAGCTTACCGTTTTCAACTTCAGTTTTTATTTTACTAATAAGGTCTGTTGATGAAGCGCTTACAGCCACTGCATCTGTACTGCCTTGCTTAAGTATAAGATGAATGCCGTTTGAAACTTCAATTGCATGAAAGCTGCCAACGTTTCTTACCTGCGCATTTGCATCGTGAATGGTTGTGTTTTGTGCGAACAGAACAGAAGCACATAATAATAATGTAAGTAGAATAGGTAATTTTTTCATTTTGTATTTTTTTATTGTACGATTAACAAAAGAAAAAGTTACAAGAGTAAAAATGATTTTCTATTTTACTATTGTTATCTAACTAATATTTATTGATGAGACGGATGAATAATTATTTCTTCAAAAGGTTTTCATTAAACAGTTTTAAAATACGTTTGTATTCATCTGTCCAACTGCTGGCTTCAATAAATCCATGATCTTCTACAGGATAAACTGCAAATTCCCAATTATCTTTTCCTAACTCAATCAATCTTTGAACAAGACGAACGTCATCTTGGAAATGCACATTCTCATCTACCATTCCATGACAAATCAATAAATGCCCTTTTAAACCCGCAGCAAAATTTATTGGGGAAGAACGTGCGTAGGCAATGCTGTCTGTGAAAGGTTCATTCAAAATAGCAGCGGTGTATTCATGATCATAATGCGCCCAATCTGTAACAGAACGTAAAGCGGCGCCGGCTTTAAAAACATCAGGCTGTGTAAACATTGCCATCAGCGTCATAAAGCCACCATAACTTCCGCCGTAAATACCAATGCGTGTTGAATCTATTCCAAGATTATTTACAAGATAATGTGCAGCATCAACCTCATCATCCAAATCTTTTCCACCCATATACCGATAAATTGCGGTACGCCAATTTCTGCCATAACCTGCGCTTGCTCTATAATCAACATCTAAAACAGTGTAACCTTTATCAGCCAGTAAATTATTAAACATCATCTCACGGAAATAATAACTCCATTGATAATTTACATTTTGCAAATAACCGGCACCATGTACAAAAATTACGGCGGCATTATTTTTCGTTCCTTCTTTTGGCTCATACATACGCGCATAAACCTGCGCACCATCTCTTGCTGTAAACGTAAAAATTTTTGTATCGCGCCATGCGTACAATTTAAATGAATCGCTTATTGCTTTATCTGTAACCTGCACCGGCTTTGCATTTGGTTTGGTTTCCTGATAATATAATTCCCATGGTTTTGTTTGATAAGAATAACGATAAGCAATATATTTTTCATCGGGTGATAAAAACATTTCATAACCACCGGTAAGCGAACTAAGTTTTATTTTATTGCTTCCATCATTATTAATGCGATAAATACTCTGCTTGCCCGGATGTTCTTCATTAGTAATTAAATAAAAATATTTTTTATCACGGCTAATAACTGCTTTCTGAATTTCATAATTGCCCCATGTTATTGCATTGCGCTGATGTGTATTTATATTGTATGAATACAAATGCGAATAACCTGTCGCCTCACTTTGAAAATAAATTATGTTATTGTTTATCCATCCAATATTGGCTGCATCAAGCCATGCAATGCCAGGTCCTGCAATCCATGCACTGTCATGTTGGCGATCTATTAAAGAAAGTTTTCCGGTTTCTGCATTAAGCTGCATTATCCACCGGTCTTTATAATCCAAGGAAAAAATATCTGCAATAGCTGTGTTGCCATTTCCATTCCAATAAATTCCCTGTATAATTACCTTACGTAAAACTGGTTTTGCATTTTTATTTGTATCAAGATAATATTTTAAAAATTCAGGCTTATTATAAATCCCCGGGATGGAATCTATCTGAATATTGAAAACTGTATCTTTTAATTTATCGAAAACAAAAAAAGAATAATCACCATCTGGTCTGCCAACTTTAGCGCGACCAGGAATTTCTTCTGTAAATCCTGTTTTATTTACGTAAGAAGGTACAATCGTTGTTTGTTCATTACTTTTTTGAAATAAAATATATGTTATAAATCTTTCATCAGGACTAATAGTTATGTGCTGTACATCTTTATTACCAATATAAATTTTATGCAGTTCGTTTTCTTTGTTTCGTTTTAGAAATGCTTTTGCAGAATCTGCTTTATCTGTTCTTCGTTTTATAACATCAGACGTTTGTAGTGCTTCATTCTTTAACCATAATTGCTGTTGTGTTTCATCGCTATTTTCTGATGGTGCATTGCCACTTACAAAGTTTGTCAGCTGTTGTATATTTCCGTTTTTATTATTCCATGTAAATAAATTATTGCCTGATGTAAAAACTATATCACTGTCATTATTTGCAAATAGCGGATCGCTTTCAGTTGCTTCTGTTTGAGTGATGCGCGAAACTTTACCGGTTGCAATATTCAACAGGTAAATATCATTCTCATGCACGAATACTTTTTCACTTTTTAACTGATTGTATTTACCATTCTGAACGTCCTCTGCAAATTGTGCGTTATTAAATGATGATTTTGAAATCTTGCTTTCTGATAACGAATAATTATATGATGAATCACTGATATTTTTCTCAGGATTCCATTTAAAATAGACGGATTTACTATCATAGCTCCAAAAAATATTAGAAGGTGATGTGCCAATCCATTTAGGGTCCTGCATTATTTTTTCTACCGTTAGCTGCGCTTTTAAACTTAATGGAATTATTATAAAAAAAAACAGTATCTTTCGCATTGAATTTTTACTTAGCCCTGCAAAAAAAAAGGAAAAAAGCCATTAACTCAAGTAATCTTTGAAAAGTAAACGTCTTTTTCGGTAATAAAAAAAGCCAAATAAGTAACCCAAAATTTGCAGCTCCTATGCGTATTAAACTAATATTGTACAATTAATATAATCCTATGAATAAAACTAAACTCAAAGTATTATTAGTTGACGACGACACTATTTACCAGTACATTGCAAGTAAAACCCTTGATGCCACAGGATTAACCCAAAAAATTATAACCTGCTCAAACGGCGAAGAAGCTTATCGTTTTCTTGAAAAGAATATGAACAATCCGCAGGAATTACCAGACATTATTTTGCTGGATGTAAATATGCCCATCATGAATGGCTGGGATTTTTTGCATGCTTTTAAAAATTTGCATGCTCCTTCTCTAAAAGATATACCTATTTTTCTCGTAACCTCTTCTGTAAATGACGCTGATATAAATTATGCGCAACAATTCAGCAATGTGCAAGATTATATTGTAAAGCCACTTGTAAAGGAAAAATTAAGCACCATATTAAGTTCTGTTTGCGTTAGTTAATATACTCACGCACATACAATCCACATTTTTTTGGAGTACTAAAATTCACTTGCCCTATATAACAATTTACAGTAGGTTTGCCCTCATGCTTTAAGCGTTTGCTAATTAAAAAGCATACCTGCGTTATGAAATTTATAGTTTCTTCATCAACTTTATTAAAACATCTTCAACAAATAAGCGGCGTAATAAATGCCAATACTGTTTTGCCAATATTAGAAGATTTTCTTTTTGAAATACAGGATAAAAAATTAAGCCTTGTTGCAACGGATCTTGAAACAGTAATGCGTGTGGAAATGGAAGTGGAAAGTAAAACCAATGGAAAGATTTGTATTCCTGCACGTATATTAATGGATTCACTAAAAAACATTTCTGATCAACCACTTACTTTTAATGTAGATAAAAATTTTGCGGTTGAAATAACAAGCGATAATGGTAAGTACAAAGTGATGGGTGAAAATCCTGACAATTTTCCGAAAGCACCTGCAGCAGATGATGCAAACAGTTTTACGGTTAGCAGCGCAGCATTGTTAAGCGGAATAAACAGAACTTTATTCGCCGTAAGCAACGATGATTTAAGACCTGCTATGACTGGTGTATTTTTTGAACTTTCAAAAGGTGTATTGCAATTTGTTTCAACAGACGCACACAGGTTAGTTAGATATAAACGCACAGATGCAGAAAGCACTAAGTCAGATAATTTTATTGTTCCCAAAAAACCTTTGAGTTTATTAAAAAATATTTTACCCAATAATGATGATGAATTAACTGTAAGCTATAACGGCAATCATTTTTTTGTAACACATGACTCAACACGTTTAAGCTGCCGTTTAATTGATGCGCGTTTTCCGGATTATAAGGTTGTCATTCCTACAGATAATCCATATAAGCTTACAGTAAATAAAAACGATTTTCAAAGCGCGTTACGTCGTGTAAGTATTTTTAGTAATAAAAGCACAAACCAGGTTGTATTAAGTATAAGCGGAAGCGAACTGCAATTAGCTGCACAGGATGTTGATTTTAGTTTTGAAGGTAATGAACGCATGAGTTGCCAATATGATGGCGAAGATTTGCAAATTGCTTTTAATGCAAAATTTTTGATTGAATTATTAAATGCTTCAGACAGCGAAGAAATAACTATAGAACTTTCCACACCAAACAAAGCCGGCATTATAAAACCAAATACACAAGACGAACAAGAAGATTTGCTAATGCTTGTTATGCCGTTAATGCTTAACAGTTAAACAAAAGATATTTTCTAAAAACAAAAACATCAACGCGTTGATGCTTTTGTTTTTGAATAAATGATAATTTTCCCTGCTTCCGACTTCACAACTTTACTGAGTCTTTTTATAAACATCAGCATTCTGTCGCATCATAAAACGATACACATAATCTGCTGATGGTTTTTGCCAGCCTAATTGTTCATATAAAGTATGTGCATCTTTTGTAGTCAGTAACCATCTCCTTAAATTTTGTAATTCAGGATGTGATTGCATTGTTTTCATTAACCATTTACCTAATCCTTTACCACGATGTTCCCGCAGAACAAAAACATCTGCAACATAAGCAAATGTTGCTTTATCTGTAATCAGTCTTGCAAACCCAACCTGTTCATTTTTATAAAACATACCAAAGCATAAAGAATTTGAAATTGATTTTTCAACAATATTTTTTGGAACGCCTTGCGCCCAATAAGATTCTTCAGAAAGAAACCGGTGAATAACATTAACATCAAGTTTAGAAATATCTGTAGTGATGTTGTACATTCCTTCACTCACTTCGAATATCGATTGCATGAAAAAGTTTTTTATAAATTGATTTTTGTGAAAGCTCTATCATCGTTGCAGGTTGCATGTTTTTTAATTCAATATCTACAATACGAGTTCTTATTAAACGCAATGTAGGGAAACCAACTTTTGCAGTCATCTTTCTAATCTGTCGGTTCTTACCTTCTTTTAAAATTATTTTTATCCATGACGTTGGAATAAATGCTCGATAACGAATAGGAGGAATGCGTTCATCAACCTGCGGAGCTGTATCAAATATTTCTATTTTGCAAGATTTTGTTTTTTCTGTTCTGCCTTTTATGTTAAGCTGAAACCCTTGTTGCATTTGCTTTACAGCATCATCGGTAATTTCACCTTCTACCTGTACCCAATATTCTCTGTCATGTTCATTTTCAGGATTCAATAAATGCTGATTAAGTTTTTTATCGTTGGTTAATATCATTAAACCTTCACTGTCCTCGTCTAATCTTCCAACCGGGTAAACATTTTTTGGAACAGAAAAATAATCGGCCAGTGTTTTTTTATTTAATGTTGAAGTGAACTGCGACAGTGTTTGACATGGTTTATATATAATGAAATATCGAAGCATACAGCAATAAAAAAGTCCTCCGATTTATCGGAGGACTTTGTATATATATGGGTTAGTAAGTAACTGGGAAAATAAATTTCCCATCACAATATTAAAAATAGTTTTCTCTTACACAAAAAAAATTTCAAACAATTTTATACACAATTTTTTTCAATGATGTGAATTGCGCTGCACTAAAACAGGATTTAAAAAATTTTCAGCACCTGATAAACAATTTATAAAATATAAATCTGTACATCATCGCACAAACAACAACTTAACTTTGACACATAAAAATCTGTTACATGAAATTTTCTCAACCTGTTTCAATAAAGTGGATTGCAGAATTAATCAACGCTGAAATCATTGGCAGCGCTGCATCACAGGCTTATGGTATAAATGAAATACATAAAGTGGAAGAAGGTGATTTATGTTTTGTTGACCATCCGAAATATTATGAGACTTGTTTAAACAGCGCAGCAACACACATTATCATCAACGCAAAAAATGTAACAATACCTGAAGGAAAAAATATTCTTGTTGTTAATGAGCCGTTTGAGGCTTACTTAAAAATTGTTAATTACTTCAGACCATTTCATCCTGCAAAAAATTTGCAAAACGAAAATGCAATCATCGGAGAACGCACTGTTGTAATGCCAAATGTGTTTATTGGTAAAGATGTAAAGATTGGTAATGATTGCATCATTCATCCAAACGTTACGCTGATGGATTATACTGAAATTGGTAATAATGTTATTATACAATCAGGAACTGTTATCGGCAGTGATGCATTTTACTACAACACAAAAAAAAATCGGGAAGCGTGGTATAAAAAAATGCAGAGTTGCGGAAATGTAATTATTGAAGATGACGTTGAGATTGGTGCAAACTGCACAATCGATCGTGGTGTTACCGCATCAACACGTATTGGTAAAGGCACTAAGATTGATAACCTTGTGCATGTTGGTCATGATACAAACGTTGGACGCAATTGTTTGTTTGCTGCGCAGGTTGGTATTGCAGGTGCATGTATTATAGAAGATGGTGTAACGCTTTGGGGACAAGTTGGTGTAAGCAAAACATTAACCATTGGTGAAAATGTAACAGTATTCGCGCAGAGTGGCGTGCCATCATCTCTTAAAAGCAATCAAACATATTTTGGTTATCCTGCAATAAATGCAAATGAAAAAAAGAAAGAGCTTATCTGGATTAAACGTATTCCCGAAATGTGGGAGAAATTAAAACAGCTTGCAGAAAATAAATGAATTTTTTAAAACGAATGATTCGATTTTATTTTTTCAATCTTGAAAAAATAAAGTGGCTGTAATTAAAAAAAATAGCTACTGCACGTTTTAAAAATAAAAAGAGCCAACAACATTTTTAGTTAGCTCTCATAATTTTTTACCATCCGCCACTTGCGCCACCGCCGCCGCTGCTGCCCCCGCCAAATCCACCGAAGCCGCCACCGCCGCCTCCAAAACCTCCTCCACCAAATCCACCTCCTCCAAAACCGCCGCCACCGCCACGTCCCCAACCGCCTAAAAACATTGCGGGTATTATCCAGCTTCCGGAACCCCTGCGGCTCATCATGCCACCACCACGTCCACCGCGTCCACGACCGATTGCAATTATTATTACAATCAATATAATTATAAAGCCCAAAATATTTCCGCCTTTGCCATTATCATCTTTTTGCTTGCCACGTTCTTTATATTCACCTGCTGCAGCTTTCTCTAAAGAATTTATAGCATCATCTATACCGGCATAATAATCTTCATTTTTAAAATTCGGCGTAAGATCATTTGCAATAATATCATTCGACTGCACATCGGTTATTGCGCCTTCCAATCCATAACCAACTTCAATGCGTATTTTATGATCTTGTGCCGCAATTAACAACAACACACCATTATTATGCTTTGAACCGCCAATGCCCCATTCACGAAAAAGTTTTACTGCATAGTCTTCAACAGGTACATCGTTTAAAGTTGGAATAATAACAACCGCAATCTGGTTACTGGTTGTATCGTTAAACGCATCTAATTTCTGTTCTAAAATATTTACCTGGTCTTGCGACAGCATGTTCGCTTTGTCAACCACCAATCTTGGCGGATTAGGTTTGGGCAAAACTTCCTGTGCAGAAATTATTGTAGTAATAAAGAGAAAAAAAACGAGATATAAAAACTGTTTCATTATTTTCTTTTTTCACGCAAGGCTGCAAAGTTTGCAAAGCAACAAAGTATAAACCTTAGCATCTTTACTTACTCAATTTTCTTTTCGTGCAATCATTTTCCAAATACAATATCATCTGGCAATTCATTTTTATCTGTTGCAGCATCATAAGGAAAATGTGTTTGCAATGAATGCCCTATCTTTTGAATTACCTCTACTAAACCTTCTGCATAATTTTCTTTCTTAAATTTTTTTAGCATAACAAGCACAGCATTATCCCAAAATTCTTTTCCCGCTGTATTATAAATGCCTTCATCCGCAAACACAGCAAGCTGGCGATGCTGTTTTGCAACATATACAAGCACTGCGTTATGGTTTGCTGTTTCATTCATTTTTAGCTGGAGGAAAATTTCTGCTGCACGATCCAGCGGATCAACAAAGCGGCATTTGTTTTCGATATACAGCCGCACTTCACCGCTGGTTTCTTTTTCTGCTGCGCGAATAGCATTAAGAATTTTTTCTTCTTCATCTGCAGAAAAAAATTTTTGCTGCTTAGGTTTCAAAAAAGATAGCATCAGCAAAAATTATTTTGTATCAAAATTAATGTCAGGTGCTTTTTCACTTCCTGCATCGGCTTTATAATATGCCTTAGTTTGAAAATGAAACATGCCGGCAAATAAACTATTCGGAAAAGTACGCACCTGTAAGTTATATTTATTCACTGCATCATTATAATCGCGGCGTGCAATATTAATACGGTTTTCTGTTCCTTCAATCTGCGTTTGAAAATCTCGGAAAGCCTGCGTGGTTTGCAGTTGCGGATAAGCTTCTGCAACAGCAAGCAATCTTCCAAATGCACTTTGCAACTGACCTTGTGCCTGCTGATATTGTGCAAGCGAATTAGGATCATTTACATCAACCTTAACACTGGTTGCTTTTGCACGCGCTTCTATAACTGCTGTTAATGTTGATTTTTCAAAATTGGCAGAACCCTGAATTGTTTTTACAACACTGTTATATAAATCTGTTCTGCGCTGATAATTTGTTTCAACATTACTCCATGCGCTTTGCACGCTTTGGTCGCCTCTCACAAGACCATTGTAGCTATTGCAACCGCATCCGGCAAGTACAACAATTAATACAATTACTATTATTAAACCGAGACTTTTTGTTTTCATCTGTATGTTTTTTTGATTTTAATTGTCAAATGGAATTCGCCATAAAATTTTCATCGCTATTCGTAAAACTGCTCGAAAATTTTTTATGACTCATTTCATTTCTGTTTTAAATTTTGATTAAAGATATTATCAAAACAAATACCTGATGTTTTATTTCCTGACGTTACGTCATTACCATTCGTCAAATTATTTTTGATACATCGCTGCAATTTCATTTTAATTCAAGCACAACACAGGTAGAAGAATCTTTTTGATTATTATTTATAGATACATCTGTATTTGGATTGAAGAAAGCATATTCACCCGTTGTAATCTTTTTGTTTGATGTGTTAACTGCTCCTGAAATGCAAATCAGTAAATGTGCACAACTGCTTTTATTAATATGGAGTGAATTATTCATGTTCAAAGCAAGCTTGTAAACACGAACAAGATTATTATTAATTGTAGTTTCAACATTACTTTCCTGCAATGCATTACATGAATCTGAAGGATTTTGTTTCACCAGCTCAATATCCATTACATGAAAAACATTATTGCCAGAATTATAAACACGATGTGTAATTGGATTTTTTTCATAGTCAACAAAGCTTGTTGAACCCGCAGTAACATTGCCGGATGCTGAAGGTGCTTCGCCAGATTTTTGCATGCCGATTGTTGAATTGGAAATCATAACTATTACTGATGGTGCAGCATGAATGTGATACTGTGTAGTGTCACCTGCATTCAGATGCACATCTAACAATCGCACATAATTATTTACCAACACCGGTTTATGATGCGGTTCTTTTATTACAGGAACCTGCGCAGATATATCGCTGCATAAAAGCAACAACAATAAAATTTGCAGGATTTGTTTTATATTTTTCATGAAATAAATTTGAACTTAAATTTATAAAATAAAAAAGCGGTCAATAACTTAACCGCTTTAATAATATTGAAAAAGAAATTATTTATTTATTGCTGCAATTCCCGGCAATTCTTTTCCTTCAAAAAATTCAAGCATTGCCCCACCACCGGTTGATACATAACTTACTTTATCGGCATAACCAAATTGGTTAACTGCAGCAACGCTATCACCACCCCCAACTAAAGAATAAGCGCCTTTTTGTGTTGCTTCTGCAACAGCTTTTGCTATGGCTTTTGTACCATGCTGAAAATTTTCCATTTCAAATACGCCCATTGGTCCATTCCATAAAATAGTTTTTGCATTATGTATCACTTTTATAAACATATCACAAGCCATCGTTCCAATATCAAGACCCATCCATCCTTCAGGAATAGTTGTGCTCATAGATGATGAAACACTTGCATCGGCCGCAAATTTGTCTGCAATAATTGAATCGCTTGGTAAATGAATACAAGAATTTTTGTCTGCGGCTTTATCCATAATTTCTTTTGCTGTTTCAATGCGATCATCTTCACACAAAGATGAACCGATATTGCCGCCTTCTGCTTTAAAAAAAGTGTAAGCCATTCCGCCGCCAATAATTATATCTGTTGCTCTTTCTAAAAGATTTTCAAGTATTAATATCTTATCACTCACTTTAGCGCCACCAATAATTGCAACGAAAGGTTTTTCTGAGCTTTTTAAAACTTTTTCTGCTGCTTTAATTTCACTTTCCATCAACAAGCCAAACATTCTTTTTTCTTTCGGAAAAAATTTTGCAATAATTGCTGTTGATGCATGTGCGCGATGTGCTGTTCCAAATGCATCGTTCACATACACATCACCAAGCTTTGATAATTTTTCTGCGAATGCTTCATCACCTTTTTCTTCTTCTTTATAAAAGCGAAGGTTTTCGAGCAATAAAACATCGCCTGGTTTTAGTGCCGATGCTTTTTGTTTTGCATCTTCACCAATGCAATCATCTGCAAACTGAATTTGTTTACCATCAAGTAACTCACTTAAATGGTTTACTAAATGCTTTAAGGATGATTTTTCTTCTGGTCCTTCTTTTGGTCTTCCAAGATGGCTCATTAAAATAACGCTGCCACCATCATTCAATATTTTTTTTATGGTTGGGATAGCCGCTTTCATTCTTGTATCATCTTTTATCTCAAAAGTTTTTTTATCAAGCGGCACATTAAAATCAACACGTATTAGTGCTTTCTGGTTAGCGAAATTGTATTCTGAAAATTTGCTCATGTTTAAAAATTGAAGGACTGTAAAAGTAATCAGAGTAGAATACAAATCAGAAAGTTGAAACTAATATTTTAAATATCTTTTTGAAGTTTATACTTATAAATTCGCAGCTTCGATGCAATCAAACAAAAACAAAAAATGGTGGCTCACACCTTTGCTTTTAATACTTGCAGTTGTTGCATTGCATTTATTAACGTTGCAAGGTTATTGGATTGAAAAAATTTACAGCACGCATGTTTATCCGCTGGTAGCATCTTTATTAAGAATATTAACCGGCTGGCTGCCTTTTAGTTTGGGCGATATTTTATATGGACTGGCTTTTATATGTGTTTTATATAAAATCATTCAATTCTTTCGACGTTCACCAACATGGAGAAAATTTTTGTTTGCACTTAGAAATCTTGTTGTAAAATTTTTATGGGTGTATTTATTTTTTTTATTGATGTGGGGATTAAATTATTATCGTTATGGTATCGGCTATCAATTAAATATTATACCGGAACAATATAACACAGAAGATCTTAAAAATACAACCGCACAATTACTCTTGAACTTAAATGCAAGCGCTAAAAAATTAGATAGCCTTCATTATACATATCCTCCTGATAAAATAATTTTTAAACAAGCAGTTGGTATGTATGAAACCGCCGAAAAAAAATATACATTTCTTAATTACAAACATGCAGCCGTAAAAAAAATGTTTGCAGGTACTATTGGAAATTACTCCGGTTTCCTTGGTTATTATAATCCGTTTACCGGTGAAGCACAAGTTAATACAGTTGTGCCACCCTTTGTAATTCCTTTTACAACCTGTCACGAAATGGCGCATCAAATTGGTTATGCAAGTGAAAGCGAAGCAAGCTTTGTTGGATATCTTGTTACAAGATATAATAATGTGCCTGTGTTTAATTACTCCGCCTATTTTGATTTGTTTACTTATGCAAACTCAGAGCTCTATCATCGCGACTCTGTTGCTGCAAAACAAAATGTAAAGCTGCTTGATACATTTGTAAAAAAAGATTATGCTGCTTATAAGAAATATTTGACCTCATACAGAAACCCGATTGCGCCCTTGCTTACAAAATTGTATGGCAGTTATTTAAAAGCACACAATCAACCACAAGGCATAGAAAGCTACGATGAAGTGGTAGCATGGATTGTAGCGTATTATAAAAAATATGGAACATTGTAAATCCCTCAAAGTTTATTGTTGATCTGATAAAATATTGATACAATAAAATCAATCAGCTTACGTGTGTGGAATCTGCACTATTATTAAATTTCTATTATCAATTTAAAAGTTATATTTAGAAAATTAATCTTTTCTCTCTCTTCATTTTAAAACAAAGGAGGTACTTTATGAAATTTATGGTTACATGGCGTATACATACGGATAAACGCCATGCTGCACTCAATGCATTCGCGCAAATGACTGCCGACGATGACAAACAAGACATGGGAGATAAAATAAAACTAATTGGACGATGGCATGATACAAGCGAAGGTACCGGTGTAGCAATTTGCGAATGTGATGATGCAATGGCATTGGCAAACTGGGCACTTAACTGGAACGAAGTTCTTGACATTCAAACAAGAGTAGTTTTGGATGATGAAGAAACGAGAAAAGTAGGTTTGAAAAGAGCTGCAGAAGCTGCTAAGATCAAAGCTACCGTCATCGAAAATTAACATGCTTATTTTTTGACTTGCCAAAAATGTAATTATAAATGTCCTTCTTTTTTAGAAGGACATTTTTCTGCACCCGGTGAATTGCAACTTCAGCGCATTTATATAAAGTTTGTAACTTTATTTATGTTAAGCAGCATGTAGTTGAAGCTATAAAAAACAAGAGAAGGATTGAATATATTTTTTGGTTAAAAGAATGCAGCAAATTCTCATTCGAGATAGTAATGTTCAGTTATAATTCATCATAATTTATTGAAGCAGGGAAATAATTAAACCATACTTTTAATTACAAAAATTTCACTCATGAACATCTGTACTTCCCGAAATACCTATGTTATTGTACTATTAACCATCATTAGTTTATTTACAGTAAAATTTGCAAGGGCACAATTGGAAGAAGACCAGCTTAAAAATGTGATTGACTCTAAGAACTTTTCGTTTACAGTAACACATGAGTCAGGTGGTGATTTTGCTCTCGGTAATTATTATCTGCACATTGTAAACGATTCTTTAAGTGTAATGCTTCCTTATTCCGGGCGATCAGGCACAGCCTCTTATACGGTTGATGATAACGGCATTAATATTCACACCAAAGATTTTACTTACCAGGCTACTCTTTTAAAAAATCGCAACTATAGTATCAGGATTGCGCTCAACAATGATAGAAGCACGAAATCTTTTTCTCTGCAGGTGAATAAAAAAGGTATTGCTATGCTTGTCGCAAATTGTATAAATAGAGAAAACTCAGTTTATACTGGAGTAATTCAGAATTTGTAATCTATTATTTTGTGCAAGCGCTGCCTTTACTGAAATGTACACCAATTTATTTTACAGAAATGAGAATGTTTAGACATAAAAAAACCCCGATTTTCCGAGGATTTTTTTTAATTAATTCGTACGGTTATAATAGAAGTATTATCGCCTTTGCTTTTAAGCATAACTGTTAAATTATAATCTTGTGAAGCGCTTTTTAATTTGCCGGCTATATACATGGTACCGCTCATTTCACGCTGAGAAATAACTTCAAAGCCATTTATATTATTCGCTGAAAAAAAACTTTTAATTGCGTTAGTAGCTTCTGTTTTATTTGCATTCTGCATTTCATTTTTCTTTGGCAATTTCACGTCAACAGTATTATTAAAATAACTGGTAAACTTATCTGCATTTCCTTCTTTTAATGCATTTGTAACTGCATCGCTGTTTTGTGCAAATACAGAAATTGAAAATAAAAATCCAAGTATTGTAAAAATCTTTTTCATTTAAAAATTTATTCTAAATAACAGACTAAAGATACTGCTTATTGTTTAAGCGGCGTATTTATGCAATTGTGAAATCGTCTATAAATAACAAACCCTTTTTAATAACAGAAAATCAAACATACCCTTGAAAGCATGTAGTTTTGCAGCATGAGCAGAAAAGCAATGTTAATTATAATGGATGGATGGGGTTTAGGAAAAATATATTCATCCGACGCAATTCAGCACGCAAAAACACCTTTTGTAAGCAGCTTATACAGCAAATATCCCAACACAACTTTAACAACCTGCGGCGAAGCAGTTGGTTTACCCGAAGGACAAATGGGCAATAGCGAAGTTGGTCATTTAAATTTAGGTGCGGGAAGAATTGTGTACCAGGAATTGCAAAGAATTAATGTTGCTATTCGCGAAGGAGAGTTTCAAAAAAATGAGCACTTGTTAAATGCAATTAACTACGCTAAAAACAATAATAAAAATTTGCACGTAATGGGTTTGGTAAGTGATGGCGGCGTGCATTCGCATATCAATCATTTGAAAGCAATCATTGATGTTTGCAAAACGCAAAATGTAAGTAACGTTTTTGTGCATGCTTTTACTGATGGTCGCGATACAGACCCGCACAGCGGCTTAAATTTTATAAAAGAATTGCAGCAGCATTTAAATAATTCTGTTGGAAAAATTGCAAGTGTAAGCGGAAGATATTATGCAATGGACCGCGATAAAAGATGGGAACGCGTTAAGCTTGCTTATGATGCTTTGGTTAATGGTGAAGGCGCAAAAGCAACGGATGCGATTGCTGCAGTTGAACAATCATACACAGCAAATGTTACCGATGAATTTATAAAACCAACTGTTATTGTTGATGAGGCGCAACAACCTTTGGCAACAATTAAGCATGGTGATGCAGTGATATGTTTTAATTTTCGCACAGACCGCTGCCGCGAAATTACAGTAGCACTAACGCAGCAGGATTTTCCCGAACTAAAAATGCATACTTTAAAATTGTTTTATACAACAATGACGGAGTATGATAAAACATTTAAAGATGTGCACATCATTTTTGAAAATGATAATTTAAATAATACGCTGGGTGAAGTGATTGAGCAAAATAATCGTAAACAAATACGCATTGCAGAAACAGAAAAATACCCACACGTTACTTTCTTTTTTAGTGGCGGAAGAGAAGCTCCGTTTAATGGTGAAAGCCGCATTCTCGTGCCTTCTCCCAAGGTTGCTACTTATGATTTAAAACCTGAAATGAGTGCTTATGAAGTAACTGAAAAATTAATTCCTGAAATTGAGAAAGCCTCCCCCACCGGGGGAGGTTTCGAGGGGGCTGCAGATTTTATTTGTTTGAATTTTGCTAATGCAGATATGGTTGGTCATACCGGTGTTTGGGATGCAGTAATTAAAGCGGTAGAAACCGTTGATACATGCGTTGAAAAAGTTGTTACTGCAGCACTCAATCACGGCTATACAATTTTCTTAACTGCTGATCATGGCAATGCAGATTATGAAATTAATGAAGATGGTTCACCCAATACACAACACTCATTAAACCCTGTTCCATTTTTTATAATTGATAAAGATTGGAAAGGCGAAGTGAAGCCGGGCAAACTTGGAGATATGGCGCCAACAATTCTAACGTTTATGGATTTGCCGATTCCAAAAGAAATGACAGGAAATATTCTTGCTTCAAATAAATGATATGGTAAAACGAATTTTATTAATTCTGCTAATAATAATCATCGCCATTCAATTTATAAGACCGGAAAAGAATATTCATCCCGGCGCGCAACCTTCAGATATTTCTTCCATTTATGCAGTTCCCGCAAATGTTGATACAATTTTAATTCATGCCTGCAAAGATTGCCATAGTAACAATACACGTTATCCATGGTATAACAGGGTTCAACCGGTTGCATGGTTTTTAGATAATCATGTTCGGGATGGAAAACAATCTTTCAATTTAAATGAGTTTGCAACTTATCCTGCATGGCGGCAATATGATAAAATTTCAGAAGTTAAAAAACAACTTGACAAAGGTGATATGCCGCTTTCATCTTACACATGGATTCATACAGATGCAAGATTAACTGGCGCACAAAAAAATACTATTGAATCGTGGAGCGAGAAAATAAAAAAACAAATGGAGGTGAAGTATCCGCAGGATAGTTTAAAAAGACCAGAAAAAAAATAACCGCTTAACATTCTTTATTTTTTTGCGCTAATTGTTTTTGTAGATTACTTGGAAATATTTTTATGGACAGACCAATTACAATTCATCAAAAGAAACCATTACTACATTTTGATTTGCTCGACTTGTTTCCATACACAATTGCGTTGCTAATGCTCTGTGCTGAAGTTTATATCCTGCATCAATTTTCTGTTCTTACACCAATGATGCAACATTTGCATTAACAAACTTTGCTTTCTTTGCATGCACATGCAAATTACAAAAGCAACATATCTTATCTCAAGCCCGTCCATTGATAAATGCCCGAAACCCGACAGACCTGAATATGCATTTATCGGCAGGAGCAACGTGGGCAAATCGTCTTTAATAAATATGCTTTGCAACAATTCAAAGCTTGCTAAAATTTCAAACACGCCTGGCAAAACGCAACTCATCAATCATTATGAAATTGTTTCTTCTTCGCCCCTCTCCACTCGTGGAGAGGGGAAAGGGGTGAGGTGGTTTTTGGTTGATTTACCCGGTTATGGTTATGCAAAAAGGTCGCAGCAGCAACGCAAGCAGTGGAGCAAAATGATTGAAGATTATTTGCGCAAAAGAAAAACGCTTGTAAATATTTTTGTATTGATTGATGCAAGGCACGAACCTCAGCAAATTGATTTTGATTTTATAAATGATTTGGGTGAATGGCAATTGCCATTTACAATTGTGTTTACAAAAGCCGATAAAGAAAAGCCCGGTGCATTAGAACGAAATGTAAAATTATTTTTTGACAAGATGCGCGAAAGCTGGCAATTTCTTCCGCAATATTTTATTACCAGTGCAATAACAAAACAAGGCAAAGAAGAAGTGTTAGATTTTATTGATGATTGCAATAAAACATTTACCATTTAATAAAGCGTCGCCGAATTATTTCTTGCCTTTCTCCTTTGGAAATGCGAAGCATTCGCTGACACAATAAACAATAAAATCGAATGAAGCAAAAGGGTTGGGATGAGGTCTTACTAAAGTTACATTTGCACCATGAACAAAAAAGTAAGAGTACGTTTTGCGCCTTCACCAACCGGCGGTTTGCATATTGGCGGCATGCGCACAGTATTATTTAATTACTTGTTTGCAAAACATAATAACGGAGATTTTATTTTACGCATAGAAGATACAGACCAAAACCGTTTTGTGCCCGGCGCTGAAGAATACATTTTTGAATGTTTAAAATGGTGTGGATTGGAACCTGATGAAAGTGTGATTCATGGCGGACAATATGAGCCCTATCGGCAAAGCGAAAGAAAGGAAATGTATAAACAATATGCTGAGCAATTGGTAAATGATGGCAAAGCTTATTATGCTTTTGATACGCCGCAGGAGTTAGAAGAAAAAAGAAAAGCAGTTCCCAATTTTCAATACAATCATTCATCAAGAAGCGAAATGAAAAATTCATTAACGCTGAATGATGACGAGACAAAAAAATTGTTGAATGAAAATGTGCCGCATGTTATTCGCATAAAAATGCCGCTGGATGAAACAGTTAGTTTTATGGATATGATTCGTGGCGAAGTGCATTTTAATACATCGCAGGTGGATGATAAAGTATTATTGAAAGCGGATGGAATGCCTACCTATCATTTAGCGGTTGTTGTTGATGATTACTTAATGAAGATAACACATGCATTTCGCGGCGAAGAATGGCTGCCTTCATCGCCGGTACATATTTTATTGTGGCAATATTTATTTGGAATTGAAAACATGCCGCAATGGGCACATCTTCCGTTAATATTAAAACCAGATGGCAAAGGAAAATTAAGTAAGCGTGATGGTGACAGACTTGGATTTCCTGTTTTTGCAATGAACTGGACTGACCCGAAAACAGGAGAGCTTACGCATGGTTTTCGTGAACGTGGATTTTTGCCGGAAGCATTTATAAATTTTCTTGCATTGCTTGGATGGAATGACGGAACAGAACAGGAAATTTTTTCTCTTAATGACTTAATTGAAAAATTTTCTATTGAGCGTGTGCATAAAGCCGGTGCAAAGTTCGATTATGAAAAAGCAAAATGGTTCAATCATGAATGGATAAAACGGTTGCCGGTTGCAAGTTACTTGTTACAAGTAAAACAACTTTTAAATGATGCAGGTGTTGAAATTACTGACAATGAAAAATTAAAAACAGTAATTGAATTAATTAAAGACCGTTGTGTTTTATTAACGGATTTTGTACAGCAGGCATCTTTCTTTTTTCAATCGCCAAAAGAAATTGACATTAATTCCATCAAGCCAAAATGGAATGAGCACAAGCAACAATTCTTTGCTGAATTAGTTCGAACGTATGAATTAGCCGTTATGTGGCAACACGATGATTTAGAAAATTCTTTTAAAGAAATAGCAGCAGCAAGTCAAATAAAACCCGGTGATGTTTTATTGCCTCTGCGCGTTATGTTGGTTGGTGGAAAATTTGGTCCGCATGTTTTTAATATTGCTGAAGTGTTGGGTAAAGAAGAAACTATCCATCGTGTAAAATACACCATGGAGTTATTGCAATGAGCCGATATGTTAATCATTTTATTCTAATTGTTATATTTTAAAAGAATGAATTTATTTTGATAAAAAATAACGATATGCTTGCAACAACTTCATTGCCTGACATCAATAATCAAATAAAAGTTCCGGAAGAAAACATAAAAGAATTTCGTGAAAAAGGTCACACGCTTACACGAGGTTTATTAAGTAAAGAGGAAGTAGAAGCTTATCATGCAGTGATAAGAAATGCGGCAGAAAAATACAATACAGAAAAACGAAAAATGGAAGACCGCGACACTTATGGCAAAGCGTTTTTGCAAATAATGAATCTATGGCGCAATGATGATACGGTGAAAAAATTTGTGATGAGCAAGCGCTTTGCAAAAGTGGCTGCAGATTTAATGGGCGTAAAAAATGTGCGCATTTACCACGACCAGGCTTTATATAAAGAACCCGGCGGCGGACCAACACCCTGGCACCAGGATCAATATTATTGGCCCATTGATACAACAAATACAATCACCATGTGGATGCCGCTGGTTGATATAACAGTTGATATGGGTATGCTCACGTTTGCATCCGGCTCGCACAAAAACGGCAGCGTGTTTGACTATGAAATTTCTGATGAGTCTGAAGCCGAATTTGACAAATATGTAAATGAAAATAAATTTGAAATTACCCGTGCAACAACAATGAATGCCGGTGATGCAACATGGCATTATGGTTTCACTATTCATAATGCACCAGGCAATCAATCTAACACAATGCGCGAAGTGATAACCATAATTTATCTCGCTGACAATGCAAAAATAACAGCGCCAAAAAATAAATGGCAGGAGAACGATTTAAAAACATGGCTTGCCAGTAAACCTGTTGGCTCATTAGCGGATTCAGAATTAAATCCGCTGGTATTATAAATTTATTGCTATTCTATAGAATGATATAGTTAATCGTCATTTCGACGATAGGAGAAATCTCATACAAATTGGCAACTGAGAATACAGGATATGCTATTGCATCATTTAATATTTTTTATCAAATGAGTTTAATCAGAAAATCTATTAAAAAAATTTTGTTAGCACTTCTATTATGTTTGCTCACATCACAAATAATACATGCGCAAAACAATCAGCCAAAAGCAGAAATAATTTATCATGTTTTTCAACGCAGCTTTTACGATAGCAACGGCGATTTGCAGGGCGATTTAAAAGGGCTTCAGCAAAAATTAGATTACCTGCAAAGTTTAGGTGTTACATCTATTCAGTTGTTGCCGTTGTATGAATCTGTTTTTTATCACAATTATTTCGCAATATATTTTGAAAAGATCGACCCCGAGTTTGGAACGATGCAGGATTATATTAATCTCGTAAAAGAAGTGCATCGCCGTCACATGAAAATTTATCTCGACATGGAAACGCAGTATGTAACCGAAGACCAGTTGTGGTGGAAAGATGCATACAATAACCTAAACTCTAAATACAGCGATTATATTTTGTGGGATGATGATGCGCATACAAAACCGTCGAGCATTGTGTTTGGGGTTACCGGTTTGTTGGGTTACGACAGCACGTACAGAAGAATAACAACAGCGAATTTATATAGCAAAGGTGTGCAGGATTATAATTATAAATTGTTCAGCTACTTTGTTGACCCGAATCATGATGGAAATTTTGATGATGGTGCAGATGGTTTTCGCCTTGACCACATGATGGATGATTTGGATAATAAAGGAAGATTGACAAATCTTTTTCAAAAATTCTGGACGCCGTTGTTAGACAGTTTGCGCAGAATAAATCCACAGTTAAAAATTGTTGCAGAGCAAGCCAACTGGGCTTCTTATGGGTTTGAGTATCTTTCAAAAGGTGATGTTGACAGGGTGTTTGCTTTTGGTTTGCAATATGCCATTTCATCTTTTGATAAAAAGAAAATTAATGCGCTGGCTGACACAATTCTTGGTCAAACACCAGCCAATAAACAACAGGTTGTTTTTATTGAGAATCACGATATGAAACGTTTTGCATCTGCTGTTCATAAAAATGCAGGTAAAGAAAAAGTGGGTGCTGCATTGAATTTATTGATTGGCGGTTTGCCTTCCATTTATTACGGGCAGGAACTCGGAATGTTTGGTGCCGGTGGTTTTGGAAAATTCAACAGCAGTGATGGCAATGACATTCCCATGCGTGAAGCGTTTGAGTGGAATGCATCAGACACAGGCAAAGGAATGGCATTGTGGTACAGGAATACAGGAGGCTGGTGGGATAGTACAAATGATATTGCGCATGACTGCATTTCATTGGAAGAGGAAAAAAATAATCCCAATTCAATTTATAATTTTTATAAAAAGTTGATTGCATTGCGACAATCAAATACAGCTTTAGGTTTCGGGACGTATAAAACAATTGCAAACGATAATGATTCTGTTGTAACATTTATGCGTTCTTATAAAAATGAAGATGTTATTGTTGCTGTTAATTTATCTGCATCAAAGCAAACAGTAAATTTTACTGATAACAATTTTGCAAATAAACATTTCAAAACTTTGCTTGGAGATGAGAATATCACCCAATCATCTTTTTCTTTGAATGCTTATGAAGTTTGTGTTTGGAAGGAAGAATAAACTGGTTAAACGATATCTAATCTGTTTAAAAATTTGAGAGATGTCTCGTCCCTCGACATGACGTGTAGAGAGCTTAATTAAACTTAACCACACTGAACGTCATTTCGACGATAGGAGAAATCTCCTGTGATTAATAAAGGCAAAATTCAATCGCATCAACTTTATTACCCTCATTATCTTTATTCAAAAAATATTTTGCTTCTTAATAATCCCATTGACATCAGCGAAGATTTTTACAAACCTGAAAATGAATTTTTTCTTGCAGGAAATGTAACACAGTTTGATGCGCAAAAAACAGAAGGCACAATTCAATGGAATTTTCACCGCTGGGCTTATGACTGGTTTTTTAATAAAATCGACAAGCATCTTCAGCTGCAAACAGAAAAATCCGCGCCGTTCCAGGATTATAATGTACACCCGCAATGCAAATTTTCTATCAGTTTTATTTCGCAACGCACCATTCGTTTGCGCATGCAAACAACAACCGCATGGCAGCAACAACATCCATCGTTAATGTTGGTTGACGAACCAACGATTGATAAAACATGGAAGATAAAAGAATCAAAAAAAGAAATTATTTACAGCAGCAGTGTTGGAAAAATCGCCTTACAAAAAAATCCATGGCAATTGCAACTATTTAGCAGCAACAATAACTTACTCACGGAAACAAAAACTGCGCAGGCTTTATCAGGCATGCATTCTAAAATGCTGCCTTTTTTGTTTGTGCGAAAGGCAACGGATAATTCACGAAGCATTGCTGCTTCTTTTTCTTTACATACAGATGAAAAAATTGCTGGCTGTGGTGAAAGCTTTACTGCTTTAAACAAGCGCGGACAAAAAATAAATTTAATAACGGTTGATACACAAAGCACCGCATCGCAACAAATGTATAAACCCATTCCATTTTTCTTTAGCAATAAAGGTTACGGAATGTTTGTGCATACTTCAACGCCGTGCACATTTGATTTCGGAAACACACATGCGGGCAGCCAAACTTTATTTATTGGTGATGATGCGCTGGATATTTTTTTCTTTATCGGTTCGCCAAAAGAAATTTTAAATGAATACACAAACCTTACAGGCAAAAGTCCGTTAACGCCATTGTGGTCTTTTGGTTTATGGATGAGCCGGTTTAGTTATCGTTCGCAAAAAGAAACATTAGAAGTTGCAGATAATTTAAGAGCGCATAAAATTCCATGCGATGTAATTCATATTGATGCGGGCTGGTTTAAAAAAGGCATCAACTGCGATTATACTTTTTGCAAAGACAATTTTCCCTCGCCTAAAAAAATGACAGAAGAATTAAATAAAAAAGGTTTTAAAACATCGCTGTGGCAAATACCGTATTTCACACCACTCAATCCAATCTTTGATGAAGTTATAAATGAACAATTATTCATTAAAGATGGCAATGGTAACGTTCCCACACAAGATGCCATACTTGATTTTTCGAATGAAAAAACAAAGGCATGGTACACGAAAAAATTAAAGGCTTTGTTTGTTTTAGGTACTTCATGTATTAAAGCAGATTTTGGCGAAGCTGCGCCGTTGAATGGTTTTTATGCGTCGCAATGCAGCGGATTTTATGAACACAATTTATACCCGCTTCGTTATAATAAATTGGTGAGCGAAATAACAAAAGCATCAACAAAAGAAAATATTATTTGGGCAAGAAGTGCATGGGCTGGCAGTCAGCGTTATCCTGTGCATTGGGGCGGCGATGCAGAAGTTTCTGATATTGGAATGGCTTGTTCATTAAAAGGCGGTTTATCATTAGGCTTAAGCGGGTTTACATTCTGGAGTCATGATATTGGCGGATTTTCTGCGGCACCGAATGAAGAATTATTTAAACGCTGGGCATTCTTTGGTTTGCTTTCATCGCATAGCCGCGTGCATGGATTTCCGCCGAGAGAACCATGGCTTTTCAGCGAAGATTTTCAAAATACTTTCAGAAAAATTGTTGCGTTGCGATATAAGTTGATGCCATACATTTTTACGCAGGCATATATTGCATCGCAACAAGGCTTGCCATTAATGAAAGCGTTGTTGCTGAATTATGCTGAAGATGAAACTGCATGGCTGATTGAAGATGAATATTTATTCGGTGACGATTTATTAGTTGCGCCTTTAATGGAAAATGCAACTGCAAGAAAAGTTTATTTACCTGCGGGTAAATGGATCGATTATCAAACTAAAAAAATATATGAAGGTGAAAAATGGCATTTAATCGAAGCAGGTGAATTGCCAGGCATTTTACTCGTAAAAAATAATAGTTTAATTCCGCACATTGAGCTTGCACAAAGCACTGCATTTATGAATTGGGAGAAAATTGAATGGATTGCATTTTCAGATTCGCACCAAGCAGAAGGAAAATTATTTTCACCCACAACAAATAAATTGCAAACAGTGAGCGCATCACTTCAAAATAAAAAATGGGTTTGGAATAATAAGACAGCAACAAAAAATTTCAGGATAAAAAATTATGGGATTAATATAAATTATAAAAGAGTTTGATACAGCACTTTTGCAACCCTCAACACCGCTTACTCCGGTAGTTTCTGACTCGTTGACCCGTCCTAAAAAAACTATACACTAAAAATTGTGTATGAAAGAAAAAAAGACAAGTCAAATCAGGAGTACAGGGCAGCCTGGTTGGTACCTCCTTGTACCCTCCTCCATACTTACTTGCTTATAATTGCTTCTCAGTTATAAATTCTTCATTGCCAATTCTTGATTATCCATTCTCCATTGTCATTTCAATTGTCAATTCTCCACTATTAACTGTATTCGCTGCCAGCCAACAACTATCAGCTAATAGCCATATCAACATTTCACTTTTCACCTTTCACCTCTCATTATCCATTCTCCATTGTCAATTCTCCACTATTAACTGTATTCGCTACCAGCCAACAGCTATCAGCTAATCGCCATATCAACATTTCACTTCTCACCTTTCACCTTTCACCTCTCTCATTATCCATTCTCCATTGTCAATTCTCCACTATTAACTGTATTCGCTACCAGCCAACAGCTATCAGCTAATCGCCATATCAACATTTCACTTCTCACCTTTCACCTTTCACCTCTCTCATTATCCATTCTCCATTGTCAATTCTCCACTATTAACTGTATTCGCTACCAGCCAACAGCTATCAGCTAATCGCCATATCAACATTTCACTTTTCACCTCTCACTTCTCACTTCTCACGATCTTTTATCAATTCTCAATTAAAAAAATTTCAACCCAACCATATACTAACCAAACTCTTATCTGGGGTACTGTTACCCTTGTTACCCTTTTCGTCTTCAAATGCCCGGTAAGTTGCACCCGTTCTAACACATGTGGAGGATCAATAAACAATTTTTTTAATCATTTTAAATTTTAAAAATCATGGCAAAACAAAAAGGTGCATTTCCTATGCAGGGCACTTTGGGAAATGTTACATTCTTCAAATCACAGGATGGATTCCTGGTAAAACAAAAAAGTGCTGTATCAAAGGATAAGATAATGTCTTCTCCAAAGTTTAAGCGTACAAGAGAAAACATGTCCGAATTTGGCAGGGCAGGTAAAACTGGCAAGTATTTACGTACACCGTTTAAGCCACTGCTCGAATTATCTTCAGACAACAGGATGATAAGCCGGCTGATAACGCTTTTGTTGACAATTATTCATACGGATACAACAAACAAACGCGGGCTTCGTACAGTTACCGCTGGTGATTTATCGCTGTTGGAAGGATTTGAATTTAACAGCAAGGCGATTTTCAATACTACTTTTACCGCGCCATATACTTACACTTATGATAGAACCACCGGCAATGCAACACTTGACATCGCCACGTTTATTGCAGATCAAAGTGTACAGGCACCGGCAGGAGCCACGCATTTCAAACTGCAGTTAGCAGCGGGTCCTTTAGATCTTACGCAGAATAAAAATACCGCACAGTTTATTGAATCTGCTGTTTATCCGTGGGATACCACCGCAGTTCCCGCGACTAATCTTACGCTGGCACTTCCGCCAGCTGCTACACTTCCGGTATTGGCGCTGTTGCAGGTTCAGTTTTTAGAGCAGTTAAATACCGATTATTATCAGCTGCAAAACGGTGCTTTTAATGCCTGTACCATAATTAACGTAGATACGCCTTAATATTTTCTTATGGCAACACAGATATTTGGTCAGGTGCAATGGAAAAATGCCTGGGGTGGAATTTTCCTGAGTATTATAGGCAGCCTCACCTGGGACGATATAATACGAACCGTTGTGCTCGGAATATTAGGCACAGCAATAAGTTTTTTTGTCTCGGCATTTCTCGGCAGGTTGTTTAAAAAGAAAAGAGGAATAACCAAATCCCGCAGTAAACACCGTTAAACAGCGTGCATAAAGAGGCTGTTCAATACAGCCTCTTTTTCATTCCGATGAAAACGGAACCTCTCACATCTCACCTTTCACACCTCACGTCTCACCTTTCACATCTCACGTCTCACCTTTCACCTTTCATTTTCACTTCTCACTGCTCATTTCCATTGTCATTCTCAACTGTCAATTGTATCAGCTATCAGTTAATAACAATCTCAACATTTCACTTCTCACATTTGACGTTTCACCCCTTACTATCCATTATCCAATATCAATTATCAACTATCCATTATCCATTTTCAATTGTCCATTCTCCATTATTTCCACCTTCTATTCACATTATACTACCGTATGTTAGCTTTTTGTGTTTTAAGTGCAGCTTTTTTTTAGTTTTAAACTTTCTTTCACCTCTGCAAAACCAAAACGCCCTTGCACTATGATGACGGCAGCATGGCGTAATTTAAAGCCTCTTGCTGCTATTCGAAAGCATAAACGGTGAAAGACGCAATAAAAAAACTAACAGACTTTGTCAATATTGGTTTTTCTGCCATTCAGCTTGCCGAAGCTGAAGTGCAATTAATACAGGTTATACAAGAGGTTGATACAGCACTTTTACAAGGCGTATGTGAAAGTCATCCCGAGCAAATGCTTAGCGATCTGATGCAAATCGCTGTGCAGTTGGCGCATCTTATTTATACTTTACTAATTCGGTCTGGGCACTCGCTCTCGCACAAAAAGATAATACAAAAGCATATAACTTATTTATACGCCAGATTGCAGCAACATATACAGGAATATGGTTTTACAAATGCAGGTTTCATGAATGCTGAATTGCTGCCTCCTCAAAATATTTCAAAAAAAATAGAGCGTCTGGTCACAGAGTTGGATAAAACCAATTCGTCTGGTGTTGTAAGCATATTACAGCCTTGTACATCGGCGCTTTATAAATTAAAATACCCTTCTTTTTATCAGTGGCTGTGGTGGTGTAGTTTTTATTATCATGCCATACAACTGATTACAGCAGGTGAAACAGGGTTCCTCGAAAATTTGCTTGTAATCCTTGATTTTAACACCCCTTCTTTTAAACATTTATTGTTGGAAAAATTTAAACACTCAATGGCTGACCTTGAAACCATGTCTGAAAAAACAGAATTTCTAAGAAATGAAATAATAAGATACAATTCATACACACCGCTTGCACAATACGCGTATAATCCTGGTACCGGTTCCGTTAAACAATATATGTTGGATATATGTAAAATAGAATTAGAACTCTTATATATAACCGCCACGCATAGTAGAGATGAGCTCATGCTGCCAAAGCGGTCAACTTCATTCACATTACAAACAGGTCTTTCTGTGCCGCAGGCTGCATTGTTGGTCCGCCTGCTGGTAGGCGCCGGTATGATCAAATCAGACAATCACACAGCCTTATTAAAAAGCCTCGCGGACATATTATCAACGCCGCGTACCAGTGAAGTCTCTGCCGAAAGCTTGCGCGTTAAATTTTATACACCCGATAAAGCTGCAAAAGACATTCTGAAAGATTATCTTTTCATGATGCTCAACCAGCTCAAAACCTTTGATTAAAAACCGCACCTTCTGCTCGTCGTTCTGCTGTTCACAGTTCACGCTTACTATTCACAATTAATGCTTCTTATTTGTGTCAAACAGCAATGTCTAAATTTATATAACGGAGGTATGTATATTTATTTAATAAGCACTTATTCAGAAACATGCTGATTTTGAATGGAAAAATGAGTATACGATTTACAATTCAGCGAGTTGATTAATCAAAAAAGATAATTGAATAATATTTATTTACTTGCGTTATATACATTACAAAAACGTAGTACCAAAGCTTAAATCATAATGCTCTTCAACTCAATTAGCTTTGCTTTTTTTTTGCCTGTAGTATTTACTCTATATTGGTTTGTTGCAAATAAGAGCTTAAAGAGTCAAAATATTTTATTATTTATAGCCAGCTATTTTTTTTATGCTTGTTGGGATTGGCGTTTTTTGTTTCTGCTATTTTTTTCAACCCTGCTTGATTACTTTACCGGTTTAAAAATTTATGAAACGCAGAAAAAGTATTTGAAAAAAATTTGGATTTCCGTAAGTATAATTATTAATGTGGGCATACTTTGTTTTTTTAAATACTATAATTTTTTTATCGGATCATTTGAACAGGTTTTATCGCATTTTGGAATACAATCAAATTTTTGGACATTAAGTGTAATTCTTCCGGTTGGTATTTCATTTTATACTTTTCATGGTATTTCTTACGTCATAGATATCTATAGAAATAAAATTGACGCTGAAAAAAGTTTTATAAATTATGCAGTTTTTGTGTGTTTTTTCCCTTTATTGGTTGCAGGCCCTATAGAAAGAGCCTGGCATTTATTGCCTCAAATAAAGACTAAAAGAGTTTTTCAATATGAAAAAGCAGTGGATGGATTGCGACAAATCTTATGGGGTTTATTTAAAAAAATTGTGATTGCAGACAACTGCGCTGTTCATGCGAATGAAATTTTTGCACACTATAACAGTTATTCCGGAAGTGCACTTTTAGCAGGTGCCATTTTTTTTGCTTTTCAGATTTATGGAGATTTTTCAGGTTATTCTGATATAGCACTCGGAACAGCCCGTTTGTTTGGTATCGAACTATTACAAAATTTTTCATTTCCTTATTTCTCAAGAGATATTGCAGAGTTTTGGCGGCGCTGGCATATTTCTTTATCCAGTTGGTTCAGAGACTATCTGTATATACCAATCGGGGGGAGTAGAGGTAATATTTATAATAAAACAAGAAACGTACTTATTGTTTTTACAGTAAGCGGGTTGTGGCACGGAGCCAATTGGACATTTATTATATGGGGTCTTTTAAATGCCCTGTATTTTATTCCTCTATTGTTAATGAACAGAAATAGAAACAACCTGCAAATAGTTGCCAGTGGAAAAGTGTTTCCATCCATAAAAGATGTTTACAATATTTTAATAACTTTTAGCTTAACACTTATTGCCTGGATTTTTTTTAGATCCGCAAATATTCACCAGGCAATTTTATATTTAAACAGTATGTTTTCAGTAAAGATGTTTTCATTGCCCAGATTGCCACAAATGAAACATGCTTTAATAACGATGTTATTAATCGTTTTTTTTATGATTATTGAGTGGTTAGGCAGAGAAAACAAATATGCAATTGAACATCTTGGCTATAAATGGAAACCAAAGTTCAGATATAGCTTTTATTATGCTTTAATAATAGTAATTTTTTGGTTTGCAGGAGAGCAGCAACAATTTATTTATTTTCAATTTTAAGAATGAAGAAATTTCTATCAAAATGTTTATGGTTTTCAGTCCCGCTCGTTCTGCTTTTTTATACAAAACCAATTTACCTGCTTATAAATGACAGGTATCAAAATATAGTTGCAGGTAAAGAAATTTACCTTGCAATAAAAAAAAGTAAGCAAAAAACAAAGTATAAAAAAATAATTATTGGTGATAGTGTGGCTGATCAATTATTTCCTAGTTCTAAAGGCAATGATTCGGTAAATTCTTTAGCTACTAATCAGGCAATCGGATTAGTGGGACAATTTATACTTCTATATAATTACTTACAATCGGGAAACAAAGTAGATTCTGTGTTTTTGGTGTATGCTCCGTTTAGTTTTATGAATAACCTCGACCAGGTTTATACCTATCATTATTTTTTGAAGCCATTCTATACTAAAAGTAACAAACAGTTTTTTACAGAAAGGGTTTATCAGCAAATACATAAAATACCTTATTATTATTTATGTCATGAACCGTACATTCAAACATCTAACTGGGCGCCGGAGTTTATTTGCCACGATTCTATCACCTATAACTTTTTATCACCCGTTTCTATCGAATATTTAAATAAGATAAAAATATTGAGTGCTCGATATCATTTTCAATTTATACTTATTCCTACGCCAACCAGAATTTCCAATAAACCTGAAATTGAGCTATTGCATAAATCTGAAGTTTTAAAAACGCTGCTCGTTAAAGAATTCGATGCATATCTAAATAACATTACCTATTTAGAGGATAGTTGTTTTATTGACAATGTGCATTTAAAAAATCCGCAGATATATCAAAATATCGTTGCAAGAAATTTATAATCTTTCCAGGCAAATACATTACCAATGTCAATTTTCAAACTAACATTTTTAAATAAATAGCCTATGGCACATTAACTAAACTAATAGATAATAACTCACCTAAAACCGCAACTATCTTTTGATTTAAAACAATATATTTGCATAGAGAAATTGATTACGGGATGGATAATGGAGCGATGAAAGACCCAGTTTATTTTGTACCAAAAAATATGTGCGTTTATACATCCGTAAAACCGGTAATGAAAGGCATTTATCAGAAAAACCACCTTAAAAATCAGCAATTAAACTTTTCCTTTAACGTTATATGCGGGAAATTAACTGGCTTATGCTTGTTATACTGATTGTACGCCGTTAATCATTCAAAATATTTATTTCAGTGCTTGCTTGTGGGTGAGAGTGGCGAAGCCATTTACGAGGTACGATTTACGAAGTACGATTTCAATAGTTAACAGGAGTTTGATAAAAAAATTCCCGTCCATACACGAAACGCAGATCATAACAGGGATTCCGTCTTCCCGAACAGCAGGGACAGGATGTGAAGAAATGACGATTTACAAAATGGGTGGGGGGGGGTGATGATGTACAAATTTATAAGAATAGCGTTCAAATAAATTTACTATTTAAAGCAACGTTAACTTAAGTAACATTAAACTAACTTACCTGCTTAAAAGTTTTTCCTTGTATAAATCTATAACCATTATTCTTTTCCTGCCCTTTATTTTTTCAGCCTGTGTTTCTAATAAGGTTTTTCGGCAGGCACTTTATTTTAAAGACAGCGTAACGGAAGCGGAAAAAATTGTAGCGGCCAGTCCTATTTTAATAAAACCTGGTGACAGGCTGAGTATTTCTATTACAGCCATAAATAAAGATGCTGCTGAAGCGTTTAATGCTTTTACGGCAGCAACGGCTGCCTCCAGTGGCAGCGGGGGCTACTTAGTTGATTCACTGGGTAATATCCAGCTTTTGCAATTGGGTCTTATTCAGGTGGCAGGCTTAACTTCAGCCAGGTTACAGGACAGCTTAGAACGGCAACTCCAAAACTATATAAAGGGACCCATCGTAACGGTTTCCATTTCCAATTTTAAAGTAAATATGATGGGAGAAATCGGACAGCCCGGTGTATTGGCAGTACCGGATGGAAATATCAATATCCTGCAAGCAATAACGCAGGCAGGAGATTTAAAACCAGATGCCAGAAGGGATAATATTTTAGTGATAAGAGAAATAAACGGAAAACGGGAATTTGGCAGGGTGGATATTTCAACCAACCGGGTTTTTGAATCACCCTATTTTTATCTGAAACAAAACGATATTGTTTATATAGAGCCGGATAAAGCAAAATATACAACCAGCAATGCACAAACCACCCGCATCCTGCGGAATATTGGTTATGCTGTAACTGTTATTTCTGCTATTATCCTGCTGCAAAATTTATTCAAATAATTTATGGCAGAACAAAAAAAAGCCATAGTTGCAAACGAGGACGAAAATGAATTTTCATTCAGAGAGTTATTAATAAAATCTCTTAATTACCTACCCTTATTTATTGTGTTTTTAATTGTTTCTCTTGTTATTGCTATTGTTTATATTCATTATCAAACGCCTGTTTATGTAACCAGCGTTAAATTGTTAATTAAGGATGCGAGGAAGGGTGGCTCGGGCTCAGACCAGGTTTTAGCAGATCTTTTGGGCAACTCAAGACCCAATCTTGCCAATGAAATGGAAATACTAAAATCAAGAGCCTTAATGGAAAGGGTAGTTAACCATCAGCAGCTAAACACTGTTTATTATTCCCAGGGCAAGGTTAATACAATTGAATTATTTGGTACCGATGTCAAAAGCAAATTTATTCAATTTTCCGGCATTAAAGATTCCAGCCGTTCTTATTCCGTAGTAATACAGGTTGATGAAGATGGCACTATTTACACGCTGCATGGTGATAAAAAAAGCAAAGTACAAAATCGTACACCCGTTATAACACCTGATTATACGTACATAATAAATATAGCAGATCCAAAAACGTATCGTCCGGATCATAAATATTCAGCGAGATGGATACCAACAGCAGCTATGGCAGCCGGGCTGGCAGGCTCATTAAGTATTAGCCCGCTAAGCAAAGATGCCAGCATTTTAGTGATCTCTACTTCATCACAGGTGCCGCTAAAATCGCAGGTAATTTTAAACAGCCTTGTGAACGAATATAGCGATTATAATATCGAGCAAAATAACCAGATAGCCGAAAATACCATTCATTTTATTGACGAGAGGCTTTTGATTATTTCAAATGAACTGAATGGCGTGGAGACCAAACTTAAAAATTTCAGGCAAAACAATGCTTTGGACATACAGGCTGAAGGCACAGAGAAGCTAAGCACTGCAACCGCAATTAAAGACAAATTAAACGACCAGGAATTACAGATGAACGTGGCGAATATGGTAAGTGATTATATAAACAACTCTAAGCGCAAATATGAGCTTGTACCATCAAATCTCGGCATTGCGGATGTGACACTGGGCAGCCTGGTAACAAGTTACAATGAAGGTGTTTTAAAGCGGCAGGAATTGCTGAAAACCCTGGGTGAACAAAATATACAGGTTACCAGTTTGGAAAGCGAGTTGGATGATCTGCGGGGTAAAATCATTGAAAACATCAGCAATATTAAAGCTGTATATAATAACGCCTATAATGCCGCATACAATCAGTATCAAACCACGCTTAATAATATCCGTGAAATTCCTGAAAAAGAAAAACAACTGCTTGAAATAGAACGGCAGCAGGGTATTAAGGAAAAATTGTACATCTACCTGTTAGAAAAAAGAGAAGAATCAGCCGTTTCAAGGGCTGCCGAAATCGGTCAAAGCAATTCAATAGACAATGCATCGAGCAGCGGCCCGGTAAATATTAAGAACTCCAATATTTACATGATGGCTTTATTTGCCGGGTTGGGCATTCCTTTACTTATTGTTTACCTGATGGATTTACTGAACGATAAGCTTACCACCCGACAGGAAATTCTAAAATTAACCGAAGCGCCCATTATCGGTGAGATCAGTCATTTTGCCGATGAAGAGCGGAAAATTATCGCCGGAAAAACCCGTGGTATGTTGCCGGAGCAATTCAGAATTGTGCGCACCAATCTTCGGTATTTTCTTCCAAAAGAAAAAAAAGGAAATTGCGTTTTGATAACCTCTACCATGCCCGGTGAAGGCAAAACATTTGTATCCATGAATTTTGCAGGCGTACTGGCAGTTTCGGGCAAAAAAACGGTCCTGATTGAACTTGATATGCGCCGCCCAAAGATTGCGGAATCACTGGGTTTAGCAAAAGAGCATACCGACCTCGCTTCATTTCTTGCAGGTAATTTTGAACCTTCAAAAATTCTCACGAAAGTACAACAGTCAGAAAACCTTTATGTGGTTACTACTTCTTATGTGCCCCCCAATCCTGCCGAGCTTTTATTATCAGACCGCTTACCTGTTTTATTTAATTGGCTTAAAGCCCATTTCGACTATATCGTAATTGACACGCCGCCTTTAGGCATCGTGAGTGATGCCAAGGTATTGGCAGAGCATGCAGACCTGAGCCTGTATGTAATACGCCAGCGGTTTACCCAGCGCAAACAGGTAAAGATGCTGAATGATATTTACCTTGAAAAAAGACTGCCCAATATGGCACTGATTGTAAACGATGTAAAGGCAAAAGGCATCCGCGGGTATTACGGCTATGGATATTATAACAGCGGCAATTATGGCTATGATTACAGTATTGGTTATGGTTATGCATATGGAAGCAAGGCCAAAAAAACCGGGTGGCAAAAATTCGGCAAGTTTTTTAGATGACCTCACCCCGACCTTTGGCAAAAAGGTGAGGAACAATTGTTTAACCGCATCCCAACCCTTCTATTTCGTGCATGGTTAATTTTTAATGTCTCAATGAATGCCTTGCATTTCCAAAAGAGAAGGGCAAGAAAATTAACTGACTACACCTCAAACCCTTTCGTGCATGTTTAATTTTTTAAGGTCTCCATGAATGCTTCGCATTTCCAAAGGAGAAGGGAGAATTGTTGACCTCTCCCTCTTATCCCTCCCTAAAAGGCAGGGAAGATAAGTATGACAGATTACACACATCATCACTGGGAAATAACGGCAGAACATAAGCTGCTTGAGCTTAAGTTAAAAGACACCTGGGAATATCGTGACTTATTATGGTTGTTAGTTCGCAGGGATTTTGTTTCCTTTTACAAGCAAACTATTCTTGGCCCGGTTTGGTTTTTTATCCAGCCGCTATTTACAACACTCATTTACACATTGGTATTTGGAAATATTGCCGCCATCTCTACAGATGGCTTGCCCAAGCCTTTGTTTTATATTGCCGGGATTACAGCATGGAATTATTTTGCCGATTGTTTTACCAAGACATCCACGGTATTCAGAGACAATGCCGGTATCTTTGGTAAGGTTTACTTTCCAAGGTTAATTATGCCACTGAGCATTGTTATCAGCAGCCTTATACGTTTTGGCGTACAAATGCTCTTATTCATTTTATTTATTTCCTATTACAATTTTCAGGGAGCGATCATTCATTCTAATCTATTTATTCTTCTATTTCCTGTACTGGTATTACTAATGGCAGCATTGGGACTGGGCAGCGGGATGATTATTTCTGCACTTACCACAAAATACCGTGACCTTACTTTTTTAGTTACGTTCGGAGTTCAGTTATTAATGTATGCCACCACTGTAATTTATCCTTTATCATCTGCACCGGCTAAATATAAATGGCTGGTTATTGCGAATCCAATGACCGCGATTATAGAAACCTTCAGATTTGGTTTTTTAGGTGAAGGAAGTTTTAGCTGGAGTATGTTTAGCTACGCGTTAGCTGTAACATTATTGATATTGTTTGCCGGTATTCTAATTTTTACAAAGGTGGAAAAAAATTTTGTAGATACTGTGTAATTCTCTTACCTCAGGCTATAAGATTTTGAATGCAGATCGTATAGTAAAGATTGATTGCATAATTTTTTGCAATTACAAAATGCCTTGTTATTGACATGATGAGCTAATATCAGGCAAGATATTTATGATGTACTAAAAGCCGCAGGGTTTATTTGGATAGAGACGGGGAACTGACTATGCATTGAAATCGTAGCCTGGGAAAAATAATTATTTGACAGTTTACCTAAATTATAGAAATTAATGCTGAAATTTAAACGAATAATTCCATCGTCATTAAAAAACAATTTACGAAAACGATTCTATGATGAAGTGTTTAAAATAAAAGGACTTGATTCCTCAGTCAGTGATCGGATTGCCGAATTGGAGAGGGCGGTTTTTGAATTACAGCCGGAAGTTGTTATGTGCACAAATGAAATAACAGAGGCAATTAATAAAGAATGGGCATTGAATAATATTTCGATACCGGCAAACCTGAATATTTCGAAGCATGACTACATGTACCAATTTCTTAAAGAGTACTACAGAAGTGCCATAAAAGCATATACCTATTATATAACATCCGGAGCTCACATGATGAGCATATTACAAACGATAGCTGCAAAAAAATGGAAAAGTTTTGCAAACATTAATAGTTTGCTTGATTTTGCGAGTGGTTACGGGCGCTTAACACGTTATACTGTTGAATTAATTAAACCTGAACAAATTTGGATCTCTGATATTAAACAAGGTGCAATTAAATTCCAGATTCAGCAATTTAATGTAAACGGAGTTGTATCGTGTGAAGATCCGGATCACTTTTTTATAAACAAAAAGTTTGATTTCATATTTGTTGGTTCACTCTTTAGCCATTTGCCTGAAAAAACATTTGGCAAGTGGTTAGGACGGATTTATCAGCTCTTAAACGAAGATGGTGTAATGGTGTTTACAGTACATGATCAAAGCCTTATGCGCAATTATAACCCATCCATCACTAAGGGCAAACTGGTTTACAGCGAGGTGAGCGAAGAGTTAAATCTTGTGAGCCAAGATGGAAGATTGCCAGGTACACATTATGGAACTGCTTACGTTGATGAAACTTTCGTGAAAAAAGAAATTTTAAAATTAAACTCTGAAAATTTGCATTATACAAGGTATAAAAAAGGCATGTGGGAATTACAGGATTTATATATACTATCAAAAGACACAGGAGATTTGTTTTCAAACTTAGTATTTTAAAATGGTATAATGCCTGTAGCTATAAAAGTCGAAAACCTTTCTAAAGCTTACCAATTAGGAGTAATTGGTACCGGAACATTAAGTAACGACTTAAAACGATGGTTTGCCCGCTCAACAGGTAAAGAAGATCCTTTTTTAAAAATTGGTGAAGTAAATGACAGAACCGTGAAAGGAACAAGTGATGTTGTATGGAGTTTAAAAAATATCAATTTTGAAATTGGGCAGGGTGAAGCTGTAGGTATTATTGGAAAAAATGGCGCGGGGAAAAGCACTTTATTAAAAATATTGAGCCGCGTTACCAGCCCAACCACAGGTAAAATTACCGGCAATGGACGTGTAGCCAGCTTATTGGAGGTTGGTACCGGTTTTCATCCGGAATTAACCGGCAGAGAAAATGTTTATCTCAATGGCGCTATACTTGGTATGCGCAAAAAGGAAATTAAAAAGAAGTTTGATCAAATAGTGGATTTTGCAGGCGTGGAAAGATATATTGACACACCGGTAAAAAGATATAGCAGCGGCATGTATGTGCGTCTGGCTTTTGCAGTTGCGGCTTATCTTGAAAGTGAAATTTTAATTGTGGATGAAGTGTTAGCGGTTGGTGATGCTGAGTTTCAAAAAAAATGTTTGGGGAAAATGAATGAAGTGAGTAAAGGTGAAGGTAGAACCGTGTTGTTTGTAAGCCATAATATGGAGTCAATTGCAAAAATTACAAATACATGTATATTATTGGATAATGGTTATAATATTTTTTATGGAACCTCTCAAGAAACCATCAATAAATATTTTTCTTTAGATACTAAGTCAACGAGTAAATATACAAATTTCGAAAAGCCGAATCGCCCGTTTATCAGAGAAGTAGAACTGAAAACAACATACCCTAATAATATTCAGGCGTGCGGCAGTGAACTAGAAATAATAGTAGAATTAGAAACACCTGTGAAAATAAAAAATGCTTGCTTTTCTTTTCAAATCAGTGATTTTAAAGATAGAAATTATGTCCATTTATGGCTTTTTGATTCTGATGTGCCTTTTTGCAGGACATCCGGAATTCACAGATTGATTTGTAAAATTCCTGGACTTAAATTGTACATGGGACAATATTATTTAAAGTGTCATTTTAGTGAACCGCCTGGAGGTGATGTATTTGAGAGATTGGAGAATATATGTCCGTTTGAAGTAGTTATGTTTGAAAACAAGCGCTCAAATTTCGAATGGCAGCCAAACACATGCGCATATATTGAAAATAGTATTTGGAAAGTTGAAAATTAATTATGAAACTTAAAAATTTTTTGAGAAAGCAAATACCTCATAACAATGCGGAACAAAGTTATGATCCATACAAAACTGTATATCGTGACTTTACGGCACAAGAAAGAGAAAATATCGAGTTTGTGAAGCCGTACACAATGACCAGTGATGAACGTTTGGTTTCCTTGTCCCGTTGTATAGATTATGTTTATAATAATAATATTGAAGGCGATATAGTTGAATGTGGTGTGTGGCGAGGTGGGAGTATGATGTTAGTGGCAAAAAAATTATTGGAACTAGGTGTCCATGACAAAAAGCTTTTTTTATTTGATACGTTTGAAGGGATGTCTGAACCAAGTGATTATGATATATCGTGGGATAAAGCTTCTGCTAAAGAAAAGCTTAACTCTTCTGATAAATTTGAGGGTTGGAATGATTGGTGCTATTCAACACTCAACGAAGTGAAATTGAATTTAGCAAAAACCAGTTATCCGGATGAGAATATTATATTTATAAAAGGTAAAGTGCAAGATACCTTGCCCTGTTCTGCGATAGAAAAAATTTCTGTATTGCGCCTTGACACAGATTGGTATGAATCTACTAAACATGAATTAGAACAACTATATAACAAATTAGTTTTCGGTGGTGTGTTAATTATTGATGACTATGGGCATTGGGAAGGAGCAAAAAAGGCAGTAGATGAGTTTATCAGGCGAAATGATTTAAAATTATTTTTAAATAGAATCGACTATACAGGCAGGCTGGCAATTAAAAATTCTTAGTAATGGACTTTGACAACTTCATTATTATACCTTTCTCAATTGAAAATCTTGATGCCTATTTTATAAGGACGTCTATATTAAAAGCGTTAAATAATGATATCAAATTCTTTAAAGGCCATCTTTTAGACATTGGCTGTGGTAAAATGCCTTATAAAAATTATATACTCAATCATTCTGCCGTAGAAAAGTACATAGGGTTAGATATTGAAAGTGCATTGATGTATGATTGTGATGTCAAGCCTGATTATACCTGGGACGGAATTACCATGCCTTTTGAGATTGATCAGTTTGATTCTGCCTTTGGTACAGAAGTGCTTGAGCATTGCCCAAAACCTGAAATAATATTAAAAGAAGTAAATCGTGTTTTAAAACCAGGAGGTGTTTTTTTTTTTACGGTCCCTTTTTTATGGCCTTTGCATGAAGTGCCGCATGATGAATTCAGATATACACCGTTTTCAGTGAAAAGATTTTTGCAAGAGGCAGGATTCGAAAATATCCAGATTAAGGCTACGGGCGGTTGGCATGCTTCAATGGCGCAAATGATAGGTTTGTGGGTACGCCGCGCTCCATTAAAACGCAGAACCAAAACAATATTATCTTATATTTTAAAGCCTGTAATTAAATACCTGATTCAAAAAGATGAGTTTTTAAAAAAAAATTTTACAGAAAGTCAAATGATAACCGGCATAAGCGGGATCGCATATAAAGCACAATGAAACAAAAGACACTGGCCATATTTTCTCCGAATAAAAGCACATATTCAGAAACTTTTATTCAATCTCTCAAAAAACTCCCTTTTCAAATAAAATATTATTACGGAGGATATATGCCAACACAACTGGAAGATGCACCAAGCCTTTTGCGTTTATCAGTAACTGAAAGAATAAAAAAGAAGATATCTAAACAATTTAGTTTACATGAATATGGTTTATTGTATTCTCTTAAACGTGAAAAGGTTAGTTGTGTTTTAGCACTATATGGACCAACTGCCTCTGAAAGTCTTAAGATTCTAAAAGCTCTGAATTTACCATTAGTGGTTCAATTTTACGGCTTTGATGCTACTGAGTTTGAGATTTTGAAGCAATATGAAATACAATATCGTCAGGTTTTTGAATATGCAAAGGCTGTTATTGTCGTTTCAAGAAAAATGTTTGAACAGTTAGAAGCATTGGGTTGTCCCACGAATAAATTACATTTAATAGTCTGTGCCGGCAATCCCCTTTTTTTTAATATTACCGCAGCTTTAGAAAGCAATCAGTTTATTGCCTTAGGGAGATTTGTTGATAAAAAAGCCCCTTATTTAACCTTAGCTGCTTTTAAAAAAGTAATGGAAATTTATCCCGATGCAAAATTAATTATGGGTGGTGATGGAAAGTTATTAAATACATGTATTAACCTCGCCAAACTATGGAATATGCAAAAGAATGTAGAATTTAAGGGAAACATGAAGCGCGAAGAAGTAATGGAATATTGCGCATCCTCTCTTGCTTTTGTTCAGCATTCTGTTGTTGCATTAAATGGTGATAGTGAAGGAACTCCCGTAGCTATACTTGAAGCGATGGCTGCTGGTCTTCCAATAATTGCAACAAATCATGCAGGCATACCGGATGTTGTTATAGATAATGAAACTGGTTTACTTTCAGAAGAAATGGATATTGATGCAATGGCAAATAACATGATTTCTGTTTTAAAAAATAAACCCTTCGCAAAAAGGTTGGGCTGCAATGCAAAAAAACATGCACAGGAAAACTTCACTACAGATAAGTATTTAAATCAAGTTGCTAATGTTATTAATATTTTTTAAATGCCTGAAGTGACAAAAGCAAAGTTATTTCTTCAATACTTAACCGGTCATAAAATAAAAATTAATGTAGGTTCTGCAGGTATTAATTCCGATGATAGCTGGTTTGCAACTGATATTTATGTATTAGATATTACAAAAGAACACGATTGGAAGAAAATGTTTTCTTTTATACGCTTAAATAATATAATGGCTGAACATGTTTGGGAACATTTGAATGAAGATGAAGCTGAATTTGCCAACTTAAACTGTTTTAGATACCTTAAAAAAAATGGCAGGCTTAGAATTGCGGTACCTGATGGTTTCCATCCTGATAAAAATTATATTAATTATGTGAAACCAGGGGGATGCGGAGCAGGTGCCGATGATCATAAAATATTATACAACTATAAGCTGCTAAAGAAAAATTTAGAAAGCGCTGGTTTTATAGTTGAATTATTAGAATATTGGGATGAAGAACATAAATTTCATTTTATCAATTGGACAGACGAAGGAGGACATATTAGAAGATCAAAAAGATATGATGAAAGAAATAGGAACGAAGGTTTAAATTATACTTCGTTAATTGTTGATGCTGTTAAGCCATAAATATATTTCGTGGAAACAATTTTGATTTTAGGCGGTTTTGGTTTCCTTGGTTCTAATATCATAAACTATTCATTACAAAATTTTCCAAACGATTATCAGTTTATTGTTTTTGATATTTATGAGCGACATCCATTAGGAGAAAATTTCAATAACATTATTAAAACATATAAAGGCGATTTTACTAACAAGGAAGATATTAATATAGTATTTGAGGAGAATAAAATTGATTATATTTTTCATTTTATCAGCACAACCGTTCCTGCTACTTCTAATAATAACATCAGGTATGATATTGAAAGCAATCTCATTTCCACTATTAACCTGCTGGATATTTGTAAATCTTATACAATAAAAAATATTTTTTTTATTTCTTCAGGCGGAGCAGTGTATGGAGACTCCCAACAGTATATTCATGGTGAAAGCGACGATTTATATCCCAATAGTTCTTATGGTATTGTAAAAATTACCATTGAAAAGTATCTGAAATTATATAATCACCTCTATGGCATTAATTATTTGTGTTTACGGTTATCCAATCCTTACGGCGCATTTCATTTTTCAAAAAAACAGGGATTAATAAATATTGCAATTAAGAAAGCAATTAATCATGAAGAGTTTGAGGTGTGGGGTGATGGCTCAAATCTCAAAGATTATATATATGCTGAAGATGTGGCAAGAATAATCTTTACTTTGTTAAGAAGAGGGATGTGTAACCAGGTGTTAAACATAGGCAGCAACAAGGGGTATTCTGTAAATGAAATTCTCAAACTTATAAAAACAATTATTCCTTCTTTGTGCATCAAATACCGGGAACCAAGATCTTTTGATGTTCCTAAAGTTATTTTAAATACCCAAGCAATAATTCCCTATATAGATTTTGAATTAACGTCTTTAGAAGCCGGTATAAATAATACTTTTCAGTGGACCTTGCAAAAAATGATTCTTTTTTAACCTGAATTAAGTATTGCTATAGTAATGCCATAAAGTTATAAATAATGCAGCAGTTAGCACCAGTAATTCTCTTTGTTTATAATCGCCCCGAGCACACACAGAGAACTATTAATGCATTAAGAAAAAACTGTCTCGCTGCAGAAACAGAGTTATACATATATGCAGATGGACCGAAGGCTGATAGTTCCGAAAAGGAGCTTACATGTATTAAAGACTTAAGAAATTATATTCAAACTATAAAAGGCTTTAAAAAAGTAAACATTATTCAAAGCGAAAAAAATCTCGGGCTGGCAAATTCTATTATTGAGGGCGTAACGGAAGTTATTAATGAGCATGAAAAGGCGATTGTGATAGAAGATGATATAGTAACCGGCAAGGGATTTTTAAAATATATGAATGAAGCGCTTGCGCTTTATGAAGGTGATGAACATGTGGGTTGCATACATGGATGGAATTATTATTTAAATACAAGGGGGCAAATGCACTCAACTTTTTTTTTAAAAGGTGCTGATTGCTGGGGCTGGGCTACCTGGCAAAGAGCATGGGAGCTTTTTAATAAAAATGGCGAAGCACTTTTAAAATTTATAGCAAAGAAAAAGCTCGAATATGAATTTAACAGGAAAGGAACACATGATTATGTAAGCATGCTGCAAGATCAAATAGCAGGCAAAAATGATTCATGGGCTATACGATGGCACGCATCCCTTTTTATTGAAAATAAATATTGTCTGCATCCTGTAAAATCCATAGTAAAAAATATTGGTTTTGATGGTTCAGGTGCTAATTGCGGAATTGAATACATAAAACAAAAACCTGTAAAAAAAATTAAGCTTAAACGCATTCCTATACAAGAAAGTGAATGGTTTTATAAAGCTTATGCGCAATATAAACCTGCACAAAGCAATAAAATGGTACAGGAGGTAAAGAGATTATACAACCGGCTTTTTAATTATTATTTAAGAAAACCCTTTTTGAAAAACTCTTAGTGCTTTATTTCGCCACATACTTTGATATTAATTACCTCAACCGGGGAAATGTATTGTATGATTCACTTACAAAATATTGTTCCATTTCTTTTAAATTTTTTGTTTTTGCTTTAGATAACCAAACAGTTGATTACTATAAAAATCAAAATGCAAAAAATATTATTGTTATTTCTTTAAACCGGCTGGAAGCCCATTTCCCTGAATTAAAAAATCTAAAAAATAACCGCAGCCTTACTGAATATTATTTTACACTAAGCCCTTTTTTGCCGCTGTATATTTTTGATGCGTTTAACGAGGTTGAGCAAATAACCACGCTCGATGCAGACATCTGCTTTTTTTCGGACCCTGCACCTATTTTCAAAACTTATCCACAGGCATCTGTATTAATTACACCGCACCAATTTCCTGGCAAGCTAAAAGCACTTGAAAAATATGGTTTGTATAATGTAAGTTTTCAATCTTTTAAAAGAGATAAAAATGCAATAGCCTGTTTACAGGATTGGAAACAGAAATGTACAGACTGGTGTTTTGATTATTTTGACGAAAAAAATAACAGGTTTGCAGATCAGAAATACCTGGATGAATGGACCGAAAAGTTTAATAATGTTTGTACAATTGATTTGCCGCAGGCAGGTTTAGCGCCGTGGAATTTTGAGAATTATAAGTTATCTCTGAAATCAAAAAAGCTTTATGTAAATGATGCGCCTTTAATATTTTTTCATTTTCATGGCCTACGATTATTGAATAATTATTTTGCGCTTGCTAACTTACACCTGTATAAAGCAACGGCAACCGGGCTGATAAAAGAAATATATCACCTCTATATTAAAAAACTTAAATCACAAGCAATAAAAAACCTATCAGACAATAAAATAAAAAGAATTAATCATAATCAGCGTTCATCCCTGTTTAAAACACTTCTGGAAGCAAATGAGTTTTTGTGTTTTAATTCTTTATTTATATACAATCTGAAGTTGCGACCCTGGTATTTAAGATATTTAAGCTTGGTAAATAAAATCAATGGCAGCGTTAATAGACTTAAAAACGTTTACCGATAATAGAGGAAACCTAACGGTAATTGAAAAGGTTATTCCTTTTGAAATCAAGCGGATTTTTTATATATACGGGGTTGATGATTCTGTCAGAGGTGGGCACAGGCATAAAAAAACTATACAGGCTGCTATTTGCATACAGGGCAATTGTGAAATTCATAATAATAATGGTTTTTCGAAGGAAATTTTTTTATTAAATAAACCATCGCAGTGTCTTATCCTGCATCCTGACGACTGGCATTACATGAACAGATTTACGCGTGACGCCATATTAATGGTACTCGCTTCCCAATATTTTGACCCGGAGGATTATATCTATACTCCATATAATAATGATTGAGTATGAAAATTTAAATAAGGTAAACAAAATTTTTGAAAAAGATTTCAAGCAGCAGTTTGAAATCTTTCTGAATAAGGGCTATTATATTTTGGGTGAACAGGTGGAGTTATTCGAAAAAGAATTTGCAGCCTGGTGCGGTTGTAATTTTTTTGTGGGGCTTGCCTCTGGTCTTGATGCGCTTTATCTTTCCATAAAAGCGCTGGATTTATCGCAAGGCTCAGAGATTATTGTTCCGTCAAATACTTATATAGCCACTATTTTAAGTATAATTAATGCGGGGTGCAAGCCGGTACTGGCAGAGCCGGATTTAAAAACATACAATATTAAACCGGAGCTTATTGAACGCAACATTACAAAAAATACAAAAGCTATCATGGTGGTTCATCTTTACGGGAGATGCTGTGAAATGGATACCATTTGCAATATAGCGGCACAGCATAATATCCAGGTAATTGAAGATTGTGCCCAGGCGCATGGCGCTGCGTATAAAAACAGGAAAGCGGGAACATGGGGGAAGTTAGGAGCGTTTAGTTTTTATCCAACCAAGAATTTAGGTGCATTGGGAGATGCGGGTGGTATTACAACAGATGATGAAGCACTGGCAATCAAAATACTTTCCAGCACAGTGGGATCCGAAGCTTGGAATTCACGTGACTTGAAGTCGCGG